>Ga0307373_10008181_pt1 | contig 16016 bp, 10 predicted proteins | sample OX2MG_FD_202534 | JGI IMG/M metagenome (GOLD analysis project Ga0307373, IMG submission 202534) | Soil microbial communities from Risofladan, Vaasa, Finland - OX-2 | ecosystem: Environmental > Terrestrial > Soil > Coastal area > Acid sulfate soil | place: Finland: Risofladan, Vaasa | collected... | reverse complement strand
CTAACTTGGAATATCCGAGGCCGGGAAAATCCAGAGCAAATACCTTGTGATTGAAAGAAAATTCGAATATCTGCTGCGTCCAGATGCGATGATCAAAAGGTAATGGATGAAGAAACACCATAGGTGGTTGGCCTTCTCCTTCCATAGAATAATATAACTGCGAACCATTGCTGTCAATTTTAGGCAATTTCTGTTTCGGATGGAGCCGTAAAGTGATAAACGCTTCGAAACGGAGCGGATTATTCATGCGCATTAAAGAACGAGAAGACAATAATGGAATAAATTGACGCGCTATTGAAGAAAGGAGTGTGTGGAATTAGGGTTAGAAGGCGCCGCGGGTGAGATTTGAACTCACGATCGGTGTAAACCGAAACGGCTGTCTGCACCCAAATAGGTTAGCAAGCCGTCGCCCTACCAGGCTAGGCGACCGCGGCAAGTGCGCCCTACACTATTTTTATAGAGGTTGTTTCCTCCATACGTTTTGAGTTCATAGGGTTATCGCATTGAAAGCTTATGAGGCGTTTTTAAAGGTAAACGGATGGGAAAGCGAATACAAAAGCGTCCAGAATCTCCTGAATCATCTGGGTAGAAAGACCTCGAGCGAGAAGAGCAAATCAAACTACCTTCAGGCCGTGTACTACTTTTGCCTGTTCGCACATAGTGAGGATCCCGATAAGCTGACTGGAAAGCCTACCCCGCGCAACAAGACCGAGATCGAAGAGTCGGTCCAGTCTTTCATAGACGGCATGAAGAGGCACGACAGGAGCATACGATACATCAACGTAGTGCTTGAACAGCTAAAGACTTTCTTCAAAGCAAACGGGTACAAGAAAGACAGGGAAATAGAAGTAGAGCGCTATCATCAGCCCGCCAGGTACAGAAAGCGGCCTGAGTACATCCCGACAGCGGAAGAAGTATTCAGGATGGTCAATAGTGCCATAATTCCAAAGTGGAAGGCAATAACACTCGCGCTCTACACAACGGGGCTCAGAAACTCGACGCTGAGAGCTGTCCTCTACGGCGACATCAAATCTGAATTGGAACATGGCAAGGACGTGATACACGTTCCGGTCTATCCGGAGATGAAGAAGATTGTTCCCGATGCCTGCAAAAATCTCGTCCCCTATCACACGTACCTTTCGAAAGAAGCGGTGGAGAGCCTGAGAAGCTACCTCAAAGACTACGAGCTTACCACGAAAGTGAAGCTTCTGGACAGCTCGCCACTCTTTCCCTCAAGAGGAAACCCAAAGTCGCCGATGAAGGCGAGAAGCTTCCAGGACATTGTCAAACGCTCAGCTCAGATCGCCGGAATAAAGCAGTGGCGGGATGTCTATCCTCATTGCATACGCAAGAGCTTCGAGAACGCGGTCAGGAATGGTGGACTGGACGTGAAGGACCAGGAATACCTCATGGGACACATTCTTCCAGGCGCACAGGATGCTTACATGGACAAGACGAGGATCGAAGAGTTTAGGGCAAAACACGAACGGGTAAAGTTTTTCCAGCCGAGCGATCCCGAGGGGATACGGAGGGAGGCTGCCAAAGATCAGCTGAAGATGCTCGAAGCGCTCGACATACTTCCAAAACACCAAATCGAAAGCCTCCGGAAGGAGCTTGACCAAAAGCCGATAGATCAAATCGACTGGGCCGAAATCGTCTCTCGCCTCAAAAAGGAAGGCGATAAGCAAAAGAAAGCGGGGCAAAATGACGGGGAGGAGGGGGAACAGCCTCGTCGTCCGACTCGCAAGGACCAGCAACAAAGGCGAAATGACTCAAAAAAGGAAGCTCCTGAGAGATCGGTTACCGCTGATGAAGCGGAGTTGCTGATAGGAAATGGTTGGAGGTACGTCGGAGTAATGCCCAATGGCAAAGTGGTCATCGCGCCGACGACCCTTGAAAGCGATGAGGTTACGCCAGTTCGCCCTACTCAACCAGACTCAAGAGTCTTTGCAGAACCGCCGCAACATCCCGCTCTCGAACATGAGAGCTTCCAGTTTTGAAGCGTCGCAACTTTTCGTTTGCGTCATCAGCGATTGTAGATGGCGCGTGGCACGTCGACAATCACGCTGACGCGGGCTTGAACCGTAATTGTTCTACCTTTATACACCGACCAGTCTTTGTTAGCAGTGTATACACTGATATGGAGTGTATAACTGTTAAATAACATGTTACACTTCTAATCTAGGCGCTCTGGTGTATATGGAAGTTAACGGGCATGATTATGAGGAGTTATGGGCAGGAACGGGTTTTGCAAGAAATCCGTATGATCACAGACCACTGAGAGTTTCCGCCGATGACAGAGAACTGTTTGTTGGAAGAAACAAAGAACAAAAGCTCTTCAAGATACAAACTGCGGGCCGCGAGGGAGGCATCGTAGTAGTTGAAGGGCCGATAGGAGTAGGAAAGACTAGCTTTGTCAACGCAATGTTGTATGACAAATGGAACCCTGAAAAGAAGAAAATTAAGGGCAATAAGAAATCCTACACTTATCTCCCTTCGTTCGAAACCATTCAGTTGAAGGAAAACGTTGAACTTTCGGATTTCATGCTCTCCGTGTTGTCCAATTGCATCTTCTCCCTCGAGCGCATTCATGGGGAACAGGTTTCCGGTTCAGATCGCGATCTGAAGGCAGGAAAGGAACTTGTCGCAAATACCGTAAGATCCGGAATAGGCGGATTTAGCTTATCAATACTCGGAACCGGCGGCGGAGTAGATAAGAGCGAAACGGCGGTACAGCCCGCGTCTATCCCTCTGCCTACCATAATGAACGTCATGGACAGGTGGTTCAATGGGATGGTAAGAAAATTCGGATATGAAGCTGCGCTAGTGCCGATAAACAATCTTGATGTACTCTCAGAGCAGACCGTGATAAGTTTCCTCAACTCTGCAAGGGATATACTGCTATCAAGGCATCACGTCTGGTGGATACTCATTGGCGGGCCCGGACTCTTCTCCTCGTTAGAAACAAACGCGAGGCGCGTAAGCGAGCTAGTTACCGGTCAGCCGATAACACTCGAACCAATGTCACTAGAAGACGTCCTTGAAGCGGTCAAGACAAGGATTGAAAAATTCAGAACGAGCAAAGATGCCAAGCCTCCGATTCCACAAGAGACTATCAAGATGCTTTACGAAGTATCCAACGGTGAAGTGCGTTACATATTCAAGAGACTATCGGACATAATATACGAGTTCCGAGCAACCTTTCCAAGTGAAAGATACATTCCGGAACAGATTGCATCGAAGTCACTCCACATCCTCGCACAACGAAAACTGGATGCCTTGAATCTAACCGATAGGGAACGAGAAGTCCTGAAGCGAATGTCGTCTGAAAAAAACTTCAGAACAAGAGATTACTCGAAATTCGGATACGACAAGCCCCAGCCGATGCAAAACCTTGTTTCGAAGTTCATCCGATTGGGCCTTTTGCGCAGAGTCGAAAGGAGTGTGAGGGAGGTTTACTACTCTACTTCAGGTGATGTGAACTTGGTGTTTCGCTGAAGTTGATACCAAGAGCGTTCAACAGAATTCGGTTTGGTCATGGCGAATTAAGAACTGACTTGCGAGGCTTCGAATCCCATCTCATTCAAATCCATCTACGGTTCGCTAGTAGATTCCAGGTTCTCGAACAGCAATGTTGTCAATCCGCTTCTGCCAAAACAAGCCCTACTCAACCAGACTCAAGAGTCTTTGCAGAACCGCCACAACATCCCGCTCTCGAACATGAGAGCTTCCAGTTTTGAAGTGTCGTAACTTTTCGTTTGCCTCATCAGCGATTGTAGATGGTGCACGGCACGTCAGACTGTTGGAGGTCACATCGCCTCTTACGTGAACGCCGAGTACAAAGGCAGCTAGGATGAGCCTATCTCCTTCTATTGTAGAATTAGGCGGCTCTTGAAAATGGGTTTGCTCATTACCCGTTTCTTCAAAATGCGATTCGGTAACAGCCAACGGATATTTCTGTTACGCTGTGCTGTTATGGCATATTAAGACCCAACGAATTAATTTATTTTGAGCAAAATTAAATTATTTCGAGCATCATATTAGGCAACTTCGATCCCTTCGCATTCTATGATGTTCCTCTCGGTGATTAAGCAGCGGAGGTTTCCATAGAGGATGCCTTGGAGACGCGGCGCGCTTCGGAACAGATCGAAGCTGGAAATAAGCGCAGACATTCTGCGTGTCCTCGCAACGGGGCCGACGCCCAAGACCTACGTGATGTATGGCGCCAACCTGTCGTATGACATGCTCAATCCATATCTCGATTTTCTGCTGAATGCGGGACTCATAGAAAAGAAGGAAGCTCTGCCCCCGATGAAGAATGACATCAGGCCGGGAGGTCACTATGAGTTCCTCTACAGCGTTACCGCGAAGGGAATGACTGCGCTCGGACAACTGGAGTCGCTGGAAGAAGTAATGGGGCTGCTTCGCTTCAAGCCACAGAAGGAAGCACTGCAAGTGATTTGAAAATGGTAGAAGATCTTCTGAACCAAGTTGAAGCCGAGTCTGAGGACACGCGGATCAGAGAAAATCACGAAAACATTTGCGGGTAAGGAATCAAAATGGAAAGCCTTCAACAAATTGAACCAAGAGAGAAGTCCGTCCCTGCAAGAGCTGCGCTGCCCGAGGAAAACAGTCAGAAGTTTGCAATCATGGATCTGCTCGACGAAGAACTGATCCGAGAGGAACTTGCCGGCGTCAACGTCGACGAGCTTGTCTACGAATTCCCCCTGGGAGGAAAAACTGTGACGGGTCTCACGGTCTATGGCACTCTCACAATGGGCAGACTAGCTGTCGACATGATGCCTAACATTGAGATCACATGCGATGAACCGAAAGTCGAGAAAAGGGAGAACGGGTTCAAAGCGACATGCAGGGTGACTTACAGGAACCTCAAAACTGGGAGCAGCATATCTTTTCCGGGAACGAAATTCCAGTCCAAAGACATCACAAACAAAGAGGGCAAAGTCGTCAAGGAAAATGATCCGAATGCCGAGACAATCGCGGAAATGAAAGCGATGCGCAATGGTTTGCTCAAGATATTTCCTCCAAAGAAATCAGCCGAGTTTCTAAACCAATTCCGGAGCGAGGGCAAGATAAAGCGTCTAAGCAAGGACGAGACCGAGGAAGCACTTGCCAAGGCCAAACGAATGGGAGGCGGGCCCGCAAAGGTCGCAGAGAAAGGTTCGGAAGAGAAGACATCCACACAACACAAAGCCGAAGATCCTTCATCGGCGGAATTCTATCTCAGTAAACTGAACTGGTTTACCAAGGAAGGAATCAAGTCAAGACAGTGGAAGCCCGGGGACAATTGGGGATGGTGTTTCTCCGAAGACACTGAAATACTAACGATTGAAGGCTGGAAACCATTTCGAAGTTTAGACTTTGGAACAAAACTAGCTACGCGAAGAGGGGACGGCGTTGTTGAATATCATGTTCCAGTGGCACTTCAGAGTTTTCATTACGATGGGGAGATGATTCATTTTGGAGGTCGAAAATCTCCCATTGATCTGCTTGTAACTCCCGAACATAGAATGCTTGTTCGAGATACACGTCGCGAAGGAAAACCTGAACAGATCATGCTTGCTCAAGAAATTGAACAGTGTTGTGCAAATTATGCGCCATCAAGTGTTTTCCCCTTTCTCTTCGTTAGGTCGGCTCAATGGATAGGAGAACATGAAGAATCATTTGATATTCCAGCGACAATCCATGAGATGAAAATTTCAGAGTGGATTGAAGCACATCGGATGGTAATGTCTTCAAATGGGGAGACATCAGTCGCACTGCTTGCAAAGCAAAGCGGAATGTCCCCGGGAACGATAAAGAGTTGGTTGTCGGGAGACACTGATCCATCCAGATCCCTGGATTCGGTAAGAAGCTCGTCGACAGTAACGATGAATAATTGGTTGAATTTCTTCGGATGGTATTTGAGCGAAGGATCAACTAGTGGAACTCACAGGACAATAATTTATCAAAAAAAGGAAAAGAACTTTGAAATCATAAAAGAAGCAATATCTGGACTTGGTCTTTCATCTTCTTACCACAACAAGTCCAATGCTTTCCGCATACCGTCTTCGCGCCTTACTCAATATCTTAAAAGATTTGGAGTGGCAGAGAAGAAATTCATTCCAAACGAAATCAAAAAACTTGATGGAGCGCAACTTAGGATTTTACTTAATTCTATGATACTTGGAGACGGGTCGACTCGTGGTAAATGCTCGGCCTATACCACAACTTCCAAACAACTAGCTGGCGACGTTCAAGAGATAGCTATCAAAGCTGGTTATTCAGCGATCATGATTACTTATCGTGAAACGACTAGAGAATTTGGATTCCCATCCGGAAGTGGAAATCCTCGGAGAAATTCCCTTTCACAATGTTTGCCTCACTATGTTGTAAGTATGACGCCACAGCGAGATAGCCGAACTGGATACGTTGAGCGTGAACACTACTTCGGGACAGTTTATGATGTAACGGTTCCAAATCACACTATTTTAGTTCGTAGAAATGGTAAGGCTTGTTGGACTGGAAATTGTAACGCTTCTCTGTTCAACGGCGAGGGAATAGTCGAATACGCCCAGCCAATTGTTGACGCGATACAGTCCGATGATGAATCGAAAGGAAGCGTGGAAGTTGGATCAGAGGAGATTACTTTCGACCCGGAAAAGGGACGTCTTTACAGGAAAAAAGCGGGCACGACAATTCCGCTGATTGGATGAGAAGTTAGTGCCATGAAGGACATCCTCGTTGGTTATGAAATCGGAAGTGGTGAACCGATTAATGTTGAGGCGACCCACATGGTCGTCACTGGAATTACGAATCAATCTGGCAAGACAACGCTCCTTGAAGGGATGGCGAGCAGAGCCAATGGTTTCAGATTTCTTGTCTTCAAGACAAAGCCCCATGAGCAGCAGTTTGTCACTGCCAATGAAGTGAAGCCGTTCTTCCGGGAAAGATGCTTGGTTGCTGGGACAAAAGTAATCTCAAATCCCCGCGTCAAGAACATAGAAGCCCTACAGGTAGGCGACAAAGTTCTTGATTCGACAGGCTCATTCACAAAAGTCGTTGATACTTTCGTCAATGATTTCCAGGGTGATATGGTTCTAATAAAACCACATGGCCTGCCAGAAATCCAAATGACTCAGAATCATCCTCTGCTTGTTGCAGAGCGAATCACCATACCTTGGAGAAAAGGCAACGGTCATTATGGATACAGCGAGCCTAAATGGGTTCTCGCAATGGATTTGCGCAAGAATCATTACCTTCTCATTCCTCGAATAAAAATTGAGCAAACCTTCCAAATAGATCTTCGACCTTATCTGAAAAGAGGTCTAACAGGAGTCAAAGGAAGTCTCGAAATCACTACAGATGAAGATATTGCCTGGATGCTCGGCCTCTATTTGGCAGATGGCGGTAGCTGGATCGGAAAGAAAGAACGCGGATTCGTTAGATTTTATCTGGGACCCCAGGAAGTCGAGAAAGCGCAAAAGTTACAAAGAATTTTCACAAAGCATGGTTTTCACCCAACTACGAGGCTTCGTAAATGCCTAGAGGTACACGTCAAATCCATTCCTTTCGCCCGCTTTCTCAGAGAAGCATTTAGCTCTGGTGCGAAGAATAAAACTATCCCTCATTTTGTCTATTTGCTTCCAAAGAATCAAATAAAGAATTTCATTCAAGGATGGCTTGATGGCGACGGATGTGCGATACGAAATGGCCGCTATGATCGTCTGGTTGGCATCACAGTAAGCGAAGACATCGCCTATGGGTTATCAGTTCTAGGTGCAAAACTTGGAATACCAGTCTCTGTCTCTTACTCGAAGGCACCCAAGAGTAGTTTTCCACCCTACAAATCAAGTGCAAGATGGTGCATTGAAATCGCCGGTGATTATGCAGTTGAATTTGGCTTCTCAAACCCGCGAAGAAGAATCAAGCCCCGGAAGGCCATCAAAGTTGATGAAAATTATCTCTATCTTCCGATAAGAAAAATCTCGCTTCAACCTTTCAATGGCAAAGTGTACAACATAGAGACTGAAGCGCACAACTACTGTATTCCATTCGTATCCCACAACACTGATTGGGAATACGTGGCCGGGATCCTCGAAGCCAGCCGCAATGAAAGGATGAAGTTTGAACGATTCTGGATAATGCGAGCCTCCAAAGGTGCCGATAGTCTCCGCATTGTGGACAAGAACTGCGTGAAATTGATGGAAGATGAGAAGGAAGGCGGGCTGGCGTATTCGATGTACTACCAGCTTCATGAATATTTCAAGAACATTCTCCCAGAACTTGAGGGCTGGAATCTCGGCGATAATTTCCCTGTCCTAGCAGAAGGTATCAACGTGATGGACTTGGGTGAAATGTCTGACGGCGTGCAAATGCTGATCATCGAGTCGTGTCTAGCCCATATTTTGAAAAATGAAAAACGCCTAATCACTTTGATCCCAGAACTTTGGAAAGTTTCGCCAGAGGGCAAACGATCTCCGGTAAAAGAGCATCTTGATCGCTTGATCCGGCAAGGCGCTGCAGGAAAGAACTTTGTCTGGTTTGATTCGCAGGACATGGCGAACGTCGACAAAGCACCCCTCAAGCAGTGTTACACTTGGGTATGCCTTCCCCCTGGACAACTAATCCGTACAGAGAATGGTTGGAAACCAATTGAGCTAATAAAAGAGGGCGAATCTGTCCTAACTCATTCAGGTCAGTTCAGGCATGTCACAAAAGCGATGTCACGAGAGTACGAAGGAGACATCGTCGAAGTAAGAGCTTACGGACACTTCGCCACCTTGAGGTTGACTCCGGAGCATCCAATCCTCGCGAGCCAGGTAATGCTTCGTGATAAAAATATCTGGTATTACACATCAAGAGTTTCCGGGAATCGCATCCAACACATCAAGCAACTAACTCGACCATCTGTAAGGTGGCTTAACGCCGGAGATATTTCCACAGAAAACGTTCTTCTTACACCACGCCTCAAACTCAAGATTGAGGACCATCCACCGCCGATTCTGAAACCTAGATTGAAGGGAAGATGGAAGAGATATGGTCCTTCAATCCCAATGAGCAAGGATTTGTTTGTATTATTCGGTTGGTATCTTGCGGAAGGGTTCGTCCATGATCGGTACATCACTTTCACTCTTGGCAGCTCGAAAACAGAGCTGATGTATGCCGGAGAGATATGCGCAGCCGCGAAATCCCTTAGCTTTAACGCAACGCTTGATATCCATAATGGGCAGATTCGAGTCAGATTATTCGGAAATTCACTGGCCGAATTCGTAGCACATAACTTCGGGCAGTACGCATATGGAAAGAAAATTCCGGCTTGGGCACTCGCACAACCTAAAGAAAATCTTGATGCCCTACTTTCCAGCTATACCAAAGGCGACGGACATCTTCATCGTGGGCAAGATTACACCGTGAGCACTGTTTCGTACGAACTAGCTCATGGAATAAGGGATGTATGCTTGGCTTTGGGCTTCCCTGCATGGATTCGAGTAATAGAAGAGGGACAACAACGATTCCCAAATGGCCACATTTCACGAATAAGAAGGAAGTATATCTTAGGGTACAGCAGGAACCAGGAAAGAGCGCAGTTCAGAACTCGCAAGGGGCGCTTAGGAATCGATGACGACTACGAGTACCTGAGAATCAAATCAGTAAGGCGAGCCAAATATTCAGGCCCCGTTTACAACCTAGCTGTCGAGGGAGACGAATCCTATACTACTGAAGCATTCGTCGTTCATAACTGCGGACTCCAGACTGAGCGCAATGAAATCAAGCACACACTAGATCAGATTAACGTGCCGAAGAAGGCAAAGCCCACCACTGACCAAGTAGCATCTCTGACTCTCGGTCAGTTCTATCTTTCAACTCCAAAGGGTGTCAAGCATTTTTACGCGGCACCCATCTGGTTGCCAGCGGATAAGGCAATTCTAGTCGCCAAGGGTGAACTTGCATCCGATCAAAAAGAAATCAGTGATTTCAAAGAATCCTATGAAAGCGAAGTTCAAGCTCTACACAAAGGAAATCTATCTGGGATCGGACGACAAAACTTGCCCAGCGATCCCAGCGGAAACACGAGAATCAGGAACTAGAGCTGGAAAACACTCTGGGCAAGGAATCGATGCAACTTCTCAACGAGAGATTTGCAACGAAGATTGATCTGACTTCATACATTAACGATCAGCGAAGGAATGCGATAAGCCGTGAGGAATTCAACACCCTTCGCGACACTGTCGCGACGCTTTCTGCCAGGATTGGAGATCTCCAAAGGACCACCGCGCAGCAGGGTGAGGCGCTGCGTAAGCTGGAGGAAAGAAAAGCAACTACCGTCGCATCATCGCAGTTGCAAATCGACGATTCTCAAATTCTAGTACAGATTACGGACCACAAGGATCCGCATCCTCTTTCCACGAAAAATCTTGAAGGGAAGATCGCATATACGGTCTACAAGATACTCGAGGGAAAAGCCTCCTTGCCGTGGGAGATCGCGAAGGCCGCAGCGGATACCCGAGGGTGGGCAATCAATCCAAAGAACTTCAAACGTGATTGTGGAGGGCTGCTCGAATCCGGAGTCCTGGTGATGACTGATGATGGACATTACAAAGTGCCCAAAGAAATCGATGTGAAATTTTCAGAGGGGCAGACAAATTGATCTGGATGACATGGCACCGAAGAAACGGTAGGAAGTTCCAGGCTGTTAGTTTCCACGCCAGCAACCTGGGCTTCTTTTCCGACACTCCCACAACAGGAGCTAATCTAAACTGATCGCCAAACAGTCAAAAAAGGGTTTTGAGAAAACAGATGCAAAGCTAAAAGACATTTTTGTGGAATTTCTGAAGGGCAGCTGTAATTTCAAGTATCGCGGAATGATCTCGCGGATGGCTTCGCTCGGCGCGCGGAGCATAGTCGTTGATTTCAACGATTTGATGGCATTTGACAACGACCTAAGTGTCGATGTTCAACAGCAGCCTAGATACTTTCTCCCGGTTCTTGACAACGCCCTCCTCGAGGTACTGTCAATCGAGAACGACTACTACGCAGAGAGCGTCCCCAAATGGGCGCTTAACGTCGGAATATCAAATCTCATCGACAAAATCTCATTGCGCCAGCTCGACTCCTCAACGGCAAACAAACTGGTCATGGCTTCGGCAATCGTCCTCAGAGTTTCGCCGATGATGGCTCACGTCAAGGAGGCGACCTTCTTTTGCAGTGAGGGTCATACGATCGTTATCCAGCAAGATGTGTTCCAAGGGCTGAGAATGAAGAGGCCGTACGTCTGCACGGACTGCGATTCAAGGGCTTTTGATTTCTCGAAGGAAAAGTCGGTGTTTGAAAACTTCGAAACCATCACCGTGCAGGAACTCCCGGAGGACCTCCCCGCCGGAGAGACCCCGAGGTCTTTCGATGTCCTGCTTGTTGGGGATCTTGCGAAAACAAACCTAAGGCTCGGCGATCGTATTAGCGTCACCTGCATCCCCCATGGGGTACCAAGAAAATCGTCATCAGAGGCAGCGAGCAAGCTCGAGACCCTCTACGTCACGGAATTAATTGCGAACAACATCGAAGTCTTCGGCAGATACTCCGAGGAAGCTGAGATTTCAAGAGAGGAAGAGGAACAGTTCCGCACTCTCGCTTCTCACCCGCTTGCCTATGACAAATTGATCAACTCATTTGCTCCAAGAATCAAAGGCAGAGAAAAGGAGAAGGAAGCAGTTCTCCTTGCGTTGGTTGGATCGCCGAACAGAATTCTCGAAGACGGTACGCGGCTCAGGGGGGACATTTCCGTTCTTCTTGTGGGAGATGCCGGAACTGGGAAATCAGAGATGCTTTCGTTCGCGCACAACGTCTCTTCGCGTTCAGTCTGGACAACCGGAAAGGGATCAACGGGGGTTGGCCTCTCTGCCGCAGTCGTCAAGGATGCATACGGCACTTTCGCTCTCCAAGCTGGAGCTGCGGTACTGGCAGATCAGGGCGACCTCGAGATAGACGAATTTGACAAGGCGCGGCCAGAGGATTTAGGCGCTCTCCACGAAATAATGGAACAGCAGCGGACGAGTATCGCAAAGGCCGGAATTGTTGCGACGCTGAATACAAGAGTCAGCATCGTTGCGGCCATGAATCCGATCAATGGAAAGTATGATCCGTACAAGAATTTCATCGACAATGTGGGCTCCGTGCCCATTCCTCTGCTGACGCGCTTCGATGTCATTTTCGTGCTGCTCGACACGCCCGACGAGGCAAAAGACGAGGAGATTGGTCAGCATATTGGCGGAATGAGGAAAAAGCATCCCGAGCTGTCAACACCTCTCACACTCGAATTTCTGAAGCACTACATCAGGTTCGCCAAGAACCTTGATCCGGAGCTCACGGACGAAAGTTTCCATCAATTGCTCGAGTACTGGAAGAAACAGAGGCGGGAGGCCCAAGAGGGACAGATGATCGTGACGGCAAGATGGCTTGAGGCGCTTTGCCGGTTGGCAATAGCAAGGGCGAGACTTTTGCTCCATGAAAGGACAACGAATGACGACGCCTTGAATGCAATCAATCTGATGAACGCCATGCTCAGGTCTGCCCTAACTGACGTGAACACCGGAAAGCAAGATGTTGGGGTTCTCTACAACAGACCTTTCAGCGAAATGGGACTTCGGCAAGCAGCTCTGGATGTCTTCAAGCAGCTATCGGAGGAATACAAAGAGCCTGTCGAAGACAAGGTATTCTACGAGGAGATGGAGAAACTCCACAAGTTCACTCGCGAGCAGGTCGAGAAGGTCTTCCAGGACTTGTGGAAGTCGGGCGTGATATTCGAGAAGAAACCTCACTTCTTCAAGAAGGCGTGAACCTCAAGACGGCATCGAACATTCAAGAGAAGCAAGCAACTATCGACAAGTACTTCCTGAGCGAGCAGGAGAAGCAGGAGCGGGCAGTCTATGAACGCATACTGAGCTACGGGGGCGACCTCCGTTTGAACAGGAAGAACCTCGAGGCTGATTCGAAGGCGGTTTTTGGGATTGAATTTGCAACTCTTGATTGCATTTTACGTTCTCTCAAGACGAAAGGCATCCCAGGAATCCTACCGCCGAACGTTCTCCTGAAAACAAGCGTCAGCCAGCGGCCCGCCGGATGGAAGACGTACAGAGATACCCAAGTCTTCCTCAAGATCTGGGTTTCGAATTCCTTCAAGAAAATCCAGAAGCCGGAATTGGAGAACCTCCTGGTGGTCTGATGCAAGCGAAAGAACAGGCCGCACATCTCCTCAAGTGTCCGAGGCCGGATATGCTGAGGGGCGCCACGGAAAATATCATTGAACTCCTTGGAAACGGGAAGACTTTATGGAAATATGAAATCGTTGCTGCTCTCTGCCAATATGAAGAAACTGCGGTCGAGTCAGGGCTGTACAGGCTGTACCATCATTACGGGCTCGTCCAAAGAGACGATTTCAACCTGTATTCTCTTTCAGAGCTGGGTTGCAAATATTACGAGCTGATATTCGAAAAGGAAGAAGCTGAAGACGTCGGAGGGGAGTGCCTCTCCGTCGCTACTACTACCACTACTACCAACTCCAACGGCAGAAATGAAGAACCTACGGCTCTAGGCAATCAAATCCAAGCACGATCCAGTCCAGATAGTCAATCATGTGTACTCAAAACAGATTCAAAACAGCTCGAAACGTACTCAAAGGGTACTCGAAACGATCTCAAAACAACTTCACGAGTGATTGATTTCGGTTCAGAGTGGATAACAAAGCCCAGTTTAGGGCAAAATCATCCAGAAATTACGCTCGAAAGGGATAGAGATGGTCAACCCAGAGTCGGAGAAGCTGGTAGTGGTAGTGGCAGCCCAATTGTGAGATCTAGAAGGACGTACTTCGAGCCGTTGAACGGGGGCGAAAGGGTCTCATTTCAAGAGGCAATCAAGGACTGGATTGTTGAAGCTTCACCATCAGCGCCTGAGATCAAAATAGTCACGGGACTCAAGGACTATCTTTTCTCGCAAAACAGAGTTGTCACCAAACTCGTAGCATCGGAGGAAGCAGCAGCCGAGTCTTTCGGGATGTCCTTGCAAGAATTTCGAGAAGCCTGGAAGAAACTTTACAGCAGAAGACAGGTCTGCTTCGGCACTTTTTCTGGTCAGGCAAAGATGGGTTTCCTGCTTGAATGGACAGATCTGTTGAGACACGGAATCTGGAGACCTGAGAGAGATGCAGAAACTAGAAACTGATCCGGAGAAATGAATCAACATGACCCAACAACTATTCTCAGAAGTCAGAAACGCCAGGGGTGAACATCTGTACAATGCCCGCGATCCAACGGAGACTCCGAGGGGCACCCGAAAAAAGACCAAAACTGACGCTCTCATTGACTTCTTTCCAACGGTTTGGGACGGAACCAAACAACGAAGGAATGATGAGGTACAACATTGTACGGTCTGCGGGGCTTGCACAATTTGGCGCGGCTGTCCGACTGGTCACACTGGGGCACATTCGAAATTCGGGGGATCTGACTAATGAAATCCTCGATCGCCATCAAAGTAGTCGTCAAGAATTACAAAGGCAGAGTTTGCTACGAATGCAGGACTGAACTGAAGCCGAGGGCGGCACCACGCGGAAGATACTATTGCCCCAACTGCAGTAGCCCAGAAGATAAAACTGAAGGGGACGGGGAATACATCATCACCAACGAGTACTACCGGGATCTGCTCTCTCCAGAGTTAGAACCGCGAGGTATCCCCTCCTTGGCGAGCCTGATCTGCGAGTATCAGGTTGTTCCCAGGAGAATAGTCATGAAAACCAAGCGGAGGTGCGAAGTTGATCAGAAGGAAATCACGGACGACTTGATGGCGAGCTTCGGCACGTCTCCAGGCGCGCCGCGTAAATATCTGCATCTTTACTGTGCCCAGGGAATCGGTCTGAAACTTTCTGAAGAAGACGAGAAGGAGGTCACCGTTCCATCATGACCTCGCAGATTCTAGCCAATGTCTTCAGGTCGAAACTGGAAGACATTCTTCCAGCGAACGAGATCAACATCGACGCGGGAAAAACATTCGGGAAATACCGTCAATACTTTTCAAACGCGGCTCTTCGGCACCCTGCGAAGATCGCGCCTAATTTTGCTGAATATCTCATCCAGAAATACTCTGTGCCCGAATGTGAGATTCTGGATCCGTTCGCAGGGGTCTTCACTATTCCAGTAATTGCCGCAGCAAACGGACGCAAGGGAGTCGGGATAGAACTTGAGCACCAGTACTGCCAGTGGTCGCTTGAATCAACTGGGTATTTCCCGATCGGTTATCTGAAAATCATCGAGGGAGACGCGAGAGATCAAAGTAACTATCGCAATCTGTATTCACTCTCAATCACTTCTCCGCCATACGCGAATTCTGCCCTGAGCGGAGGGGATCCGGAGAAAAGACGTCTCCGGATGATTGCTGCAGGGCACGACCCGAAAGATTTCCTGGGAGGGAATGCCAGGAGTGCCACGCTGAAGCACTACGGTGGCACTGATCGCCTGAGCGGGCAGAACATCGCCAGACTGAAGGGAGACAAGTACTGGGAAGCAGTCGGGACCGTCTACACTCGAGTATTCGCGGCACTGCAACAGGGTGGACGCCTAATCGTCGTAATCAAACCGATCCAGAAGAAAGGTGAGGTCCTGGATCTTCCACTGAAGACTTGGCAGATTCTGGAAAAGGTCGGCTTTCAGCTTGAAGCCGTGGAGAAGTTCTACATCAAGATCCTGAACACATGGAGGAATATTGCCTATCGGCGAAACTCCCATCTTGTCAGGATCCGCCACGAGTACGTGATCGTAGTTAGAAAAAATTTCGGTGAAATGAATACACGCCTGATCGCTGTCGACGCGAAAGATTCACTGCGCCACGGAGGAAGAGGGATTCAGGTTCCGAGGAAATGCAGCTTCACAGAAGAAGACTGCCCCTGTGGTTGCGTCAGGATCCACTGGAGTGATAGCGTTCTCGAAGTCCGCGGCTGCGAACGAAAGCTTGGAGAACATAGGTCCAGG
>Ga0307373_10008178_pt1 | contig 16019 bp, 17 predicted proteins | sample OX2MG_FD_202534 | JGI IMG/M metagenome (GOLD analysis project Ga0307373, IMG submission 202534) | Soil microbial communities from Risofladan, Vaasa, Finland - OX-2 | ecosystem: Environmental > Terrestrial > Soil > Coastal area > Acid sulfate soil | place: Finland: Risofladan, Vaasa | collected... | reverse complement strand
GCCTGCGTCTTCTTCTCGATTCGCGCCCCCAGACGGCGTAGGGGTGGACCGCCGACGCAGCATGACCGGACGACGCCGAAGATGACCGACGAGACCGCGCTCCCCACCATCGTCCAGCTGACGCCGCTCAACCCTGCCTACCGCGAGGATCCGCACGCCGTCCTCGCCGACCTGCGCCAGCGCTGCCCGGTGCATCGCGACGAGTCTTCCGGCAGCTTCGTCCTGACGCGCTACCAGGACGTGCGCCCACTGGTCTCCGACCGCAGCCTCTGGCGCGATCCGATGCGCGCCGAGCCCTCGGCGGTGTTCCAGCGGCGCTTCGCCGACGAGATCCCCGAGGGCGTCGCCCGCGGCGACACCACCAGCATACTGATGCTCGACGATCCCGATCACGCCCGCATCCGCCAGCCCCTGGCCCAGGCCCTTTATGCGCGGGTGGCGAGGTTCAAGCCGCAGGTCGAGCGCATCGTCGCCGAGGCCCTGGACGACATCGACGCCTCCGCTCCCTTCGACCTGATGAGCGCCTTCTGCGTGCGCGTGCCCATCGACGTGATCGCCTCGATTCTCGGCGTCGCCCAGGACCGCCTGGCCCAGTTCCGGGACTGGTCCGAGGGCGCCATCCAGGGCCTCAATCCCTTCCGCACCCCCGAGCAGACCGCCCATATGGAGCGCGCCAGCGAATCCCTGAACGCCTATTTCGCCGAGACCATCGCCGCGCGCCGGGCCGAGCCGCGCGACGACCTGATCTCGGACATGACGGGCCTGCAGGCCGCGGGCGCCGCGCTCAGCGACACCGAGGTCCAGATCAACCTCACCGCCCTCCTGATCGGCGGCAATCTCACCACCACCGACCTGATCGGCAATGCGGTGCGGCTGCTGCTGCTCAATCCGGGCGAGCTCGCCAAGCTGCGGGCCGCGCCGGCGCTGATCAACGCCGTGGTCGAGGAGGCGCTGCGCTTCGAGCCGCCGGTGGATTCCACCGCGCGCATCGCCTCGGCCGACATGGAGGTCGGCGGCTGTCCGGTCCGCGCCACCCAGTCGATGATCTTCCATCTGCGCGCCGCCAACCGCGATCCCGAGGCGTTCGAGGCGCCCGACGCCTTCGACGTCAGCGCCAAGCGCCGCCCGCACGTCGCCTTCGGCGGCGGCGCCCACATCTGCATCGGCGCGCCGCTCGCGCGCCTGGAAGCCCAGGTGGCCATCGCCCGCCTCTTCGAGCGCTTCCCCGCCCTGCGCCTCGCCGACCCCGACGCGCCGCCACAATGGCGCGTGCTGCCGTTCTTCCGCGGCCTGGAGCGGCTGGACCTGGTGGCGTAGAGGCGCCTCTTCGATCCTATTGAAGTCGCAGCCATGGCTCGAAGACCTGCTCAGCTGCCACGTCGCGGAGCGCTCTCGAAGACGAAGATCGCCACGGCGACCTACGTGGGCAGTGACGAACACAAGGTCCGGCGATGGTGGGGCGGGCTACCTTCCGCCTACGTCGATGCGGCGGGCGTGGCCAGGCGCCCGGGAAGGCAGCGCACGACGATCTGCCCGCTGGTCTCCGAGCTTGATCGGCAGAAGGCGACGCTCTGGTTGCGCTCCGCCCTGGGCGCCGGGCAAGTCCGGTATTTTGAGGCGGACAAGGATTTCCCTGCGCGGGTCTGGTACCGTGAACCGGAGACTGGGCAGTTGTGGATGGGCTATTGCATCAACAACGTTCAGGGACACTACAAAGGCTGGCCGATCGACGAGGAGGATCGCGTTGCAGTATTCGGCCGAATGGAGCGATGACGCTCTGAACGCTGCACCAGAGGAACGCGCGACGGTAGCGGATTTGCGCCTCTGGCTGGGCGAGCAAAACGTCACGCTTCACGTGCATGGGTTGTCGATCATCGATCATCTCACGATCTCCCTCTACAGCTTGGCTGAAGGACTTGCGCATGACTGGTGGCGCCTGTTCGGTGGTCGCGATCGGGAATTTTCTCTGGTCGGCTACCGCGGCGGGTTCGTTGTTCCCGATATTCGGTTCAAATTCGATGGGGAGGTATTCGAAATTGCGGCGCATCAGCGGACCTATTCCAATCCAGATGTCCGTTTCTGGGCGGGTCCAACAGAGGTCATGCGTCGAGCCGATGCCGAGACGTTGCTCAGCGGGCTGATTGAGCTAGTGCTCTCGCGTCTGGGCAGCGGCGGCGTCGAAGATACGAGCGCCGCTCTGCGGTGGGCCCGAGTTCGGGCCTCGAGAACCAACCCTGAAGAGGCAGCCTTTTGCGAGGCCGCCGGCACCCTCGGTCTAGACCCTTATCAGATTGGTGAAGATGCGGCCGCGTCGATCGAGCAGGCAGCCGTTTATTTCGAAGGTGAACCGCTGACAGAGTTCTTGGCGGGCGCGGGGGCGGCGGATCGACGTCGACTCATTCAATGGGTTGAGAGCGCGGATGCTCGTCCTCCCTACACGTCACGCGTAAGTAACCTGCGTTCCGTGGCGTTCGAGGCCAGTTGCGTGGCCCCGCCGCGCGAGATGGAGGAAAGCTGGGCGCTCGGATATCGCCGTGCTTGCGCCGTGCGCCGCATCCTGAATCTCCGTGCTTCCGATCGATTCCGTTCATTCAGACCATTGGCTGAAAAGCTTGGGGCAAGCAGAGCGTATGCACTGGCGCCTTCGGTCGAGGGCATTCGAGCCCTGAGAAGCGATCATGCCGATGCGCCAAGAATTCACATGAGAATTCACGGCTCCTCGCCAGAGGCGCGGGCGGGGCACCTCTTCAGCTTTGCCAGGGCAATCGGAGATGTCGCATGTTTTCCCGAAGAGAGCAGAGCTCCCATCAACGAACTACGTTCGGCCTATCGACAAGCCGCCGGCCGGGCATTCGCGGCCGAGTTTCTTGCGCCGATCGACGAAATTGAGTCGATGCATGAGGACGGGCGCGACGCAGTCTCGATCGCGGAGGAATTCGGTGTCTCTACGACCGTGATCGAGCGCCAGCGGGAGAACAAGGGCCGCATCCAATCCGCGTTGGCTCGGCGCTGATCGCTGCGCCGGCCGCCGCCCGGCCGCCCGAAGGCGCTCACAGCGGCGCGCAGGCCCCTTCCAGCCAGGCGCGCACCCCCGCTTCGACCGCCGGGCCGATCGCGGCCAGCACGCGGGCGTGGTAGGAGTCCACCTGCGCGCGCTCCTCGCCCGTCAGCATGCCGGCATCAATGAGGGCGCGGTCGTAAGGCGCCAGCGTCAGCGTCTCGAAGCCGAGCATGGGCCGCTCGCCGCCCGCGATTGGCGCCGGTTCGCTCACCACCTGCAGGTTCTCGATGCGGATGCCGTAGGCGCCTTCCTTGTAATAGCCGGGCTCGTTGGAGACGATCATGCCTGGCTTCAGCGCCACGCTGTTGGGCAGCTTGGAGATCCGCTGCGGACCCTCGTGGACGCCGAGGTAGGAGCCGACGCCGTGGCCGGTGCCGTGGTCGAAGTCGAGCCCGGCGGCCCAGAGCGGCGTGCGCGCCAGCGCATCGAGGGCCGAGCCGGTGGTCCCGGCGGGAAAGCGCACCCGCGCCAGCGCCAGATGGCCCTTAAGCACCAGGGTGAAGCGCTCGCGCATCTGCGGCGTCGGCGCGCCGATCGCGAGGGTGCGGGTCACGTCGGTGGTGCCGTCCAGGTACTGCGCCCCCGAATCGACCAGCAGCAGCGTTCCCGGCGCGACGCGGCGGGCCAGCCGGGCGGTGGGGCGATAGTGGACGATGGCGCCATTGGGGCCGGCGCCGGCGATGGTGTCGAACGACAGATCCTGGAGCGCGCCGGTGGCTTCGCGCAGGCCCTCGAGACGGCGCACCACCTCCAGCTCGTCCGGCAGGCTGGCGGGCGCCTCGGTGGCCGCCCAGCAGAGGAACCTCGCCAGGGCCGCGCCGTCGCGCGCGTGGGCGCGGCGCGCGCCCTCGATCTCCACCGGGTTCTTGCAGGCGCGGGGCAGGGCGGTGGGATCGGGCCCGCGCACCGCCTCGGCGCCGGCGTCTTTCAGCGTCTCGAAGTACCAGGCCGACGACTGCGCCGGATCCACCAGCACCTGCGCTCCCTTCAGCTCGGCCAGGGCCTCGGCCAGGGCCTCGGGCGGCTGCAGGCTGACCTCGTTGCCGAGCCAGGCCGCAAGCCGCGGCGTCGTCTTGGCCGGATCCAGGAACAGCCGGGCGGAGCCGTCGGCGGCGAGGATCGCCTGGGCCAGCGGCAGCGGCGAGCGGATCACGTCGCCGCCGCGGATGTTGAACAGCCAGGCGATCGAGGCCGGGGCGGTGATCAGGGCCGCCTGGGCGCCCTGGTCGGCCACGCTCGCGCCCACGCGGGCGCGCTTGGAGGCGGAGGCCTCGCCGGCGTACTCCAGCGGGTGCGGGCGCACCGGCGCCTGCGGCTGGCGCGGCCGCTCCGCGCCCCAGGCGGCGTCCAGCGGGTTGGCCGCCACCGGCCTGAAGGCGGCGCCCGCCTTGGCCGCGGCGGCGCGCAGCCGCTCCAGCGCCTCGGGGCTGTGCAGCCTGGGATCGTAGCCGATGGTCCAGCCGGCCTGCGCCTCGCCCTGCAGATAGGCGCCGACGCCGCCCTCGACGAGGTCGCGGATCTCGAAGATGCCCAGGTCCACCTGATCGCGCGCCTGCAGGGTGTAGCGGCCATCGACGAAGAGCGCGGCTTTTTGCTGGAACAGCACCGCCGCCCCGGCCGAGCCGGTGAACCCGGTCGCCCAAGCTAGCCGGTCGTTGGCGTCGGGCAGGTATTCGTTCTGGTGCTCGTCCTCGTGCGGGATGACGAAGCCGTCCAGCCCCTGCTCGGCCATGACCTTGCGGATCAGCGGCGCGTGTCTCGGCCCGAACGAGGGATCGGTCTTTTCATCGAAGGTCTGGCGCATGGGCGAAGATTTAGGCCGGCCGCGACCGCGTGGGAAGCGCCGCGGTCGAGGCGCTGCGCAGCACCAGCGTCGCCCAGGCGTCCAGATGGATGCGCCGCACCAGCCTCAGCCGCAGGCCGCCATAGGCGGCCAGCACCTGCCGCTCCTGCGAGCGCAGCAGGCCCGAGAGGATGACAACGCCGCCCGGCGCCAGGGCGCGGCGGATGGCGGGCGCGAGGCGCACCAGCGGTCCCGCCAGGATGTTGGCGAAGACGAGGTCGTAGGGCGCGGCCGCGCCGATCAGCGCGCCTCCCAGCCCATCGGCGCGCACGAAACGGCTGCGCGCGCCGGCGCCGTTCAGCCGGGCGTTCTCGCCGGCGATGCGCACCGCGACCGGATCGATGTCCGCGCCGATGGCGATCTCGGCCCCGGCGCGCGCCGCGGCGATGGCGAGCACCCCGGTCCCGGTCCCGACGTCGAGCACGCGCCCGGGACGGCGGCGGCGCAGCAGCCCGTCCAGCGCCAGCAGGCATCCCAGCGTCGTGCCGTGATGGCCGGTGCCGAAGGCCGCGCCGGCCTCGATGCGCAGGCCGACGGCGTTCGCCGGCACGCGCCCCCGGTCGTGCGCCCCGTGGACGACGAAGCGGCCGGCGCGCACCGGCGGCAGGCCCGAGAGCGCCAGCGCCAGCCAGTCGGCGTCGGCCAGAGGCCGCGAGCTGACCCTCAGGCCGGGCCAGCGGCCGACGAGGCCGGTCAGGGCCTCGGCCTCCGCCTGCGAGACCGGATAGAGGTCGAGGCGCCAGAGCCCGCGCGCCTCGTCCTCCTCGATCACGGCGTAGGCGCTGGCGTCCAGCGCGGGCGCGGCCTCGATCGCGGCGGCGGCCGCCTCGATCCGGGTGCGCTCGCCGCGGGCGGTGATCTGGACGGCCATGGTCATGCCGGCGCGGTCTAGCCAGTGCGCCGACGCTTGGCGAGCGCCGCGCCGCGTTTCACAAAAGTTGATCCGGGGCGGCGGAACATTGGCGCCTCGCCGCGGCGTTCCGGGGCTGGCGGGGGCCCAATGCGCCCGACGAGTGCAAACCTGACGAACGGGAGAATTCGATCATGGCCGAACCGCACGCAAACACCCAGAACGAACCGACGCGCAGCCGAGAGAGCGCCGGCAAGGGCTCCCAGGGCGAGCCGCGCAGCTTCGACGAGGCCGGCCGCGAGGGGGCGATCGCCGCCCAGGGCGCCGGCGAGGTCGCCCGGACCGCCGCCGAGGGTGGCCGGCGCGTCGCCCAGGCCGGGGCCGAGGCCGGCCGCAACGTCGCCGAGAGCTGGCGGCGCACCTTCGATCCGTTCATGGCGTTCCAGCTCGACGTCAACCGCTGGTTCGACGACTTCTGGCGCCAGGCCGTGGGCTTCGACGGCGTGCCGGCGCTGCGCATGCTGCGGCCCTTCGGCCACATGGGCGCGGGCGGCCTGTTCGGCCCGCCGCCGGCCGATCTGAAGGAGACCAAGGACGCCTATCTGCTCTCCCTGGAGCTGCCGGGCCTCGCGCGCGACGACGTCGACATCTCGCTGCAGGGCGACATGCTGAACGTCTGCGGTCAGAAGATCGAGGAGAACGAGGACGCCTCCAGCGCCTATCGGGTCAGCGAACGCCGCTTCGGCCGCTTCGAGCGCAGCTTCCCGCTGCCGCCGGACGCCGACCGCGGTCGCATCGAGGCCCAGTTCCGCGACGGCGTGCTGAAGATCAGCCTCGCCAAGCGGCCGGGTGCGACGCCGCCGCGCTCCAAGATCGAGATCAGGACCTAGGCGCCGGCGCCGCCGTGGCGTTCGCCGGCGCCGCGGTGGTGGCCTCGTAGGCGGCGACGCTCGTGGGAGAGGTTCCCTTGAGAATGTCGCCGCCCACGGAGGGATAGTTGTCGCTCGGCGGCGCGTAGAGGCTGAGCGCCGCCGGCTCGGCCTGGGGCCGCGCCATGCGCAGCGCCGGCCGCTCCAGGTGATAGGCGGCGCAGGCCGCCAAGCCGCCGCCCCCCAGCGCCGCCGCCAGCACCGCCGCGCCCGCTCGCCAGGTGCGCTTCATGTGGGGGCCTCCTTCGCTCTGCCGCCGCATCATAGCCCCTGCCCGCCGGTGCGCCACCCCTGGGGCGCATCCTGGGGGCGCAGCTTCCCTTCCGGCTATCCGTTTAAGCCGAGAGGCGCGCGGCTTAGGTCGGGTCGGTCCGCTCCTCCGCGAGGACCGCAAGGCTGCTGGTCAGGACATCGACATATCTCGGAACGAAAGTGCGTTCCAGGCGCCGAGGCGCGCCTCGGCGGCCGTCCGTGGCCCGATGTCGTTGCGGATGCGGTCGTAATCCTCGAGGAGGGCTGCTCCCCCGGGAGCGGCGCGCTGCCGCGCCGGCGATGATCGTTGAAGAAATTCCGCACGGCGGAGATCACCCGCGCAGGATCGTTGGCGTGTTGGGCGATGTCTTGTCCGCTGATGTCCGACAGGGTGCGATCGTAGCGATGTGCATCAGCTTCGAGAATCAAGGCCCGCTTGCGTCGGTGTGGCGTATCGCCGAGCAGCCGGGCGCCGAGATGAATGCCCAGCTCCAGGGGCATGTTGAAACGGGGAACCGGATTGGCCGGATCGACTTCGACGCGCGAGATATCGTGGATGCCCCAATCGGACGCGCCGATCATCTCGGCAATCTTGTCCAGCCGGTATTCGGCGCCGTCGAGCAGCGAGGCGTGAAATCGCACGCGACGATAGCAAGAGGATCGCGCGAAAGACCGGCTGGTAGGCGTCGTCGAAGGGGCAGTTGACGAAGACGGAGCGACCGGCCCCGCGTCTAGCTGGCCGCCGGCTCGGCAGGGCCAAGACTCATTACCTTGCGTGCGGCCGCGTAGATCGCGTGGGTGCGCTTCGTCGGCTTTTGCGGCCAACGGATCCGGACCCCGCGATACACAAAGCTGCTCGGCGCCTTGGCGTCCGCTCTAGCTCGCTTTCGCCTGATGGCCGACCTGGTCGTCATGGGATGAATGTCTGTCTTCCGGGCCTTCTTTGCAAACCGTTCCAGACACGAGCGTTAGCTCTCGATAACGGAGGTCCCGGCGCGCCTGGATTGGCCCCGCGTCGGCGGACCATGCGCCAGGGCGGGCAGGCGTTCCATGAGCAACCACGCGACCGCGGCCGGCGCCGGAAGCGGAGCGTCTACGCAGCGCTCGTCGAACCGCCGGGAGACGCATTCAACGGTGCGTTCCGGCCTCACGCCTTCTCCACGAACGAGTCGATCACCCGCTTCTCACCGGCCTTGTCGAAGGCCACGGTGAGCTTGTTGCCCTCGATCTGGATCACCTCGCCATAGCCGAACTTGACGTGGAACACCCGCTCGCCGAGGCGCCAGGCGCCCGCGGCGGAGGGCTCGGAGACGGCCACCAGCCGGCCTTCGCCCTCGATCACCTGGGTGACGCCGGGCGGGCCGCCGCGGTAGTTGCGCTCCTGGGCGCGGCGCCAGCCCGGCGAGGCGTAGCCGGCGCCGAAGGCGCCGCCGGCCCCGTCCCAGCGCGAGCCGGCGTCGCGCATGCCCGGTCCGCCGCCATAGTAGCCGGTCTCGCTGGCGGCCTCGACATTGGCCTGCGGCAGCTCGTCGACGAAGCGGCTGGGCAGCTGGCTGGTCCAGCGGCCATAGACCTGACGGTTGGCGGCGAACGAGATGCGCGCCTGCTCGCGGGCGCGGGTGAGGCCGACGTAGGCGAGCCGGCGCTCCTCCTCCAGCCCCTTCTCGCCCTTCTCGTCCATGCTGCGCTGGCTGGGGAACACGCCCTCCTCCCAGCCGGGCAGGAACACCAGCGGGAACTCCAGGCCCTTGGCCGAATGCAGGGTCATGATCTTGACCGAGTCCTCGCCGCTCTCGCGGTCGAGGTCCATCACCAGCGAGACGTGCTCCAGATAGGCCTGCAGGGTCTCGAAGGCGGCCATCGACTGGATCAGCTCCTTGAGGTTCTCCAGCCGCGTCTGGCTGGTGGGTCCCTTGTCGAGCCGCAGCGCGTCGGTGTAGCCGCTCTCCTCGAGGATGGTCTCGGCCAGGCGCGGGTGCGCGGTCTCGCGCGCCAGGGCGCTCCAGCGGTCGAGATCGCGCAGGAAGGCCGTCAGCGCCGTGCGGGTGCGCCCCGCCAGCTCGTCGGTGCGCACCAGCTGGCGCGCCGCGGCGCTGGCCGAGACGCCGGCCCCGCGCGCCAGCGCCAGCAGCTTCTGCACCGTGGTGTCGCCGATGCCGCGCTTGGGCACGTTGACGATGCGCTCGAAGGCGAGGTCGTCGTCGGGCGACTGCACCAGGCGCAGATAGGCGTGTGCGTCGCGGATCTCGGCCCGCTCGAAGAAGCGCGGTCCGCCGATCACCTGATAGGGGATCTGCAGCATGACGAAGCGCTCCTCGAAGGCGCGCATCTGGAACGAGGCGCGCACCAGGATCGCCACTTCGCGCCGGCGCCGGCCCGCCTTCACCCAGGCCTCGATGTCGTCGGCGACGAGGCGGCTCTCGGCCTCGCCGTCCCAGACGCCGCGCACCTGCACCTTGCCGCCGCCTTCGGCCTCGGTCCACAGCGTCTTGCCCAGCCGGCCGCGGTTGGCGGCGATGAGGCCGGAGGCGGCGGCGAGGATGTGGCCGGTGGAGCGGTAGTTGCGCTCCAGCCGGATCACCTTGGCGCCCGGAAAGTCGCGCTCGAACCTCAGGATGTTGTCGACCTCGGCGCCGCGCCAGCCATAGATCGACTGGTCGTCGTCGCCGACGCAGCAGAGGTTCTGGCGGCCCTGGGCGAGCAGCCTCAGCCAAAGGTACTGGGCGACGTTGGAATCCTGGTACTCGTCCACCAGCAGATAGCGGAATCGCTGGTGATAGTCGGCCAGCACGTCGGCATGCCCGGTGAAGATGGTCAGGTTGTGCAGCAGGAGGTCGCCGAAGTCGCAGGCGTTCAGCACCTTCAGCCGTTCCTGGTAGAGCTCGTAGAGTCGCTGGCCGCGATTGTCGGCGAAGGGCGCGCCTTCCGCCGCCGGCAGCTGCTGCGGCGTCCAGCCGCGGTTCTTCCAGTGATCGACGAGGCCGGCGAAGGCGCGCGCCGTCCAGCGCTTGGGGTCGATGCGCTCGGCCTCCAGAAGCTGCTTGATCAGCCGCTCCTGGTCATCGACGTCGATGATGGTGAAGCTCGACTTCAACCCCACCAGCTCGGCGTGGCGGCGCAGGATCTGGGCGGCGATGGAATGGAAGGTGCCCAGCCAGCGCAGCCCCTCGGCCGCTGGTCCGGTGATCGCCGCGGTGCGCTCGCGCATCTCGCGCGCCGCCCGGTTGGTGAAGGTGACCGCCAGCAGCTCCCACGGCCGCGCCCGGCCGGTGGCCAGGATGTGGGCGAGGCGCGTGGTCAGCACCCGCGTCTTGCCGGTGCCGGCGCCGGCCAGCACCAGCACCGGCCCGTCGAGCGCCTCCACGGCCGCGCGCTGCTCGGGGTTCAGTCCGGCGAGGTAGTCGGGGCCGGCGACGCGGGCGACGTCCGAGGTGCGCGGCGGCGAGGGCGAGGGATTCGGCACGGGAACAGAGATGTAGCACGTCGGCGGCCCGGCAGAAGCCGGCCGCGCCGCGGCCTCAGCGCGCGTAGTCGCAGTCGCCCGGGCTGCGGCAGCGCAGGAAGTCGGCGCAGATGGCGCCGGCGAGGTCGCGGGTGCGGCCCTGCTGGTCGGCGGCGGCGATGTCGGCCCGATTTACGCAGCCGACGCCGGCGCTCGCCGTCGAGCACTGCGCGGTCTCGGCCTGCTTCAGCTTGCTCTGCGCGTCCGGGGAAAGCCCGCCGGACCAGTCGTCCAGTCCGTCGCGCAGTTCCCGCGGCGACAGGTACTGGAGGTTCTTGTCGGGGCACTGGTTGGAGAGTTCGGCATAATAGTGATCGGTCCCGGCGCCGTCCATGTCCTGGGCGAGCGCCGCGCATCCCAGCGCCGCCGCCGCGAGGGTCAGACTCAACAGCGTTCGGCGCATCCGGTCCACTCCAGGCGAAGCCCCGGGCGATTGTAGCGGTCACCGGGCGCCGGGCGCGTTTCATTCCGGCAACGTCGCTGCGGAACCGCTCTCGCGCCAGGCCGTTTTGCGTGGAGGGGCGCTGCGAAGCCACAGTCGAGGAGAGACTCCGTATGGGCGAGCCCGGCAGGGGCGGGGGCCTTCCCGTGACGCTGGGCGCGGTGCTGGGCGCCGTGGCGGTGCTGGTCGCGGTGATCCTGTTCATCGGCTACAGCGGCGGCCTGCATCGCGGCCTGAAGGTGGTCAATCCGCCGCCGGCGCAGCAGGCCATGCTCGAGCACGGCGCGCGCGCCGCGCCGCCGCGGCCGGCGCATGGCTGAGCGCCCCGCCATCGCCGGCTGGGGCATCGGCCTCTTCAGCCTCTCGGTGATCGCGCTGGCGGCCCTGCTCTTCTACGCCCTCGCCCGGCCGCCCCTCGATCGGCTGGCGCAACTGGGCCTGCGCCCGCCGGCCGCCGCGCTCGCGCCGCGCAGTCCGGCGCATCCCGGCAACGGCCCGCAGGTCCGGCTGGGCTAGCGTCGGGCTCAGAGAGCCGCATCGCCTGCGAAACCCGCCGCCGAGGCAATGGCGAGGCTTGACAGCGCCAGCGCCTTGGCCGCGTCGAGAACGCCATGCCCGCGCTTGCCCCGCCACCGGCGCCCGAGGTCGTGGTCACGGCCGCCCGCCTGCCGCCGACCCCGGGCGATGCGGCCTTCTCCGTCGTCGCCGTCACGCCGGCGCAGCTGCGCGTTCGCGGCCAGCTCGACGCGGCGCTCGAGGACGCCGTGCCGGGGTTCTCGCAGTTCCGCCGCTCCTCCAGCCTTTCCGCCAATCCCACCACCCAGGGCGTCTCGTTGCGCAGCTTCGCGCCGTCGGGCGCCGGCCGCACCCTCGTCACCCTCGACGGCGTGCCCCAGAACGATCCCTTCGGCGGCTGGGTCATCTGGACGGCCCTGCCGGCCGAGGGCCTGGACGGCGCAGAGGTCGTCCGCGGCGCCGGGGCCGGACCCTATGGCGCCGGCGCCCTCACCGGCGTGGTGGCGCTCACCGAGCGCGGCGGCGATCCGGGCTTCTACGACGTCGACCTCTCCGCCGGCTCGCTGGGCTACCGCCGCGCGGCCGGGGCGGCGGACGCGCGGGTCGGGCCGCTGGATTTCCTGCTCGTCGCCTCCGGCGAGCACGATGGCGGCTGGATTCCGATCCTCCAGGGCCGCGGCCCGGCCGACGACCGCCTCAGCCTCGACGCCGCCAGCGTCGCGCTGCGGGCGCAGACCCGGCTCGGCGCCGGCGTCCTGGCGGTGCGCGGCGGCGGCTTCGAGGAGGATCGCCAGGCGGGCCTCGTCGGCGCCCATTCGCGCGCCAGCGGCGACTTTCTCAGCGCCACCTGGGCGGCGGCGCCGGCGCCGGGCGGCTTCGGCTGGCGGCTGCAGGGCTGGGCCAGGGGCAGCAATCTCGCCAATACCTCGGTCTCGGTCCCGGCCAGCCAGGCCTTCAGCACCCCGGCCGACGACCAGTACAAGACGCCCGCGCTCGGCTACGGCGTCGATGCGGCGCTGCGGCGGGCCTGGTCGGGCGCCGACGTCGAACTGGGCCTCGACGTGCGCGCCGCCCAGGGCGACGACTACGAACGCTTCGCCTTCAGTCCGGCCGCCCGGGCCTTCACCCAGGATCGCCGGGCCGGCGGCCGCACCCTCGTGGCCGGCGCCTATCTGGAGGCCGACCGCAGCTTCGCCGGCTGGCTCGTCTCCGGCGGGATCCGCGGCGACTACTGGGCCGCCGCGCACGGCCAACTGGTGCAGCGGCTGATCTCCACCGGCCAAGTGACGCTCGACCAGAGCGACCCGAACCGCTCCGGCGCCTTGCCGACGGCGCGGCTGGGGGTGCGCCGCGCCCTGGGCGGCGGCCTCTTCGTGCGCGCCGCCGCCTACGAGGGCTTTCGCCCGCCCACCCTCAACGAGCTCTACCGGCCGTTCCGGGTCGGCAACAACACCACCGAGGCCAACCCGGACCTGGTTCCCGAGCGGCTCACCGGCGAGGAGGTCGGCGTCGGCGGCGCGGCAGGCGGCGCGAGCTGGAACCTGACCGCCTTCGCCAACCGCCTCGCCGACGCGGTGACCAACGTCACCATCGGCGCCCAGGGCGGCGGCAGCCTGATGCAGCGCCGCAACGCCGGGGTGATCGACGCCGAAGGGCTGGAGGGCGAGGCCCGGCGCCGCTTCGGCGCGGCGCTGGTGCTCGAGATCGCCGCCGACTGGACCCGCGCGCGCGTCGATGGCGGCGCGGCGGCGCCGCAGCTCACCGGGCTCAGGCCCGCCCAGGCGCCGGCGCTGACGGCGGTGGTCTCGGCGCGGTGGCGCCCGGCGCCGCGGCTCTCTCTGCGCGCCGCGCTGCGCTACGAGAGCGCCCGCTACGACGACGATCTCGACACCCGCCGGCTGAAGTCGGGGACCACCGTCGATGTCGAGGCGCGCTGGCGCGCGTCGGCGCACGCCCGGCTCTTCGTCGCCATCGACAATCTCCTCGATGCGCGCGTCCAGACCGCCGAGCCCGATCCCGGCCTCTTCGCCTACGACCGCCCGCTGATGCTGCGCACCGGCGTCAGCCTGCGGCGCTGAGGCGCGCTTGGCCGCGCCGGCTCAGCGCTGCGACCGCCTGCGTCGGCGCAGGCGCCACTTCAGCGCCAGCACCGTGGCCGACATCGCCAGCGCGGCGGCGTTGGCGAGGGTGATCGGCCACGCGCCCAGCCTGACCCCGTAGACCACCCAAAGGCAGAAGCAGGTGACGGTCAGGGCGTAGGTGCGCAGCGACACCCCCGAGGCGTCGCGCGTGCGCAGCATCTTGACGATCTGCGGCGCGAAGCTGGCGATGGAGAGCGCCGCGGCCGCGGCGCCGACCGCGTCGGTGGCGAGCGAGGCTGGCATGGTGCCTCAGCCGATCGCCCGTTGCAGCATCTCGAGCCCCGTCCTCAGGCAGCCGATGCGCACCGGTCCGCGCCCGATGTCGCCGAAATGCTTCTCCAGCGCCCGGGTCTGGCCGTCGCGCCGGGCCACGGCGAAGTGGACGAGGCCAGGCTCGTCGCCCGGCTCGCCGGTTCCGGCGAAGCCGGTCACCGCCAGCGCCAGGTCGCCGTCCGAGGCCGCCAGCGCCCCCTCGGCCATGGCCCGGGCGGCGGCGGCCGAGACCGCGCCGCAGGCGTTCAGCAGCGCCTGCGGCACCCCCAGCATCTGGCGCTTGGCCGCATCGGAATAGGTGACGAAGCCGCGGTCGAAGACATGGGCGCAGCCCTCCACGTCGGTTATCAGCGACGCCAGCAGGCCGGCGGTGCAGCTTTCCGCCGTCACCAGCTTCACGCCCCGCCGGCTGGCGCGCCGGGCCACGCGCTGCGCCAGGCGCTCCACGTCCTCGGGCAGGGTCGGCGAGAGGGTCTCGGTCATGGCGGCGGCTCTCCTGGCGCGTCCTGGAAGAACGCCGAACGCCGCCGAATCGTCGCCGATGACCTGGGCCGGCCCGCAATCGCGGGCGAGGCTGCGATCAGGCCCCCGTCGCCCGTTCGCCGTCCGCCGCCTGCCGCGAGGCGGCGGTTTCCTTCGCGGCGAGGCTCTGGGCGACGCACGCGAACGCCTCGGCGAAGCGCAGCCCGGAATCGAGATAGGCCTCGCCTCTGGCCTTCAGCCAGGCGTGTTCGACGGCCAGCACGTCCGACGGGCTCGCGCATCGCGCCAGCGCCTCCACCGTGGCCCGGCATTGGGCCGCCGCCTCGTCGAAGTAGCGCCCCGCTTCGGTCTCCCAGGTTCGCAAGCCGGTCTCCAGGATCACCTGGCCCCGCTGGTTGGCGTCGCGCACCATGGCGCCCATCGCGCCCATGGCGGCGAAGCCGTCGACAGGCGTCTGGCGGCCAAAGTGGGTCTTGCCGTTCGAGTCCTTCATGAGGGATCTCCGAAGCTGAAGTGATACATAGGCCCTGCGTTCGCCGCTGCGCCCGCGCCCCTCGCGCCGCGAGACGACGCAAGCGCCCTGCCGCAGAGTCTGGAGCGCCTTGCCGGCATGGCGAACGCCTCGCCCCCGCCGCACAACCGCGCTGGCCGCCGTTTCGATCCCTCGCCGGGGGCCCGATGCGCGGAATAATTCGAGCGCCGCCCGCGCCGCCGGGGGCTCGACACCATCCGGCGCCGGGGGCACGTTGCGGGGCATTCATTCGGATCTCGACCATGCCGCCCGCCGTCGTTCCTGAAAACGAACCCGGACGCCTTGCCGCGCTTCGCCGCTACGAGATCCTGGACACCCCGCCGGACGGCTCGTTCGACGAAATCACCGCGATGGCCGTCAGGTTGTTCTCGGCGCCAATCGCGATCATCAGCCTGGTGGACACCGACCGCATCTGGTTCAAATCGCACCCCGGACTCGACGTCGGCTAGGTCGACCGTGACCCTGGGCTTTGCGCCTCGGCCATCCTCGCCGACGGCCCTTATCTCGTCACCGACGCCGTGGCCGACCCGAGGACGCTGGCCAACCCGCTGGTGGCGGGAGATTTCGGCTTGCGCTTCTACCTGGCGGTCCCGCTGACCACCCATGACGGCTTCAATCTGGGAACCCTGTGCGTCCTCGATCGCGAGCCGCGAACCGTCACCGACGATCAGATCGCCTTGCTGAAGAGCCTGGCTTCCCTGGTGATGGACCAGATGGAACTGCGGCTGTCGGCCCGCCGCGCGGTCGGCGATCTCACGGCGGCCGTGGGCCGCGCCGAGATGATGGGACGTGAGATCGACCACCGGGTGATGAACAGCTTGCAGTTCGTCTCGGGCATGCTCGATATGCAGAGCCGCAGTTCGGCCAGTCCGGAGACTGCCGCCCAGCTGGAGATCGCCGCGAGCCGCGTCGCGACCGTGGCCCGGGTCCATCGCCATTTCTATCTCGATGACGCCGTCGAGGTCACCTGCGCGCTGGAGTACCTGAAACGATTCTGCGCGGACCTCGCGGATGTCGTGAATCCGGCGCGTCTGACCGTCGCGGGAGCCCCGACACCGATCGCCACGACCAAGGTCATGCCGCTCGGCCTGATCGTCAACGAACTGGCGACCAATGCGGCCAAGCACGGCGCCGCCGGTATCGGCGTCGAGGTGGCGCCGTTCGGCCGAGGTGTTAGGGTGAGTGTCAGCGATGA
>Ga0307373_10008177_pt1 | contig 16019 bp, 11 predicted proteins | sample OX2MG_FD_202534 | JGI IMG/M metagenome (GOLD analysis project Ga0307373, IMG submission 202534) | Soil microbial communities from Risofladan, Vaasa, Finland - OX-2 | ecosystem: Environmental > Terrestrial > Soil > Coastal area > Acid sulfate soil | place: Finland: Risofladan, Vaasa | collected... | reverse complement strand
CCTAGCGGGAGGTGGGCCATCCGGTGCCTGAATCTTTTCATTTTTAGGATAGACCGCCCAGCAAATGGAGCTTTGCAAGAACTCGTCTGCTCCTGGCGAGATGTCAACGCCGATCATACCATTAGCATCGCGGGAGCCGCTTTGCCAGCCGAGCGCATGAGGCACGAGTTGCATTTTGACCGAATCATTGCGAACGCGAGAGTCGTCAGCTTGAGCTGGGAGGGCGACAAAGCGCAGGTGATAACCTCCGATTACGTCCTAGGATTCTTCTGTATTGACCATCGGGAAGAATTTGACATAGGAGTTTTATACGTTTGAGCTAACTATTATTCTAATGCAAAGTGCAGGAGAACTTGCGGAAATCTCATCTCTCAAGCGTGAAATCAGCCGCACCCAGGTAATCATCTTCGCTGGAGGGCAGGGCAAGCGCCTGGGCGTCAATCTACCGAAGGCACTCGTGCAGTTGAACGGAGAGACGCTCATCGAGAGGTGCGTAAATTTCTTCTCGAGGGCAGGGTTTTCTGATTTTGTGTTCGTGCTACGCCACGGCCACGAGAAGGTGTACCAGCATCTGAAGGAGGTCAGCCCGTACGGGATAAAGGCGTCCTTCTCCGTGGACAGACGAGGAATGGAGGCAGGAAGGGAGAATGGAAGGGCCAAGGCGCTGAAGTACGCAATCGAGATGGGTCATATCGACCTGACAAAGAGGTGCATCGTGACCTATCCAGACGACATCTTTACCGACGAGACGCTTCCACGTCGGGTCCTAGCTGAACACTTGCAGGTCGTCAGCTCGCTCCAAGCGCAGGGAAGCCTCGTGCTCACGGCTGGTATGAAATGGCCCTACGGGGCAGCCGAGGTAGACCGCCTGGGATTGGTTCGGAACTTCACCGAAAAGCCGTTCATCCCTCAGCCAACCTCGGTGGGGAACTACGTCCTGGAGCCGGAGGTCTACGACTTGGTTTCCGACTGCGTCGAGATGGACCGTGATGGTCCGCTTGAGCTTGAGCAGACGGTGATACCGCGGCTGTCTCTCATGGGAAAGCTCTACGGCATATTCATACCCGACAATTGTTGGATTCCAATCAACACGCAAAAGGACCTCGAGGAAGCCGAGAAGGTGCTTGCTGGGCTCCGCCCGCTGATGACCAACGTTATCATCAAGAAAGAGCTTGCAATCGCCGCTCACACTACTGTGTCGACTTATGTGGAAAAAGTCAAGGATACAACCCCTGTTCTCGTAAAGGAAATCGATGCTTCAATGGAAGCCGAACGCGGCCTGCTCAAGTTGGCTGGACGCTACAATCCCGAGTTTGAACTGTAAGTCGGTCGCTCAAGAGCAGCGAGTTGCCGCTAGAGGAACATGGGTGTCCACATCCGCCGGACTCGTGCTTTGCCCCTAGGCCGCAAGAGACTACGCCTCGATGCGAAGGCTCCGACCTGAGCTGGAGAGATGAGATCGAGCGCAGTGGCCGGCCTTGGGCTACTCCCGAGGGAATCGACTTGGTTCGCCTCGGAGGAGAGCCCCAGGGCCAATTCGGTAGGGGAAGATGGAGCAAACAGCAGTCCATGCGCGAGCCGGACAGCGGGCTGCAACCGTCGCTTCGCCCGCGCTGATTAGGATAGATGAAACTTGAGCCAATAAGGCCATGTCCTTGACGTCGCTCAGCCCGTCTTCGAGACGTCGGCTCGCGCGCCTCGAAGCTTGTCCCAGCAATTGCCGTGATACCACTGGTCCCCGTAGAGGGTGTCTCCGGGACCGAGCAAGAACTCGACGTTGCAATATTTGCACGTCCGCAACAGGAAGTTGGCCTGTTGAACCTGGGGGGGCGCGACGGCGGTCTGCTGCGCGGTCAGTCCTGACGGAATGGGCATGAGCTGACATGCCCGCGCCGTCGTTATCTCGGTTTGCGGTCAAGTCACTAGAGCAATCGTCGGTATCTCTGGCCTAGAACCCGCTACCTCACGGTCACAGCTTTGGCGAGGTTCTTGGGGTAGTCCGGGTTGGATTTCCGCTGCACGGCCATGTAATACGCCAGAAGCTAGATGGGCAGTATCCCCAGGGTCGAGAAGAGCCGCTCCTAGACGCGCGGGATCCTGACCCAGTGGTTGTAGATCTGGTTCGGCCGGTCGGTCGGAGACGCCTATTGTCTTGACTCCGCGGTCTTCTGCAATTGATCGACGCGTAACTTGACGGCCGAACTTAGCTTCGCTCGAAGTTCTTCGGGAGAGATGTTCTTGCCGCGCAATGTGGCGACCTGATCGGTGAGCGATTTGTCCCCCAGCATTCTGAACCAACCTTCAAAGTCTCCTCGTTCAACGTGGAACTTGGCCGAGGATGGGTCGATACCTTTCACGACCATGGCAAATTCGCCCAAGTTTTTTGCGGTGACACCGAGAGGTTGCCCGATTTCCCTGTAGAAGTGAAAAGCCTTGTCCGGCGGTAGTGTTCGGAGTGTATTGGCAGCTTCATCTCTTCTGATTTTCTTAACAGACACGTGAAATCCTTGGCATCCTCACCAATTTAAGCGTATGAAAAGGCGGAATCTATTCAGGTCATTCGTTAGTCGCTGCATATCGTGTAAGGATTTAAGAAGACTACGTGAAGGCGAGTCGCTCGGATGCTTATCGGTATCTCGACTCATATCAGAGCGACCTCTCAGTGATCATATGTGACCGTGGCAAACTTTGTGATGGAGATAGGGATTGAAAATGCGATTCCTACATACAGCGGAGGTCTTGGAGTTCTCGCAGGCGATGCCGCCTTCTCTTTCGCTGATCTAGGGTTTCCTGCCATATACGTCACTCTTCTCTATAAGATGGGCTACACGTCACAGAAACTCGACAGGTCCGCGGGGCAGATAGACTTGGACGCCCCCTGGGATTACAAGAAGTTGCTGACACCGCTCGGGATCTATGTAGATGTCGAGATATCTGGTAAGGTCCAGAAAGTTGGGGCTTGGCAGTATATTGTTTCGGGAAAACGGGATGTTCCCGTGCTCTTCCTGGACACCGACGTGGAAGGGAATGATCCAGGCACACGGCAAATCTCGGCCAGGCTCTACGGAGGAGACCAATGGCACCGGTTGATGCAGGAGATGGTCTTAGGCATAGGGGGGTACAGGATTTTGCAAGCCATGGGCCGGGCTATCGACATCTACCACCTCAACGAGAGTCACGCTGCTCTCCTGGTGGTGGAGCTGATGAGGCAGTACCGAGAGATTGCGGAGGTGAAGAAGAGGTGCGTATTCACCGCGCATACACCCGTGCCCGCTGGGTATGATGCCTTCCCTCTGACCATGATCAAGGAGGCCTTCACGCATTACGACTGGGTGAACTGGGAAGCCGAAGTCACTCATGAGGGAAAGATTGATCTTTCACGCCTCGCGGTAAAATATAGCAGCGTCACTAACGCGGTGTCTCTCAAACACCGCTACGTTTCAGAGAGGGTCCTGAACCACGGCAAAGTTGAGTATGTGACAAACGGCGTCTACCATAGGAGGTGGATACACGACGAACTAAAGAAACTCTACGACAAACACATTCCCGGGTGGGAAGATACGCCCGCCTTATTGACTCAAGCATTGGAGCTTCCAATCGAGGCCCTCGAAGGCGCTCACCTCCGGGCGAAGTCCGAATTGATGGACATGCTATACCGGTCGACTGGGACGGAGTTCTCGAAGGAGCACCTCACGGTGGGACTGGCAAAGAGAGTGACCGCCTACAAGAGGAATGATCTCATCCTGACGGACCTCGACAGGCTCGTCGCGATCGCCGAGAGGCGCGGGCCAATTCAAGTCATACTGGCAGGGAAGGCCCATCCCAGAGACGATGTAGGCAAGGCGGTGCTGCGAAACATTCTTGACAAGATAGAAAAGATCGGAACGAAAACGGACAAGGTGAGGATTGCCTATCTTGAGAATTACGACATGAGCAACGCCAAGGCCTTGGTTGCTGGGTGCGACGTCTGGCTCAATAATCCGAGGCGGCCCCTCGAAGCCTGCGGTACGAGTGGCATGAAAGCAGCGATGAATGCCGTCCTCAACTTCAGCGTCTATGACGGCTGGTGGCTCGAGGGAGGAGTAGAGGGAGTCAACGGGTGGGGGATAGGGAGAAGGGCACCGTGGGGCGATCTCACAGAGGACGGCGACTCAGATCTTCCTGATTTATACCACAAGTTATCAGAATTCATCCTACCCGCCTATTACCATGAGAAAGAAAAGTGGTGGACGATGGGGAAAAATAGCATAGCAACCGTGGGTCCTATATTCAACAGCTACAGGATGGTAAACGAATACGAGGCCAAGGTTTACTCGCGGGCCAGGCCGTCATGATCGAGGCCCGCTTGATCGGGAAACTGACTCCGATGCTTTGAATTCGCTCTGGTTTCTATCTCTTGAAGAGGAAGCGGAAGGCGGCAACGCGTGACTCTTCGGGCTGTTTAGGAAAACCCGCGAATCCTCGCCCTCTATCGAGGCCTGCTCAACCAAGATTTGGACGATTCCAAAGCTACTTCAACCGAGGCTTAGCGCTGGGTGCCGACTGCAAATTGAGCAACAAATCAATAGAGGGGAACCCGCTCCCTGCCCATCCATGAAGAAACGCACCACCGCTGACACAAATTCTTCCGCCCGAGTCCTCTATGTGACCTAGCAATCCCCCTTCGTTGACCTCCTGAGAGGTATCACCCCCAAGGAATACCAGCCCGTCGCCACCGATCCTCTTCGTCAACTCTAGTCCGTTCTGGTAGTCTTCCTCGTAGACCCCCAAGGGGCCTGCTCTAACCCTCAGGGAAGTGTCCTGCAGCAGTTCGGCATAGTTTTCCACGGTCTCCTCCCCGATGTCTTTGATTATCCCCTTTGTCTTCGGCAATTCGTCCAACCCCGCGTTTCTTCTTTCGCCTTTCTCTTCCACGACAAAGTCCGTCGGGTGTTGGACAGGAAGCCTCCTTGTGTTGGCGTCTCCAATCGCAACCAGTTTCCTCGCATCATCGAACTCCTTCTCGTTGAATTTCTTTGCCAGAAAGCTGTTATTGGCTTCGCCCAAATCATAGCCCTTCGCTCTCGCTACCAGCTGGCCCGGCAGTCCGCCCGTAAATATCTCCACGCCATTTTTGGCTATCTTGAGGAGGTCTGTGATCTTCTGCAGCTTGGCTCCCCCCATCACAAGGCCCTTGGAGTCTTCGCTGTCGGCAACTTCCTGCAGTATTTTTAGCTCATAGGTAGAACGAAGGCCGATGTATGTGGGGGCGATGTAAGGCTGGCACATCACGCTTGAATCTTCTCGATGCCATGTCGGGATGGAGTCATTGATGCATGTCTGAATCAGACCTTTGAAGAATGACACGTACGTGCTTGTGTCCTTGTTCCATTGCTTTTCTTCATCGAAGTACCTCATGTTGTCAAGAAGAATAATCTGTCTCCGTTTCAGGCCCCTAATCCTTTCTTTTGTTTCTCCCGTGAAGATGTTCTCATAGGGGACGAAATCAACCGGGATATCGCGAGGGAGCACTCTCCTCAATGCCCTCAAATGCGGCCGAAAAGAGGTAAAATCGTCATCGCCCTTTCTGCCCTGGTGGCTCATCACCACCAAACCGGCGTAATCTGAATAGAGTTCCAAGACGTGGGCGTAGACGCGCATTCTCAAGGCGTCTTCTTCGATGCGCCCTCCCGATGCGGGGAGGTTTATGTCAACACGGACGAGAGTCGGTGTCTGTAGCTGGCGGCTCAGGTTGAGGAGCTTGTAGGGCCGCATTTGGCTGTAGTAACTGTTCACGGTGCGGGGAAAAACGAGAATGCATAATATTACTTTCGGCGAGGGTGTCGAATAGTCGATATCTTATACAATTTTCACGTTCCTAGCCAGCGATTGAAGAAATATTCCATAAGCATCATAAGCTTCCCGAGAAGAGACTGGGGCCGCGACGATATGCTCTTCGTGGCCTGCTACAACGGCGCGGCTCCAAGAGGGGGCTCCGCTTCGGACGTCCCACGCTTGGCTGTTGATCCTTGGGAGCTTCTGAACAGTGATACGGTCGCGTACGATAGAGGCGGGGTCGGCGGCTCGGGCGAATCAGGGGCAGGGCTGGTCCCGTTCCTGGTTGGGCGCTGCTCCGCCTCTCTTACACCCGGACCGCTGGGAGGGCTCTTCCTGAAAAAGCGAGGAAGTGCGTAAAGCTGAAGAGGTTCATCTGCATTCACGCCCATTTCTACCAGCCTCCTAGGGAGAACCCCTGGCTCGGGGGAGTCGAAACACAGGAGTCAGCGTATCCCTATCACGATTGGAACGAAAGGATCACCGCTGAATGTTATTCACCCAACGCAGCCTCACCAATCCTGGACGCACGAGGGGAGGTCGAACGAACTGTGAACAACTATTCGAAGATGAGTTTCAACTTTGGGCCGACTCTGCTCTCATGGATGGAGACCCATCACCCAGAAGTGTACGGCGCCATAATCGATACGGACAAGGAGACCAGGCGGAGCTTCTCCGGTCATGGGTCCGCGATTGCTCAGGTCTACAATCACATGATAATGCCCCTGGCGAACAGAAGGGATAAAAAAACGCAGGTGAGATGGGGCGTCGCGGATTTCGAGAGCCGCTTCGGGAGACGCCCAGAGGGGATGTGGCTGCCGGAGACCGCCGTCGATCTTGAGACCCTCGATGCCCTTGCGGAGGCCTCTATAGAGTTCACCTTGCTCGCCCCGCACCAAGCGGCGATGGTGAGGCGGATTGGTGAGGAGGAATGGTACAACGTCGAGGGGGGAAGAATAGATACAAGACGCCCATATCTCTGCAGTCTCCCGTCTGGGAGGAGCATTAGCGTCTTCTTCTATGACCGACTCATTTCCCACGCCGTTGCCTTTGAGGGCCTTCTGAATAATGGCGAAGCTTTTGCTAAGAGGCTGGTCGCAGGCTTCACCGATGAGGAAGGAGCACAGCTTGTCAACATTGCGACGGATGGCGAGACTTATGGTCACCACCACCGCCACGGGAACATGGCGCTGGCCTACTGTCTGGATCACATTGAGTCAAACAAACCAGCCAGAATGACGAATTATGGAGAGTTTCTAGAGAGGTCTCCGCCGCGGTTTGAGGTCCGGATCGTCGAGAACACGTCTTGGAGCTGCGCGCACGGAGTAGAGCGGTGGAGGAGCAATTGCGGCTGCTCCTCACAACAAGCGGCGGGGTCGAGCCAGGCGTGGCGTCGGCCGCTTAGAGATGCGATGAATTGGCTCAGGGACGAGCTTGCGACTCTTTACGAGACCGAGGCCTCGAAGCATCTCCTCAATCCCTGGAACGCAAGGGACGAATACATCTCTGTAGTGCTAGAACAGAGGGAGGGGTCTGCCAATCGGTTCGTCTCGGGGCATCTCAAGACGGGTAGGTTGCAAGACCGAAAAAAGTCGGTCCTCGACCTCCTCGAAATGCAGAGGTACGCGATGCTCATGTTTACCAGCTGCGGATGGTTCTGGGATGAGGTCTCGCGCATAGAGACGGTGCAGATACTGAGATACGCAGCTAGGGCGATGCAACTTGCCCGTGCGGTTACGGGCGCCGATCTGGAGCCGCAATTTGTCAGAATGATTGAAGCGGCCCCAAGCGGCAATCCCCGATTACTGAATGGCGGCGGGGTGTATCGGATTCTGGTCAAACCAGCGGTGGTGGAGAATGTCGGGAGACACAAGGGCGGTCTCTGAATTTTCTATGGCCTGTCACTTGGGATTTTCTCCCCCGAGAGTGTTGCACATTTGATACTAACAAAGCGGGCTAGCGGGGTTCTTATGAGCATAACGTCCCTTCCATCAGGTTTCGGCGTCGGGGACTTGGGTCCATCTGCTCTAAGATTTGCCGACCTCCTGTCCGAATCCAAGCAAAGCTACTGGCAGGTCCTCCCGGTGACGCCCACGGGCCCGGGGAACTCGCCGTACAACGCCACGTCGGCCTTCGCAGGGAACACCCTTCTCATTAGCCCGGAGATCTTGGAAGGAGAAAGGCTCCTCCCCGAGCTCCCCAAAGCGGGGCATGGTCAGCTCCCCTCGGACAGGGCAAGTTACGGCTACGCTTCCGTTCTGAAGAGGGAGATGATACGAAAGGCCCACCAGCGATTCAAAGAAGGAAGGGACCACGGCGAATTCGAGGAGTTCTGCCAAGAGAATTCAAGCTGGCTGGAGAGCTACTCCCTCTACGCTGCGCTGAAGGAGGAGAGAGACGAGCCGTGGTATCTGTGGCCGAAGGGGCTGCGCGACATGAAGCCGGAATCGCTCGCGGAGAAGGGAGTCAAGCTGAAAGACGTGGTCGACCGCGAAAAGTTTGCTCAATTCGTATTCTTCAAACAGTGGCATTCGCTCAAGGAGTACTGTGCTGAGCTTGGGATAGGCCTAGTGGGCGACCTTTCTTTCTACGTTGCGGGCGACAGTGCCGATGTCTGGTCCAACAGGGAGATATTCAAGCTAGACGGCGAAGGGAGGCCTACTTCCGTGGGTGGCGTACCCCCTGACTACTTCAGCGAAACCGGGCAATTGTGGGGGAACCCTGTGTACGACTGGGAGCAGCTCAATGTGGAGAGCTTTGGTTGGTGGACACAGCGCCTACAACAGACTCTAAAGCTCTTTGACTTGACGCGTCTCGACCACTTCAGGGGCTTCGTCGCCTACTGGGAAGTTCCAGGCGACGCGAAGACGGCCATCTCCGGAAAATGGGTCGCTGCGCCGTGGGAGGCCTTCTTCGAGACCGTAGAAAGCCGCTTCCCCTCTATGCCTTTCGTCGCGGAGGACTTGGGCGTGATCACCCCTGATGTGAGGGCGGTCATGAGAAGGTTTGATCTCCCTGGCATGGACGTTCTTCTGTTTGCGTTCGATTCTGGCCAAGACAACCCATACCTTCCCGAAAATCACTCACCAGACTCCGTGGTCTACACGGGCACTCACGATACGAATACCGTACGGGGCTGGTTCAGGGATGATGTGAGCCCAGAGCAGAAGAAGCGTCTCTTCGAATATGTGGGCAAGGAGCTATCAGAGGAGGAGGCCAGTTGGGAGTTCATCCGTCTCGCGGAGAACTCGGTGGCGTGCCTGAGTATCATTCCGACGCAAGACGTGCTCTCGCTCGGATCCGACGCAAGGATGAACCGGCCGTCGTTAGCCGAGGGCAACTGGGAATGGAGAGCCACACCGGAACAGCTGACATCCGATGCGTTCAGGAGGCTGGGTGAGGAGACTGAAAGCTCGCGGCGGTACTGAGCCAGCAGGTTGACGGGTCCCTCGCCGGGGATGGACGCACGCCCGAAGTGACGATGAACTCAATTTGCTTTCGAGAAAGACAATCTTCTTTGTTGTCGCCGAAATTCCTACCTGAGTCGACTTCCGAATCCGCCGTAGTAGGGTTTACCCAATTTGTGCCAAAGTCTTGCCACAAAACTTTTCGCAGCGCAGTCTCGGGTTACAAAATCGCCCACAATTATCAGACCATCTGGTTCCATCGCTTAAGTACGCACTAAGTTGATACGATTGCTAAATGCCAGGACAGATGTCGTCACACCGTCGGGGCGCATACTGAGAAGTTAGAATATTCGGTCGATAAGAAATCCAGGGCAGAGACCATGAGCAAAGAAACCCGCGTCAGCCACCCGATTTACGGCATTCTACCGACGGAAATTGAGGGGTTCGATTCCCTCGCGGAGCTTGCCCTGGACATGCGGTGGTCGTGGAACCATGCCACCGACCGAGTGTGGCGCACGCTTGATCCTGTACTGTGGGACCTCACTCAAAACCCCTGGGTTGTGCTGCAGACGGTCTCGCGAGACCAGCTCGAGCGCGTTCTGGCAGATCCAGTCTTCCGTAAGGAGATCGATGACCTGCTGCAGGCCAAGCGTAAGGCATCCGAGACGCCCGCGTGGTTTCAGCAAAAGCATCCGCAAGCTCACTTGACCTGCGTCGCATATTTCAGCATGGAATTCATGTTGAGCGAGGGACTGCCCATCTACTCAGGCGGGCTCGGCAACGTTGCAGGCGATCAGCTCAAGGCCGCCAGCGACCTGGGCGTGCCGGTGGTCGGAGTGGGTCTGCTCTACCAACAAGGCTATTTTCGCCAAGTGATCGACAGAGACGGAGCGCAACAGGCTCTCTATCCGTACAACGACCCTGGACAGTTGCCGATCGTCCCGTTGCGCCGCACGAACGGGGAATGGTTGCGGTTGGAGATCGCCTTACCCGGTTACTCGGTCTGGCTGCGCGCCTGGCAGGTCCAGGCCGGCCAAGTCAAGCTCTACCTGCTAGACAGCAACGACCCGGCGAACATCCCCGCTGACCGAGCGATCACCAGCGAGCTATACGGGGGCGGCCCGGAGTTGCGTCTCAAGCAGGAAATGCTTCTCGGAATTGGCGGCTGGCGGTTGCTCGGCGCTCTGGGCATCAAGCCAGAGGTCTGTCACTTGAATGAAGGACATGCGGCCTTCGCTGCATTGGAGCGTGCCCGAGGTTTCATGGAAGAGACAGGACAGCCCTTCGAAGTCGCGCTTGCCGCCACGCGAGCGGGAAATGTCTTCACCACCCACACTGCAGTAGCTGACGGCTTTGATCGTTTCGCTCCGGCCCTCGTCGAACAGCATCTCGGGGAGTACGCAGGAAAGAAACTCCGCTTGACGCTCCGCGATTTCCTGGCCTTAGGCCGCCAGGATCCGGACGACTCGTCGGAGAGTTTCAACATGGCCTATCTGGCAATCAGAGGGAGTGGTGCGGTGAACGGCGTGAGCCGCTTGCATGGAAGAGTCAGCCGCCGGCTCTTTGAGCCTCTTTTCGCCCGCTGGCCGGCAGATGAAGTGCCCGTCGGGCACGTGACCAACGGAGTTCACATGCCGAGCTGGGACTCGGCCGCGGCTGATGATCTCTGGACGGAAGCCTGTGGGAAAGACCGCTGGCTGGATCCTACGAAAGACCTGGAACAGGGCATTCGCCGCCTGTCCGACTCTACGCTCTGGCGATGTCGCAACGCCGCCAGCAAGTCTCTTGTCGAATACGCTCGCGAGCGCTTGTCCGGGCAACTGGCCGCCTCAGGCGCGTCGCCCGGGGAGCTGGACGAGGTGAAGCGTCTATTCGATCCGAATGCGTTGACGCTGGGCTTTGCGCGGCGCTTCGCGACATACAAGAGGCCTGACCTGCTGTTGCACGACCCGAAGCGGCTGCTTCGTTTATTGAGCAATTCCGAGCGTCCGGTGCAGCTCATCATCGCAGGAAAGGCGCATCCGGCTGACCGAGCGGGGCAGGACCTTATCGAGGAATGGGTGCGCTTCATCCGGCGGCCCGAGACACGCCCACATGCGATCTTCCTGAGTGACTATGACATGCGTATGAGCGAGCGCCTGGTGCAGGGCGTGGATGTCTGGATCAACACGCCGCGCCGGCCTTGGGAGGCGTGCGGAACGAGCGGCATGAAGGTGCTTGTGAACGGAGGCGTAAATCTGTCGGAATTGGACGGCTGGTGGGCGGAAGCATACGCGCCCGAAGTCGGGTGGGCGTTGGGGGACAGGGAGGAGCATGGCAACGATCCGGCCTGGGACGCGGCCGAAGCCATAGCGCTTTACGAGCGGCTCGAGCGGGAGGTAGTTCCGGAGTTTTATGCTCGCGACAGAGACGGCACTCCAACCGCATGGGTTGCGCGGATGCGAGAGAGCATGGCGCGATTGACACCGCGCTTCTCTGCCCACCGCACGGTGCGCGAATACACCGAGAAACACTACCTGCCTGCTGCCGCGGCCTTTCGGTCGCGCATCGACAATAAAGGCGCGATCGGCAGGCAAATGGTCGATTGGCGGCACAGTCTGGAACAAAAATGGGCCGCACTACACTTCGGCGAAGTCAAGTTTGAGACTATTGACGGGCGGCACGTATTTGAGGTTCAGGTCTCCCTCAACGACCTCGACCCCAAGACTGTGCGGGTAGAGCTTTACGCCGACGGCGCCAACGGCAGTTCTCCTGTGCGGCAGGAGATGAAGCGAGTTCGCCAACTGGCCGGCGCGTCGGGCTGCTTCGTTTATAGTGCATCTGTCTCTGCGTCCCGGCCTCCATCGGACTACACGGCGCGAATCATACCGAGCTGCGTTGGAGTAGCGGTGCCCCTGGAAGTCGGCCTCATTCTCTGGCAGCGGTGAATCGACCTTGAACGAGAGAACCAAGACGGAAGGCACTAGGAGCAAAAAGGATTGAAACGAAGGAGACATCCAGCAGGCGAGAAGGTGGACGCAACAAAAAATCCGACCGGATCCGAACGCCCTCTAGATGATCAGGTGAAAGAAGTATCGGAGCGGAGCGACGTTCGAGCTGGTGAGCCATTGCCCTTGGGAACCTATGCTCTTGGCGAGGGAGTGAACTTCGCGTTCTTCAGCCGACACGCGAGCCGCGTTCGGCTGGAGCTGTTTGATGATCCCGAAGATGCCACGGCCGCTAGGGTGATTGATTTCGACCCCACGCGCAACCGCACCGGTGACGTATGGCACGTCTGGGTGGGTGGCATCGGTCCTGGTCAGCTCTATGCCTATCGCGTCGATGGGCCATATCAGCCTAAGGACGGCCACCGTTTCAATTTCAACCGGCTCCTTCTGGATCCACGGGCGACCGCGATTTCACAACTCCCCCCGTGGGATTTTGCATCGGCACGTGGATACGACCCTTCGGCGCCGGACAAGGACTTGACTATCTCGAACCTGGATAATTCCAGGTCGACGCCGAAGTGCGTCTTTATCGACGAGCCCTTCGAGTGGAATGGAGACCAGCCACCTCGGCTTCCGTGGTCGAAGACGGTCATTTACGAAACGCACGTTCGCGGGTTTACCATTGATCCAAAGTCGGGCGTGGACCATCCGGGGACCTACCGAGGCCTGACGGAGAAAATTCCCTATCTGAAAACCCTGGGAGTGACCGCTGTGGAATTGATGCCCGTGCAAGAGTTCAATGAATCCTCTATCATACGGAGGGACCCGCAAACAGGCCAACCGCTCAGGAATTTTTGGGGATACGACCCCGTGACCTTTTTTGCACCCAAAGCCTCCTACAGCAGCTCGGGAGGCGTGGGTCAGCAGAAACTAGAATTCAAGGAAATGGTCCGGGCCTTTCATCTGGCCGGGATTGAAGTGATTCTGGACGTGGTCTTCAATCACACAGCTGAGGGAAACGAACTCGGTCCGACTCTCTGCTTCCGTGGGATAGACAACGCAATCTTCTACGCGTTGGCGGACGACAAACGCTACTACAAGGACTATACGGGCACAGGCAACACCATCAACGCGAACAATCCCGTGGTGCAGAATCACATCTTGGCCGCGCTACGTCATTGGACAGCCGAGATGCATGTCGATGGATTTCGCTTTGACCTGGCCGCGGTGCTCGGTCGTGGCGCCTCAGGCGACCTACTGCCCAATCCCCCTCTTCTCCAGCGGATCGCGGAGGATCCGATCCTAAGGGACGTGAAGCTCATCGCCGAGGCGTGGGATGCCGCGGGGGCGTATGAGGTCGGAAACTTCTCCGAACGCCGCTGGGGGTCGTGGAACGACAGGTTCCGAGACGATGTCCGGCGGTTCTGGCGCGGCGATGAAGGGATGCTCGGTTTCTTTGCCAGTCGTATCTGTGGCAGTGCCGACATTTTTTCCAAGTTCGGGAAGGGCCCCGCGAGCAGCATCAATTTCGTCACGTGCCACGACGGCTTCACTCTGAACGACCTTGTGAGCTATCGCCACAAACACAACGAAGCAAACGGCGATAACAACCAGGACGGGACCGACGCCAACTTCAGCGAGAACTACGGCTCTGAAGGCGAGACGAAGGATGCCGGGATTGAGACCCTGCGGAAACGCCAGATCAAGAACCTGCTCTTGACCCTGTTGATTTCGCGCGGCGTCCCGATGCTGCTCGGCGGAGACGAATTTCGCCGCACTCAAGGCGGCAACAACAATGCCTACTGCCAGGACAATGAAACCAGTTGGGTTGACTGGACCAATCTTGAACGGCATCAGGAAATTTTCCGCTTTGCCCTCGGAATGCTCGCCTTTCGCCGTGCTCATCCGATTCTGAATAAGGAACAATTCTACACTACCGCCGAGATCCACTGGTTAAACCCGCAACAGGGATTGCCAAACTGGACCGACCCGAAGGAAAAAAACCTCGCGTTCTTGATCCAAGAAGACGGACAAGGTGCGCTTCTCCTGATGTTCAACGCTGGCACGAATGGAACCGACTTTAGCCTCCCGCCGCCGCCGTTGGGGCACCGCTGGCATCTCGCGGTAGACACGTCCCGCTCGTCCCCGCAAGACTTGTCTGCCGCAGGGGAGGAGGCGCTTGTAGATGATCCAAAGACGTATCGATTGGAAGCCGACTCCAGCGCCATACTTCTGGCGCGGAAGCAGGAATCTGTCTCGGGAGAGGGTCCCGCGTGAGTCCGCGAGCCTCCGGGATGCTTCTCCATCCGACCTTCCTCTCAAACCCTCATCCCATCGACGATCTGGGCTCCGCGACAACCGTATTTGCAGATTTTCTAGCCAAGAGTGGACAATGTTGGTGGCGGATGCCTCCCGGGTGCGTTCCAGGAATTAGTATCACGACCGACGTAGCAACGGAACCTCGAGAACCATGATGAGGCGGCCAGCAGAGATCACGACGCTGTTTCTGGACGTCGGCGGCGTCATCCTCACCGACGGGTGGGCTTATGATGCGCGGAGACGGGCAGCGAAGAACTTCAACTTGGAGTGGGCGGAGATGGAGAGTCGGCATCGCCTGACCTTCGAAACCCACGAGGAAGGGAAGATCACGTTCGAAGAATATTTAGATCTGGCGGTCTTCTACAAGAAGCGACCGTTCACGCGGGCTCAGTTTCGGCTCTTCATGTTCGCGCAGTCGAAACCTTACCCCGAGATGATCGAGCTGGTCGCTCAGCTCAAGGCCCGGCACGGGCTGAGGATCGCCGTGGTGAGCAACGAAGCGCGCGAGCTGAATGAGTATCGGATTCGCGAGTTCAAGCTGGACAGCTTCGTGGATTCTTTCATTTCCTCCTGCTTCGTCCATGTCCGTAAGCCCGACGAGGAGATTTTTCGACTGGCGCTTGACATCGCCCACGCGCCGGCCCGGAAGGTTCTGTACATCGACAACACGCCGATGTTTGTCCAGATTGCGGAAGGTCTGGGGATTCGGAGCATTCTTCACACGGATTACAAGTCCACGCGCGCGAAACTGGCTTCGTTCGGATTAGAGAACGAAGGGGCAATCCATGAAGCCCGCTGACCCATGCATCCTCACGATAAACGGCGGCTCCTCGAGCATCAAGTTCGCGCTTTTCGAGGCCGGTGACCCGTTCCGACGGATTCTGGAAGGTCGGATTGAGAGGATTGGACTGCCCGAAGCAACCTTGCGCGTGAAAGGGGTGAACCAGGCGGACAACTTTTCCCGATCGGTCACGGCGCCGGACCACACCGTGGCGGTGGATGCTCTAATGGATTGGATTGAGAAAAGGAGCGGGCGCGATGCATTAACCGCGGTTGGGCATCGCGTGGTGCAAGGCGGTCAGAAGTATTACCAGCCACAGCGAATCACCGCAGAGATGCTTGAGGATCTGCGCCGGCTGATTCCATCGGACCCTGAGCATCTGCCGGAGGAGATCCTCTTGACCGAGGCGCTCCGTCGCAGATTTCCTGACCTCCCTCAGGTGGCGTGTTTCGATACGGCTTTTCACCATGACCTGCCGCGTGTCGCCCGGTTGTTGCCGATCCCGCGCCGCTACGAGGCGCAGGGCGTGCGGCGGTACGGGTTCCACGGACTGTCGTATGAGTTTCTAATCGGAGAACTCAAGCGCCTGGGAGACCCAGCAGCAACGGCTGGCCGGGTCATCCTCGGCCACCTCGGCAACGGCGCGAGTCTCGCGGCGGTGCGTGACGGCAAATCCGTGGACACGAGCATGAGTTTCACGCCGACCGCCGGGGTACCGATGAGCACCCGCTCAGGCGATCTCGATCCCGGACTGGTTTGGTATCTTACGCG
>Ga0307373_10008174_pt1 | contig 16026 bp, 18 predicted proteins | sample OX2MG_FD_202534 | JGI IMG/M metagenome (GOLD analysis project Ga0307373, IMG submission 202534) | Soil microbial communities from Risofladan, Vaasa, Finland - OX-2 | ecosystem: Environmental > Terrestrial > Soil > Coastal area > Acid sulfate soil | place: Finland: Risofladan, Vaasa | collected... | reverse complement strand
CCACCAAATATTATTGAGAGAAGCCCGGCCATATTTAGATTTTTATTTAAGAAATACAGATACTATTTTTGTCAAATTTTATGCGAGAAATTTTCGTAGTCAAAATGACAGGGGTGCAAAGTTACTAAATTGTGGCTTTTATATGCTTTATAAGAGGGTATATTTATCATTTTTCTAACCCAACAAATATGCCCTCTTCATTTTCTAAAACCTTGTAAATTTTTAAAAAATATCCTTCATTGTTTGTATCCCTTCCATTGATTAAATTGAAACGATAATGGTGGACAGGACAAATAATATTTCCCTTGTTATCCAGAAACCCTTTAGACAACTTACCGCCCGCATGGGGACAATAAGCATTACAACCTTTTAACCCGTTGGATGTTTGAATTACACAAATTTCTTTACCCGCAACTTTTACTTTTGCGATATCATTATTTCTAAAACGTATTTCATCTTTTGAGCTGGCAATCTTTATCCAGTTTTCATTTTCCTCCATCAATAAAAAAATTCGGCTTTATAGGGATATTTTTTGTGATATAGGGTCCTTATTTTATTTAGGATTATTTGTCTTAGTTGGGCTATATTGGTTTTTTCGATAGCCGAAATAAAAACACAATTACCATGCGTATGTTGCTTCCATCTTTGTTCCAATTCTTCCAGTAATTGTTGCTTTACTGTGGGTTCCAACCATTGGTCAAAAGTGTTTTTTTCATATTGATCCATTTTATTAAATACTGTAATGACAGGCTTTTCAAAGCTTTTTAATTCCTGCAATGTTTTATTTACAACAGCAAGTTGATCTTCATATTTAGGATGAGAAATATCCACAACATGTAATAAAATATCTGCTTCCCGAACTTCGTCCAAAGTACTTTTAAAACTTTCGATAAGATGATGAGGAAGTTTTCTGATAAATCCTACAGTATCGCTTAAAAGAAATGGGGTATGACCAAGAACCACCTTTCGGGTAGTGGTATCTAATGTGGCAAACAATTTATTTTCTGCAAAAACATCACTCTTGCTCAGAAGGTTCATGATGGTGGATTTACCCACATTGGTATATCCTACTAAAGCTACTCTTATAAATTCTCCGCGTTCTTTTCTTTGCGTAAAAGATTGTTTATCTATTTCTGTCAACCTTTTACGAAGCAAGCTTATTTTATCTTTTACAATGCGTCTGTCGGTTTCTATTTCTGTTTCTCCCGGCCCACGACTTCCAATTCCACCACCTTGTCTTTCAAGATGCTTCCACATTCCTTTCAATCGGGGTAAAATATATTGATATTGGGCAAGCTCCACCTGAACTTTTGCCTGGGCTGTTTTGGCGCGTGAAGCAAAAATGTCGAGAATTAAATCGCTTCTGTCAATGACAGTTGTTTTTAACTCTTTTTCTATGTTAGTGATTTGCGAGCCGGAAAGTTCATCGTCAAAAATAGCTAAATCAACATTTTTGAATTGAACAAATTTTTTAATTTCTTCCAACTTTCCTTTACCTACAAAAGTGTGGCTGTTGGGATGATCCAATTTTTGAGTAAATATTTTGAGTGTAACAGCACCTGCAGTTTCTGCTAAAAATTTCAACTCGTCAAGATATTCAGTAACTACTTGCTCAGATTGTCCCTCCTGAATGATCCCAACTAAAACTGCATTTATTGTTGAATTGTAATTAATTTTTTTTTCTGTCAATAGAAATTCTTTAGTTCACAAAAATAAATCATCTCGTTTTTGGAAATACATCAAAAGAATATTTTCAAAAAATGTAAATTGAAAAATAGGATACTTACAATCCACTAAGCGTAATCCCAACCTGGAATAATCGCATGTTTGCTCCGTAACCAGACTTTAAGATAGTCGTAAGACCATAAGAACCAAAAAGAGAGAAAATACCGTATCCAATTCTTGCTGTCCCCATAATTTGAGTACCATTAATGTACCGTTTGCTATTTTCTTTCTCGGTGTAGGTATTAATGGTTTGATCGGCACTGTTCTCAAGGGTCTTTCCTTTAGTGTGGGTGTTCAAAAGCGTACCAAATTTCAACCCTATTGCTGCTTTCAAACATTTATTTGGATTGTCAGGCTTGGCAAAATATCTAAGTTCGACTGGAACCTCAAGATAGGTAGTAGCCAGTTTGAATTTTTTAAAATGATTGGATAAATCTAATGGAGTAAAAGGAAGCGTGGCGGAAGTTGCATTTAGGTCCACATTCATTTTTTTGAAAACGATATTGCTGGTACTAACGCCTAATCCAATACCGATAGCATAGTTGGGGGCGTTTTTAATAGGCTTATTATACATGAAATAAACATTGAAGCCTCTTGAAAAACCACTTTGGTGACTGCTGATGCTATCAGGCATTGAAGCCCAATGATCTGATGAAAGTTGGAGCATAAGATGATCTCCCGGCTTGTTAATAAGATTGATTTTTTTCGTATTTGAAGTTGATGTAGGGATCGAATCCTGAGCAAAAGCCATGGTAACGAATAAGCAACTAAATACTACAAAAACAATTTTCTTCATAAATATAATTAAGTTGGCAAATGTATTTGTTACAGGGTTAAAGAAAGGTTAAATACCAGCTTGTTTATTAAGTTACAATAGTACTAAATTTGCACCCAATTATGACAGAATCAAATATAAACATCAGTGTGCGGTTAGATGGAGAAAAAGTGCCACAACAAATAAAATGGAGTGCATCGGAAAGTACCGCGGACTCAGCACAAATAGCTAAAGCTATGATTTTAGCATTTTGGGATAGCGCAGAAAAATCTGCTTTGAGAATTGACCTGTGGACTAAAGACATGATGACAGATGAAATGGCCGACTTTTATTTCCAGGTTTTTGTTACTATGGCTGATACTTTTCAAAGGGCTACCAGGCATGAAGATTTAGCTTCTGATATCAAAAAATTTGCCGATGATTTTCATAAAAAATTTTTAGAAAAAGAGAATGACTGACAATAGAAAAAGTTCCTTATTTTAATTAGTGATGCCGATAGTTATCGGGAGATTTATAGGGTTGGAAATTTTCAGTTTCAAAGTAATTTACTTCCCTTATTTCAATTTTATTATTTATTAAAATTATATTTTATTATGTCTTTAGAACAAAAAGTAATGGCCGACTTAAAAACAGCCATGCTGGCCAAAGATGAGAAATCTTTACGATCATTAAGAGCCATTAAGGCTGCCATAATCGTAGCAAAAACTGCGGAAGGAGCCAACGGTACTATTAAAGAAGAAGATGAGGTGAAATTGCTTCAAAAATTAGTGAAACAACGTAAAGATTCTTTTGAAATTTATGAAAAGCAAAACAGGGGAGATCTGGCTTTAAAAGAAAAAGAAGAAATAGATGTGATCGAAAAATTTTTGCCTAAACAAATGAATGAAAATGAATTGAAAGAAGTAATTAAGAAAATAATAATTGAATCCGGGGCTTCTTCTCCTTCTGATATGGGCAAAGTAATGGGACTGGCTAATAAACAATTAGCAGGTAAAGCTGACGGAAAAACAATCGCTACGATTGTAAAAGAGATACTTGCAGGAAAATAGTAAAGGAAAACAACCGGAGATTAATTTAAATTCTGACAACAAGAATCATTATAAAATCTATTTCTTTTTGAACACAATCAGGAAGATACCACGATTGAATATGATTAAATCTTGAAAAATGGTAATTGATGTAACCTTTGTTATTCTAATGATCATTGCTTTTTTTAAGGGATTCAGTAAAGGCCTTATTGTTGGTATTTTTTCATTTCTTGCATTTATTATCGGTTTAGCAGCCGCATTAAAACTTTCTACAATAGTTGCTCATTATTTTGAATCGTCAGCAGGAATTTCTACAAAATGGTTTCCGGTAATCTCATTTGCATTGGTATTTATTGTAGTAGTTCTTTTGGTAAATGTGGGAGCACGGATTATAAAGAAAACGGTAAGCCTGGCTATGCTTGGCTGGGTTGATAAAATTGGGGGTATAGTTTTTTACATTATAATTTATACAATAATTTTCAGTGTTATATTATTTTTTGCAGAAAAAACGTTTCTTGTTAAAAAGGAAATCATTGCAGAATCAAAAGTGTATAATTATGTGGCGCCGTGGGGGCCAAAAGTTATGAATAATCTGGGGAAAATTATTCCTGTATTTAAAGACTTATTTTTGCAACTTCAAATTTTTTTTGAACATTTAGGTAATAAATTAGCCGCGTAAAAGATGACTTAATATTATTTAGCGCATTTTTTGAACAGAAAACTTTATTTTAGCAATAATTGCCGGCATCAAAAATTGCTGCACTTACTCACACAATGGAATATAAAATATTACAAGAAGGAAAATTTAAATTTATCGAAGAAGGAGAGGGAGAACCTTTGCTGTTGTTGCATGGACTATTTGGTGCGCTAAGTAATTTTTCTGAACTTATTGAATATTTTAGGAAGTCAAATAAAGTAATTGTGCCGATGCTTCCTCTTTTTGATCTTGATTTGTTACATACCACTGTAGGAGGATTACAAAAATTCGTAAAAAGATTTGTAGAAGTACGCGGTTATGACCAGATTCATTTGCTAGGGAATTCATTAGGAGGCCATGTGGCACTTTTGTATGTTTTAAAAAATCCGGAAAAAGTAAAATCGTTAATTCTTACCGGTAGCTCGGGACTATTTGAAAATGGAATGGGCGATAGTTATCCTAAGAGAGGTGATAAAGAATATATTCGCAAAAAAACTCAGCTCACTTTTTATGATCCGGCAATGGCAACAGATGAGCTGGTAGATGAGTGTTTTGAAATAACCAATAACAGGCTAAAAGTTATTAAAATCATTTCATTGGCAAAATCGGCCATAAGGAATAATCTGGGTGATGAATTGAACCAGATTAATCAACCAACTTGCCTTATCTGGGGAAATAATGATACCATTACCCCTCCATTTGTGGCGAAGGAATTTAATAAACTGATTCCAAACAGCGAATTACATTTTATTGATAAATGTGGGCATGCACCCATGATGGAAGTTCCTAAAGAATTTAACCGGATCCTCGGAACTTTTCTTTCAAAATTAAAAGTATCTGCTGCAACATTTCATTGATTTTTATTGTCTTTCTTATAATTGCAATTTTATTGAATGAAAAAATTAAAGGAAAATGACAACCCTGCAACTCGCTGATAATTTATATCCAACCTTACATTTACAAGATAAGGTAGCTAAAGCCTTACAATTAATGGCTGATTTTAAATCTATTTATTTACCCGTTGTTTCTGAAGAAAAATTTTTAGGACTTATCTGCGAATCGGATATTCTTGATGAAAAAAATAAAGAAATCACTTTGGAGGCATTTCAAACAAATTTTGTGGTAACTGCAGTAAACGCAAATAATCATTTTCTAAAAGCGGCAACTATTTATAATTTATATCAAACAAATGTGATCCCTGTAATTAATGAGAATAACGAATTTTTAGGTTCTATTTCTGCAAATGCGCTTATAAATGTTTTAGGGAATTTTTGCGGATCTTCAGAATATGGAGCCTTGATTGTTTTGGAAATAGAACGATCGCGTTTTGAAATTTCAGAAATCAATAGTATAGTGGAAAGTGATGGCGCCATTATTCTTCATCTTAATGTATCGCCACATCCGGCACCTGAATTATTGGAAATTACTTTACAATTAAATAAAAAAGAAATCGCTACCATCATTGCTACTTTTGAAAGATATGAATATACCGTTTCATATTATTCAGGCGAAGAATCGTTCGAGAATGAAGTAAGTACTAATTATCAAAATTTAATGAATTATCTGGATATTTAGATTTTGTGAATAACATAAGAGAGTTTTAATTTGAAGAGTAACGATTTAACCATAATTCAACAATTTTAAAAATACTTTTAACACGATCCCACCATTTATTTTAAATAAAAAAATAGCCAGGTTATTTGGAGTAAAAAATTTATTTTACTTCACAAGTATAATGTTCCTTTATATTTACAAAGATATTTTTTAAGTTAAACATTTATGCGAATTGCAATCTATAGCAGAGGATTAGAGTCTGATCTGTCAGAAGGATTAAAAATATTGCTCACTGAATTTTCTGATTATAAGATAGAGCCGGTAATTTACCTGGATTTTTTTAACCAGTTTTATTCATCCATTGATATTTCGAGTAAATATTCCTCTTTCAATTCTTCGGAAGAATTGGAGGGAATTGATTTTTTGATAAGCCTTGGGGGCGATGGCACCCTTCTTGATGCCATCACTTTTGTAGGAGATAAAGGAATCCCGATATTAGGGATCAATTATGGAAGGCTCGGTTTCCTGGCGAGTATTGGGAGGGGAGAGATTCATTCTGCATTGGAAGCTTTGGTAAAGAGAACATTTATGGTTGATAAAAGATCCCTCGTTCATCTTGATGCTAATATGCCATTGTTTAATGGGTTGTGCTATGCGTTAAATGAATTTACCATTCACAAAAAAGACACTTCGCCAATGATAAAAATTCATACTTATCTCAATGGTGAATTTTTGAATACTTACTGGGCTGATGGGCTTATAGTGGCTACTCCCACTGGTTCCACCGGATATTCTTTAAGCTGTAGCGGTCCTATAGTTTTTCCTGATTCGGCAAGTTTCGTGATTACACCTGTATCTGCACATAATCTCAACATCCGACCATTAGTGATTCCTGATGATTCTATTATTTCTTTTGAGATAGAGGGGCGCACTGATGGATTTTTATGTACCCTTGATAGCAGAAGAGAAATTGCCTCCAAAGAAGTTTTGCTTGCTATCCGAAAAGAAGTTTTTAACATCAACCTGGTAAGGCTAAATGAAAATAATTTTCTGCAAACTCTGAGAAATAAACTATCATGGGGACTTGATAAGAGGAATTAATTAATTCTTTTTGTTAAAAATATTCAATTCTTTTATTCGTTCTTTTAACTTTCATTTATTTTTACCTCCTGTTATGAAAAAAATTATTTCTTTTTTGATTATTTGCGTAGCCTTTACTATGAGTGGATATTCGCAAATGGATGAGTATGTACAGGAGGGGGAGTTTGGGATTACGGCTGGATTATCCCATTATTTTGGTGATCTTGATCATAACGGGGATCTTAACCGCCCTAAAATTGCTTGTGGTGCTTTTTTCAGAAAACAATTTGGAAATTATACTGCAATTCGTCTAACCGGTAATTATGCATTATTAGGCTATAGTGACAAATACAGTAAGAACGTGTACCAACAAAAAAGAAATCTGAGTTTTAATACTAATATTTTTGAGGTTGCTTTGCAGGGCGATTTTAATTTTTTTAAATTTAATCCTGTGGACCGGGCACATTGCTTTACTCCATATGCTACTTTAGGGGTGGGGTTTTTCAGTTACAATCCGTATGCTTTTTATCAGGGTAAGAAAGTGTATTTACGTCCTCTTCATACAGAAGGAGAAACTTTTTATAAAGGCAGAAAAGAATATGGAAGCGTTGCCATGTGTTTTCCAATTGGCTTCGGGATTAAATATGCCATTAATGATGCGGTCAATCTTTCGTTTGAAGTGACCCAACGTTTTACCACTACTGATTACATAGATGATGTGAGTACTACCTACATAGGTATCAATAATTTCTCTTCTACCGCCGGAGGGAAATCTCTTGCCGGAATCATGCAGGATCGTTCTAATGAAACCGGTACCGGGACTTCCATTGGTATTGAAGGAAGGCAAAGAGGTTTTAGCAAGCAAAACGATCAATATGCTACCGCCGTATTTGGAATTTCATTTAATATTACTTCTTACCGTTGTCCTTCTGCAAAACCATAAGTAATTGTAAATAAATAAAGGTTACTTATTATTGAATGGATAGTTGTATTTTTGAGAAACAAATTTTCAAAAGTGTCAGGTGAAAAAATTTCAAAAGTTCTTTCTCTTTTAAACGAACGGCAACAACGCTTGTATCTGGCAATGGAAGCTGAAGATATTGGACATGGCGGAGTACTGTTTGTATCGCAGGCATCTGGTGTATCCCGTAAAACTATTATCAAGGGGAAAAAAGAATACCAGAAAATTAAGGACAGAGAAAAGTTGCCGGGGATTGAAAAAGAGATGCCGGTTGGTCGAATAAGAAAAGCAGGAGGTGGCCGCAAGGGCCTGAAAGAACAAAATCCTAAGCTATTAAAAACCTTAGATCTTATGTTGGAACCGGTTACCCGGGGACATCCTGAGAGTGTGCTGAAATGGACATGCCTGAGCACAAGAAAATTGGCCGATGCTTTAAAGAAAAAGGGGTATAATGTAAGCCATACCAAAGTAGGAGAACTTCTAAAAGAAGCCGGCTTTAGTTTGCAGTCAAACGCAAAACGGATAGAGGGAAATAACAACCCGGATCGCAATGAACAGTTTATGTATATTAACAATAAAACTGAAAAATACTTAGCAAGCGGGTTCCCTGCCATATCTGTAGATACAAAGAAAAAAGAATTGATTGGAAATTATAAAAATTCCGGCAAGGCTTACCATCCAAAAAAGCAACCGAGGGAAGTGAATGTGCATGATTTTGGAGATCAAAAGGCAGCGCCTTACGGGATATATGATATTGGAAGCAATGAAGGGTTTGTGAATGTAGGCACCTCAAGCGATACGTCTGAGTTTGCTGTGTTTAGCATAAAGCAATGGTGGAAAAGGATGGGGAAGAAACAATATCCTGACGCGAATAAATTATTGATTACCGCCGATGGAGGAGGAAGCAATGGATATAGAATCAAGTTATGGAAAACTGAATTACAGCGATTGGCAGATGAAACAAAGCTGGAAATAACTGTGTGCCATTTTCCGCCCGGCACCAGTAAGTGGAACAAAATAGAGCACCGTCTGTTTTCTCACATTACAATGAACTGGAAAGGAATTCCTCTGGAAGATTATGAAACGGTTGTTCAATTGATAGGAGCTGTAAAGACCAAAGGAGGACTAAAAGTAAAAGCTCGCCTGGATTTAAACGAATATGAAAAGGGAAAGGCAGTGTCTAAGGATGAATTAAGTTATGTCAGATTAAAAAAACACAAATTTCATCCCGAATGGAATTATACTATTAAACCATATTAGTAACCTTTATTGTTTTACAATCCCTAAAATATTTTAACTTACACTGGGAAAAACTATTTCCTTACTTTTGTTTTTATCGGACTGTATATAATGCCTGACCTCCTTTTTTTATTACCATGAGTTTAAAAGATAAATTAATAGCCGATAAACTACCCCGGCATATTGCTATCATAATGGATGGTAATGGCCGATGGGCAAAAGAAAAAGGAAAGAATCGCTTATATGGCCATTTTAATGGAGTAGAAAGCGTGAGAAATATCGTAGAAGGATGTGCCGAATTACAAATCGGTTATTTAACTCTTTACGCTTTTAGTACAGAAAATTGGGACCGGCCTAAAGATGAGGTAACTGGCTTAATGGAATTATTAGTACAAACCATCCGGCAAGAAGTGTCAACTCTTAATAAAAATAATATCCGCTTGCATGTAATCGGGAATATGAATATGCTTCCTCCCAATGTGCTTCATGAATTAGAAGAAGCGTGCAAAGATACAAAGTGCAATACCGGACTCAATCTTATAATGGCGCTAAGCTATAGCAGCCGATGGGAGATTATCAACGCTGTTAAAAATATTGGCATTGAAGTTGAAAAAGGGAAATTGAATCCTGAAGAAATTACAGATAATATATTTAAGCAATATTTGTGTACTTCTCTTTTTCCTGATCCAGAATTAATGATCAGAACCAGTGGTGAATACAGGATCAGTAATTTTTTATTGTACCAACTGGCTTACTCCGAATTGTATTTTACGGAAACATTGTGGCCCGATTTCAGGAAAGAGAATCTTTACCAGGCACTTTTAGAATATCAAAACCGGGAAAGAAGATTTGGGAAAACCAGTGAACAATTGTAGGGCACCTTATATGATTGCCTTTATTCATGATTTAGGTAAACCTTAACATGCCCGATTTAACAAAAACTTTTAATTATTGAAATTAACTTGCCGCCCTTATTAAAAATGATTGAATGCCTAAGATCTACAAGATCCTACTCTTGATAGCTATTGCTGTTTTTACCACAACTATTGCTTCTGCGCAGATTGTTAGGGATTCTGTATCCTCTGAATCTTTAAAAACGGATTCTATCCCCACTTCTGTAAATATAGCGTTAGAAAATGTCCTTAATTCACAATCTCCAAAGCGATATACTTTATCTAATATAACCGTTACCGGTACTTCGTTTGATCCCAACCTGATCATTTCCATATCAGGACTTGCTAAAGGAGATAAGATAACACTTCCTGGCAGTGATGCTTTTTCAAATGCCATCACTAACCTATGGAAACAAAACCTGGTTTCTAATGTTGAAATCTATTTAACACAACTTGTCGGTGATGACCTTTCAATAGAAATACATATTACAGACAGGCCTGTCCTCTCTTCTTTCAAATTTAAAGGGATCGGTAAAAGTGAAGCAGATGATATTACAAAGAAACTCGACATACATAAGGGTAAACTTACAAGGGTTACTCAGGGATTTAAAGTGTTGGCTACTTCAATTATTGATAAGTACTTTGTGGACAAAGGATTTAGGAATGTTACAGTACAAATTAATGAAGTTAAAGACACCAAAGCTGAAAATGCCGTAAATCTTATTTTCATTATTGATAAAAACGGTAAAGTGCGAATTAATAATATTTATTTTGCCGGGAATAAGGAATTAAGTGATTTTAAACTTAGAAAACAAATGAAGGGAACCCATGAAGAAAGCAGGCTCACTTTACTTCCTCTACCTGATTATAACGTATATGATTCAGCAAAAAGTAATCATCTTTCTTTTAATGAATATCTCCATGAAAATGGTTACCTGGTACCTTCTAAAACACTGGAACTTGTTGATCCTTATTTCAGGTTTAAATTACTTTCTTCGGCAAAGTTCAATGAAAAGAAATACATCGAGGATAAAAATAAAATTTTAGATTATTATAATTCTCTTGGTTACCGCGATGCTGCTATCGTTGATGACACCACTTATAATGATGCCAAAGGCAACTTAGATGTAGCCATCAAAGTATCAGAAGGGCATCGTTATTATTTTGGTAACATAATCTGGAAAGGAAATACAAAGTACCCTGATTCTATATTGAATCTGATCTTGGGAATTAAAAAAGGAGATATTTATAATGCTGAAATTTTGAACAAAAGGTTAGGTGTTACTCCATCTGCTACGGGGGGAGATATTAGCAGCTTGTATGAAGATGACGGTTATTTGTTTTTTCGTGTTACTCCAATAGAAACCTCGGTTTATAATGATACTATTGACCACGAAATAGATATTGTAGAAGGTCCGCAAGCTACTATAGGCAATGTGTCAATAGCAGGAAATACCAAGACTAAGGATTATGTGATACGACGTGAATTACGCACCATTCCAGGTGAAAAATTCAGCAGGGAAAAAATAATCCGTACCCAGCGTGAGCTTTCGCAATTAGGTTATTTTGATCCTGAAAAAATTAATCCCGGAATTGATCCACATCAGGAAAGCGGAACAGTGGATATTACCTGGAACCTGGTAGAAAAATCCTCTGATCAATTGGAACTTTCTGCCGGATTTGGCGGTGGAATCGGGCTTACCGGAACTTTAGGTGTCACTTTTAATAATTTTTCTATTTATAATATCCTTAAGAAAAAGGCATGGGATCCTTTGCCGGTGGGCGATGGACAAAGGTTAAGCCTAAGAGGCCAAAGTAATGGGAAATCATTCCGCTCCTATAATTTTTCTTTTACCGAACCCTGGCTTGGCGGTAAAAAAAGAGATCCTTTTACTATAAGTTATTACAACACCAAATACGCCAATGCTTATGACCCATATACAGGGTATTATAACAAAAATTATGCAGATACTTCTTATATTAAAACTATAGGATTCAGTGTTTCTCTTGGTAAACAATTAAAGTGGCCAGATGATTTCTTCTCATTGGTGTATCAACTTAATTACATAAAGTATGATCTTAAAAAATATAATATTTTTCCAGGGCTGTCCAGTGGTACTTCAAATAATATAAACCTAAAAATCACTTTTGCCAGAACCTCAGCCGGTCCTAATCCAATTTTCCCAACAAGAGGTTCTAATTTTATTTTTAGTACTGAGCTTACTCCTCCTTATTCAATTTTAAGAGGAGAGGCACCATTAGCTGCAAATGAACAATATAAATGGATAGAGTATCATAAAGAAAGATTTACAGCTCAATGGTATGTACCGTTAAGCAAAGCAACAGGCGAAGATAAGGACAAGCAATTCGTATTATATGCAGCAGCAAAGTATGGTTTTATCGGGAAGTATTCAGCATCAGCTCCTGCTTCTCCTTTTGGCCGTTTCCAGCTTGGTGATGCAGGATTGAGTAATAATTATGGCTTGCTGGGTTATGATATTATCTCTCAAAGAGGTTACCCAATTTATGATAACTCCAATCCTAAAATTAACCCGGATATAAGTCAGGTAACTAACTTTTTTACTATCTTCAATAAATATACATTGGAAGTAAGGTATCCGTTCAGCACCAGCGCTAGCAGTACTATTTACGGCCTTGCATTTTTTGAAGCTGCCAACGGATGGTATAGTTTTCAAAATTATAATCCATTTCAACTACGCAGATCTGTTGGTTTGGGTGCGCGCTTTTTCCTTCCTATGTTTGGTTTACTTGGTTTTGATTATGGGATTGGAATTGACAGGATAACACCTGGTGGAGGCCTAAAAGGAGCAGGTAAATTTACCTTCATGCTGGGCCAGGAGCCTGAATAGTAAAGGATTCCTCGTAGTTGAGATTTCTTCCTGATTGGGGTGTTAAGAATTATTTCTAAATTAATTAGATCGCTAATTGAAAAATATATCATGAAAAAATTATTTTTTGCTTTAGTAACCTGTTTTATGTTTGCGGGCAGCGGATTTGCCCAGCGATATGCTGTCATTGATTCAAAATATATTCTCAGCAAGTTGCCCGAATATAAAGAAGCGCAACAAAAATTAGATCAGTTTAGTAAAATGTGGCAGCAGGAAATTGATCGAAAATCAACCCAACTCGACAGCATGTATAAAGAATATGATGCTGAAAAAGTAATGCTCAGCGATGAACTTAGGAAAAAGAGAGAGGATCAACTTTATAATATGCAAAAGGAGCTCAGTGATCTTCAAAGGCAAAGATTCGGATACCAGGGCGATCTTTTCAAAAAACGCGAAGAACTGATGAAACCCATTCAGGACAGGGTTTATAATGCTATACAAAAATTGGCAGCGGAAAAATTATATGATTTTATTTTGGATAAAAGTGCAGGAATTACCGTTATATTTGCCGACCCAAAATTGGACAAGAGTGATGATGTGCTTCGAGAATTGGGTGTTAAATAATTGCAAAAGACAAAACCAGATGCAGCCTAAATCTTAAATTTAAAAACTTAATAAAAACAAATCTTACATTAAAAATGAAACAATTTCTTATCATCCTAATTATTTCTACAGGAATACTCGGATCTTCTACCTCAGCTAAAGCTCAAAAAATTGGTTATATAAGCGCTGATGATATTATTCAGCTAATGCCTGAAGCGGCTACTGTGCAGAAAGAGCTGAATCAGTATCAGCAATCTTTGTATCAGGATGCTCAGGACAAGCAGAAATCCTTTAACCAGGAGTTACAAAAATTTATAAAAGATTCTGCTACTATGAGTCCCAGCTTAAGAGAAGTAAAAAGAGATGACCTTCAGAAACAAAACCAGGAACTGGCTGGCCAACAACAAAGTATTCAAAACCAATTCGAGCAAAAACGCCAGGAGCTTTCTTTACCAATACAAAAGAAGTTACAGGCAGCTATTGAAGCAGTTGCTAAAGAAAATGGTTATACTTATATAATGCCGAAGGAAGCACTCATCGTTATGCCTCCTGGCGATGACATTGGTCCGCTGGTTATGAAAAAATTAGGTTTAAAAAAACCAGCAGCAACTGCGCCTAGTACAGGGTTGGGTAATTAATAAATCCTAAAATAATTTTTACAAGCCATTCTTAAACGGAATGGCTTGTTTATTTTTGGCAAATGATAAATCCTTCTCCAATAGGCATTTTTGATTCAGGCTATGGTGGTCTTACTGTTTTAAAAGAAATAAAAAAACTTTTGCCGCATTATGATTTTTTATATTTCGGCGATAATGCCCGTGCTCCTTATGGCCCTCGGTCTTTTGAAAGGGTTTATGAATTTACTTTGCAATCAGTAAAATGGTTGCTGGCGCAGGGTTGTCCCCTGGTTATTCTTGCCTGCAATACTGCGTCTGCAAAGGCTTTAAGGACAATACAACAAAAGTATCTTCCTCAATTTGATAATAAAAAAAGAGTCCTTGGCGTAATAAGGCCTACGACTGAAATTATCGGAAATTATTCCAACACAAAAAACATTGGAATCCTGGGAACTAATGGGACTGTGATCTCAAAATCATACCTTATTGAAATTGAGAATTTTTTTCCTAAAATAAATGTATCCCAGCATGCTTGTCCAATGTGGGTCCCATTGGTTGAAAACAATGAAGGCAATTCGGAAGGAGCGGATTATTTTATAAAAAAAGATATCAATCTTTTATTAAAAAAATCTTCCCAAATTGATGTTGTTTTGCTGGCATGTACCCACTATCCCTTACTATTAAAGGAGATTAAAAAGTATTTACCTGAGAATATAAAAATAATTTCTCAAGGGCCAATAGTTGCTAAAAGCCTTAAGAGCTACCTTGAACGACATCCGGAAATAGAAGAAAGATGCAGCAAAAATGGTGGATTACAATTTTTCACAACTGATTCAACCAAAGATTTTGATAAACATTCCAAAATATTTTTTGGCGAAAAAATAAACTCCAAACATGTGGATTTATAGTTTTCGGTTTCAATCTTTGAAAGTTAAAATTAATGAATAGCCGAAAAAAATCTTCATTCGTGAAAATTCATGCAATTCATGGCTTAAAATCTAAAATCTTTCCTTACTTTTGCTGCCCTTTCACAAACAGCGGGGATGGTGCCTGGCTGAAGAGATGGAAACAATTTTTTAAAACAGAAAAATAATTAATAATGCCGGGTAAAAAACGTACATACCAACCGCATAAGCGCCGTAGAAAAAGTGTACATGGTTTCAGAGAGCGCATGTCAACTGCAAATGGCCGTAAAGTTTTGGCTAGTCGGAGAAAAAAGGGCCGTCACAAACTAACCGTTTCAGAAGAACACGGAAATAAAAAATAAGCAAATCTGAATTATATTTTGAAATAGCCTCATTTATTGGGGCTATTTTTTATTTTATCTTTAATTAATTTCCATTTTCAAAAAATTATTTTATCACAGAAAGATTTACCTTAAAAGCAAACGAAAGATTAAAAAGCCTCAAGGCCATACAGCGTCTTTTTAAAGAAGGAAAATCGTTTTCACATTTTCCTTTCAGGGTATTGTATCTGGAAATGAAAACTGAAAGCCAAATCTCACCACTGCAGGCTGGATTTACCGTGAGTACACGGTATTTTAAAAAAGCCGTTGACAGAAACCGGATAAAAAGATTAATGCGTGAATCTTACAGGCTACAAAAAAATAATTTGAAAAATTTATTGGAAGAGAATCAAACAAACCTTGCCATATTTTTTATTTATACCGGGAATGAATTACCGGAATATGAAGAAGTTTTTGAAAAGGTAGGTGATGCATTAAGGCGACTTGAGAAAAATTTAGTAACCTGAATGCGAATCTTATGATTTAGGCTTTAGTGAAAAAAGGATAATTCTTTTAATGGGGGAAAGTATTTATAAAAATAAATCCGTATAAAGCTTACCGCCTGGTTTTACTGCATACTTTTCCAAATCAGTAATTCCTTCCTGTGCCAAAACATCTTCATCAATAAAGCAATTGCCAGTACATTCGCGGGAGGGCTTTTGTAAAACATAAAATGCAGCGTCTGCAATTATTTCAGGAGTTCGGCTCATGTTGATTAAT
>Ga0307373_10008173_pt1 | contig 16027 bp, 10 predicted proteins | sample OX2MG_FD_202534 | JGI IMG/M metagenome (GOLD analysis project Ga0307373, IMG submission 202534) | Soil microbial communities from Risofladan, Vaasa, Finland - OX-2 | ecosystem: Environmental > Terrestrial > Soil > Coastal area > Acid sulfate soil | place: Finland: Risofladan, Vaasa | collected... | reverse complement strand
TGGCTGGACAGCGCTGGCAGATCGAGCAAGCCTTCCAGGCGGCCAAGGGCGAGTGTGGACTGGACCACTACGAAGTCCGTCACTGGCAAGGCTGGTACCGGCACATCACATTAGCCATGCTGGCCCACACGGTACTGGTCATTCTGCGCGCACGCGGAGAAAAAAACTCCCGGCGGGCAGGTTCCGCCCAGCGTTCCCGAACTACGCCACCTGCTCACTCACCTGCTCTGGCGAGGATGGCACGGCGTTGAACAACTTCTCCTCTGGTCCCAATGGCGAAGAAAACATCAATTCCAGGCGCTTCGATGCCACTACCGGAAACGAGGCTCGCCTCTGCCAATCCTTTATCTACAACTGTAGTACTAGGGCCCATTCCCTGCTAACAGGGAAATTAACAGGGAATCTTGCGAATTTGGCAGACTAAATTCAGAGGAAGATTACTCTATTACCTTGAATCTAGGAGGCTTCTGACTGCAGAACTCGATTCCACGCGCAAAATTAACAGGGAATTATCAATCCCGTATCAGGGAATTACTAATGCATATCAGGGAATCGTATTTCCCCTGATATTGAGACTGTAACTAAAGCATCTATGTATGCGATGAAAGGGTGATTTACTTCGTCCCGGAGATTTCTATGCTGGATGAGCGCCGAACGTCAAAATGTTTTCAGAAATTCGATCAACGCATACTTGTCCTGATCCGGCAGATTGGCCCCAAAATAATGGCCCCGGTCGAGCACGAAGTCCGGGCACTTGCTGACATTCAGGAGTTCGGGAGTCAAGTTCTCCAATTCCTGACGTGACTCATCAGGGCTCATGTGCTGCAACTCGATCTTTGCAAGATTGCCCTGCATTTTCGAGATCAGCGCGATACGATCGAGCGTTTTGCCGCGGCTGGATAGATCCAGGTCGGCGTTCGCGAGCAGATCAATCGGGGTTCCGGCGGGAATCGGACCAATGCGCAGAAATCCATTGCGAGTCATGGACCGCAGTTCCTGTGGAAGATAGGACGCAGGGATATCAATGTAGCTCTCGACCGTAGTGCGCGGTATGGAACCAAATGCCAATCGCTTCTCCGGCCAGAGCAACTTCGTCATGGCGTCGTCAAAAGCCTTCATCCGTCCAGCGATCGACGGATCTCCCGTGTATATACCGATCGAGTTGTTGTGCAACAGGGGCGCGGTGGCCCAGATACCGATGAGCGACGGCACGCGGTAGTAACCAGGGCCTCCGCTCTGGACCTGGAACTTATATGTTGAGCCATCAAACGGATTCTGCACTTCGATTTCACCGACGGATGGCAAAGTCTTATAGGTCTCGGATGAAAAGTTATCCCAGACGTGCCCTCGCATGGCGTTCGTAGCCAGGGCGCGGGCGGCGTTGGTTCCGACGATGTTGACCGGAATGCGCTTCTCGGTGGACAGGAAATTATTGTCGAGAAAGTCCGGCTTCAAAACTTCTTTGCGCATCCAGTCCAGGTACTGTTTCCGAGTTGCAATGGAGCTAGTAGGCGGTTGTTTGCTTGAGTGACATTGTGCGCAGTTTTCCGCAAAAACAATCTTGCCACGCTGCAGTAGTCTTTCGTCCTTCGTGAGAAAAGCCCCGCGACCGGGTGTATCCTGCAACCGCGGTCCATTCCGGGTCATCAGGAATTGTGCGAGATTTGGAATGCGTTCAGCCGTGGCCAGCCAGTAGATAGAGTTTTTCTGTGCTTGAGATACGCTGAACGGGCTTTGCGGCTTGCCGCCGACCAGTGCATTGTGGTCCTGCAACCACTGCTGGCTGAACTCGCCGATGCTGACGTACACGCGGCTCAGAGCCCCCACCAGGCCTACCGAATCTGCGCCATCTTTCAGCACGTGCGGCACGGCCATTCGGCTTTGCTCGCCGGGGAAATGCAGCGCTCCGCCCGCGATGTCTTCTTCGTGGGCAACCGTCAACCGTGCCGGAATCGCATAGATTGAATTGATCCTGCTCGGATTGTTCAGGTTATCCGTCGCGATGAACGAAGTATCCACGGTTCCACGCGGCCAGGAGTGAAACAGTTGGTAGACATAGCTGCCCGGGGGCGCGCCGTTCCCGAATATCCTGCTGGCGTTCAGATATTGATTGCCAATGGTCGACGACAGGTTCTCCCACTTCGGCTTCTCAGGGTCGGCCGGAGGCTTGAGTGGGTTGAACGACACATGACAGAACCCGCATGCCATTCCTACTACGTAGGGCCTGACGAGTTTGGGGTCATTGTAGTAGTTGGGGTCGTTGTAATAGCGATTGGGGTTCCATCGCTTGCGGGCTGCGTCGTCGAACTTTGGATTGGGATAGATTCGCAGGCCCACGATACCGGAGGGTCTTCCGTATAGGGCAAGATCGACGCCAGCTTCCTGTGCGCCGGTATCCAGCCAAAGGCCGAACTTATCGGGCTGTGTGGCCTGTTCAAAGCCCGGCTCGTTGATCAGGCCCATGTCCTGAAATCGGGTCTGGTGAAGGCGGGAATCGACGACCTTCAAAAGGTCTACAATGCCGAGGCCATGCTGCGCCATGCTATCCCAGAAGACCTGATCCCCAGCCGTCCAGAGAAGCCAGGTGTTGTGGCCTTTCCGTTCATCCTCGCTGAGCGGCTGGCCGCCATCCATCTCGTCAAACGCATGCGATGCTGTCTCAGGAAAATCGGCGACAGTTTTGCCTGCGGCTTTCGCATCGTCGATCGGCGAGTTGTTTCGAGGGCGCAGGAACCATACTGCGGAAGCGGCCCCTGTCAGAATCACAACACCAGCCCACAAAAACGGTTTTCTCATAGCAATACACCGCGCGCGGTCATTCTAGAGCGCCGTCAATGCTGCATCTGCAGCACCCGGCTCCCGCGCAAAGCCACGTTAGAAGGTTTTCAGATATTCGATCAGCGCGCGCTTGTCATCGTCGCTGAGTGCTGGCTCCTCCTTGAAATAGCTGGTGCCAAAGTAGTGCCCGCGATTCACGATGTAGTCAGAACACTTGCTCAACTCGATCAACCCCGGAACAAGATTGGCGAAGGTCTTGTTCAGCTGATCGTCACTCGCGTCCGGAGGCAATGATTCCAGATCGTGTTTCATCTTGAGCAAAAGGTCCAGGACTTTCTGCTGGTGCTGCAGCTTCTCGGCCGGAGTCGTTCCTTCACCCAGCAGATCGATATTTGCCAGCAAATCAACCGGCGTCCCGTTGGGAACCGGCCCGAGCACTACGCCTCCATTGCTGAATACCGCTGGAAGAAGCCGCTGACCGGTGCTCTGGAGCGGTTTCAGATAGCCCGGAAGGTAGCCGGGCTGGATACGGATATAGCTTTTCTCGGTTGTCCGATCGATCGTGCCCGGAATCTTGCCGGGCAGCAGCGAATCTTGTTGGCGCTTTTCCGGCCAGAGAAGTTTCTCAATCGCGTCCTGGAAGGCATCCATCCGCCCCGCCACCGAGGGGCTGGCGTTGAACTTCCCTAAACTGTTGTTCAGCAGGAAGGGCGCGGTTGACCATACGCTGATGAGCGATGGCGGACGCGTATAGCCACGGCCCCCTGCCGGCATTTTGTACTGGCTCGCCGCACCCGTGAAAGGGTCGTATACGGTGATGCTGCCCACCGAAGGTAGATCTTTGTAGGATTGCGAGGAAAAATTATCCCAGATGTTTCCTGCGATGGCGTTTGTCGCGAGCGGACTGCATGCATTGGTTTGGAGCAGGGTGACGGGAACACGCTGATCGATGGAAAGATAGTTGTTTACCAGGAAGTCTTTCTGCAGAACCATGGCCCGCATCTTCGATTTGAAGTCTTCCGTCTTCGTCCATGCCCAATATCTATTCCAGCAATCCATGTAATTCTTCCCGGAACAGCCGCCCGGGTCCAGCCCGGGGGCCGGGGTGGGAATCTTGCTGGAATGGCAGCGGGCGCAGCGCTCCGCAAACACAATTTTGCCGCGCTGCAGCTGCGCGGTGTCTTTCGTAAGATACGCACTGCCGCCCGGCGCATCCTTAAGCAGATGGCCTGACGAAGCTCGCAACAGGAACAGCGCCATATCCGGCGTCTGTTGCTGTGTCGCTCCCCAATAGGCGGAGTTCTTATTGGCTACGGCAATTTCAATCGGCGTAATCGGCGCTCCGCCAACCAGCGGGCGGAAGTGCAGCAGCCACTCTTCGCTGAATAATCCGATGTTAAGATAAACACGGTTCAGCGCCCCCAGAACTCCAACAGAGTCCGATCCATCTTTCAGAACATGAGGTGTAAAAACTGTATCCGGTGGCTGGAAGAACTGCGTCAGCGGCCCTGCATGGATGTAGTCATTGAGCTGCTTATTATTCAGCTCTCCGCCGGCGAGCGTTTCCTTCCCCCACCGCTTCGCTATCGTCATGCGGGCAGGCAGGTCGTAAAACGCATTCATTGTGCGGGGGTTGTTGATGTTATCGGAAGATATGAGCGAAGTATCCAGAGTACCCGGCCGCGAGGTGTGAAAAAGCTGAACCGGGAAGCTGGTGTTATCCGGGTCCCACGCCAGAACGCGATCGATCCAGAAATACTGCGCACCGACGACGGAGCTCAAATTCTCCCACTTCGGATTCTCTGGGTCAGCCGGGGGATTCGTTGGACTCGGCCCGACATGGCAAAAGCCGCAGGACATACCCACCCGATAAGGCCTCACCAGCTTCTTGTCGTTGTAGTAACTGGGATCAGTGTAGTAGCGCTTCGGGTCCCATCGTTTCGCGGCAGCCTCATCGAAATCGGGGTTAGGGAAGAGACGAAGTCCAACGACGCCGGTGGCATAGCCGTAATACGAACCGATGGGGATATTCTTTCCCCGTGCACCGATCTTCACCCCGGGATACTTGTTTTCATTCTCGAACGGATCGGTCGGGCAATTCGGGTCGCGCACATCAAGCCACAGTCCATATCGATTGGGATCGGGGCCGATCGCCTGCTTAAAGCACGGTTCATTGACCAGCCCAAGATAAGTCCAGCGGTTCCCGCGAGAGGCTTTCAATCCGGGATAAGAAGAAAGGGTCTTGAGGAGATCAACCGTGCCCACGCTTGTTACCGTCAGCGTGTCCCAGAGCTTATCGTCACCGCCGGTCCACACGATCCACATATCGCGGCCTTTGATCTGATCCGCCGTCAGGGAAATCGCTCCATCCATGTCGTGAAAATAGTCTTCATCCGCCGCTGGAAAGGAAGAGGCCGAACGGCCGGCAAGGAGTGCCTCGTCCTGAACATGACCAGGAATTCCTCCTCCCGGACTGCTGCAACCGGTTAGCAATAAAGCAGGAATGAGTCCGCAAAGCCAGAACGACCGACGCAGTGAATGGTTCATGAGATTTCACTCCTAACGAGGTGATCCACATTCAGCCGCAGCAGGCAAGTCAGGGAACGCCGATCCGGAAGGACGCTATGATCGTGGTCAAGAATGGTAGCGCCAAATCGTCCCGGCGTAAAGCCGAATGCGCTTCTGGTAATGGTTCTTTTTGATTCGGTTGCGTTACGTCCGGGAAGGTAACCGGCCCTTCTCACAAGATAGACGCGGGCTTAGCCATGCCGCAATGGTTGAAACCTATGGAAATTACGGGCTCGGTTATAATTTCCCGCAGCCCGCAATCAGCTTCGAATCGGTTCTGCAGGTGAATTGGGCGTCCGTTGTTGGTCCTTCGCTGTGCCGGGTACTTAATTCGCATTCAAGAAAGGGGTTCATGGCCGCAAACAAAATGCCAGAGTGCGAATACATCGTTGTGGGCTCCGGGGCCGGCGGTGGAACTGTGGCCGCGCGGCTGGCGGAGGCCGGGCGGGCGGTGATCCTGCTCGAAGCGGGCGGTGATCCCAGAGAGCTGACCGGTGGCGATGCCGTTAACGCTACAGAGAACCGGCTTCCTTTCGATTACGACGTGCCCTGTTTCCACGCCTTCGCTTCAGAAAACGAAGCCATGAAATGGGATTTCTTCGTGCGTCATTACGGGAGCGATCTTCTGCAGCGCCGCGATCCGAATTATCGCGAAGAGTGGAATGGTCAGCACGTTGACGGAGTGCTGTATCCGCGCGCCGGAACGCTCGGCGGTTGCACCGCCCATAACGCGATGATCATGCTCTACCCGCACGATGCGGATTGGGACGGCATTGCGACCCTCACCGGAGACTCTTCCTGGAACGCCGGCAACATGCGCAGCTACTTCGAGCGTCTGGAAAATTGTCATCATCGCCAGCCCTATCGCTTGCTGTCCAAACTGGGTATCAACCCCACCCGCCACGGATTCAATGGTTGGCTGCAAACCGAGAAGGCCACGCCGATGGTTTCCATCAACAACCGCGACCTGCTGGAGGTGATCTTCGAGTGCGCGGCTTCAGCCATCGAAGACATTGGACATGTGGTTGACCGCGCACTCTGGCTCGAGGAAAGCCAGCTCGATCCCAACGATTGGCGCACGGTACAGCAAAATTCGTTCGGCATTCGCTACATGCCGCTGACCACCCGCAACCACGCGCGCACCGGTTCCCGCGAACGCGTCCTCGATGTCTCGCGGAAGTACCCCGACCGGTTGAAGATTGAGCTGAATGCCCTGGTCACGCGCGTGCTGCTGGACGCGAACCAGCGAGCTATCGGCGTCGAGTACCTGAGCGGTGAGCGGGTCTACCGTGCAAACGCAAGGCCGAGCGATCGCCCGGCCGAAACCCGCCTGCTCTACGCCTCCCGCGAGGTCATCCTCGCAGGAGGAGCCTTCAACACGCCGCAGTTGCTGATGCTCTCCGGCATCGGTCCGCAGGAGGAATTGCAACGCCACGAAATCGAAATCAAAGTCGTTCTGCCCGGAGTGGGGAAAAATCTGCAGGATCGCTATGAAGTCGGCGTAGTGAACAGGATGAACTTCGACCAGTGGCCCATCTTTCAAGGAGCGAAGTTCGACACCACCGACCCGCAGTTCAACGAATGGAAAACACGACAGAAGGGGCCTTACATCACCAACGGTGGAGTGCTTTCGCTCTTCATGCGGTCCGAGCCGGAGCGTCCGCTGCCTGATTTGTTCTGCGTCGCGTTTCTGAGTCGCTTCCAGGGTTATTTCCCAAATTACTCCCGCCTTTTCGCTAAAGACTTGAACTATCTGACCTGGGCGGTGTTGAAAGCGCACACCAACAATCGTGCGGGCGAAGTAACTCTGCGCTCCCGCGATCCCCGCGACGTGCCGATGGTGAACTTCCGCTATTTCGAAGAAGGGACACGGGACAACGGAGAGGACTTGGACTCGGTTGTGGACGGCATTCGGTTCGTACGCCGCATGACGGCCAAGCTCAAGCAACAGAGGCTGATCGCCGAGGAAGAGCTGCCGGGCGAGCAACTCCAGTCCGACGACGAGTTGCGGGAGTTTGTCCGCAGCCATGCGTGGGGTCACCACGCTTCCTGCAGTTGCGCCATCGGGCCCCGCGAGCAGAATGGCGTTTTGGACAGCGCCTTCCGCGTTCACGGCACACAGGGATTGCGCGTCGTGGACGCATCGGTATTTCCACGCATTCCGGGTTTCTTCATCGCCAGCGCAATCTACATGATTGGCGAGAAGGCCGCAGAAGTGATCCTGGCGGACGCGAAGGTCCCTTGAGCGCATGGTCCTGGAAAAGCGTTCTAAAGCGTGGTAGGGCCGAGGGCGCGGCGTATTTCCGCAGCCAGCCGGTCCGCAAACTCCAACTCTACAAAGTGACCTACTCCCGGCAGCAGCCGAAAATCAACCGGGCAGCCGCCATCAAGATAGCTATTCCTTGTCACGGCTTCCGAAAGCACCCAATCTTTGTCTCCCCAAACCAGCGTGGTGGAAACGGTGATTGGATTCTTGTAGACGGCCTCAAGCCGGTCTCACTTTTCCGGGACAATTTGCGAGAGAACCAGCTGACGGTAGTAGTTGAGGGGTCCGTGAATGTCCTTCGGCTTTTGAAAGCGGGAAAGCAACTCTTTTAAGGCAGCTTTGTTCATCGCATCTGGCTGTCCTTCGAGGATCATGCAGGAGAATTCCAGGAGCTTCCGGCCCACGGCAGTTGTGAACAGGAATTCCGGAATCCAGGGTATTACCAGGAACACAGCATAGCCACTGCGAATGGTTTGAAAATCCTGAAATTTAAACACGGCACACGCCAGTGTTTTTGGGTGGGTACAGTTCACCACCACCAGCATACGAATGAGGTTGGAATAGCGATGGGCGAAGATCCAGCCGAGAGCGCCGCCCCAGTCATGCGAGACGAGGGCCGGCTGGACCAATCCAAGCGCTTCGATCAGCGACCGGATGTCATCAGTCAGGGTGAAAACGTCGTAGCCGCGTCTGGGACTCTCCGTCTCCGGGTAGCCCCGAAGATCGGGCGCATAAACGCGATATTCGCTGAGCGCCTCCATGACCGCCCGCCAGCTCATCCATCCTTCAGGGAAACCATGCAGAAAAAGGATGGGGAGAGCCTCTCCTCGTCCAGCGACCGCCACATGGAAGTGAATGCCGTTAGCAGCTATCCGTAAGTGCTCGATTCTGTTTGATATGGATTATCCACTCCGAACGCTCAACGGAGCAGGGATCAAATCCTCTTCAACTTTATAGAGGCATCCTCATATTGGTCCCTGTGAAATTCGATTTTGCGATCACGCTATTTAGCCAAAATTTCCGGCTGCTTCGTGATCTTTTCCATTGACAAAAGCGCGGCCCACGAGGATACTGGGCAACATTCTCAGTGGCGCATCCCCGAAACCTATTCCGCGCCGAAATCCAGACATTTCCACACATCGAGGCGGCTTAACCATGGGCTACACTGCGGAGCAACTTCTATCGATGTCCCAACAGGATCTCGACGGCCTCTTTTCCAGCAGTCCGGCTGGTGACATCCCCAACGGCGAAGCTCAGGGAACTGCCATTATTGCACCTGGCACGATTTTCAGTCGTGAGATCGCGTCCCTGATCAATATTTTCGGCTGGCAGGGAAAGACCTTCGATGCTGCGCACGGGACCCTGACAAACCGAATCCTTGCCTTCGGGCTGAATGCGATTGTGGCACAAGTCTACAAAGCCGAAAGCTGGTTCGATAACAAGGAATGTATTGTGCTCGACTACTCACATACCTCGCTTCTGGCCGAGCACGTCCGCGATGAGATTCGTCTGATCGGACCTGGCATCTACCTGGGTCTGGTGTATTGGAAAAAGGCTAAGACGATTCACTTTGCCCTGCAATTTCCGCTCTCATGATTGCGCAGCCCAACCCCGATCGCCCGTTGCCCAAAGCGAACACCGGCTCGGCGCTATTGAATTGGTTAAGCAATACGTCGACTGCCCTTGTGCATTTGGAGCGCCGGTTCGATCCATTTTTCCGCCCCGCGTTCGATGAGCTGCTGCGTGATCCAATCGCAAGCCTGGTCACAGGCCTGATGAACAGCGGGCGACAGAACGAAAGTTTGAAAATTGCCGAGGAAAAGCTGTTTCCAGACGAAGAAGCCTGTCTCGACTCAATCGTGGACAGTTTTGAAAAACAGATGACGCTGCTGTGGAAACCCCGAGCGTTCGAGCGGGGCGGCAACACCAAGACCCACGGCATCGTTCGCGGTGAATTGATTGTCCATGACGGTCTTCCCGCTGAGCTGCGACATGGCATCTATGCGCAGCCGCGCACCTACCGTGCGTGGGTCCGCTTTTCCGGGCCCGGCCCTTACATCACGCCGGACATCGACGACGTCGGCTTTATGAGCATCAGCATCAAGCTTATGGGCGTGCCCGGCCCGAAGCTGATGGAGGAGGAAAAGTTTACGCAGGATATGTTCGCCGTTTCCACGCCAACCTTCGTAACGCCGGATACGGTCTCCAACGCGCAGCTGCAGATCGAGAGCCTCAAAAATGCGCAGATCTTTTATTTCCTCAACCTGCATCAGTCGCACCTTCTCGATCTCATCATGCAGTCGCTCTGGATCAAGACGCAGAGCAGTCCGTTTGAAGCGCCTTATTTCAGCTGCGTTCCGTATCTGCTGGGAGAGGGTCAGGCGATGCAATACTCGGTGTGGCCGAAGTCGACGCGCCGCACGCCCATACCCCGGCTCCCGCTGCGCCCTCCTGACGACTATCTGCGCAACGCCATGGTCGCCTCCCTCGCGATGGAAGATGTCGAATTCGATATTCGCCTGCAGCTTCAAACGGATGCGTACCTCATGCCGATTGAAAACAACGCTGTGCTCTGGCCAGAGAAGCTCTCTCCGCGTATTTCAGCGGCCACGCTGCGGCTTCCCCGGCAGAAGTTCGACTCCCCGGCGCAGCTCGATTTTGCCAGAAGGCTCTCTTACAATCCATGGCACTGTATTGCAGAACATCGCCCGCTCGGCAACCAGAACCGCGCGCGGCGCCGCATGTATGACACGCTTTCCAGGCTGCGGCACACCATGAATGATGTCCCTCTCTACGAACCCACCGGAGACGAGGTCTTTGAGTAAGCTCGATGACTCCCCAGTCCAACCTGATGATCCTGGCGGCAATCGATCCGCAACGCGAGGCGGAGCTTCGCTCATTACTCGCCTCCATGAACCGCGAACCGGGAGTCATCGACCCGCTGAATTCGCTCGTCCCCTTCGGGCGGTTCGAGCGCCTGCACTTTGCCCGCATCCTCATCCTCGACGATCAGACCCTCGGCGACATCACGGTGTATGGCCTGCCAAGGGTCAACTATCCACGATATTTGGCAATATTGGCTGACTTTGATGGGCCATTGGAGACATTTGTCGCTGAGTTCGCGCATCAGGCCGGGCAGGGTCTGCGCCGCATATTCTCGCACTGTCTGGGGTACGAACCCGGCGTCGATTTTCTCGCGTGGATGAAGGCCCGAAGCACGCCCGCGGCCGCCTCTTATGTGAATTGGATTGGGCGAACCGTGCAGCAGGTTCGGGAAGAGGCGGTGCTGCGGCAGGCATTGGAGACATACATCCAGAAAAATTCAGCTTCGCTGCGCATAATGCAGCCGTTGCAAGCCCGCAATGCCCTCAGACTGTTCATCGCAGCGGAGCAGCAGGCCGGACGCATCACCCTGACGCCTCCCGCGGCAGCTCCTCTCGGATGGAAACTGCGCAATCTATTCAACCTTGTGGGCGTACCGTTGGTCCTGCTCCTGCTGTCGCCAATTCTGCTGCTCTATCTCCCGTTTTTTCTCGTTCAGCTTCGGCTGCGCGAACGATCCGATCCCGAGGTCGCGCCGCGCGTCGATCCGGCACATGCAAATTTGCTCGCGTCGCTTGAAGATCATGATGTCACGAACCAGTTCAGCGCCATGGGGACCCTCAAGCCCGGATTGTTTCGCCGGCTCACCACCCGTTTTGTGCTGCTGGTCATTGATTACACCGCCAGGCATATCTTCAACCGCGGGCGGCTGGCCCGCGTCACTACGATCCATTTCGCTCGCTGGGTCTTTCTTGATGGCCGGAAACGCGTGATATTCCTCAGTAACTATGACGGGAGCCTTGAGAGCTATATGGACGATTTCATCAATAAAGTCGCATTTGGATTGAACGTGGTCTTCAGTAACGGCATCGGTTATCCGCGAACGAACTGGCTGCTTCTCGATGGCGCGAAGGATGAGCAGAAGTTCAAAGACTTTCTCCGCCGGCATCAGATGCCGACACAGGTGTGGTACAGTGCGTGCCCTGGGTTGACAGCTCTTGAGCGGAAACGAAACGCCCTCATTCGTGACGGGTTTGAGCAATCATCCATGACCGATTCGGCGATAAAGGAATGGCTGCAGCTTTTTTAAAAACCCTGGAGTTAGCGTATGGGCGGCAAGTATCTGAGCACCTCCGCAGTGAATTACAGCGATATACAAGGACTTGTGCGCTTCGGATATGGTGCGCTTTCTGAAGCCTGCTTCCTGCTGCTGAACATCCGCGATGCCCGGGCTGCGCGTGCGTGGCTGCTTACAGCGCCAGTCACCACTGCGGTGGAATTGAACCAGCCGCCGGAGACGGCTCTGCAGGTGACCTTTACGCGGGAAGGATTGCAGGCGCTGGGAGTTGCCGACGATGTACTTGCAGGTTTCTCTGCTGAGTTCCTTTCCGGCATGGCGGCAGAGGAAAGCCGCTCCCGAAGACTCGGGGATGTCGGCGGCAACTCGCCGAAATACTGGCAGTGGGGTGGGGCAAACAAAGTGCCTCACCTCGTCGCCATGCTCTATGCCCAACCGGGGCGTCTTGAAACATGGAAGCAAACCATTCAGGGTTCGCAGTGGAGTGCTGCGTTCGAAGTGCTGGATTGTCTGCCGACGTCCAACCTGTTTGGCGTGGAGCCATTCGGGTTCAACGACGGTGTCAGTCAGCCCACCCCTGACTGGAAGCGCCAACGCAATCCTGAAGGCAGCCAGCTTGCGTATGGCAACCTCCTTACCCTCGGTGAGTTCCTGCTCGGATATGAAAACGAGTACGGCAAGTACACGGAACGGCCCCTGCTCGATCCCGGCGCGCCCGCAAGTTCGGTCTTGCCTTTCGCAGAAGATGCTCCGGACAAGCGCGACCTCGGACGCAACGGCACCTATCTCGTCTTCCGCCAGCTGCGGCAAGATGTGCGGGGTTTCTGGAGGCTTCTCGACCGCCAGGCCGGTTCCAATCCGCAGGCTCGGAAGGACCTGGCCGAATCCATGGTGGGCCGCAGAATGAATGGTGAGCCATTGCTTCCGGCAACCACTCAGCCCATCGCGGGCGTCGATCCGAAAGCCGCTGCCCAGAATCAGTTCACCTACGACTCCGACAGCGGCGGCCTGCGTTGCCCGTTCGGCGCCCACATCCGGCGAGCGAATCCTCGCAACGCCGACCTGCCCGCTAATTCCAACGGACTATTTGCGCGCCTGCTCCACACGCTCGGCTTCAATAATCCTGGATTCAGAGACGACGTGATTGCCTCGACCCGCTTTCACCGCCTTCTGCGTCGCGGGCGGGAGTATGGCCCCGGGCTGTCACCTGAGCAGGCCGTCGCAGACGGTCCGGACACGGATGAGCATGGAATCCACTTCATTTGTATTGTGGCCAACATTTTGCGCCAGTTCGAATTCGTACAAAATGCCTGGGTAACGAACCCTAAGTTCGATGCACTATCTGAAGAGAGTGATCCGCTGCTGGGCAACCGCGAAGCCATTCCGGGATGCCCCGTTACCAATATCTTTTGTCTACCTCAGGAGTCCGGCGTGCGCATTCGAATTACCGATCTGCCGCAGTTTGTCACCGTGCGCGGCGGCGCGTACTTATTCATGCCGGGTCTCAGCGCCTTGCGGTATCTGGCAGCTATTGAGCCTCAATAACCGGTTGTCCGTTTCCTTGCGGTCTGTCGAAATTATGGATCAGAACAAAGGAGTAGGAGGCAGGAATGAAGAAAATTGTGTACTGTGCGGACGGAACCTGGGATGGAAAATCCAGCGCCACAAACGTGTTCAAACTGTTCAGCGCTCTGCTCGTTACATCCGCGCAGATGCCTTTCTATGACAGCGGAGTCGGAGCAGATGGAAATCCCATTGAGAAATTAGTTAGCGGAGCCTTTGGTACCGGCCTCTTCCAGAAAATTAAGGACGGATACACAAAAATATCTCAGGTTTATGAAGCTGGAGACGAGGTCTTTCTCTTTGGCTTCAGTCGTGGAGCCTACACGGCGCGCAGCCTAGGGGGAATGATTGCAGCTTGTGGTCTGCCCTCAGAGAACTTCGACGATCAGCTGTTCGAAAGTGCTTTTCAGGCTTACCGAAACAAGAGTCAGAGGGCTGCCATTCTCGCTACTCTGTCCTCGAAGTATGCCATGTCTGATGCGCAGATCACCATGGTTGGAGTTTGGGATACTGTAGGGGCGCTCGGCATCCCCGCAATTTTTGGTGGAGTTGACCCCGCAATCTATGGATTTCTCGATACATCCCTGAATCCGAAAATCGCAAATGCTTTTCAGGCCCTGGCCATCGACGAGCGGCGGAGGGAGTTTCCGCCAACGCTCTGGACATCCAATCCCGCACCGGGGCAGACCGTTCAGCAGGTGTGGTTTTGTGGAGTTCACAGCGATGTTGGCGGGGGCTATGACGTTGGCGGTGACGCGACTGCCACAGAGCTATCCGATATCACGCTCAGTTGGATGATCAATAAGGCGCAGGGCCTTGGAGTGGCATTTTCGCCTGCGGCCCTGGCCCAATATCCGTATCCCCTCGACCCCACGTACGCGCTCGATCAGCTCCACGAATCGTGGACCCCGCTATGGGGGTTTCCGGTTCGCCGAAGTTTGCCGCCCGCGTCAGCACTCGCCAACAGTGTTCTTATCCGCTGTCAGCATCATGTTGGATACAGCCCGGGCAATCTTACTTTGCAGGCAGGCATTCCGGCACCCACGTATCCGCTTCTCGTGGTCGTTTCGGACCCGCCCGCTCCTCCGACGGCGAACCCACCAGGCCCTCCGCCAACTCCTGCTGCCGGAACCTGATCCTCCCGGCCCTTCAACGGAGATTTCACGGAATCAGGTTTCGGAAATAGTCGTTCAGCAAACGATTCTGGGGATCGTATTGTTTTCGAGTTTCTCCCATCGATGTCAGCCGGTCTCCGTATGCTTTCTTTACGATCTCAGGCGTCAGTTCAGCTGTCTGATTGAACAGGGGTACGCCGTTACGCTCGATGCAGAACTGATTGTAGACTCCAAGAAACTCGTCCCAGCCGGGATTTCCTGTCGAGACAGGGTCGATCGTCATCACCGGCCCATCCCATGAGTAGGAGAGCAATGACTTTTGATCCTGCGCAATGCGGTAGCCCACGTACAGCAGGTTCGATCGGTATCCCGTCTGGGCATAGTAGTCTTTGCAGAACTTGAAGAAATCAGTGATGGCTGCAGGATAATCATCTTCCGGAAAAGCGAAGAGGCTGAAAGTATAGCGGCTGTCGTCCGACACCAGTGGATAATCGATAATCTGGTCTCCCGGAATCGTGTAGTCGCTGGAGACGATGGTTTCAAGCGTAAGGCGCCACGACGCGTTGAAGGCATCGATAATGCCATATCTAACCGTGGGGCTCGAGACAGTTTTCTCTACTTCATAGCCGAATTTTGGCCCCGAAGTTCCCCAGATATGGTTCCTGACCGCCCATGCAGCTCTATTTGGTTCGCCTGTCGCGCCGGGATTGTACTTGCGGAACTCGACGGTGATCGTGTCCGAGAACGGAAAGATGTAAAGCATCATCGACTCGTTGAGAGCCTTCAGGTCCGGCAAAGCGCTGACGAAGTCCGCAAGGCTGAAGCTCTTGTGATGCACTGCCATCGGCGTTAGCGGACGAATCTTATAGGTCGCTTCATAAATGATGCCGAACAGGCCATAACTGCAGCGGATTTTCTGCATAAGCTCCGGCTGCGTGCTCTCGTCCACCTTAAGAAGGTCGCCGTTGGGGAGAACCATTTTGACTGCGGTGATGTACGACCCCACCTGTCCGTACTCTCCTGAAAAGGACGCATCCTTGGTCCCGGCACAGGCCGCGCTGCCCACAGACAGGTTGCCGATCTCGGTATTTACATAGAATTGCAGATTGCGAGCTTCAAGCACCTTTGCCAGATCGATGTGGATGGCACCCGCCTGAGCCGTCAGTGTATCCTCCCCAATATTCACGATCTGATTCATCTTCATCTTAATAAGCGTCCCGCCGTCCGCAGTTCCGCATGGGGACGTTGAGTGGTTCGAGCCCACCGCGCGGACCGGAGAGGGATATTTCACCGGATCCTTTATCACTGCCACAATGTCGTCCACCGAGTTCGCCTCGACAATGACGCCGGGATGCGAAACGACATTGCCAAACCAATTTGTCATAACGTTATCGGGCATAGACTCCACCTTCCTTGCGAACGGGCCGGAAATTACTCGGGCATAGCCGACAAACGCCTGGTCAGCGCGCGGCAGCTGTTTTGGCCACTCAGAGTTATTCAGAGAACATGGAACGAGCAGAGCCGGTATTTCAATAGAGGAGAATGCCAGCAGTGAGGCCCGAGCGAAACCGAAGCGCAAAGCCCGGGGACCTGAGAATCGCCGAATGGAATGGTATG
>Ga0307373_10008172_pt1 | contig 16029 bp, 15 predicted proteins | sample OX2MG_FD_202534 | JGI IMG/M metagenome (GOLD analysis project Ga0307373, IMG submission 202534) | Soil microbial communities from Risofladan, Vaasa, Finland - OX-2 | ecosystem: Environmental > Terrestrial > Soil > Coastal area > Acid sulfate soil | place: Finland: Risofladan, Vaasa | collected... | reverse complement strand
GGTCCATCCCGAACGGCTGCGCACCGCGGTGCCGTGGCAGAAGGGACCGGTGCTGCGGCTCCACGCCGGGCTCGAGGACAGGGAAGACCTGATCGCCGATCTCGCGCGCGGCTTCGACCGCCTCAACACGGCATGATCGAGGTTTTCGTCACCAAGCGGCTTGGCGGATTTACGCTCGATGCCAGCTTCTTCGCCGCGGCCAGCGGCATCACAGCACTGTTCGGCCGTTCCGGCGCCGGCAAGACCAGCCTCGTCAATGCGCTGGCGGGGCTGCTTCGGCCCGACGCCGGACGCATCGTCGTGCGCGGTGAGGTGCTGTTCGATGCCGCGCGCGGCATCGACGTGCCGCCGGAGCGGCGCCGCCTCGGTTATGTCTTCCAAGAGTCGCTGCTCTTTCCCCACTATTCGGTGCGCGGCAACCTGCTCTACGGCCGCCGCGGCAGCGGCGCGGACGCGGCGCGGCGCTTTGATGCCACAGTGGCGCTGCTCGGGCTCGAGGCCCTGCTCGAGCGCCGACCGAACGGACTCTCAGGCGGCGAGAAACAGCGCGTGGCATTGGGACGGGCGCTCCTCGCCGAGCCGCGTCTCCTGCTGATGGACGAGCCGCTGGCCGCGCTCGATGCGCCGCGCAAGGCAGAGATCCTTCCGTTCATCGAGCGGCTGCGCGACGAGATGGGGGTTCCGATCGTCTATGTCACTCATCAGATGGAAGAGATCGTGCGGCTCGCCGATACGCTGGTTCTCCTCTCCGAGGGGCGCGTCGCCGCGATCGGATCGGTCGAAGATCTGTCGAGCCGTCTCGATCTGCGGCCGCTGACCGGGCGCTACGAGGCGGGAGCGGTGATCCGCGCCGAGATCGCCGCGCACGATCCCGAGTTCGGCCTGACGCAGCTCGCCTTTCCCGGCGGACGGCTCAATGTCGCGCGGCTCGATCTGCCGACCGGCACCAAGGTTCGGGTCCGGGTGCGCGCGCGCGACGTCGTGCTTTCGACGGCGCCGCAAGCGGGTCTTTCCATCCGCAATTCCATCCCGGGCCGCGTGGTCGAGATCGCGTCCGATCCAGGTCCGATCGTGGACTTGCGGCTCGATATCGGGACCGGCGCGCAACCGGTCATTCTCTGGGCGCGCATCACGCGCCGCGCGCTCACCGAGCTGGAGCTCGCGCCCGGAAGTCCGGTCCATGCCATGGTCAAGACCGTGGCGCTCGACCGCGGCAGCTTTGCCCGCTACGCCCCGGGCGTGCCGGCGCTGGGCGAAAGCGAAGCGTCGTGACGGACGCAGATCAGGGACCGCGCTGCCCCGCCGCTTCGCCGGCATTTGCATCGATTGCCGCGGGTTCGTAATCGTCGGTCAATACCTCGCGCCTAAGATCGGCGGCGTTCTTTTCTTCCTTCGATCGGTGCGCGGTTTGCGATGCGGAGCACGGAAGGGTTGCAGGACGATGAGGCCGTAGCGGACGCGGCGCTGGCCGAGCGGCGGCGACACAAGCGCAAACCGGTGCTGTGGGCGGCCCGCGTCGAGACGCGCGACGGCCCGTGCGAATGCATCATCCTCGATCTCTCGCTGGGCGGCGCCAAGCTGCGCGGCAACACCGCCGTGGCGGCGAAACAGGTCGTCACGCTGGTCATCGACCGGTTCGGGGCGCTCAGGGCCGAGGTGGTGTGGTCGCGCCTCAATTATTTGGGTCTGCGCTTCGTCGACACGCCCGACCAGATCGCCCATATCCTCGGGGCGACGCTGCCGCTCTGAGCCGGTTCACACCGGTTTCATCGCGGCGTTCGCGTCGGGCGCGTCGCCGTAAAGCTGCCGCGCGCGGCCCTCGAACGACGAGACCATGCGCCGCACCGCCTCGTTGAACAGCATCTCGATGATCTTCTGCAGCATGCGCGAGCGGAACGCGAAATCGACATAGAAGTCGAGGATGCAGCTGCCGTCGGGCTGCGGCTCGAACAGCCAGTGATTGTCGAGGTGGCGGAACGGGCCCTCGCTGTAGCGCACGTCGATGCGGCCCGGGCGGTCGAGGACGACGCGCGAGGTGAAGCGCTCGCGCACCATGCGGTAGCCGATGAGAAGATCGGCGACGATGAGATTGCCCGTGTGTTCGCGGATACGCGCGCCAAGGCACCAGGGCAGGAATTCGGGGTAGCGCTCCACATCGGCGACGAGTTCGAAGAGCTGTTCGGCGCGATAGGGCAGACGGCGCCGCTCGGCATGCGTCGGCATCGCGTTCAGGCGCCCGGTGCTTGCTGCGCCGCGCGCGCTGCGCGCAATTTCGCGAAATCGTCGCCGGCGAGATAGGATGATCGCGTCAATGGCGAGGCCGCCACCATGAGGAAACCCTTGCCATAGGCCAAAGCGCGGTAGCTCTCGAATTCCTCGGGCGTGACGAAGCGATCGACGCGGTGATGCTTGGGCGTCGGCTGAAGGTATTGGCCGATGGTGAGGAAATCGACATCCGCTGCGCGGAGATCGTCCATCACCTGCAACACCTCGGATTTCGACTCGCCGAGGCCGACCATCAGCCCTGACTTCGTGAACATCGCCGGGTCAAGCGCCTTGACCCGGTCGAGCAGGCGGAGCGAAGCGAAATAGCGCGCGCCCGGCCGGACCTCGCCATAAAGCCGCGGCACGGTCTCGAGATTGTGGTTGAAGACGTCGGGCCGGGCCGCGACCACGGCTTCGATCGCCCCATCCTTGCGCAGGAAATCGGGGGTCAGGACCTCGATCGTCGTCGCCGGCGCGGCGCGGCGGATCGCGCCGACGGTCGCAACGAACTGCCCGGCGCCGCCGTCGTCGAGATCGTCGCGGTCGACCGAGGTCACGACCACATGCGACAGGCCGAGCCGGGCCACCGCCGTGCCGACATGCTCGGGCTCATCCGGGTCGACGCCCTGCGGCCGGCCGGTCGCAACATTGCAGAACGTGCAGCCACGGGTACAGACCGCGCCCAAGATCATCACGGTGGCATGCCGCTCCTTCCAGCATTCGCCGATATTGGGACACGACGCCTCTTCGCACACGGTGTGGAGCTGCAATTCGCGCATCAGCCGCCGCGTCGCGTGATATTCCGGTGACACCGGTGCCTTGACGCGGATCCAATCGGGCTTGCGCGGCACCGGGCTGTCGGGCCGGTGCGCCTTTTCGGGATGACGAAGGGCGGGATCTGGCATCGGGGCTAGAAGTGGAGGGCGCGACCGTAGGCGTCAAGCACGGCCTCGTGCATCATTTCCGACAGCGTCGGATGCGGGAAGACCGTCTCCATCAGTTCCTCCTCGGTGCTTTCGAGCGTGCGGGCGATGGCATAGCCCTGGATCAGCTCGGTCACCTCGGCGCCGATCATGTGCGCGCCGAGGAGCGCGCCGGTCTTGGCATCAAACACGGTCTTGACCATACCCTCAGGCTCGCCCAGCGCGATCGCCTTGCCGTTGCCGATATAGGGGAAGCGGCCGACCCGCACCTGATAGCCCTTTTCCTTCGCCGCCTTCTCGGTGAGGCCGACGCTCGCCACCTGCGGCATGCAATAGGTGCAACCGGGCACGTTCGAGACGTCGAGCGGATGGACGGTGTTGAGCCCGGCGATGCGCTCGACACAGATCACGCCCTCGTGCATCGCCTTGTGCGCGAGCCAGGGCGGGCCGACGACGTCGCCGATCGCATAGATGCCGGGCTCGTCGGTGGCGAGCCATTCATTGACGACGATATGGCTCTTCTCGACTTTGATCTTGGTGCCTTCGAGGCCGATATTCTCGACATTGCCGACGATACCGACGGCGAGCACGACGCGTTCGGCCGCCACCGTCGCGGTCTTGTCGCCCGTGGCGAGCGTCGCGGTCACGCCGTCGGCGGATCGCTTCAACTCCTTCACCGTCGTGCCGGTGTGGATCTTGATGCCCTGCTTCTCGAAGCTCTTGCGGGCGAAGGCCGAGATCTCGTCGTCCTCGACCGGGAGCACGCGGTCGAGCACCTCGACCACCGTGACCTCGGCGCCGAGATTGCGGTAGAAGCTCGCGAACTCGATGCCGATCGCGCCCGAGCCCACGACCAAGAGCGATTTCGGCAGGCGATCGGGGATCATCGCCTCCTTGTAAGTCCAAACGAGCTTGCCGTCGGGCTCGAGCCCCGGCAGCGAGCGCGCCCGCGCGCCGGTGGCGAGGATGATGTGCTTGGCGCCAAGCTCGGCGATTGGTTTGCCGTCCTTCGCCACCGCGAGGCGGCCCTTGCCCGCAAGCTTGGCGCGGCCGTCGATGACGTCGATCTTGTTCTTGCGCATCAAAAACTTGACGCCGTCGGACAATTGCTTCGCCACTTTGCGCGAGCGTTCGACGATCTTCTTGAAATCGAAGCTCACCTCCTTGGCGGTAAAGCCGTATTGGTCGAGATGGTGAAGGAGGTGGTTGATCTCGGAGGTCCTGAGCAGCGCCTTCGTTGGGATGCAGCCCCAGTTGAGGCAGATGCCGCCCAGTTGCGCCTCCTCCACGACCGCCGTCTTCATGCCGAGCTGCGCCGCGCGGATCGCCGCGACATAGCCGCCCGGCCCGGCGCCGACGACGATCAGGTCGTAGGATGTTTCAGCCACTTGTCCGCCCTCATAGCAGCATCATCGCCGGCGCCTCGACGATCTTCTTGAAGGCCTGGAGCCAGCGCGCGCCGGTCGCGCCGTCGACGACGCGGTGATCGCAGGCCACGGTGCAGCTCATCACCGTCGCCACCGCAAGCGCGCCGTTCTTCACCACTGGCCGCTGCTCGCCGGCGCCGATGGCGAGGATGCAGCCATGCGGCGGGTTGATCACCGCGGCGAAATCCTTGACCCCGAACATGCCGAGATTGGAGATCGAGAAAGTGCCGCCCTGAAACTCCGCGAGCTTGAGCTTGCCCGCCCGTGCCCGCGCCGCGAGGTCGCGCATCTCCGCCGAGATCGCGGCAAGGCCCTTCTGATCAGCGTTCTTGATGATCGGGGTGATGAGTCCGTCCTCGAGTGCGACGGCAACGGCGATGTCCACCGCCTGCCAGCGCAGGATGGCGTCCTCGCTCCACGATGCGTTCGCCTCGGGCACGGCCTTGAGCGCGAGCGCTGCCGACTTGATCACGAAGTCGTTGACCGAGAGCTTGGTGCCTGCCGCCGCATTGGCCTCGGCGCGCATCGCCAACAGCCGGTCGATCTCGCAATCGATGGTGGCATAGAAATGCGGGATGGTCTGCTTGGCCTCAGTGAGGCGCCGGGCGATGACGCGGCGCATTGCGCTGATCGGCATCTCGGCATAGGGCAGGTTGCCGGCCATCGCCACGACCTGGTCCTTGCCGTAGGAGCCATAGCCGGGCGCGGGCGCGGTCGGGGCACGGGCGGCGGCCGGCGCGGGCCTCGACCCCGCCGCCGGGGCGCCGCCGGCCATCGCGGTCTCGACATCCGCCTTGACGATGCGGCCATGCGGACCGGAGCCGGTGAGGCGTGCAGGATCGAGCCCCGCCTGCCGCGCCAGACGCCGCGCCAGCGGGCTGATGAAGATGCGCTCGCCCGGGGCATGACCGTTGCCGATGGCGGCCGGCGCGCGCGGGGCCGGTGGCGGCGCTTCACGTGGCGCGGCCGGTGCCGCGGCAGGCGCTGGCGCCGCGAGCTTCGGCGTGGCAGGCGCCGGTGCGGCCGCCGCGGCCGGTGCCCGCTTCGCGGCGGCATCGAGCGCTTTCGGATCTTCGTCCTCGCCGAGGATGAGGGCGATGGGCTCGTTGACCTTCACGCCTGCGGTACCCTCGGGGACGAGGATGCGGCCGAGCGTGCCCTCGTCGACCGCCTCCATCTCCATCGTCGCCTTGTCGGTCTCGATCTCGGCCAGCACGTCACCGGCCTTGACCTTGTCGCCTTCGTGCTTGTGCCACTTGGCGAGGTTGCCCTCGGTCATGGTCGGCGATAGCGCCGGCATCAGCACCGTGATCGGCATGCGCTATCCCCCGTTACCGATAGGCCACCGCCTTGGCGGCGGCGACGACGTCCTCGGACTGCGGCAGCGCCAAATGCTCGAGATTGGCGGCATAGGGCAGCGGCACGTCCTTGGCGGTGACGCGCTTGACCGGCGCATCGAGCCAGTCGAAGGCATGTTCCATCATCAGCGCCGCGATCTCGCTGCCGATCCCGGCAAAGGCCCACCCCTCCTCGACACTCACCACGCGGTTGGTCTTCTTCACCGAGGCGACGACGGTATCGAGGTCGAGCGGGCGGAGCGTGCGCAGATCGATGACCTCGGCCGAGAGCCCGTCCGCCGCCAGCGCCTCGGCCGCCTCGAGCGCCACCTGCACCATGCGCGAATAGCACACGATGGTCACGTGCTCGCCCGGCCGCGCGATGCGCGCCCGGCCGATCGGCACGAGATAGTCGGTTTGATCGGGGACGGGGAAACTATGGCCGTAGACCAGCTCGTTCTCGAGAAAGATCACTGGATTGGGATCGCGGATTGCCGATTTGAGCAGGCCCTTGTGATCGGCGGCGGTGTAGGGCGCGATCACGACGAGGCCCGGAACATGCGCATACCAGCTCGCATAATCCTGCGAATGCTGCGCGGCGACGCGGGCGGCGGCGCCGTCGGGACCGCGAAACACGATCGGACAATGCATCTGGCCGCCAGACATGTAGCGCGTCTTCGCCGCCGAGTTGATGAGTTGATCCATCGCCTGCATGGCGAAGTTCCAGGTCATGAACTCGACGATCGGCCGCAACCCTGCCATCGCCGCGCCAATGCCGAGCCCGGCGAAGCCATGCTCCGAGATCGGCGTGTCGATGACACGGCGCGCGCCGAATTCCTGCAGTAGGCCCTGGCTGACCTTGTAGGCGCCCTCGTATTCGGCCACTTCCTCGCCCATCAGGAACACGTCGCCGTCGCGGCGCATCTCCTCGGCCATGGCGTCGCGCAGCGCCTCGCGGACCGTCATCGTGGTGGCAGGTCCGGTCCATTCGGGTTCGGCCGCGACGGGCGCGCGCGCCGGCATCGCGGCCGGTTGCGCCGGAGCCGGAGGCGCTGCTGCAGGCGCCGCAGCCGCAGCCAGCGCAGCGGGCGCGGGCCGGGCGGGCGCGGCCTTGGCGGCGGCGATGTTCTCACCCTCGGCGGCAATGACGGCGATCGGGCTGTTGACGCCGACATGCTCGGTGCCTTCGGGCACGATAATGCGCGCGAGCGTGCCCTCGTCGACCGCCTCCATCTCCATCGTCGCCTTATCGGTCTCGATCTCGGCCAGCACGTCGCCGGCCTTGACCGACTCGCCTTCACGCTTCAGCCACTTGGCGATCTTGCCCTCGGTCATAGTCGGCGAGAGCGCCGGCATCAGCACTTCGATCGGCATGCTCGTGTCTCACCATCGTGCGGTATCGGGCCCCTGCGAAACCGCGCGGCTTGGCGCGGGCGAAGGGGAATGGCGCTGATTATGCGTCGGCGTAGACGTCGGTCCACAGCTCGCGCGGATCGGGTTCGGGACTGTCCTGGGCGAATTCGGACGCGGCGGTGACGAGGTCCTTGATCTCCTTGTCGATCGCGCGGAGCCGCGCGTCGTCGGCGAAATTCGCATCGATGAGGCGCTTCTTGACCTGATCGATCGGGTCGTGCTCCTCGCGCATGCGGTTGACCTCGTCACGGCTGCGGTATTTCGCCGGATCGGACATCGAGTGGCCGCGATAGCGGTAGGTCTGCATCTCGAGGATGTAGGGACCCTTGCCCGATCGGGCGTACTCGACCGCCTCCTCAGCCGCCGCCCGCACCGCCACGACGTTCATGCCGTCGACCTGGTGGCCCGGGATGCCGAACGGCGCGCCGCGACCGAAGAGATCATGCGAGGCCGAGGCGCGCATCACCGACGTGCCCATGCCGTATTTGTTGTTCTCGATGACATAGACGACCGGCAGCTTCCACAGCGCCGCCATGTTGAAGCTCTCGTAGACTTGGCCCTGATTCATCGCGCCGTCGCCGAGGAACGTCACGCTGACCCGGCCGTTGCCGCGATAGCGGTGGGCGAAAGCGAGGCCGGTGCCGATCGGCACCTGGGCGCCGACGATGCCATGCCCGCCGAAGAAATTCCTCTCGCGGGAGAACATGTGCATCGAGCCGCCCTTGCCCTTGGAATAGCCGCCGCGGCGGCCGGTGAGTTCGGCCATCACGCCCTTGGGGTCCATGCCGGCGGCCAGCATGTGACCGTGGTCGCGATAGGAGGTGACGATCGTGTCGCCCTCCTCGACCGCTGCCATGACGCCAACCACGACCGCCTCCTCGCCGATATAGAGGTGGCAGAAGCCGCCGATGAGACCCATGCCGTACATCTGCCCCGCCTTTTCCTCGAAGCGGCGGATTAGCAGCATGTTGCGATAGTAGCCGAGCAGCACGTCGGGGGCGATGTCGGGCTCCACCTGACGGATCGTCCTGGGCTTGCGTTTGGCGAGTGCCATGGCCCCTCCCATCTGGACTCTGCGCCGACCGTGGCGTGATTGGCCACAGCATGGCGACACGCTCGGCATATTGCAAGCGATCTATTGCCAAATCATTGTTTTGCAATACGAAACGGAACTTAACCTGAATTCGGTTAAGTGGCCTGATAAGGCATGCGCACCGGCGGTAACGCAGGTGCGAGACAGCGCCGCATCAGGCGTTTTCAGCGCAGCTTTTGCGGCAGCGTGTCGTTGAAGATCACGCGCTCGTCGGGCGCGATGAGGTTCAAGGCCGCGCGCGCCCGCTCGTCGAGCATGTCGCGGTCGAGATGGTTGGGCCGCAGCAGGCTCACGTGCTGATCGAGGGCACGCCGCTCGGCCTCGACCTCATCGCGCGTCGCCTGCGCCACCTTGATCTGCTCCGACAGCCGCAGCCACGCGACGAGGCCGCGGTCGCCCTGGATCAGGTGATAGGCGAAATACGTGAACAGGCTGATCCCGCAAACGGGACCGACGATAAGCCGCGCGCGCCGGCGTATCTCTCCGATCAGCACCACGCCACCAGAGAATCACGACAGAGTCATGCCGTCAAACGGAATATGCCGAAGGCGCCGAACGCGCGGTTCTTGCGCTGCATCGGGGCGCGTCCGTTCAGCGGCGGAGCGCGGCGCGGCCGGGGAAGCGGGCGGCGCGGCCGAGCTGCTCCTCGATTCGGATGAGCTGGTTGTATTTGGCGAGCCGGTCGGAACGCGCCAGCGACCCGGTCTTGATCTGGCCGCAATCGGTCGCGACCGCGAGATCGGCGATGGTGGTGTCCTCGGTCTCGCCCGAGCGGTGCGAGATCACGCTGCGGTAGCCAGCGCGGTGCGTCAGCGCGATCGCATCGAGCGTCTCGCTGAGCGTGCCGATCTGGTTGAGCTTGATCAGGACGGCGTTGGCGATGCCCTGGTCGATGCCGCGGGCGATGCGCTCGGGGTTGGTGACGAAGATGTCGTCGCCGACGAGCTGAACCTTATTGCCCAGTGCCTGCGTCAGCTCGGCCCAGCCGGCCCAATCGTCCTCGGCCATGCCGTCCTCGAGCGAGACGATCGGATAGCGCGCGATGAGATCGCTGTAATAGCCGACCATGCCGGACGCGTCGAGCGTCCGTCCCTCGCCCGTCAGCACGTAGCCTCCGCTGCGGTAGAATTCCGTCGCTGCGGGATCGAGCGCCAGAGCGACCTGCTCGCCCGGCCGGTATCCCGCCGCCTCGATCGCGCCGGTCAGGAAGGCAAGCGCCGCGTCGGCCGAAGCGAGGTTCGGCGCGAAACCTCCTTCGTCGCCGACATTGGTGTTGTGGCCCGCGTCCTTAAGCTGCCGGCGCAGCGTGTGAAAGACCTCGGCGCCGATCCGCACCGCCTCGGCCAGGCTCGAGGCGCCGACCGGCACGATCATGAATTCCTGGATGTCGATCGGGTTGTCGGCGTGAACGCCGCCATTGAGGATGTTCATCATCGGCATGGGCAGCGTGCGCGCGCCGGCGCCGCCGATATAGCGGTAGAGCGGCAGGCCGAGATCGGACGCTGCGGCGCGCGCAGCGGCAAGGCTCACGCCCAGGATCGCGTTGGCGCCGAGCCTCGCCTTGTTGGGCGTGCCGTCGAGCTCGATCAACGCGCGGTCGAGCGCCGCCTGCGCCTCCACCTCGAAGCCCGAGAGTGCATCGAAGATCTCGCCGTTCACCGCCGCGACCGCGCGGCGCACGCCCTTGCCGCCGAAGCGCGCGGCATCGCCGTCGCGCAGTTCCACCGCCTCGTGCGCGCCGGTCGAAGCGCCCGAGGGCACTGCGGCGCGGCCGATGGCGCCGCTCTCGAGCCTCACCTCGACCTCGACCGTGGGGTTGCCGCGGCTGTCGAGAATTTCGCGCGCATGGATATCGGTGATCGCCGTCATGCCGTTTCCTCGGAAGCGATGGGTCGTTCCTTGGCGATCCGGTCGAACGCCATGAGCGTCGCGATGAGGTCCGGCATGTCGGCAAGCCGTACCATGTTGGGACCGTCGGAGGGGGCGCGGTCGGGGTCCTGGTGCGTCTCCATGAACACCGCGGCAACGCCGACCGCGACCGCGGCGCGCGCCAGCACCGGCACGAAACGGCGCTCGCCGCCGCTGCGCTCGCCCTCGCCGCCCGGTTGCTGCACCGAGTGGGTGGCATCGAACACGACGGGATAGCCCGTCGCCCGCAGCACCGGCAGCGCCCGCATGTCCGAGACGAGCGTGTTGTAGCCGAAGCTCACGCCGCGCTCGCACAAAAGAATGTTGCTGTTGCCCGCACCGGCCACTTTCTGCGCCACGTTCTTCATGTCCCAGGGCGCGAGGAACTGACCCTTCTTGATGTTGATGGCGCGGCCGGTGGCGGCGGCGGCAAGCAGCAGATCGGTCTGGCGGCAGAGGAAGGCCGGAATCTGCAGCACGTCGACCGCCGCGGCGACGGGGGCGCATTGCTCGGGCAGATGCACGTCGGTCAGCACCGGGCAGCCATAAGTCTCGCGCACTTCGGCGAGCACGGGAAGCCCGGCTTCGAGCCCGATGCCGCGCGAACTCGAAAGCGACGTGCGGTTCGCCTTGTCGAACGAGGTCTTGTAGATAAGGCCGATGCCGAGTTTCGCCGTCAGCTCGACGAGTGCGTGACTCATCTCGAGCGCGTGCTGACGGCTCTCGAGCGCGCACGGGCCGGCGATGAGCGCCAACGGCCGGTCGTTGCCGATGGTGAGATTGCCGATATGGACGTGGCGCATGGACATGCCTGTCGTTGCGCTCACACCAGCCGCGCCTGGTCGAGCGCGGCCTTGATGAACGAGGTGAAGAGCGGGTGCGGCTCGAACGGCCGCGACTTCAGCTCAGGATGATATTGCACGCCGATGAACCAGGGGTGGCCGGGAATCTCGACGATCTCAGGCAGTTCGCCGTCGGGCGACATGCCGGAGAAGCGCAACCCCGCGCGCTCCAGGCGCTCCTTGTAGTTGACGTTGACCTCGTAGCGGTGGCGGTGGCGTTCGCTGATGCATCGGACGCCATAGATCTCGGCGACGCGGCTCCCCTCCTCGAGCATGGCCTCGTAGGCGCCGAGCCGCATCGTGCCGCCAATATCGCCGCCCGCCGCGCGCCGCTCCAGTGTGTTGCCGTGCATCCACTCGGTCATCAGCCCGATCACCGGCTCGGCGCAGGGCCCGAACTCGGTCGAGCCCGCGCCGTTGAGCCCGGCGAGATGCCGCGCCGCCTCGATCACCGCCATCTGCATGCCGAAGCAGATGCCGAAATAGGGCACCAGGCGCTCGCGGGCGAAGCGCGCCGCCTCGATCTTGCCCTCGGCGCCGCGCTCGCCGAAGCCGCCGGGCACGAGGATGCCGTCCACACCCTCGAGCCGCTGCACCGCGTCGGGCTGCTCGAAGATCTCCGAATCGAGCCAATCGAGATTGACCCGAACGTGATTGGCGATCCCGCCATGCGCGAGCGCCTCGGCGAGCGATTTGTAGCTGTCGGGAAGATGCGTGTATTTGCCGACGACGGCGATCGAAACCTCGCCCTCGGGCTTGCGGATGCGGTTGACGATCTCGTCCCAGCGGCCGAGATCCGGCTCGGGCGCCTTGAGCCCGAAATGGTCGCACACCTCGCGATCGAAACCCTCGACGTGATAAGAGCCGGGGACGCCGTAGATGGTGTCGACGTCGAGCGCCGGGATCACCCGCGACTCGCGCAGATTGCAGAACAGTGCGATCTTGCGCCGCGCCCCCACTGGAATCGGCCGGTCGCAGCGGCATAGCAGGATGTCCGGCTGAATGCCGAGGCCGAGCAGTTCCTTGACCGAGTGCTGCGTCGGCTTGGTCTTGAGTTCGCCTGCCGATGCAATCCACGGCACCAGCGTCAAATGCACATAGAGCGTGCGCTCGCGCCCGAGGTCGTTGCCGAGCTGGCGGATCGCCTCGAGGAAGGGCAGGCTTTCGATGTCGCCGACCGTGCCGCCGATCTCGCACAGCACGAAATCCTCGCCGTCGAGATCGGCCGCGATGAATTCCTTGATCGCATCGGTGACATGGGGAATCACCTGCACGGTCGCGCCCAGATACTCGCCACGGCGCTCGCGGCCGATCACGGTCGAATAGATGCGCCCGGTAGTGACGCTGTCGCTGCGCCGCGCGGCGACGCCGGTGAAGCGCTCGTAATGGCCGAGATCGAGATCGGTCTCGGCGCCGTCGTCGGTGACGTAGACCTCGCCGTGCTGATAGGGGCTCATCGTCCCGGGATCGACATTGAGGTAGGGATCGAGCTTCCGCAAGCGGACGCGAAAACCGCGCGCCTGCAACAGCGCGCCCAGCGCCGCCGCCGATAGACCCTTGCCGAGTGAGGATGCCACGCCGCCGGTGATGAAGATGAACCGCGCCATGGACCTTCAGTCTACAGGATCACCGCCGCGCCAGACAACCATGGCGAGGGCGGGCGGCGCGGCGGGCACGCGTTCTATTTCGCGAGCGGCGCGTTGGGCTCGGCCGGCCCCGCGGGCGCGGCTGGTGCCGCCGGTGCGCCGGGAAGATTCGGCGGTAGCTGTATATGGATGGGAGGCGCCTGGCCAGGCTCGGCCGGCGACGGCGCCTGCGCCGGCTTGGCTGGCGACGGGGCGGGCGCAGGCTTTGCCGGCGTCGGCGCCGTTTGGGCCGGCAGGTCGATGACCGAGTGCGACGCGCGCTGCCGCGCCGCGAGGACGGCCAGGGCGATGCTGGTCGCGAAGAACAGCGCCGCCAGTACCGCGGTGGTGCGCGTCAGCAGATTGGCGGTGCTGCGGCCGGTCATGAATCCCGACATGCCGCCGCCGCCCATGCCGAGCGCGCCGCCTTCGCTCTTTTGCAGCAGGACGACGCCGATGAGCGACACGGCGAGCAGCAGATGAACAGTAAGAACGACCGCGAGCATGGCGTCGGGTTGTAGCGGGTCCGGCGACCGAATGCCAGCGCTAGGCGCCGCAAGCGTGGGCGATCGCCCAGAATTCGCCGGCATCGAGGCTGGCGCCGCCGACCAGCGCGCCATCGACGTTGGCCACCGCCATCAGCGCGCTGGCGTTGTCGGCCTTGACCGAGCCGCCATAGAGAATGCGAATCGCCGCCGCATCGTCCAGTTTCGCTGCGAGTGCGGCGCGGATATGGGCGTGGGCCTCGGCGACCTGCTCCAGCGTCGGGGTGCGGCCGGTGCCGATCGCCCAGACCGGTTCGTAGGCGATCGCCACCTCGGCGGCGGCGAGCCCGTTGGGCAATGATCCGGCGATCTGGCGCGAGAGCACGGTGAGCGTCGCACCCGAATCGCGCTCGGCGAACGTCTCGCCAATACAAAGAATGACGGCAAGTCCCGCCGCCCGCGCCGTCTCGACCTTGGCCCGCACGCGGGCGTCGCTCTCGCCATGGCCGAGCCGGCGCTCGGAATGCCCAAGGATGACGAAGCGGCAGCCCGCGTCCTTGAGCATGACGGCGCTCAAATCGCCGGTATGCGCGCCCTTTGCCGCTTCGTGGCAATCCTGACCGCCCACGGCGATCGCGCTGCCGGCGAGCGCGTCGGCTACCGCCATCACGAGCGTCGCCGGCGGACAGACGAGCAGCGCGCATCCGGGCACCTTCGCGGCTGCGCGCCGCGCCAATTCGCGCGCCAGCGCCAGCCCGTCCTGCCGGAGCCCGTTCATCTTCCAGTTGCCGGCTGCGAGCTTCACCATCGCCACTCCTCGTGTCCCGCGTGCCAGGCGCGGAGCTTGGCACAGATCGGGCCGCCTGTCGCGTCACGGTAGACTTGCCAGGACAGGGCAAAGGGGCTTGGATCGCGGCGAGGGAGGAACCATGACGACGCTCATCATCGGCGCGGGGCTGGTCGGCTCGCAGATCGCACGCCTGCTCGTGGCGGAGGGACAAGTTCCCGTGCTCATGGATGCCGCGCTGCAGCGCGAGGCGCTCGGCGAGATCGTCGATCTTGCCGCGGTGCGGCTCGTCGAGGGCGACGTGCTGCGCCCTTATGCGGTGGTCCAGGCGATCCGCGAGCACGGCATCACCGAGATCATCCACACCGCTGCCAATCCGCTGCTGACGCAGGGTGCGCAGCGCGATCCCTTCGCCGCGATCCAACTCAACATCATGGGCACGGTAAACGTGCTCGAGGCGGCCCGGGTCATGAAGCTGCGCCGCGTGGTGGTGTCGAGTTCGAACGTGCTAAGCCATTATCTCGCCGGCGGCGAGGGCAAGGGCGACCTCGCCCGCGAGGAGGCGCTGCCCCGCCCCGTCACCTTCTATGCCACGACCAAGCAGGCGATCGAGAATCTCGGTCTCAATTACGCGCGCTGGTGCGGCGTCGAGTTCGCGGCGGTCCGTTACGGCGCGGTCGCAGGCCCGTGGAGCGGCCGCGGCGGCGGCGGGCCGAGCAACGTCTTCCGCGACGCCGTGGTGAACGCGCTGCGCGGGGCCGAGGCCGCGGTGCCCGCGGGCGCGATGGAATGGGTCTATGTCAAGGACGCGGCGCAGGGGACGGTGCTGGCGCTCAAGGCCGGCGACCTCAAATCGCGCGTTTTCAATATCACCATGGGCAGCGTCACCGCGCCGGAGGAATTCGCCGCGGCGCTTCGGGCGGTGCTGCCGGGGGCGCGGGTGCGAATCGAAACGCCGGCCGCTGCCGGGGCGTCGCTCATGAACATGCGGCACGCCAGCGATCTCGCGCTCGCCCGCGAGACGCTCGGCTACGCGCCGCAATTCGGCATCGAGGCGGCAATTCGCGACATGGTGGCGTGGCATCGCGCCAACGACCGTGGCCGCTGACGCCATCGGTCCGCCCGCGCGGCAGCGCGGGCTCAACATGTTGCGGTTTTAACCATTGCTGGCGCGAAGGGGCGCTACTATCATCCGCGACCGTCCCCAGTCCGGCGCGATCATGCTGCAAGCGATTCGTTCCAAAGCCTCCTCGTTCGTCGTCAAGATCCTGTTCAGCCTGCTGATCTTCACCTTCGGCGTCTGGGGCATCGGCGATATCTTCCTCAATCGCGGTCCCGACACCACGGTGGCGACAGTGGGCGACCGCGACATCACCGCCGACCAGTTGGGTCAGGCGGTCCAGGCCTCGATCCAGCGCCTGAGTGCCCAATTGGGCCATAATGTCGACGCCGCGCAGGCCAAGAAGATGGGCGTGGTCACCACGTCCCTGCAGGACATGATCAGCACCGACATCCTGAGCCTCGAGATGGAGCGGCTCGGTCTCAGGATCGGCGATACCGCGGTGCGCGACGCGATCATTTCCAATTCCAGCTTCCATAACGCGCAAGGCCAGTTCGACCGCAACCTCTACAACCAACTCCTGGCTGCCAACCACCTCACCGAATCGCAATTCGAAGAGGATACGCGTTCCAGCCTGCTGCAGGCACAGCTTCTCTCCGCGATAACCGACGGCGTGGCCGCGCCGCAGGCGCTTGCGATCGCCCTCTACCGCTACCGCAACGAGCGGCGGGTTGCCGATTTCGTGCTGCTACCGGCGTCCGCCGCCGGGACCATCGGCACGCCGAGCGACCAGCAGATCGAGGCCTACTACAAGGCGCATGACGAGCAATTTCGCGCGCCTGAGCGGCGCAACTTCACCCTTGC
>Ga0307373_10008171_pt1 | contig 16030 bp, 17 predicted proteins | sample OX2MG_FD_202534 | JGI IMG/M metagenome (GOLD analysis project Ga0307373, IMG submission 202534) | Soil microbial communities from Risofladan, Vaasa, Finland - OX-2 | ecosystem: Environmental > Terrestrial > Soil > Coastal area > Acid sulfate soil | place: Finland: Risofladan, Vaasa | collected... | reverse complement strand
CTCGGGTCGCCGGGCCGGATTCCCGCGGCCATCAGCTCCTGGTCGTTGGCGGACTCCCGCTCGGCCCCGTCGAGCCCGGCGGCATGGGCCCGGCTCCGGCTCCCGCCCCCGGGGGCTCCGGCCGGCCTGACGCCCCCGGGGGTGCCGGTGCCCTGAGCGTCGACCTGTGCCCGGCGCACCAGGTCGGCCACCTGGTGGAGCCGTTGCGCCGTGCCCTCCCCGATCCGCTTCCCGCTCCTGCCGTCCACCAGCACGAAGAACGGGGAGCCTGGGACCTCGAAGTCACCCCAGGCCTCGGTGGACATGAGCACGTCGAGCCCGGCGGGAGCGCGCGCCAGCACCTCTCCGGGGATCTCCATCTCCGGCCCTTTGGTGACCACGACGAGACGGACACCGTCGGGGAGGGCGAGCTGCCCGGGAGTCTCGAACGACCTCCAGAGCTCGGCGCAGGTGGCGCAGCCCGTCGAGAGGAACGCCAGGAGCGTCAGGTCGGTCCCGGTGGTGAACGTGACGGCGAGCGCGTCGCCGCCCGGAGTGACGCCGGCGATGGTCGGAGCGGTGGAGGAGCTGCGCTCGGCCGGGAGGGACGGAGCCGACGACAGCGGGACCGGGACCGGCTGCGCCTCGTGTCCTTCGGGGAGAGACGGGTCACCGACCCCGGCACCGAGCGAGTGCAGCGCCCGCAGGATGTCGGCGTGGCTCCGCAGGAGCCCGGCCACCAGCACCGCCAGCAACAGGACCACGGTGGTCAGGATGATGATGAGTGCTACCAAGGTGCCCTCGCTCGTCGCACTGGTCGCCGGGAGCCGTCCCGCACCGGGCGCTCTGCGGAGATGGTAGGGGACGGGCTCGCGCCGATGGTGCAGGCTCCCGGGTCGACCTGCCGGTCACCGGCTGAGCAGCGCCCCCGACGGCGGCTCGGAGTCGACTCGGCGGGAAAGGCCGGATCCCCCGAGGTTCGAGCGCACCCAGAACCCGAATTCATCGGGGCCCAGCGGAACGGAGATGAAGAACCCCTGACCCCGGCGGCAGCCGACTGCCCGGAGCGCTTCGTAGATCTCGCGGGACTCGATCCCTTCGGCCGTGCAGTCGAGATCGAGCCGGTGGGCAAGGTCGACGACGGACCGGACGATGGCGTGGTCCGCCCGGTCGTCGAGCATCCCGATCACGAAGGCCTTGTCGACCTTGAGCTCGTTCACCGGCATGTCCTTCAGGTAGCCGATCCCGGTATAACCCTTCCCGAAGTCGTCGATGCTGATCTTCACCCCCATCCGGCTCAGGCTCCCGACGACGTCGCGGGCCGCCACGTCGTCGGCGACGAGCGCGGTCTCGGTGACCTCCAACGTCAGGCGCTCCGCGGCGATCCCGTGCCTCCGGAGGAGAGAGGAGACCGTGCCGGGCAGCCCGTCCTCGTAGCGGAGGCTCTTGGTGGAGATGTTGACGGCGACGTGTGGGACCCGGATGGTGCGGTCCCACCGGGCCATCTGGGCGAGGGCCTCGTCGAGCACCCACTCGGTGATGGCGCGGATCGTCCCGGTCCGTTCGGCCACTCCCAGAAAATCGTCCGGGCCGATGAGGCCCCGCTCGGGGTGCTCCCACCGCAGGAGCGCCTCGGCCCCCACCAGGCTCCGGGAGTCGAGCGAGATCTTCGGCTGGTAGTGCAGCCGGAGCTCGCCCGCGCCCGCGGCTCGGCGCAGCTGCCCGGCCAGGGTCAGCCACTCGGGCTTGCTGACGTCGACGACCCCGTCGTAAAAGCGGACCGAGGTCTCGGTGGCCTTCGCCCGGTACATGGCGGTGTCGGCCCGTTGCAGGAGCAACTCGGCCTCGGCACCGTCCTGCGGGCAGAGGGCCACCCCGAAGCTGGCCTCAACGGACAGGGGGATGCCCTCGTGCTCGACGTCGGTTCTGAGCCCGGAGCGGACGGTCTCGATCAGGTCGCCCACCCGGTCGGGCTCGGAGGTCCCCGGCAGGATGAGGGCGAACTCGTCCCCGCCCAGTCGGGCGACGAAGTCCTCCGGGCGGGTGTAACCGCTCAGCCGGCTTCCCACCTCTTGCAGCAGCTGGTCACCGATCTGGTGGCCGAGATTGTCGTTCACGTGCTTGAACTGGTCGAGGTCGATGACGACCACCGCGAACCGCATCGCCGAGCCGGGACCGGCGGCGAGCATGCTCTGGATGTGCTCGTGCAAGGCCCGACGGTTCGGCAGACCGGTCAGGACGTCGGTCCTCGCCAACCGGGAGCTCAGGTCGGCTTCGCGGCGGAGGCCTCTGGTCGTCGACTGGTTGATCAGGAACAGGACCAGATAGAGCAGCGCCAGTCCGAGGACGAGGCCGAGATCGATCCGGTCGAGCTCGGCGGTCAGCTCGGACTGCATCGTGTTGAAGGGGAGGTAGACGGTCAGGTACCCCTCCGTCGGTGCTCCGGCGAGGAGCAGCTCCGAGACGGCGACGGCATGATGGGAGCTGTGCGGCACGTCGAGCGCGTGCGTCAGCACCTCGCCGTTGCGGACCGAGCGGAGCGCCTCTCCCGTGAGGGGTACCGGTTCGAAGGGGCCGCCGGTGTCGAGGATGGCCGCGTTGTCGCCGTCCCACACCCCGAGGCCGTAGAGCCTCCGGTCGGCCGTCATCTGCCGGAGCTCGCCGGTCAGAGCCGTGACCTGGGGGGGAGTGAGGTCGACGCGCTGCCCCGGACCGATCAGGGCGAAGACGGTCCGATCGATGAGCAACCCTGCCGAGCGGGCTTCGGCGAGGCCCTGGCGCCGCAGCTGGCTGCCGGCGATGGAGGCGACGAGGAGCCCGATCGCCAGAACCGGCACGAGGCTGACGGCGCAGTAGACCATGAGGCGGCGTCGGCCCGAGCGCCGGACAGGATACATCGGGTACCGACCTTTCCGGGACACGCACTTCGGACAGGTCGACCCTATTTGCGGCGAGGTATTCGATCCGTTGCCGTGCAGTGGCAGAGCGGTGAGGATTGCTGTTCGGCCGGCCCGTCCCCGCCGGTGAGCGCCGGCCCGCCCCCTGAACCGGCAGCCGGTGCTCGGACGGGACCCGGCAAGCTCAGCGGGAGACGAGGACCTCTGCCGGGACCAGGTCGGGCACCTCGCTCGACGACGTCCGGATGAGCACCAGGGACGCGACGGCGGCGAGGGCCAGCAGTCCGGCGCTCACCGCGAACGCCGTCGTGTAGCCGTGGACGAGCCCGGCCGGGCGGGCCCCCGCCATGTCGTCGTGTGCGACGAGGTAGGCAGCGGTCGCCGAGGCGGCGATGGTGTTGAGCAGGGCGGTCCCGAGCGACCCGCCGATCTGCTGGGTGGTGTTGACGAGCGCACTGGCCACGCCCGAGTCGTGCGAGCCCACCCCCACCAGGGCGGTGCTGTTGAGCGGGACGAAGGACAGTCCCATCCCGAGGGCGACGACCAGCTCGGCGGGCAGGATGTGGGCGACGTACTGGGAGTGGACACCGATCTGGGTGAACCAGAGGAGCCCGAGCGACCCCATGCCGATGCCGGTGGCGATCAGCCTGCGGGGACCGAACCTCGGCAGCAACTGGCTCGACACCGCCGCGCCGGCGACGATGCCGGCCGAGAACGGCAGGAAGGCGAAGCCCGCCGTCAGGGCCGAGTAGTGGAGGGTGCCCTGAAAGTAATAGGTGAGGAAGAGGAACATGCCGAAGAGGGCGGTCCCCACCAGCAGCGAGGCGATGAGCGCTCCACCGCGATCGCGGTCGAGCACGACCCGCAAGGGGAGCAGGGCGTGCTGTGAGCGCCGCTCGATGAGGACGAAGGCCACCAGGGCGACGGCCGCCACCGCGAAGAGCCAGACGGTGGACGTCGACCCCCAGCCGTCGGACCCGGCCTTGGTGAAGCCGTACACGAGGGCAAGGAGCCCCACGGTGACGGTCAGGGCACCGGGGATGTCGTACCGGGTCTCGCCCTCGGCCCGGCTCTCGCGAAGCTCGCGGGCGCCCAACGCCGCCGTCAGCACGGCGATCGGGACGTTGATCAGGAGCGTCCAACGCCAGGATGCGTACTCCGTGAGGACGCCTCCCAGGATCAGGCCGAGGGCGGCGCCCCCCCCGGCGATCGCGCCGTACACGCCGAAGGCGCGGGCGCGCTCGTGGGGCTCGGTGAAGGTGACCGTGAGCAGTGACAGGGCGGCGGGGGCCATGATCGCGGCGAAGGCTCCCTGAAGGGCTCTGGCGCCGAACAGCATGGCGCCGTCCTGGGCGAGCCCGCCGAGCGCGGACGCTCCGGCGAAGCCCAGGAGGGCGACGACGAACATGCGCTTTCGGCCCGCGTAGTCGGCGATCCGGCCACCGAGGAGGAGGAGGCCGCCGAAGGCCAAGGTGTAGGCGGTCAGCACCCACTGCCGATTCGCCACGGAGATGTGCAGGTCCCGCTGCGCCGAGGGTAGGGCGATGGTGACGACGGTGGCGTCGAGCACGATCATCAACTGGGCCACCGCGATGATGGCGAGCGCACGGAACCGCTTCGGATCCCGGCCCTGCTCGCTCGACGGATCGGGCTTGCGCGGGAGGACAGAGGTCATGGTGGTGGTCCCTATAATCGGAGAGGTGGTTCCGTTTGGACTGACGGAACCGGGGTTCGGTGTGGAGATTATACGGAGCTGGAGTTCCGCTTCTATTATACGGAACTAAAGTTCCGCTTGTCAAACAGTGGGGTGCTCTCGTGATCGACCGGGGGACAGAGACGTCAGGGCCGGGTAGGCCCCGGCAGCCGCGCTCGGACTCGGAGCGCAATCGCCGGAGGGTGCTCGAGGCTGCCGAGGTCGTCTTCGCGTCCCAGGGCGTGGGGGCCCCCGTCGACGAGATCGCACGGCAGGCCGGCGTCGGGGTCGGCACCGTCTACCGGCACTTCCCGACCAAGGAAGCCCTCTACCAGGCCATCGTGGTCGATCGGATGACGCAGCTGGTGCGGGAGGCCGACGGGCTCGCCACCGCCGAGGATCCCGGTGCCGCCCTGTTCGCCGTGCTGTCCCGGATCGTTGAGGTGGCCACGCAGAAACGGGACCTCGCCGACGCGCTGTCCCGCGCCGGTATCGACGTGAAGACGGCCTCCTCCGACGCCTTCGGGGAGATGCGACGGGCAGTGGACGTCCTGCTCCGTCGGGCCCAGGCGGCCGGGGTGGTACGAGCCGACGTCAACCTCCCGGACCTGGTCGGATTGGTGGCGGGGACCTGTCTGGCGGCCGACCACCCCGGTTCCGACGCGGGGATGACCAGCCGGATGCTGGGAATCGTGTGGGACGGCCTGCGCACGTCCCACGCCGGGTGAGCGCCCGCGCCCGAGCCGGCGAGGGCGCGCGAAGGAAGCCCGTCGGGCCATCTACCATCGCGGTCGAAGCGGAAGGAGCACGACCCTTGTCCCGAAGAGTGCAGCCTCGTTGGATCGGAGCAGGTCTTGGCCTGCTCGGCGTTGTGGGGGTGTCCGCGGCCGTCACCGCCGTGCTCACCGCCCTCCCCGCACCGGCTGCCGGCGGGACCTGCGGCCCGGGACGCTCCTCGGAGACCGCCCTCGCCGCCTTCCTCAACCCGGGGTCCATCGGGGCGGGTTCCCCGCCGCCGACCGCCAACGTCGCGGCGCACGCCCAGTGGCTGGCGTTCGTCGGCGAATGCCAGGCGGCGACCAGCTCCCGGATCCTGGGCGCCTTCGCCATCCTCGTGCTCGCCCTGTGCGTCGCCGTCGCCGGTCTGGTCCTCTATCGCCGGGCGGCCCGGAGACGGGACGACTCCGGCGAGGCGGGCGCACAGCCACCGGGATCGAGCCCGCCGTCGGCCACCGACCACTGGTGGGAGAGCCAGACCTTGGGCAGCGGCAGCCCCGCCCCGCTCCAACCCCCCTTCGCCGATCCGGTCACCGCCGAGGTCCCGGCGGGCGAGCCGCGGCCGGCCGAGGTCCCGGCGGGCGACCCCCCGGGCGCCGGGACCCCGGGCACCGGTCAGCGCATCTCGACGTCGTCGAGGTAGTCCTCGCGCCAGTGGGAGTGCTGCTCCTCGGGCAGGCGCAAGCAGTGCGAGGGGTCGAGCGCCTCGACGAACGAACGGTCGTGGCTCACGACGATGATCGTTCCCGGCCAGTGCGAGAGCATGGCTCCCACGGCGAGGATGGAGGTCGGGTCGAGGTTGTTCGTCGGCTCGTCGAGCACGAGGACGTTGGCATGGCCCGCGGCGAGCATGGCCAGGCCCAGCTTCGCCCGCTCCCCGCCCGAGAGCGTGTCGGGCATCTGGGTCGCCGCCTTGCTCGTCAGCCCGAACGAGCCGAGGAGCGCCCGCCGCTCGGTCTCCTTCGTCAGCACGGCATCGCTCAGGTTCTCGAGTGCGGTGCGGTCCGAGTCGACCTGCTGGTGCTCTTGGGCGAAGTACCCGAGCGTCACGTTGGCGCCCAGTTCGACCGCTCCGGCGGTGGGGACCTGCGCCCCGGCCAGGCAGCGCAGCAGGCTCGACTTCCCGGCACCGTTGCGCCCGATCACGACGATGCGGTCGCCACGGCGGGCCCGAAAGGTGACGTCGCCCAGCACGGTGAGCGCGTCGTAGCGCACCCCGAGCCCCCGGACGTCGAGCGGGGTCTCGCCGGACCGCTGTGGAGCCGGGAGACGGAACTTGCTGGTGCGCTCCCTCTGGAACACCTCGGTCCGGGACGACGACAGGCGCTCCACCCGCTTGTCGAGCGACTTGGCGATCCGGGCGCGCCGGTTGGTCGAACCGCGCATGGAGTCCGCCAGGGTGCTCAGCCGTCGGATCTCCCGCTGCTCGAGGCTCGAGGCCCGCTCCCGTTGGCTCTGGTCGGCCTCGAGCTGGGTCCGGTAGCTCGAGTAGGTCCCCTTGTACTCGTGCAACCGTCCGTCGGCCAGATGGAGCACCTTGGTGATCGACCGGTCGAGCAGCTTGAGGTCGTGGCTGATCACCAGGAGCGCGCCCTCGAAACGTTCGAGCTCGTCCATGAGCCACCGTTTGGCCGGCAGGTCGAGGTGGTTGGTCGGCTCGTCGAGGAGCATCAGGTCCGGCACCTGAAAAAGGATCCTCACCAGGTCGAGACGGCGCCGCTGTCCCCCCGAGAGGCTCTCGATATCGTCGAGCAGCAGTTCCTGGCGCAGGCCGAGCCCGTCTGCCAGGCGGGCCATCACCGATTCCGCCTCGTACCCGCCGTTCACCCGGAACTGCTCCTCGAGGTCGGCGAAGAGCTCGATGTTCTCGGTGCTCGGGTCCTTGGCCATCTGCTCCCGCGCCTTGTCGAGCGCATCGTCCAGCACGTCGAGGCCTCGCCCCGACAGCACGTGGGAGAAGCCGCTCGGATCGAGGCCCAGCCCCTGAGGTGCGGGAACCTGGGGGAGGTAGCCGACCGTCCCGGTGACCCGGATGTTGCCCGTGTGGCGGACCGAGGGAGACGGCTCGCCGATGACGACGGACATGAAGGAGGACTTCCCCGCCCCGTTCCGGCCGACCAGGCCGACCTTCTCGCCGGAGCCGACGACGAACGAGGCTTCGTTCAGGAGGACACGGTTCCCGATCTCGATGTTGATGGAGGAGCCGACGATCACGGGCGCGCAGGCTACCGCCGCCCGCGGGCGGCCGGGGCACGCCGCCCGCGGGCGGCCGGGGCACGGTGGAGGGACACCGCGTAGTCGCCGTCGTCGAAGCGGCGCCGGTCCCAGGTCGCCCATCGCTCCACCAGGGCGAGCCCGGCCCGGGCGGCGAAGTCGTCGTACTCGGGAAGGGTGAGCCCGCCCGCTTTGAGGGAGAACCCGGCGAGGAGCAGGCCGGACGGCTCGAGGTGGCCGGCCAGGTTGGCCACCACCGCCTCCTCGTCACCCGGGGTGAGGAAGATCATGACGTTGCCCGCGAGGACCACCAGGTCGAAGCGCCGGCCGACCTGAACGGTGGCCAGGTCGTGGAGGATCCAGGTGAGCTGGGGAGCGCGCTCGCGCGCCGAACGGAGCATCTCGTCGTCGAGGTCGACGCCGACGACATCCGATCCCCTCCGCGCGAGCTCGATCGCCACCCGCCCGGTCCCGCATCCGGCGTCGAGCACGGAGCGGGCGCCGAGGGACGCGATCAGGGCGGCCTCGCCGTGCACGTCCGCCCCCGCTTCGGCCAGGCGGGCGAAGCGCTGGTCGTACTCCGTGCCCCGGAGACCCGAACCGGCGAGCCATCTGTTGGCTGATCGCGGGTGCGGCACGGACGACAGCCTAAGGGTGGGTGCACCGGTCCGGGCCGGTCCCGTACCCTCCTTCGCCGGCCGGCACGGCTCATTCGGCGAAGACGAACTCCTCGATCAGGGCCGCCAGCTCCAGAGGAGTGTCGCCCTGCAGGCTGTGGCCGGCTTCGGCGAAGTGCTCCACGCGGGCGCCCGGGAGCCGCCGAAGGAGCTCGGCCTCGTCCTCGTCGCCGAGAACGGACTCCGACCTCATGCCCCGGGCCAGCAGCAAGGGGACGGAGATGGCCGACACCATCTCCCAGAGCTGGTCGTACAGCGTGTCGTCGACCTGGCGGGGGGATTCCTGGTCACCGGGCTCGTGCGATCGGTGGCGCGCCCACCGCCAGACCCAGGTGCCGTCCTCGAGCTGCTCGGCGTTGTGGAGGATGCCCCGCCGGAGGGACGAGACGGAGCGAGTCGGGTTGTACCGGACGGTTCGCTCGAGCAGCTCGTCGAAGCTTTTGAAGCTCGGGGGACCGTTGACGAAGTCGGTGATCTGCTTCGCCCGCGCCCCCTTTATCCCGGGCAGGGCATCGACGAGGACCACCTTCCGCACGAGCTCGGGAGCCTCCTTGGTCAGGGCGATCGTGGTGAGCCCGCCGAGGGACATGCCGACGACGCCCCGGGCCGCCGGTGCAAGCGCCCGGACCGCCTTCGCCACGTCGACGGCGTTGCCCTCGGCCGACAACTGCCCTCCGTGGTGCTCCCCGGGACCGTCGGAATGGCCGTGCCCGGGGAGATCGATGGCCACCACGGGCCGGTTCAGGGCCATCGCAACGGTGTCCCAGGTATGGGCGTTCTGCGAGCCACCGTGCAAGAGCACGAGCTCCGGGTCCGCCCGGTTCCAGACGAGGGCGCTGAGCCGACGACCGGGGGCCACCTCCACCCACTCCCGGCGGACGACCGGCGGCTCGTCGTAGGGGAGCCCGTACTCGGCGGCGTTCTCGTGGAACATCCCGAACTCGTCGTAGGCGATGCGCTCCACCACTCGGTCCCCTCCTCGGCTCCGACCCTTCGCCCGGGCACCTGCCCGTGGTCCCCCCGGCCGCCCAGTCGACGATAGTGCCCGGGCGTACCCTGGAGCCATGCTCCGGTACGGGCACGGCTCGTGGATGGTCGCCGTTGTCGCCCTCGGCATGCTGGCGTTGCGCAGCGCCTCCTCGCGTCGGGGCGGTTCCGGCAGATCGCGGACGAGGGCGCCCTACGGCAGTCCGGACGCACCGCCCACGACGTCGGGGCGGCCCGCGACCCCGGCGGAGCCGTCGTCCTCGGCGGACCAAGGCCTTGCCCGAGTGGGGATCCCACCGGGATGGATGGTCGATCCTTCGGGGCGGTACGAGGAGCGGTACTGGTCGGGGACGGTGTGGACCGAGCATGTCAGGACCAACGGGGTCCCCGCCAGCGACCGTCCGCCCGGCGGCTGACCCCCCGGCACCCGCCGTAGGATCTCGGGGTGGACGCCACCGACCGCTGGCGCGAGATCCTGAAGCTTCGCGAGGACGAGCTCCCTCTCGACGAGGCAGCGATGCTCATCGGGGCCCATGCGAACCCCTACCTCGACGTGGCCGCCCAGCTCCGGCGGCTCGACGACGTGGCCGCCCGGCTCGGGGACGGCGACACCGACCGCGTCTGCCGGATGCTGTTCGGCACCTTGGGACTCCGCGGCGACACGCAGACGTACGACGATCCTCGCAACTCGTACCTCGATCAGGTGCTCAACCGTCGCCTGGGCATCCCGATCTCGTTGTCGGTCCTGCTCATCGAGGTCGGCAGGCGGTGCGGCGCGATGCTCGAGGGCGTCGGCCTGCCCGGTCACTTCCTGGTACGGGACCGAAGCTCGCCGACGTTGCTGATCGATCCCTTCTCCGGCGGGCGACGCATCGATCGTGCGGGCTGCGAGGAGCTCCTCCGAGCGGTGGCAGGTCCGGAGGCGACTCTCGGTCCCGAGATGCTCGAACGGACGGGTCCCCGGGCCACGCTCGCCCGGATGCTGACCAATCTCGATCGCAGCTTCGGGCGGCGTGAGGACCGCCGGTCGCTCGCGTGGGTGACCCGGCTCCGCATCGCCATCCCCGGATGCCCGGTCCGTGACCGGCTCGAGCTCGCGAGGCGTGCCGCCAGTCTGGGATGGCACGACCAGGCGGCGGACCTTCTGCAAGAGGTGGCCGGTCGGCCGGGTCTCGGAGCCGAGACGGCCGAGCGGTTGCGCCGGCGGTCGCTGACGCTGCGGGCCTCGCTGAACTAGGGAGCCAGGCCGGCCTTCCGGGTGCTTGCCGGCGGGCTGGGGTTAGAGTCGCGGACCATGGCGAAGACCGTGATCGTGAAGCTGACCGACGACCTCGACGGAACCGACGCCGAGGAGACCGTCCGGTTCTCCCTCGACGGCCTTTCCTACGAGATCGATCTCAACACGGCCAATGCGGCGAAGCTGCGCGACGCCCTCGGGCCGTTCATCGCCAGGTCGGTCCGGACCGGGAAGCCGCCCCGCGACGGAAGCCGCCCGGCGCCCCCGGCGAGCAGGACGCTGTTCTCGGATCTGACGGCGGAGGAGAAGGCCAGGTTCCGGGCGTGGGCGAACCTGCCCACGGCGCGCCGCATCGCCGACGCACGGGTGCAGGCCTGGATCGACGCCGGCAGAGCCTGAGAGCCAGGGCGCCGACCCCGGCGAGGAGCCCGAGTTGCCCTTCCTGGGGGTCTGTTCGGCGTATGATGAACCGGAACCAGTCCGTAACGGAACGGGGGCCCTCGGGACCGGGTGCGCCCCGAGGCCTTCTCCGTTTCCGCCGACAAAGGGGACCATCGATGACCGGTCAGTCGCTCCGCGGATCGTCTGACCGGAGCATGTTGGTGCTCACCAGCCTCGCCGGAGGCCCGAAGCACGGGTATGCGCTCATTCAGGACATCCGGGACTTCGCCGGGTTGAGCATGGGTCCGGGCTCGCTGTACGGGTGCCTGTCGAAGCTCGAGGAGGACGGGCTGATCGAGGCGCTCCCGCCCAGCGATCGGCGTCACCCGTACCGGATCACCGCCACCGGGCTCGAGGTGTTGGGCGAGCGCCTGACCGAGTCGGCGCGGATCTCGCGGATCGGGCTCCGGCGCATCGCCGGGGCCTCGACGTGAGCGATCGATGGATCCGTTGGCTCTTCGCTCCGTACCCGCGCGCTTGGAAGGAGCGGTATCTCGGCGAGATGCGGCTCCTCACCGAGGACCTCTGGCGAGCCGGAGAGACGACGGGCGTCCGACTTGCCGTCAGCGTGCTCTCGGCCGGGGTCGCGGAGCGGGGCCGGTCGGCGGTCCTCAGGGCTCGGCGATCGGCGGTCCTCCCCGTCGGCGCGTCGATCGTGTTGGGGATCGGACTCCTGGCCATGGCGGCCTACCGGTCGCCGGCCCGCCTGCCCGCCATGGTCGTCGGGACGACGGTGGGGCCGGTCCCGCTGTCCGCCGGACGGTCCTCCGGCGCATGGAGAGCGGTCCGGCTCGTGAAGCTGGTGGACGCCCAGGGCGCGGTGGTCGGCGTCGTGCCCGGCAGGGACTTGGTCGCACTGCTCGGGACCGCTGCCGACCGGGGTGGTTCGTATGCCGGCGGTAGCCCCAAATCGCTCTACGGCATCACCCCGGCCGAGGTCATCGGAGGCGTCTCCCCGGGGCCCGGCTTCGCTCCCGGGCCCGGCCTCGCTCCCTGGGCCGGCCTCGCCCCCTGGGCCAGTGCCGTCGTCTCGGGGAGCGTCCCGAGCGTGATCCTGCCGGACGTGGCCGGCACACCGACACCGGCGGCGTCCGCCCGGATCTCCGGGCTCGGGTTGGCCCCCGACGTGGTGAACGCCCACTGCGACGTGGCGAGCCCCGGTCAGGTCGGCCGGATGTCCCCCCCGGCCGGATCGACCGTGCGGGCCGGGGACGTCGTCACGCTGGCGAACTGCACCTGAGGGGGCGAGCGCCGGGCAGGCCCCCTACCGGGCCTCGAGGGTGGGCGTACACCTGACCCGGCGTTCTCCGTCCTCGGGTAGCCTCTGGCCTGAGCAGACCGCCCGGTCGAGCGGTCCCGAACGGCAGGAGGGGGAGAGCCGGTGGTCGACGAATCGCAAGTACAGCGGATGGCGGACGAGCTCGAGATCAGGAACCTCGTCGCCACGCTGGCCCACATGGCGGACCGCGCCACGGAGCCCGAGATCCCGGGGTACGGCTGGCTCTTCACCGAGGATGCCCACTGGGGCATGCCGGGCACCAGCCACGTGGGGCGCGACGACATCCTGGCCGGGGCGAAGGAGCGTCGGGCCACCGGGACGCAGGGACCCGGGACGGGCACCCGGCACGTCGTCACCACCCACCGGGTGTCCGTCGACGGCGACGGAGCGGACGGCGAGGCCTGCTTCATGCTGGTGGCGGACACCACGACGGCACCGAGGATCCAGGTGATCGGCCACTACGTCGACCGGTACCGCCGGACCCCCGAGGGCTGGAAGCTGGCCCGCCGCGACATCACCTTCGGCTGACGCGCCGCACGACTCGGAGAAGGCGATGGGCTCGATGGACGGGAAGGTCGCGGTCGTGGCGGGCGCCACCCGGGGGATCGGCAAGGGGATCGCGCTCGAGCTGGGTGCGGCCGGAGCGCACGTGGTGGCGAGCGGTCGGACGCTCGATCGCAGTGACGACGGGCAGAGCGGTTCGTTGGCGGAGACGGTGGCGGCCATCACCGACGCCGGAGGTTCGGCGACGCCGTACCGGTGCGACTTCCTCGACGACGACAACGTGGCCGGGCTCTTCGCGACCGTGGGGGCCGAGCACGGCCGGCTCGACGTGCTGGTCAACAGCGTGTTCAACGCCTACCAGTTCCGCGAGTCCATCGGAAGCCGGTTCTGGGAGCTCCCGGTGGACGTGTGGCGCGAGGTGGTGGACGTCGGCACCCGGACCGCCTACTCGGCCGCCACCTTTGCCGCTCCGCTGTTGATCAGCTCGGGCGGCGGTTTGATCGCCAACGTCTCGGGGCGCGGCGCAGAACGCTACCGTTACAACGTCGCCTACGGCGTCGGCAAGGCGGCCCTCGACAAGATGACCCGCGACATGGCCGAGGAGCTCGCTGACCTGCAAGTGGCCGTTGTCTCGCTGTGGCCCAACGTGACCCGCACCGAGAACGTCGACGCGTCGAGCGCCGCCAGCTCCGAGGCCGCTGCGGCGTTCGGCGACCTCGATCTGCTCGAGACCCCTCGCTACTCGGGGCGGGCCGTGGTGGCCTTGGCTTCCGACCCGCAGGTGATGGCCCGCACCGGCCACCGGTACTGGGTGGCCGAGCTGGCCGCCGAGTACGGGTTCACCGACGAGCACGGGCGGAAGCACCCGCTGCCCCAGTGAACCCCCGGCCGGCGACGGCCCTCAGCCCACCCGGTGGAGCGTGTTGTGGTCGGTGTGCGCGAACGGCTCGTCGAACTCGTTCATCCGCAGCATGGTGGTCTCGTCGTAGGACCAGGTGCCATCGCCTACGACGACGGTGACCTCGTAGCTCAGCGTGCTTGCGTTCTTCGCAAGGTAGCGGTTCTCGCCGATGTCGTACTGGGCAGCGCTCTTGTCGGCCTTCAGCGTGAACTCGGTCGCGTCGGCGGCGGCCGTCCCCCCGGCGAGCACCGTGATGCCCCGAGGAACGACGAAGCCGCGCACGACCTCGCCGGTCGCCGCGTCCCACAGCCAGTAGCCAACCTCGGTGTGGAACGGGTTCTCCTCGTTCCCGCGCCACATGGCGGACTTGTAGTCGAGGCCGTAAAGGTGTTGGTCTCCGTTGTCGACCGGGCCGAAGGGCTTCAGCGTGCACTTCTCGAGGTAGGTGGTGCCGAGCACCTTGTTCTGGGAGTGCGAGAACGACGTATCGAGACCTCCCTCGCCTTCCCACTCGCCGCCCAGCGCCCCGAGGGGACCCCATTCAGTGGCCACGCCGACTCCCTTCCTCCGCAGTCCGGTCCGCAGCCAGCATATTGGATCATCCCGGGAAGGTCACCCAGGGACGGCGGGGCTTCGTCCCCGACGGTAGCGAACCAGCGCGACGACCGTCCAGATCGCTTCGACGGCGCCGAACGGCCAAGCACCCGACAGGAAGCCGTAACTGCTCGAGAGTGCACACCCGAGGGCGAAGGCGGCGACGAAGCCCCGGTTGCGTCCCTCGAGGGCGTACATGGTCATCATGAACGTGAGGGAGACGATCCCGTAGATCGTGACAGCCATCGGGCCAACCTAACCCGGGTGATCTGTCCCCCGATCCCGAAACCTGCCCGCAGGTCATGTCAGCACGATGCCATGTCCTCCTCGGGGGCCACTGCGCCACGCCGGACAAAGGGGACGCCGTCCCACAGAAGGGATGCACCGGACTCCCGTGCCAACCGCTGGCAGAGGGTCAGCGCCGTAGCACCTGGGGCGGTGATCTGCACTTCGTCCACGTCGAGCACGACCTGCCGGACGCCTTCGTTGAACAGGTCGTTCATGAGCGAGAGGAGCGAGGCACTCGTGGTGTCGTCGAGGGTGCCGACCAGTCGAACGAGCACGGGCGAATGGTCGTCCTCAATCGACATCTCCAACGCGGGTTCCATCTTGTCGTCGGTGGCGAAGATCACAGCAGGGCTCTTTCGTCTGTCCCGGATCGGGATTCCTCTGGTGAACACCTCGAGTGGTGCGCAGCTCGAACAGGCGGTGCCTCCCGTCGAAGCGGAAGTGCAAGAGCTCAGTGCGTCGCGACCGGGATCTTCTTCGGAGCCTTGTCGACCCGAGCTTCCGGCAACGCGACCCGGATCTCCAAGATCCCGCCGCTGTAGCTCGCCGTCACGTCGGGTTCCCCGACGCCTTCGGGAAGGGGCAGGTCCCGGCTGAACGAGCCGTAGCGCAACTCCTGCCGGTAGTAGTCCTTGCCTTCGTCCTTCTCCTCCTGACGACGCTCGGCACCGATGTGCAGCATGCCATCGGACACGGTGATCTCGATGTCCTTCTCCGGGTCCATGCCCGCCATCTCGGCGCGGACCACCAGCGTGTTGTCCTCCCGGTACTCGTCCACGTGGACGAGATCCCCGGCGGACCATGTGGCCCCTGGCCACCGGACCAGAGCGGGAAGATCTCCGAAGAACCGCTCAAAGGGCTCGAGACGGATCGATGCTCGGTCTCGCTTTGCAATTGGCATGATCTCTCCTCCGTTCCTTTCCTCTCATCTTCTCCGCGTTCCAATGACCCCCGTAGGGCCGTTGGTCACATCGACGGCGGTGACAGCCCGTCGTGTTCCCTTGGACGACCTCGACGGGAACGGCGTACAGGTATTCAAGAGTCCGCTGGGTCCGCTGGGTCCGCTGGGTCCGCTGGGTCCGCTGGCCAGACCCCGACGGCGCGACGGACGGATGCTCTGTGTTCATGTCGGCCCTGCGCCGAATCGCGCGGTTGCACTGCCTTCGTCAAAGTTGTTGCATTCCTCGCGCGAGCGGCCTCCCGCCGGGCGCGAGGGAGCCCTATGAGCGGTTGCCGGTGCCGGAGCATCGGGTTAACTTCGGGAGCGGACGTCGCAGCGCCAACAGCTACCCGGTCAGACCCGATTCACGGGAAGGAGCGGAGGCAACAAGTGCAGTCAGCGCCACTCGCTCGGAGTGCGTGTCGGTGTGCCAACCCGTGCTGTCGGCTGCAAGGCGGCCGACAGGATCTCCGAAGGGTGATCAGATGACCTATCGCTCGATCGAGGACCCGGTCAAGCTCCGCCGGGTCTTTGAGGCGACGCTGCTGCTCGAGGCGGAGCTCGAGCTTCCGGCCCTGCTCCGCCACGTCGTGGAGGAGGCCTGTTCGATGACCGGCGCCCG
>Ga0307373_10008166_pt1 | contig 16037 bp, 13 predicted proteins | sample OX2MG_FD_202534 | JGI IMG/M metagenome (GOLD analysis project Ga0307373, IMG submission 202534) | Soil microbial communities from Risofladan, Vaasa, Finland - OX-2 | ecosystem: Environmental > Terrestrial > Soil > Coastal area > Acid sulfate soil | place: Finland: Risofladan, Vaasa | collected... | reverse complement strand
GCGGTTCGACAGAACGCGCCGGCCACCAACCGTCGCCATCCGCGCGCGGAAGCCATGGCGGCGCTTGCGGACGATTTTGCTCGGCTGATAGGTGCGCTTCACGAGGGCGACCCTTCTTTCTGGCTTTCCGGAATGAGCGCGCTGTATAGAATTATGCGCGCGCCAAGTCAACGCCGCGCCGGAAAGCCGGGAAATGCTTATGGGCGTCAAACGGTTGTGGAGCGGCCTCGCGACCGGGCTGTCGGCTCGGCTGCTGGTCCTGACGGTATTCTTCGTCATGCTCTCGGAAGTGCTGATCTTCGTGCCCTCGGTGGCGCGGGACCGCCTCGCCTATCTCGAGGACCGGCTCGACGCAGCGCGCCTCGCCGTGTTCGCGCTCGAGGCGACGCCCGACAACAGCGTCAGCCAGTCGCTCGCCAACGAGCTCTTGGCCGATGTCGGCGCCCACGGCATCGCGGTTCACGAGGAAGACGCAACCTTGATGATCGATTCGGACATGCCGCCAACGCCGAATGCGACCTTCGATCTGCGCGGGGTCGGCATGTTCGCCCTCATCCGCGACGCGGTCGCGACGCTCTTGCGCTCCGACAATCGCATCCTGCGCGTGCTCGACATGTCCGCGAAGGAGCCGGGCGTCACGGTCGAGCTGCTGCTTGACGAGCGGCCGCTGCGCGCCGAGATGTGGGCGTTCGGGCGGCGGCTGTTCGGCGCGTCGCTGGCGATCTCGCTGATCACGGCGGCGCTTGTCTATCTCAGCCTGCAATGGCTGCTGGTCCGGCCGATGCGCCGGCTGACCCTGGGCATGATCAAGTTTCGCGAAGACCCCGCCGATGCGACGCGGGTGATCAAGCCGCTGGGCCGCCGCGACGAGCTCGGCCAGGCCGAGCGCGAGCTGGCGGGAATGCAGGCGACCGTGCATCAGGCGCTGGCGCAGAAAGAGCGCCTTGCCGCGCTCGGCACCGCGGTTACCAAGATCAATCACGATTTGAAGAACATCCTCGCGACCATGCGGCTTTTGGCCGACGGCATCGCGACCAGCGCCGCGCCCGAGCTGCGGCGCGTCGCGCCCGGCCTGGCCGCCGCGATCGACCGCGCGGTGGCGCTGACCACCGGCACGCTCGATTACACGCGCGAGGGCGCGCCGCCGTTGCGCCGCAGCCGCTTCGCGCTTGCGGGCCTCAGCGAAGAAATCGCCGAGATGGAATTTCGCACGGGCACGGATCGGCTTTTGGTCGAGAACAAAGTCTCGCCCTTGCTGATCGCCGCCGCCGATCGCGACCAGCTCTATCGCGTGCTGCACAATCTGGTGCAGAACGCGGCCCAGGCCGGCGCCCATCGCCTGACCCTGCGCGCCGCCGAAAGCGAGGCGATGCTGGTGATCGAGATCGCGGATGACGGGCCGGGCCTGCCACCCAAGGCGCGCGAGAATCTGTTCCGGCCTTTTGCTGGTTCCGCCCGCCCGGGCGGAACGGGCCTGGGACTCGCGATCGCGCGCGAGGTGATGCGCGCGCATGGCGGCGACATCGCGCTCGACGAGAGCACCGGCGCCGGCACGATCTTCCGGCTGACGCTGCCGCGGCTAAGCGCCTAGCATCACAGCCGGCGCTGCCACAGGGTTGGGTCTCGTCGCGCATGAGCGCAGGCCGCGATGAGGATTGCGTCCGCGACAGCAATATAAATGAGGCTATATGGATAGCGTCGCAAGACGGCGCGGCGCGCTTCGCCGAATATGGTCGGATAAATCTCTGGGTTGCGCTGGACAATCTCGATTGTTGTTTCGAGCGAATATAAGAATTGACCGCCGAGACCTTTGCGGCGTGCCTCGTACCAATCAATTGCTTGAGAAATCTTGGCTTCGGCCTCGGGCTAAAACTGGGTACGCTTCATCCGAGACGCGCGCGAAGTCTCGCGCGCACGTCATCCCAGCTTAACGCAATGGACGGGTCCCGCTTATGCGCCTCAATGCGACGCTCGATTTCGGCACGTTGCGCATCAGATAGAGGCGGCAGTTCTTCGGGATGCGTGGCGACGCTATCCCAAAGCTCTTCGGCCAACGCGATGCGCTCGGCGGGGCTGAGCTTCAAAAGCTCAGTAACCAACGTGTCATTCATGCGCCTTGGCCTCGGTGTTTGACGGCGGTGAATTGTGACAAGCCTCCACCGGCTAGTCCAGCACGAGCATCTGCGCTTTGAGGTAGGCGCTTTCCGGCAGCAGGGGATGCACCGGATGGTCGGGCGCGGCGCCGGTGCTGGCGACGATGCGCCCCTCGCGCTGCGCGTCAGCCAATCCGCGGCTCACCGCTTCGGCGAAGGCATCGGTTTCGACCTGATGCGAGCATGACGCGACGAGCAGCGCGCCGCCCTTCGCGACCAGCGCTGCCGACATGCGCGCGAGCTTGCGATAGCCGCGCAGCGCCGGCCCGAGATCCTTCTTCGCGCGCGCGAAGGCCGGCGGATCGGCGATCACCAGATCGAAGCGCTCGCCCTGGCCATGCAGCCGCTCGAGCTCGTCGAAGGCGTCGCCGCGCGCGAAGCGGCAGCGCGCGGCGACGCCGTTCAGCGCGGCGGAGGTTGCGGCGAGCGCCAGCGCCGCTTCCGAGCGGTCGACCGCCAGCACCTGATCGGCGCCCGATAGCGCCGCGAGAATGCCGAAGCCGCCGCCGAAGCAATAGAGATCGAGCACGCGCGCGCCGGCGGCAAAGCGGCTGGCGAGGCGGCGGTTCTCGCGCTGGTCGTAGAACCAGCCGGTCTTCTGCCCGCCCAGCGGATCGATCGCGAAGCGCGCGCCGTTCTCGACGATCTCGACCGGCGGCGCGATGTTGCCGAAGGCGACGCGATCCTCGCCCGCCAGCCCTTCGAGGACGCGCGCGGCGGTGTCGTTGCGCAAGACGATCGTGCGCGGCGCCAGCACCGCATGGCAGGCGGCGAGAAATTCCTCTTGTAGCAGCGCCATGCCGGCGGTGTTGATCTGGCAGCTCAGCACGTCGCCGAAGCGGTCGAGCACGATGCCGGGCAAGCCGTCGGCCTCGGCGTGGATCAGCCGGTAATAGGGCTCGGGATAAAGGCGGTGGCGCAGGGCAAGCGCGCGCTCCAGCCGCGCGGCGAAGAAATCCCGGTCGATGCGCGCGGCCGGATCGCGCTGGAGGATGCGCGCGGCGACCAGGGTGTGCGGGTTGAAGGTCGCGACCCCGAGCGCTTTGCCACTGGCGGTGGCGAGCGCAACGAGACTGCCCGGCGTCAGCGCTTTCGCCGCCACATCCATCGCGATCTCGTTGGAATAGACCCAAGGATGGCCGAAGGCAGCGCGCTTGTCGTGGCCGGGCAGCAGCCGGATCGTCGGACGGCTTGTGGAGGTAGGGCTCATGACGTGCAGGATAGCGGCGAGCGCGCTGCCGACAATGTCAGGTATCCCTCAGGAAATTTCGTAAACGCTTTTCTACAGAAGGCACATCCTTTGTCTCACACTCCCAGATCACCAGCACGCGATAGCCTTTCTGCTTTAAGCGCACCAAATCTTGTTGATCACGCTCGATGTTGCGGCGCAGTTTCGGACCCCAATATTCGAGATTTCGTCTGGGCATCCGCGCAAGGCGGCAAGGAGCATGTTGATGCCAAAAGCAGCCATGCACGAAAATTGCAAATTGGCGTGTCTGATTAGCGATATCGGGCGAGCCAGGAAGGGCTTTCACATGAAGCCGGTATCGCCAGCCGAGCCGATGGAGTGTTGATCTTACAACGCGCTCTGGCCGGGTATTCCGGCTTTGAATTCGCGCCATCATCTCCGATTTAGAAAGCGTTCGAGACATTAGGGATGCTAGGAGATTGATGTTCGCCGACCTACTGCACTAGGGCCTTTTCCAGTACCGGGATGGGCAGCGTGCTTTCCCGAAAGAAAGTGATAGCTCTCTGGAACAAGGGCTACTTTCTCGGGGTCCGGAATCGGGCGTCGCTTGGTTGGGAGCAAGCGCGGCGGCAGATCGGCCAGCGGAGCGTTGAGAAGCTGGCTGCGGATCGCTCTCGCGAGCACTTCCGCAAGTAAGCTGGGAACGGCATTTCCCAACTGTTTTTGGGCAGACCGGCGGTCACCAACGATCGTTACATCATCTGGAAATGTCTGTAGTCGGCATAACTCGCGAGCGCTGAGAAGGCGGTTGGACCAATGGAAAGGCCCAGTAGCAGGACCTGGCTGTGCCTGGATGGTCCAAGAGGGCTGATCCTTTGCAAGTTTGAGTAGGAAGCTCCAAAACCGCGTTCTCCACCCAAACAGCGGCTTCCCACCACCTCGGGAAGTGTGCCAAAGGTAATTCCGTCCCTCGGGAATCGAGGGGAGGAGTTGTGCCCATTTTCCGGTCAGTTCTAAGCCTGCCTCATTCGAGAGCGAGTCCAGATCACCGATAGCATCCCATGCAGTCGAGAACGCCTCACGCTTCGTTTGTCCCGAAAGCAAGTCCTCTCTCGAGTGAGAAGGATTTGGAAAGCGAAATATCCGTCCGTCACGCGCGGCAACTAAGAACAGCCGAGTGCGATGCTGAGGCACGCCATAGTCGGCGGCGTCGATAAGCCCGATTGTGGGTTCGTAACGCGTGCCAGTGAGTACGTTTATCGCCTTGAGGCCATCGACCAGGAGCTGAAGGCCTTCATCCTTACCCTCGTAGCCAACGGCATCCACATTTTCGAAGAGCACGACTCGAGGCCGCAGTTCGCGGATAATCGTCAGATACCGGCCTAAAGTCCCTGCGCGCGGATCCTCGAGTCGCAGCGCATCACCCCGCCACCAGTAGCCCGATTTTGAGAATGGCTGGCAAGGTGGGCCACCGAGTAAAACGTCTGTCTCTCCAGGCTCAAGCGCAGCAGCACGGAGTATATCTTCTGCAGGCAACTCCATGACGTCGGCTTGGATCACAGGCCAAGCTCTGTTCGCTCTAAGCGTCGCGCACGCCTCCGCGTCAAAATCGACACAAACGCGGCTCTGAAAGCCCGCTGCCTCAAAGCCGTAGTCGAGCCCGCCGGCCCCCGAGAAAATCGATACCGCTTTCATGCGATTAGGGCAGCGACATCGGTAAGAGCAGCCTCAGCGTTTCGCCAGTTTCCATCAACAATGACGTTTTGAGAAAGGCGGCCCGGACATTTTTTGTGTTCGACCATTTGAGTGGTCGGTTGGTAGCTGAAGTCCCATTGCTCAGTGACGGCATGCAGGCATGCTGCCAAAATGTCGAATTCGTCGCGCTTGTAATATCGTGAGCAGGGGTCTCCCTTTGATGCGCGCGTTCTTTGAAAATCGACACATGCAAACCCTCGCGCGCTTTTTTTTCCGCAGCACGTTTTTGCATTCGATGAGGATTGGGCGGCTCCCGCGATAGCGTAAGCTAATATCAGTCGTCGCCTCACCAGCAATTCGGTGGCAATCGGCCACCCCCGGAGTTTGCTGCAAAACGCGTAGCAAGTGATCCTCCGCGACCCAACCTCGAACTGCCATCTTTAGTCGCGGCGTCGTTGATATAAGATCAAGAATGTGGTCGGGAGTGAGTTGAAATTCCCTTGCAAGTTCATGCAGCTCTTTTTGGGAGACAGGCGCCGGAGTCACATCGGACGCGTCAGCTGCTTTCAAAGATAGGAAGGTCTGTTGCTCGGCAAGGAGCTGGCGATGGCCTTGGTCGAGACCTTTTGCGCTACGTTCGAACCGAACTAGGTCCAAGAGTCGCTCTGGTCTGCCCCCGACGAGAATTTCAACCGGCTCCGAGACCTGCTTCCTGCTCTCACGCTCCCAGGTGCACCAACCTTGATCGCGAATTGCCGCGAGATGATGTTGCTTAAATTCGAGGGAGATGAACATTCTCGTTGGATTATGAAGAACCGGATCGGCGGCTACGAAGCATCCAGTTTCTGGTTCAATCCCGAGAAAAACAGTTGTGTGAAGGCCGGTCGGGTCCTGCCATATTTCGTGGTCACCGCCATCCTTGGTTCCGTACTTAATTTGGAATCTGCATTCATCTGCTGGGCGGTTGGGCGTTTCTCGACATCCTATCGTGAAAAGATAAAAAATCGCGCCCATTCGCTCGCCATCAGGCGTGTCGAAGATGACTTTGAATGGGGCAATGTCGCGGGCTGGCTCGGAAATAATGTTGCAGCCTGCTTGCATGAGGCCACGCAGTAGCCATCCCAGCGTTTCGCTGCGGGCAGCCGCCGACACTCGATAGGTTTTGTACGGTTCCATGGGCCTTCTTCGCAGTCCTGATTCTGGAGGACTATGGCTAGCCGTGCAACCGCTGATAGTGGGTCAATCGCCGAGCGCCGTACCTGCGCGCCGGTCATCCGCAGCGCCGTCGAGGCCGTGCGGCGTCACGCGAATGCCGGAGAGGCCGCTGTCGCGGCTGTTGCGGTGGATATCGTGGCCCTCGGCCGCCAGGGTCGCCGCCAGCGCGTCGGCGGCATGCGTCGCCTCGATATCGGTCGCGCCGTTGCGATTGCCGATATTGGGCAAATCCATCGCGCGCTGCATCGAATAATTCCAGTCGAGGGTCGCGACCAGGGTCTTGGCGACGTCGGTGATGATCGCGGGGCCGCCGGCCGAGCCGACGCTCATCGCCAGCTTGCCGTGGCGATCGAACACCAGGGTCGGCGCCATCGAGCTGCGCGGCCGCTTGCCGCCCGCGATGCGGTTGGCGACCGGCTTGCCGTCGCTTTCGGCAACGAACGAGAAATCGGTGAGCTCGTTGTTGAGGAGGAAGCCGCGCACCATCAGATGCGAGCCGAAGGCGAATTCGATGGTCGTGGTCATCGCCAGCGCATCGCCCGCGCGGTCGATCACGGCGAGGTTGCTGGTCGAGGGAAATTCGGGCGTCCGGTCGCGGCCCCAATTATCGGCATGCAGCCCCGGCGGGTCGCCGGGCGCGACCGTGCCGGCCGCGAAATGCTGCGGATCGATCAGCTTGGCGCGCGCCGCCAGATAGCCGCGATCGAGCAGCCCGGCGACCGGCGCCGTCACGAAAGCGGGGTCGCCGACATAACGGTCGCGATCGGCATAGGCGAGGCGGCTGGCCTGGGCGAACAGATTCCAGGCCTCGGGCGTATCGACCTGATCGTGCAGGTCGAAACGCTGCAGGAGGCCGAGGATTTCGAGCACCGCGACACCGCCCGAGCTCGGCGGCCCCATGCCGCAGAGGCGGTAGGCGCGATAGGTGCCGCAGATCGGCGGGCGCTCTTTCGCCCGATAGGCGGCGATATCGGCAAGCGTCAGGTCGCTCGGGTTGATCCAGGCATGATCGGCGGTCGCGACCATGTCGGCGGCGATCGCGCCGCGATAGAACGCGTCGGCGCCGTTGGCCGCGATTGTCTGGAAGGTCGCCGCGAGCGCGGGGTTGGTCAGGATCGCGCCGGCCGGCTTGGCGCTGCCGTCGGCTTGGTAGAAATAGGCATGCGCGGCGCCATCCTGGGGAAAGAGCTTGTCGCGCGCCAGCTCGTTATGAAGCTTGTCCGAGATCGGAAAGCCGGCGCGCGCCAGCTTGATCGCCGGCGCGAACAGACTCGCCCAGGGCAGCTTGCCGTAGCGGCGATGCGCCATCTGCAGCATCCGCAGCACGCCCGGCACCCCGACCGAGCGTCCGCCGACCAACGCTTGGAAATAGGTCAGCGGCTTGCCGTGCGCGTCGAGGAAGCGGTCGCCGCGCGCGGCCAGCGGCGCGGTCTCGCGCCCATCGAAGGTGGTGACGCGGTGGTCTTTCGCCGAATAGAGCACCAGGAACGCGCCGCCGCCGATGCCGGATGATTCCGGCTCGACCAGGTTCAGCACCATCTGCGCCGCGATCGCCGCGTCGACCGCGCTGCCGCCGCGCCGCAGCATCGCGCGCCCCGCTTCGGCCGCCAGCGGGTTGGCGGCGGCGACCATGTCGCGCTTTGCCGATCGCGGTGCGGTCGCCGCTTGCTGCGCCTGCGCGGTACCGGCAGCGGCAACCAACCCGATCAGGATGATCAAGCCGCGGATCATGGCGGCGGGCGGACGCTGGCGATCGGCGGCGCGAATTGCAGGTCGATGTCCCACGGGAACAGGATCCAGGTGTCCTGGCTGACCTCGGTGATGAAGGTATCGACCAGCGGCCGCCCGGCCGGCTTGGCATAGACGGTGGCGAAATGCGCCTTGGGCAGCATGTTGCGCACCACGCGGGCGGTGCGGCCGGTATCGACCAGGTCGTCGATGATCAGCCAACCGGTGCCGTCGCCGCCGACCGGCTTCAGCACCGCGATCGCGCCCTGCCGGCGCTCGTCATAGGAGGCGATGCAAATGGTATCGACGAGGCGAATATCGAGCTCGCGCGCGACGATCGCCGCCGGCACCAGGCCGCCACGCGTCACCGCGACGATGCCCTGCCACGGCCCGCGATCGAGCAGCCGCCAGGCGAGCGCCCGCGCGTGACGGTGAAGCTCGTCCCAGGTGACCGGAAAGGTCTTATTGCGGGGCGATGCGGCGGGTGCTTCGGGCGCGGCCATCGCGCCCTCAGCGCACGAAGATCCGGACCTCGTTGCTCTGAATGTCCGGGCTCATCGTCGCGGAGAGCGATACGCGGTCCGCCGGCAATCCCATATTGGTCAGCGAGCGCAGCACGTTCTCGGCATTCTGGCGCGATGCGTTGGTGTTGACCGCGACAGCGGCCGCGGAGCCGGCATTGGGGGCGACCGCCTGGATCGTGAAGGTTGCGCTCGGCTTGCGCTGCAGCGCGCGGCTCACCGCGGTGTAAAGCGGCTGCTCGTAATCGACGTTCGGCTGATCGAAGCGGATCACCACCAGCGGACGGTCGTCGCCGCTGGGCGCAGGTGCAGCGGCCCGACTCGGCGCGCGGCGCGGCGCGGCGGCGCGCGGTACCGGCCGCGGTGCCGGGGCCGGCGGAAGCGCGGCGGCGGTGGCGAAGTTGCGGTTGGCGAGGCTCGGCCCATAAAGCTGGCCGTTTTGGATCGCGAGCGCCAGGGTGACGAGGTTGTTGCGCTCGCCCGCCACATAGCCGGTCTGGCGCGTGATCTCGTCGCTCAAGGCGTTGAGGAGCTGATCGACCGCGGCGAGCGAGGCGGTGGTTTGGGCCTCGATCTGGTGGAGCTGATCGCGGTCCGACTCGACGCCGCCTTGAAGACTGTAGGCCGAGCGCACCTCGTTGAGCAGATAATTGCCGAACGACGAATCGCTCGCGACCTGGTTGGAAAGGCTGTTGAGCCGGGCGACGCCCGCGTCCATCTGGTCGAGGATCGACTGCGCCTGGCCCCACTGCGCGACCAATTGCGGATTGCCGGGCGTGGTTCCCGCTTGCAGCCGGGCATTGATGGCGGCAATGGCGTTGAAATAGGTGGTGGCGTTGCCGGCCAGACTTTGGCGCGCGCCGGCCAATTCCTGCTGATGGCGGGCGATATTGCCCTGCAATTGCGCAAGCTCGGCACGCAGCGACTGAACCTTCAAGCCGACGAAGGTCGTGCCCGACGATGCGGCGACCGAGCTCGCGGTCGCCGGCCCGGATAGCGGCATGGCGCTGACCGTCGGCTGCAGATTGCCTTCGGCCGCGGACGGCGCGATCGGAATGCTGGCCGCGGGAGTCGGCGTGTTGTCGCTGCGGTTGGTGCTCGCGGTAGTGCCGGTCGCCCAGTCGAGCATATTGTCGGTATAGGAGCAGCCGGAAAGTGCAAGCGCCGCGGCGAGCGCTAGGCAGGGAGAGCGCGGACAACGCATGCGGAACAGCCACCCTCGTGTCATTTTGTTATTTCTGCCAGCAAACGACATCGATTTTGCAAGCAACCCCCGACGGATGCATCGCTCGATGCGACTCGAAGAACGGCCGCCGAGCGATCTTACGCCGCGGTCGATCTTATGCAAAGCCGCGCGCAGCGACAAGCCGCTTTCGCATTGCGGTACCGCTTGCCTTGCCACCGCGCGGGCTTGCCGCTAGGGTCGTGCTGCCAAGGCGGCGGCATGCGCCCGTAGCTCAACTGGATAGAGCACCAGACTACGAATCTGGGGGTTGGGAGTTCGACTCTCTCCGGGCGCGCCAACGCCGCCAAGCTGCCGGCGCTTCTGCTCAAATTTTGGTCTGGTTCCGGCTTGCGCTTACGGCGCCAAGGAAAGCGTCTCGATCGCCTGGAGGAGTTGCGGGATCGCCAAAGGCTTGCGCAGGACGCCGATGGCGCCGCTCGCCACCGCGCGGTCGACCAACTGCTCGACGCTGAAGCCGGTCATCATTATGACGCGGGCATCGGGGCGCAGCTTGCGCAGCTCGAAGAACGCATCGACGCCGGTCATCCCCGGCATTTTCACGTCCATCAGCACGAGATCGAAATCGCGCTCGCGGAAGCGCTCGATCCCGGCCTCGCCGCTGCCGGCGATGACGACCTCGTGGCCGCGCATCGCGACCAGATCGGCGATGCTGTCGGCGTGATCGCGGTCGTCGTCGACGATCAGGACGCATCGCTTCACGCCGCCATCTCCACCGGCCGCGCCAATGGCAGCCGCACGGCGACGCGCGTACCAAGCCCGGTCGCACCGTCGATCGCGATGGATCCGCCATGCTGCTCGACGATCTGCTTGACCATCGGCAGGCCGAGCCCGGTGCCGAAACTCTTGGTGCTAAACAGCGGCTCGAACACTTTCGGCGCGATGTCGGCCGGAATGCCCGGACCGTTATCGTCGACCGTGAGCTCGAACCCGCTGTCGATGATCCGGGTCGCGACCGTGATGCGCCGCTCGCGCCCGTCGGGCAGCGGTTCTGCGAGAGCTTGGGCGGCGTTCTCGATCAGGTTGATGATGACGCGGCGCATGCGCTCGCCGTCGAAGCTGACGATGCGGTCGGGCGTGGAAAACCGCCGCTCGAGATCGATGCCGGCGCCGAGCTTCTGCTCGTCCAGCACCTCGGCGAGCCAGGCGTTGACGGCGACGGGCGCCGATTCGAGCGCCCGCAGCCGGGTGAAATCCAGCAGATCGTTGATGATGCGCTCGCAACGTCCGATGCTGCGCTCGATGCGCGCGAGCGGGCGGCCGAGATCGAGCGCGCTGCCTTCGATTTGCCGCTTCAGAGTATAGATCGTGTTGCTGATGGCGCCCATCGGGTTGCGCAGCTCATGCGCCATCGTCGCGGTAAGCTGACCCAGCGCCGAGAGGCGCTCGTTGCGCAGCAATTCGCTTTGTACCTGCCGCAATTCGGCCGTGCGCTCCTCGACGCGGCGCTGCAGCCGCTCGTTCTCGTGAAGGGCGCGCTGCGCCAGGCGGTTGTCGACGAAGGAGCCGGCAAGACCGAGCGTGATGATGATCGCCGTCACCGCGGCGACGGCGATCGCCAGCAGATCGGGCGCCAGAACTTCCTGGGGCATCGCGACGTTGGGATTGAGCGTCAGGGTCAGCGCGGCCATCCCGGTGAAATGAAGCCCGACGATCGCCAGGACCAGCATGAGCACAGCGCCGATCCGATTGCCGAGGCCGGGCTTCGGGCCGAGGAACTCGATCGCCGCAGCGGCCATCGTCACGCCGACCGCCACGGAGATGCCGACGATGATCGGATTCCAGGCGAAATCCGCCGGTGCGCGCAGGGCCGCGATTCCCGTATAGTGCATCGCGCCGACCGCGCCGCCGATCACGGCGCCGCCGATATGGCGCAGGCCGAAGCGCAGGGCGATCGACATGCCGATCCAGGTTATCACGATGGCCACGGCGACCGACAAAACCGTCAAGCCGATATCGTAGCCGACCGGAATTCCCGGCCGGTACGCTAGGGCCTGTCCTCAATTGAGCCAAATGATAGCCGCCGCGAGGTGAATTGCGGCGAGGAAATTTCTGGCGGTTTTGTCGTAGCGGGTGGCGATGGCGCGATATTGCTTGAGCTTGCAGAAGAAATTCTCGATGAGGTGGCGCGCCTTGTAGGCGTCCTTGTCGAAATCGCGTTGGACTTTGCGGTTGCTCTTGGGTGGGATCACGACTGACTTTCCCCGTGCCAGCAAGGGCTCGATCACCCGTTCATCGGCGTCGAAGGCTTTATCGGCCAGCAAGGTCTCGGCCGCCATGTCGGGCAGCAGCGCGTCGGCCCCTTCCAGGTCATGGGCTTGACCCGGCGTCAAAATGAAGTCCAGCGGATTGCCCAATGCGTCGACAAGCGCATGAATCTTGGTGCTTAGCCCGCCTTTGCTGTGTCCGATCGCTTGGCCTTCGCCGTCTTTTTTTGTGCGCCAGCGCTGTGCTGATGCGCCCGCACGATCGTGCTGTCGATCATCGCGTACTCGTTGTCCGCATCGCTCGCCAGCATCTCAAACAGCTTCTTCCACACGCCGCTCTTGGCCCAGCGCGAAAATCGCGTGTGAACCTTGATCGGGTCCCCAAAACGCTCCGGAAGGTCTCGCCACGGTATCCCTGCGCGATATCGATAAAGTACCGCCTCCACAAACAGCCGATTGTCCTTGGCGGTCACCCCGACGTGACCCTTCCGGCCCGGCAACACATCCTCGATCCTGTCCCATTGATCGTCCCGAAGGGCATAGCGGCGCATCTGTCAGCTCCGAATCAGATGACGCCCTATGAATCACACAATAACCTGCTTGGGAATCCTCTAATTGAGGACAGGCCCTAGAATTCGGAACTAAATTTTAGCGCCAATGTCCACGGTAGTAAGTGGGACGCGCTTGCGCCTCGACGGACGAAACAGATGCAGTAAGGGCTTTTCGATCAAAAGATAACAAACGGTTCCGGCGCCGACCGCGACCTGGGCGACATCATCTCGGAACACCGGGCGCCATCAAATCGGAATGCCTAGGCGGCTTCATCGGAATCGGCGCTAACTAAAGGTATTCCGGAAACGTCGCGCGATTGCCCGCTCCTCGGCGCCCACGGGCGCAAAGCTTTAAGAGTTGATGTTGCCGTTCGAGAGCCGTACAGCGTGCGGTAAATCATGGCCACGACTGCTCCACCGTCCTCTGCAAGTGCCTTGTCCGCCAAATCGGCGGCGGCGACGGATGAGCTGTTGTCCGGCCTGACGAACGGCGAGGCTAGGCGCCGGCTGGAGAAGTTCGGCCCAAACGCCATGCCGGATACGAGCGTGCATCCGTTGCGCATGGCGCTCGAAAAATTCTGGGCGCCCGTTCCGTGGATGCTCGAGGCGGCGATCGTGCTGGAACTGGTGCTCGGCAAGTATGTCGAGGCCGCGATCATCGGTGGCCTCCTGGTGTTCAATGCCGCGCTCGGACTTTTCCAGGAGAGCCGCGCCCAGGCAACTCTGGCCGCGCTGAAGTCGCGGCTGGCGCTGACCGCGTCCGTCCGGCGCGATGGCGCGTGGAAAACCGTACCGGCGGCCGAGCTCGTGCCGGGCGACGTGGTGAAGCTTTCACTCGGTGGCGTGGTTGCCGCGGATGTCCACCTCACCGGGGGAGAAGTTCTGCTCGACCAGTCCATGCTCACCGGCGAATCGGTACCGATCGAAGCCGGCGCGGGCGTGCAAACCTATGCAGGGGCCTTGGTGCGGCGCGGCGAGGCGGTGGCGGAGGTCACCGCCACCGGCGCGCGCACCAAGTTCGGCCGCACCGCCGAGCTGGTTCGCACCGCCCATGTCATGAGTTCTCAGCAGAAGGCAGTTTTGCGCGTGGTGCGCAACCTCGCTGTATTCAATGGCGTCGTCATCGCGATGCTGGTCGCCTATGCTTGGCTTCTCAAGATGCCGCCCGCCGAGATCATCCCTCTCGTCCTGACGGCGGTCCTGGCATCGATACCGGTCGCGCTGCCGGCCACGTTCACCTTGGCGGCGGCGCTTGGCGCGCGTGCGTTGGCGAAGCGGGGCGTCCTTCCGACCCGCCTATCGGCGGTGGATGAAGCGGGAACGACGGATGTCCTGTGCTCCGACAAGACCGGCACGCTGACCCAGAATGCGCTGACGGTGACGACCGTTCATCCCCTGCCCGGCTTCGACGAAGCGCATGTTCTGGCGCTGGCAGCGCTGGCGAGCGCGGACGGCGGGCAGGACCCGGTCGACGCGGCCATTCGCTCCGCCGCGTCGAGCAAGAGCGTCTCCGATGCACCGAAATTAATCAAGTTCGAGCCGTTCGATCCGGCGAAGAAGATGTCCGAAGCGACCGCAACTGATTCCGCTGGGGACCCGCAACGTATCGTGAAGGGCGCCTTTGCCGTGGTCGCCGGGCTCGCACAACCGTCGCCGACCGCGACAGAAGCGGCGAACGAACTCGAGGCGCAGGGCTTCCGGGTTCTGGCGGTAGCGACGGGGCCGCAGCCGGCAATGAAGCTGGCGGGGCTCATTGCACTCAGCGACCCGCCTCGTTCGGACTCGGCGGCGCTTGTCAGCGAATTGCATGGATTAGGCGTGCGCACGGTGATGGTCACGGGAGATGCACCGGCGACGGCGGCCATCGTGGCGAAGGCGGTGGGGCTCGGTGGCGCTGACTGTCCGCCCGGGCCAATCCCCGACGCCGTCCGCCCGGAGCAATTCGCGGTCTTCGCCGGTGTGTTGCCGGAGGACAAGTACAAGCTCGTCAAGGCGTTCCAGACGGGCGGACACACCGTGGGCATGTGCGGCGACGGCGCCAATGACGCGCCGGCGCTGCGCCAGGCGCAGATGGGAATTGCGGTCTCGACCGCAACCGACGTCGCCAAATCCGCGGCCGGCATGGTGTTGACGGAACCCGGCCTCGCCGGAATCGTCGCCGCGGTCAAGGAAGGTCGCGTGACGTTCCAGCGCATCCAGACCTATACGCTCAACTCCATCATCAAAAAGATCGTGACGGTGCTCTTCCTGATCGTCGGCCTGATCATGACCGGGCACGCTATTCTTACCCCTCTGCTGATGGTCATTGTGATGATCGCCGGCGATTTCCTGGCGATGTCTTTGACGACCGACAACGTGCGGCCGTCCCCAATGCCGAATGCCTGGCGCATTGGCAGCCTGACGATGGCGGGCGTCGTTATGGGTATCTGCCTGCTGGCCTTCTGCAGCGGCGCCCTGGCTGTCGGCAAGTTTGAGATGGGTTTCGGGATCGACAAACTAAGAACGCTCGCATTTATCGCCTTGGTGTTCGGCAGCCAAGCGACGCTTTACGCCATTCGCCAACGCCGACACTTATGGGGCTCTCGTCCAAGCTTCTGGCTTGCGGTGTCGTCCGTTGCCGATATCTTAATCGCTTCGACATTGGCGGTTGACGGGATTGCCATGACGCCCTTGCCGATGCCGGTGCTGGTCGGCGCGCTTGCCGCAGCAGCCATCTTCGGATTCGTCCTCGATATAGTGAAGATTCCGGTTTTTCAGCGTCTTGGTATCGTCTAGCGCGCGCTTCGCCGCCGAAAGGATAGAGGTGAAGATAAATTCAAAGGATTTTCGGGTGCGGGAAGGAGACGGGGTCGACCTCAAAAAATGGCCGACGACCGTGAGGCCCGTGTACAAATCGAAGGAGCAGTATAAAAAATTGCTGGAGGAGCACGTTGCGCAACTAAGCGCGCTGCAGCAACTCCTCTACGCGTCCAACCGCCATGCCGTTTTGCTGATCTTTCAGGCGATGGATGCCGCCGGAAAAGATGGCGCCATCAAGCATGTGATGTCCGGGGTCAATCCGCAAGGCTGCCAGGTGTTCAGCTTCAAGCATCCCAGCCTCACCGAGCTGCAACACGATTTTCTCTGGCGTACCACGCGCGATTTGCCGGAACGGGGGCGGATTGGCATCTTCAATCGGTCCTATTACGAGGAGGTGCTGATCGTCCGCGTGCATCCCGAGATTTTTCGCAGCGAAGGGCTCCCGGATGCCTTGCTCGACGAAACGGAGGTTTGGCACGACCGGTATCGTTCGATCGTGGATTTGGAGAAACATCTCTTCCGCAATGGAACTCGCATCATCAAATTCTTCCTCCACCTCTCGAAGGAAGAGCAGCGAAAGCGATTTCTGGCCCGTATCGACGAGCCGGAAAAGAACTGGAAATTCAGCCTCGCAGACATCGAGGAGCGGAAATTCTGGAAGCACTATATGACGGCCTTCGAGGAATGCCTCACCGCAACAAGCACAAGGGACTCTTCTTGGTATATCGTTCCCGCC
>Ga0307373_10008165_pt1 | contig 16037 bp, 11 predicted proteins | sample OX2MG_FD_202534 | JGI IMG/M metagenome (GOLD analysis project Ga0307373, IMG submission 202534) | Soil microbial communities from Risofladan, Vaasa, Finland - OX-2 | ecosystem: Environmental > Terrestrial > Soil > Coastal area > Acid sulfate soil | place: Finland: Risofladan, Vaasa | collected... | reverse complement strand
CCGCGATCCTGGCCACGATTGCGGCCTTGGGCGTGCTCGTGATTCTAATCGCGATCTTCGGCTTTACGGTGACGCAGTACGTCTCCATCTCACTGTCTCGGTCGGTAGTCGGCGTCGGCCTGCTCCTGTTCGGGCTTGGATGGCTGTACAAGGCGATCCTGCGCTCGACAGGGCTGAAAGCCCAGCGTGACGAAGCCGTGGAATACGAGGAAGCCCGCGACGAGGTGATGACGCATGGTCACGCCTTCGGGACCGCGTTCGGCGGGGTTTTCCTCGAAGGACTCGAAGTCGTCTTCATCGTGGTCGCGCTGGGCGGTTTGAAAAGCGTTACGGCGGCGGCAGCCGGTGCCGGGGTATCGCTCGTGGTCGTCGTTATTGCCGGGTTGGCGCTCAGGCAGCCGTTGACCCGGGTCCCCGAAAACCTTGTCAAGTACGCAGTCGGCGTCATGCTCACGGCGTTCGGAACCTTCTTCGCGGGAGAAGGTCTCGGGGTCCAGTGGTGGGAAGGGGATTTCGCCCTCCTGGCCCTGATCATCGGCTACGCGCTGGCCTCGCTCATATTCGTGCAGTTGCTGATCTGGCGCCCAGCCCGAATCGTCGACGCGGTGCCGGTGCGGATGTTGCGCGCGGCCGTGCTGGAGGTCTGGAGCCTGTTCGTAACCGATGGCCTCCTCGCCCTCAGTTCGGTGGTCGCGCTGGCGGCGGTGGGGATTTTCCTCAACCGCACGACCGGACAGAAGACCAACGCCGGACTGTTGCTCGTAGCGGGGGTAGTCATCGCTCTTGGGGTGGCACTGTGGGCAGCCGCCCGCGCGGCTCTGTCCAAGACCAAGGTCGCCTCCGCATCGGCTGCGGAGGAGCCGATTAGAGTGGAGCAGCCCGCCTAAGCTCAAGCCGATCGGGTTGGCGCCAGAAACGGCGAAATGAGGTGACTCCGTAGCGAGTCGATCCGGCAACTTTCTGTGGGCCCTCCGGCCCTACTGGAGGCGGGTTGTAGGCCTCATGGTCATCGGTTCTGTGGCCGGCGTGATCATGAACACCGCGATCGTGCTGCCGGCCATTCTGCTCGGCCGGGCGCTTGACGTCGCCCTGGCTGCGGCGTCCAGTCAAGCCACTGGATCCGATGTCGCGTGGGCGGCGCTCGCTTTCGTCGGCGGGACCGCCGCCACCGCACTTCCGCGCATTGGCAAGCGCTGGTGGCTTGAGGTGGCACGCGCGCGCATTCTCGCCAACGTACAAGCCGACTGCCTTCGAGGCGTCCTGGCCTGGCCCCTCGACCGCCTTGCCGCCACCTCGGTCGGAGATGTCATGTCGCGTGTCATCGGTGATGCCTTGGTCCTCGACCGAGGCGTTGCCGAGGTCATGATCGAGACCTGGGACACCGTCCTGTTAAGCGTGTCCTTGGTCATAGCGATGGCGCTCTACAACTTCAGGCTCGCCGCACTCGCCCTGGCGCCGGTGCCGGTGGCAGTCCTGCTCGCCATCTTTGCCGGCAAACGGGTGGCTGCCCGCACGATTCGGGCCCGGCAGGCGGCAGCCGAGCTGACGATCGCTCTGCATGAGCAGCTCGAGGGCCTGCGAGTGTTGCGACTGTTCGGCCGCTCCTCGGCTGCCGTTGCGCGGATCCGGTACGGGGCAGACCAGCGCGCCCGGGCTGAGCTGGCCGCGATTGTCCTCGATGAAGGGCTGACGGCGGTTTACCAGACAGTGCTGACCGCTGGGGTGCTGGCGATCATCTGGCAGGGCGGCGAGCTGGTGGCTGCCGGGGCAATGACTGTCGGAGCCCTGGTCGCCTTTCTGCAATTGTTCGTGCAGTTCATCAATCGCGCCCCCCGTATCCCGTTGATGGTCAATCGACTGCAGGCGGCGAGTGCGGCTTATCGCCGTCTCGAACCGCTCATGGCGCCTCCCTTGAGCAGGAAAGCGGAGCCGGCCCTGGCCTCGTTTCGCCTGACGCACGTCGACGGCTCACGATCGCTGCCTCCAGCCCGACCTGTCGTCGCCGCCGGCCCATTGTCGATTCAGGTCGATGCCATCACCTATGCCTATCCAGGCTCGGACGTGCCCGTGCTGCACGAAGTGTCGCTCTCCATTCCGGCGGGCTCGTTGGTGGCTGTAACGGGACCGGTCGGCGCCGGTAAGACGGCTTTGGCCACCGCCCTCGCCGGGCTGTGGCCTCCGATCGAGGGCAGAGTGCTCGTCAACGGGAATCCTCTCGCCGCCCTGACGGCCGCGGAGCGTGCTTGCCGGATCGGCTACCTGGAGCAGGTCCCCCACCTCTTTGCCGGCAGCATCGGTGAGAACATCGCGCTCGCGGTCGATGACGTGTTGACCAACGCGACCGGTCTCGAGGAGGCGGTCAAGATCTCGGCGCTGGAGGCTGACATCTCGGCCATGCCCGCGGGCCTGGCGACGCCGATCGGTGAGCGGGGCGTCACTCTGTCGGGCGGCCAGCGCCAGAGGCTTGCGCTCGCCCGGGCCATGGTCGCACCCGGCCGCCGGCCCGGACTTCTGATCCTGGACGATCCGTTTTCCGCAGTGGACGTGAGCACCGAGGCCGCCATCGTGGCGGCGCTGAGGCAGGCGTTCGGCCCCAAGGCGGAGCCGGAGCATCGTGCCACCATCGTTCTGTTCTCGCACCGGCTGGCGGTGTTCCCTCACGCGGACGCGATCGTGGTCCTGGATGGGGGCCGCATCCGGGAACAGGGAACGCACCGAACCCTGCTCGCCAAGGACGGCCTGTACAGGCGGATCTATCGGGCTCAGGGTCAGCTCGAGTCGGCCCGGCCGCCTACCACCTCGAGGACCCCGGAATGAACTTCGAAAGTGCGGATCCCGCCCAGGCTCAGCCAACCAGGTGGGCTTTGAGCTCCGAGATAGCCGAACTGGTGCGGCCTTGGCGACGACTGCTCATGGTCGTCGGCGCACTGGTTGTGGCAGCGGCGCTCGCGGAGCTGGTCCCTCCTTTCGTCATTCGTCAGGTGGTCAACGACAACCTGGTTCCGCGGAGGACGGAGGGCCTCCCTGTGGCGGCACTGGTATATCTCGCGGCCGTCGCCGCCTACTCTGCATTCGCATTCGGCTACGGCAGCCTTGCCGGTCTGGTCGCCCAGCGAGCGCTGGCCGAGCTGCGCGTGCGGCTGTTCGCGCATGTCGCCCGACTCCCGACCCAGTTTTTCGACGTGACCCCGCTGGGCGACGTGATCAGCCGGGTGACGGCCGACGTCGACACGGTTGACGAGGTGTTCACCGGCGGAGTGGTCATCCTCGTCGGGCAGCTCGTTGTGCTGATCGGGGTCACGGGCGCCATGCTCGCGCTCAGCGTCAAACTCACCCTGATCGCCGCCCTGGTGGCCATACCCCTTGTCGCCATAACGCGCTATCTACAGGTGAGGGTCCGCGACGCGCAGCGCAGCGCGCGGCTCGTCGTCGGTCGCCTGAACGCACAGCTGGCGGAGGACGTTAGCGCAGCCGTTACCATCCGCGCATTCGATCGCGGGGCACGGTTCGTCGAACGTTTCCGCGACGCGCTCGGCGCTTCTTTGATCGCCGCCAATCGATCCGCTTACTTCAACGCACTATTTCCGCCGCTGACCAGCCTTCTGGCCGCAATCGTGACCGCCACTTTGATCTGGGCTGGTGCCGGGGGCTGGTTGCCAGGAGCCGGCGTTGGGTTCGGGACCTTGACCGCCTTCATCCTGCTGTTCCAGCTCTTCTTCGCACCGATAATCGCCATCGGGGACGAGTGGCAAGCGGTCCAGGCGGCCATCGCCGGAGCCGAGCGGGTCTTCCAGCTGCTCCGGCTCCCGATCGAGGCTGCGCCGACGCCGGCCGTACAGCCGGCTGAAGGTGCGAGCGGGGTGTCCGTGCATGACGTCACGTTTGGCTATCGCCGGGACCTCGATGTGCTTCGCGATGTCTCCCTTGCAGTTGCCCCAGGCGAACAGGTCGCCGTCGTCGGCAGGACCGGCGCTGGCAAGACCTCCCTGCTGGGTCTTTTGGGCGGCCTCTACTCGCCCAGGGCGGGGACGATCACCGTCGCCGGCCGCGACCCTCGCGCGCTATCGGACGCCGAGCGCTCCTCGGTCATTGGCGTCGTTCCCCAGACAGTACAGCTGTTTCATGGCACGCTCCGCCAGAACCTGGCCCTGTTCGATACGGCCATTTCCCAGGCGGCGTGCGAATCCGCGGCTCGAGTCACCGGTTTGGACGCTGTCATCGCCACGTTTCCTGACGGCTACGAAACTCTTTTGGCCGCCGACCACGGCGGCGCCGGCATGACCCTCTCGGCGGGCCAGCGCCAGCTGGTCGCACTGACCAGAGCGCTGGTCACGGAACCTTCGGTGCTGCTGCTTGACGAAGCCACGGCCGCTATCGACGGCGCCAGCGACGCTTCATTTCGTGCCGCGCTCAGGGCAGCTGCGTCGAGCCGTGGCCAGGCCGTCCTCTCGGTTGCCCATCGACTGTCCACCGCCCGAGACGCGGACCGCGTGGTGGTGTTCGAGCGAGGACAAGTGGTTGAGGAGGGCACTCCGGCGGCGCTCGCCGCGGCCGGCGGACGGTTCAGCGCGATGCTCGAACTCGAGGCCGCCGGCTGGGACTGGCGCCAAGGCCCGGAGACGGCCGTGTAGCGGGGAGTCGCCGGACCTCAGAGATCACGACATAGTTGCGCGTGACCTACGTTATAAGTGACAATTGATACATTCAAGTTAGGCGGCCGTCGCCATCCCAAGGTCCCCGGCAGCTGGTTGGAGTGGAGGAGTACCTGTGCGCATCGCTTTCGTGGGTGTGAATCACTGGCACTTCCGGGGCTTTCTCGGCGACTTCCAAAACGTGCCCGGAGTGGAGGTGGTTGGAGTCAGCGATCCGGACGCCACCGTCGTCAAGCGCGTAGGCGAGGAGCTCGGCTGCACGTGGTCCGCCGACTTCAGGGAGCTTTGCCGTCAGGTGAAGCCCGACTTCGTCTTGGCGCTTGGACGCCATTGCGACATGGCTGCGGAGGCGGATTTCCTGATCGACGAAGGCGTCCCCTTCGCGATGGACAAGCCCTCAGGAATGAATTATGCCGAGGTGGCCGCGACCGCCGAGAAGGCCTCGCGAAAGGGCGCCTTTGCCGCCGCAGCCCTGGTCATGCGCCAGGGCCAGCTTCTCGAGTGCCTTCGGGAGTACGCCGGCGACGAGGGTTTAGACTACATGTCCTTTCGCTACAACGCTCATCGAACGAGTCATTTCGAGAAGGCGGGCTGCCCTTGGGCGCTGGATCCAGCCCAAGCCGGCGGCGGTGTCCTCCTCGGGCTGGGAGTCCACTACCTGGATCTGTTCTCACTGCTCACCGGCAGCAAGCCCGTGCGAGTGGTGAGCGCGACCATCTCCAACCGGGCCGAGGGACGCGGCGTCGAGGACTACGCGCAGGTGACCCTCGAGGCAGGCAGCACCCTCGGGCTGGTGCAGGTCGGTTACCTCAAGCCCGGGAAGTCCGACCGCCACTACAGCATCCGGTCCGCGCGCCACTACTTCGCGGTGGGCAGCGACAAGACCGTCGAGATGACCGAGTTCGAAGGCGGAACTACCAAGACCCTTGCATTCGACAGTGACCGGTCGGCCGCGAGGCAGGTCTTTGCCGCCGATGTGCTAGAGCGCGTTCGCAATGGAGCCCTGCCGGTGGTGGACATGACCCATATGGCGGCGGCGATGGGCCTGGCCCAGGACGCTTACCGGCTAGCGATTCCCGGCCTTACACGCGTTGGATGAGTTTCAACGGCCCCAGAGCGCGCCGCCGTCGATGTTCCAGGATTGGCCGGTGATGTTTCGCGCATCGTCGGTCGCCAGAAATGCCACGAGGGTGGCCACTTCGTCGGGTTCATTCGAGCGGCCGATCGGTATCGGCTCGTCGCCGATTCGGATTGCCTCCTCCATGGCTATGCCTTTCTGCTCGGCGAGCTCACGCACCCGACGCAGATAGGCGCCGGCCCTTGTCGAGCCGGGACAGACGGCGTTGACGGCGATGCGGTGAGGAGCGAGCTGGATGGCGGCCAAGCGCGTCATCACCTCGATCGCTCCCTTGGAGGCGCCGTAGGAGAAACCGCGAGTCCTCTGGGCGGCCTTGCCCGCGGTCGACGACAGGTTGACCACGCGGCCGCCTCCGCTTTCGATCATTCTGCGGGCGACCGCCTGCAGGCAGAAGAATGTGCCCCGTGCGTTGACCGCGAACACCCGGTCCCATTCCTCCTGCGTCACATCCACCATCGGAGTGTGGGTGCCGGTGTCGGCGGCGTTGGTGACGAGCACGTCGATCCGGCCAAAGCGACCGGCCACGCCGCTGACCATGGCGCGGACAGAATCGACGTCGGCAAGCTCGACGTGGAACGCCTCCGCGGCGCCACCGCCGGCCTGGACGGCGTCGGCGGCCTCCCTCACCTTGGCCATCGTGCGGCCAGCCGCAGCGATCGTGGCTCCCTCCGATGCGAGGCGCAGCGCGATGGCGCGCCCGATCCCCTGGCCGGCGCCGGTGACGACCGCGACCTTACCGGCAAAGCGGCCTGGCACCGCCATCAGGCCGATCCGGGTCGCAGCAACTGGCCAGACCAGCGCGGCGATTCGAGCAACGCGACGCGACCGGCCATTGTAACTATGATTCCACAACATGCCAGCCGCACTGAATCGGTTCATGGTCCTGGTCTATCGGGTGCCGGCCAAACCGACTGCCGGACGCGTCGCAGTGTGGCGACAGCTAAAGAAAGTGGGGGCGATCTACCTCCAACAGTCGGTATGCGCCTTTCCCGACAACAACGTCGTGCGCCGCGACATCGCGCCGATCCTGTCGAGGATCGCCGACGCCGCCGGGGAATATCACCTCCTGCCGCTCCGAAAGCTCGACGAGAACGAGGAGTCCAAGCTGGTCCAGCAGTTCCTCGACCAGACCTCCAAGCACTACCAGGAGATCATCGAGAACTGCGAGGTCAACTTCACAAAGGAGATCGACTTCGAGACGTTCCGGAAGAATTTCACCTACGAGGAGGCAGAGGAGATCCGGCTCGAGTTCGAAAAGATCTACACCTGGTTCGAGAGAGTGAATCAGCGAGACTGGTTTGGCGCACCCAACCGCGAGGAGGCGTTGGACTGGCTCGGGCGATGCGAGACGTTACTCGAGCAGTTCGAGGGCAAGGTCTTCGAGCTCGCCGACAGTGACGGCGGCCCGCCAGGCCAACGAGCCGGCCAAAGGAGCCACCGGAGGCGCCGTTCCGCGACACCGGCTCGCGTTAACAAAGGTGTTGTGGCCGCCGAGGCGTAAGCCTCGCCGGTGAGAGTGCCCGTGGCCGCTCAGCCGTGTCAGCGATGTTGGTAGGTCTGGGACTGGGATTTCGCGCCCCGCTGACCCGCGACAACCTCCGGTTCGCCAAGCAGGCCGGCGCAAGCCACATCGTCGCCAGCCTGCTCCACGGCGCTCCTGTCAACGCAGTCACCGGAGAGCACGGCGGGAACCGGTATGTCGTCTCTCGATCGCGGCCCGACCGCTGGAGCAGCGAGGCGCTGATCGAGCTGCGGCGCAGCATCGAGGCGGAGGGCCTGCGTCTTGCCGCTGTCGAAAGCCTGGAGCCCGCCGACTGGTCCGACGTATTGCTGGACGGTCCACGCCGTCAGGAGCAGATCGCAGGCCTGCAGCAGATCGTGCGGAACCTGGGCGCCGCCGGCATCCCGGCGCTGGGCTACAACTTCAGCCTCGCCGGCGTCTGGGGCCGGCAGTTGTCCCCGGTCGCGCGCGGCGGCGCGGTGACCTGGCAGTTCAACGACCCTGAGCAGCCGCCGATCCCGCAAGGCATGGTCTGGAACCAGGTCTACGACGAGACCGCGTTCGCGTCGGCCGGCGAGATCGGCGTCGGGCAGGTATCCACCGAGGAGCTCTGGCGGCGCTACGGCGAATTTCTCAAAGAGCTGGTGCCCGTGGCCGAGGATTCTGGCGTCAAGCTGGCCCTCCATCCCGAGGACCCCCCACTGCCCACCCTTCGCGGCACCCCAAGGCTGGTCTACACCCCGGAGCTGTACGACCGCGCGCTAGAGCTCAAGCCAAGCCCCAACAACTGCATGTTGGTCTGCATCGGCACGCTGTCGGAAATGCCCGGCTCGGACATCTATTCGGTGATGGACCACCTGTGCCGCACCAAGAAGATCGCCTACGTGCACTACCGCAACGTGCGCGGACGTGCGCCCGGCTATCGCGAGGCCTTCGTCGATGACGGGGACACCGACATGCTGGGGGTACTGCGCATCCTCGCCCGCGGCTCATATGAAGGGGTCCTGGTGCCTGATCACACGCCGGAGCTCGATTGCGAGGCTCCGTGGCATGCAGGAATGGCCTACGCGCTCGGCTGGATCAGAGCGTCGCTGAACGCGCTGGGAGCGCTGTCCGATGGCGCCTGACCCGCCGATGCCCGATTGACGATGGCTCGCCTCGACGTCAGCGCGTTGCAGGATTTCATCTCGTCAGCATTCCGGGCTGCGGGGATGAGCCCGAAAGACGCCGCCATCGGAGCCAACGTGCTCGTGCGCACCGAGGCGCGAGGCTTCGTGACGCATGGAGTGCGGCACGTTGCCCGATACGTTCGGGCAATGCAGGCGGGCGGGGTTGACCCCAGGGCCAGCTTCGAGATCATTCGCGAGACGCCGAGCACAGCCACTGTCGATGGCAACGCCGGCCTCGGCCACGTGGTCGCGACCAAGGCCATGGGCCTGGCGATGGCAAAGGCGGCGGAGGCTGGCGTATCGGCGGTCCTGGTTCGGAACTCATCCCACCTCGGTGCCCTCGGTCACTACGCGCTGCTGGCGGCCGAAGCCGACATGATTGCTCTGGTTTACAGCACGACCCCGCGCGTGATGAAGGGGCCCGGATCGAGAGCAGCCGTGGTCGGCAGCAGCCCCGTTGCGTATGCGGTCCCGAGCATGGGCGCGCCCTTCGTCCTCGACATCGCGATGAGCGTTGTCGCCGGCAACCAGGTGAACATGGCCAAAGAGCGGAACCAGCAGCTGCCCGAGGGCTGGATCGTTGGGGCCGATGGTCTGCCGTCGACCAACCCCGACGACTATCGAGGCGGCGGGGCGCTGGTGCCGGTCGGCGCCCATAAGGGCTTTGGCCTGGCCCTCTTCGGTGAACTGCTCGCCGGGGCGCTCTCCGGCCTGGACTGGGACGGCGCCGATCGTTTCAAGACGCACCAGCCCGGCAGCGTGTACTTCGCCGACCTCGCGCCGGCCGACCAGTGGAATTCAGGTCACGCCTTCGTGGTGCTGGACGTCAAGGCCTTCATGGATCCGGGCGAGCTGCGCAGGCGCGTCAACCGATTGACCACGATCATCCGAGAGTCCTCTCCCGAACCAGGTTCCGAAGGGGTCAGGATCCCGGGCGATCGCGCCCATGAGGCTGAAGCTCGCGCCCACCGCGAGGGACTCGTGCTGAGTGCGACAATATGGTCCGCCCTCCAAGAGCTCGCCAAAGAGCTTGCCATCGACACTCCGAAGGCGAGTTGAGCCGTCGCGCGTTCAGGACTTCTGCTGCGGACGCTGAGAGATCCTCTCCCCGATCACCGACTCGGCGATCCTGTTCAACATCTGCTCCACCGTGCCGCCGGCGATCATCCAGCCGCGCGTTCTTAGAAAGAGGTATGTGAGCGCCGCCTGGTCGTCGAATCCGTAGCCTCCGAACATCTGAAGCGCCTGGTTCGCCACCTCAAAACCGGCGCGGTTGCACGCCAGCTTGGCCAGGCACGCCTCCGTGGCCGAGGGCTTGCCGCCGGCCGCGTTGGCGGCGGCGCGATAGAGGAGCAGCCGGGCCCCCTGCAGTTGCAGTTCCATCTCGGCCAGGCGCCACTGCAGACCCTGGAAATCCACCAGCCGCCGACCGAACTGCTTTCGCTCGCGCACGTGCTTCACCGCCAAGTTCAGGGCCGCCTGCCCCACGGCCAACGAGCGCGCTGCGTTGCCCAGGCGCTCGATGTTGAAGACCATGAACATCCGGCCGAAGCCATCGGTGTCGAGGAGCACGTTCTCGCCTGGGACCTCGCAATTCTCGAAATAGAGCACGCCGTACGACTCGCCCGATGCGAAACGATGTGAGCTGTCGACGGTGAAGCCGGGAGTGTCGCGCTCGACGATGATGGCGCCGGCGTCGCGGGGCTCCGCGCCGAATCGCGACCACACCACGAAGTAGTCGGCGGAATCTGCGTTGCTGGTGAATATCTTCTGTCCGTCGAGGACGATGTTGGCGCCGTTTCGAGTGGCTCGGGTTCGCAGATCGGTGACGCCAGAACCGGCATCCGGCTCGGTCATGGCGACGGTCACGAGCTTGGCGCCTGCCAGCGCCGGTCGCAGGAACCGTCGCAGGACCTCGGGTGACCCATGGGCGGCGATCTGTTGGATGGCGCCGAAATTCAGCGCCTGGATGCAGTCGCCCGCCACGACACTTATCTCTGCCACCGCCTCGAGCACCAGCACCGCGTCCAGCAAGGCGCGACTCTGGCCTCCGATACCCTCGGGCAAGCTGATCCCGGACAGACCTTGGGCGGCGAGGAGGCGAAGGACGGGCCGGGGCAACCCCTGACTCGGTGAGTGAATCGCATCACCGCCCCATTCGCGACTGGCCAGCGTGCGGGTGGCGGCGACCAGGTCGAGCTGCGCGTCGTCGAGTTTGAAGTTCAACTCCCCGCCTCCCCGAGCGCGCTCGTCTGCCGAGAGGCGATCTCGGCCGCGTCCACCAGGGCTCGAAGGACAAGGACCGCCCGCTCGGGCATCGCAAACACCGGAATCCGAGCCGTTCGATACATCGCCAATGAGGTAGGCGCGAGAAACTCCGCGCCCAGCCGTGAAACGACCACGGGCTTGCCCGAAGCCCTGGCCGCGGCGATGACCCCCTCCCCCACGTGCACCGCAGGCGGATCCGCGTTGGTCGTGAGCATCACCAACAGGGCATCGACACCCGGATCCCGCAAGACGAGCTCGGCCACCCTGCCGAGCATGGCCGGGCGCACCGTCACTTCCATCGTCACGTCGACCGGGTTGGTGGGCACTCCAAACGGAGGAATCACCTCTGAGATGGCACTCACCGTTTCTGCCGACAGCTCGGCCATCTCGAGTTGCCTTCGGGCGCACTCATCGGCGACGACGCTACACGCTCCGCCCGACGCCGAGACCACGCCGATTCGGCGGCCGGCTGGGAGAGGCAGCTGTCCCAACGCGCCGGCGGCGTCCAGCAAAGTCTGGAGGTCCGGTACGCGAACCACCCCCAAGGCTTTGAAGGCGGCGCTGTAGACACTGTCATCGCCCGCGATCGCGCCCGTATGCGTCTGCGCTGCGCGACTGCCCGCGGCCGATCGGCCCGACTTGTACACCACGACACGTTTGCCGCGCTCCCGCGCCTTTCTGCACGCCGCCTTGAAGGCTTCGGGATCGCGAACGGCTTCCATGAAGACCGCGATCACGCTGCACGCGGGATCGTCGACCAAGGCGAGCATGTAATCCCCAAGGCCGAGGTCCGCCTCGTTGCCGCTGCAGATCCAACGGCCGATGGCGACGCCCTGGTCCCACGCCCGGCTGAGCAGAGCGCTTCCGATGGCGCCTGACTGCGAGAGCATCGCCACGTTGCCCTCGGGCACCGACTCCACCTCGAAGGCCATTCCGATCGCTGCACACATGCGGCCGTCGGCGCTCATGATCCCGGCAGTGTTCGGACCGCAAAGACGGATTCCATTTCGGCGGGCGGTCGCCATCAGTTGCTCTTGGCGTCGGCGCCCTTGGGGTCCCGTCTCGGCAAATCCCGAGGTGAACACGGTCGCTGTCGGAATGCCTTTCTTTCCGCAGGCCTCGACCACTTTGTCGACGTCGTCCATCGGAACCACGATGCAGGCCATGTCAGCAGGCTCCGGCAACTCCGCCACCGATGGGTAGCTGGGCCGCCCCAGGATCTCCGACTCGTTAGGATTGACCGCGTCGAGCCGGCCCGGAAAGCCGTGCTTGACCAGGTACCGGAAAAGCCGCCCACCCTGCTTGGCGGGATTGGCCGAGGCGCCCACGACGACGATGCTCTGCGGGTTCAGCAGCTTGCCGATGGTCGCCTCGGCCGGCATCCAGGTTCGCTGTGCCGCCGCCGGCACGGCTGCCCGCACCAGCTTGGCGTCGACCACCATCGCGCCTTCCGACGTGATGACGATCGGGTTCAGATCCAGCTCCAAGATGTCCTCATGGCGTGCGGCAAGATCGCTCACACGGGTGACCACTTGGGCCAGGTGCTCGAGCTCGGCTTTGAACTGGTGCCGGAGCGAGGCGGCAGAAGACAGGCGGAGCTCGCCGATCATCGCCGCGGCCTCCGCGAGGGAGACCGGGGCCAGGCGAACCGCCACGTCGCCGATGGCCTCGACCAGGCCTCCTCCGAGGCCCACGATCACGACCGGGCCGAAGACGGGATCTCGTCGCAGCCCGACCATCATCTCGAGGCCACCCTTGACCATCGGCTGGATCACGTACCCGTCGAGCCCCGGAATCTTCTCCCGCATCTCGGCCGCCGCTCGCCGGACCTCGGCTGCGGAGCGCACGTCGAGGCGGACCCCTCCGGCCGCGACCTTGTGAAACAGGCCCGATCTCCTCGCCTTCAGGGCCACCGGGTAGCCCACCCTCACAGCCTCTCTCTCGGCGGCGGCGATGCTCCGGACGACGACCTGCCTCACGTGCTGAATGCCAGATCCATCAAGGAGCCGACTGGTGGTCGATGGATCGACAAGGGTCACGGGAGGATCGCCCGCTGGCGCCGGCGCGGCCACCCTAGAAGGGAGGGTGCTCCAGGCCGCGATCAGCGAAGTCCCCCGGGTAGCGGTAGTGGATCGCCCGGTATCCGGGCGACTCCCGATCGATCTCGACATCCAGCACCACGGGGCCGTCGGCCGCGCTCAGCGCCTCTCTCACGGCGGGGCCGATCTCTTCAGGTTTGACGACCTTAAGGCCGCGGGCGCCCATCGCCTTGGCCCAGATGACGAAGTCGGGCCCGAATGGCTGCCCGTCGCTCACGCGGACGTAGTCGGTCAGCGCGTGCCGGCCATAGGTGCGGAGCATGAGTTCACGTTCGATCTGCAGGGATCGGTTGTCCAGCACGACGAACACCATCCCGAGCCCCTGCTCCACGGCCGTGCAAACCGCGGTGCCGCCCATGATGAACGAGCCATCGCCGACGAACGCGATCGCGGCATGATCAGGACGCGCCATCTTCGCACCGACCAGGCCAGACACGCTCCAGCCCATGCGGTGGAAGAAGCTCGAGTGGATGTAGTACCGCGAATGCGCGTCCAGGAAGGCGGGTCCGAATGACAGCGCGTGCCCGGTATCAAAGAGGACGCTCGCGCCCGGATCGACCTGGTTGATCACAATCGACGCATCCGCGAAGACGCGGCCGTAGGTCAGCGGTACCGCCGGTGAGGATTTGAGCGGAGCGACCTCCTGCTTCCAGCGCTGCCGCAGCTCGCGCAACCGATCGTGCCACGAGCCCCGGTTGGCCTGCGGGCGTCGGGCCATCTCCGCGTTCAAAGCGGAGAGCGCAAGTCGCGCATCGGAGACGATGGCGAGCTGCGTCGGGTAGACGCGCGCCAGCTCTTCGCTGTCGACGTCGATGTGGATCAGCTTGGTCCGGCCGGGGATGTCGTGCAGCGTCCAGCCGCCAGTGTCGATGTCGCCGAATCTGGTGCCGATGCCGATCAAAACGTCGCATTCCCGCGCCGCCTGGTTGGCCTGACCGGTGCCCGCTCGTCCGACGCACCCGAGCGACATCGGGTGGTCCTCTGGCAGGGCGCCCTTCGCGGCCACCGACGTCTCGACCGGTATCGAATAGTCCTCGGCGAGCGCGCGCAGCTCGTCCCATGCACGCGCGTTGTGAACCCCACTGCTCACGACCAGCAGCGGCCGATGGCTGGCGGCGATCATTTCGGCCGCTTCGGCAATCGCGTCAGGATCCGGTCCGGGAGCGCTGACCTTGGTCCACTCGGCGAGGTCGGGCAGGTGGTCGAGCTCGATCTCGGTGTGCTGGATGTCGAATGGGATCTGGACGACGACGGGCCCGGGCCGGCCGCTCACCGCGGTCTTGTACGCGCGAAGTACCATCTCGAGCGCCGTGTCGGGCCTCGTCACCATGATCGATTTCTTGGTCATGGTCTTCAGGCTCGAAGCCCATTCGTCCGGGCCGTAGCGATAGAACTCCTCGATACCACCACGCTCCTGCCACTGCGTGGCTCCGCCACCCGCGAGCACCAAGAGGGCGGACGACTCGAAGAAAGCGGTCGCCACCGCGGGGGTGATGTTCGCGTTGCCCGGGCCGACCGAGGTCGTGACCACCGCGATCGGCGGCTGCCTCTTCATCCTCCAGTAGCAGTCCGCCATGTGAACGGCCTGGTCCTCGGAGCGTGCGGCGATCGTACGGATCGACGTTTCGTGGACGAAGGCATCGAGGAGAGCCCAGTTGCCATGGCCGTTGAAGGCGAAACAGAACGGCGTTCCCGCCGACTCCAGCGTCTTGGCGATCGCGGTAGCGACTCTCAGCCGCGGCAAGCTACGTCTTCTGCTCCGGCGCGGCGGTCCATCAACCGGCTCGGTGGCTGCCGCTCTGCGTTGACCACGGCCCCGAGTCTAGGTCGATCTCGGGAAAGATGTCAATAGATACGAACAACCGGACTTTTAGGCCAGTTGAGCGTGCTGGCGCTCGACCGAGCGCCGTTCCAGGTCCAGGCTCACCGTGTACTCGTACCGGTCGCCTCGGTACCAGGATTGGACCAGTTCCACCGGGCGATCGTGCTCAGTAATGACCAGCCTCTCTACGAAGAGCACCGCCGCGCCCAGGGGCTGCGCCAGTCGGCGGCTGACCTCGGCATCGGCGAGCTGGGCCCGGATCGACTGCGTCGCTCCCACTAGCCTCACGCCTTTGGCCTCCAGCAACCACATGACCGGCTCTGCTTTCAGCTCGGCCGTCGAGAGCAGCGCTCCGATGTCTGGGGGCAGGTAGTTGATCGTGTAGGAGAACGGCTCGCCGTCCATCGTCCGCGTCCGCCGAACGACCGAACCCACCAACGAGTCGAGCCGGAGCAGACCGGCGATGCGCTTTGGGATCGGGACGTCGGCCTCCACCTCGAGGTCTGAGACGCCGGCGCGGCGGGTCTCATTCATCAGGTCCAAAAGCGAGCCGCGGAAGCGCTGGCCGAGGACGCGTTCCGCGCCTTTGCGAAGGAACGTGCCAGACCCTCGCCGGCGGGTCACCAACCCCTGCTCGACCAGCTCGCCGATGGCCTGACGCACGGTTGCCCGGCTGACCTCGAACTCGGTGCTCAGCTCCTCCTCGGTGGGCATGGCGCCGTCCGAGGCGTAGTCACCCTCGGCGATGCGGCGATAGATCTCCTGGGAGATCTGGTGATAGAGCGGAATCGGTGAGGCTGGATCAAGCACGGACAAGCTGTATGGTTGATCGGAAGTCTATACGTTTGCCTGTCGAGGTGCTACTTTTCTGCCGATGCGACACCCGATCCGCTTCGGCCTCAAGGTCTCCTCCGAAGACATGACGGTGGCCGACATGCGCAGCTGTTGGCGGATCGCCGATGAGGCGGGGTTTGACCACCTTTGGGACTTCGACCACCTCGCTGGCGTCAAGGGCGACGATGGGCCCAACCACTCGATCTTCGACGGCTGGGCATTGCTGGCGGCCATGGCCGAGGCCACCAAGCGGGTGCGCATCGGCTGCCTGGTCACCGGCAACACCTACCGGCATCCCGCCGTCCTGGCCAAGCTCGCGGTCACGGTCGACCACCTGTCCGGCGCTCGCCTCGAGTTTGGGATCGGCGCCGGCCACGCCGCGATCGAACATCAGATGTACGGCATCGAGGGCCTCGAACATCGGGTCGGGAGGTTGAGCGAATCGCTGCAGGTCTTAAAGGCGCTCTGGACGCAGGAGAGCAGCACCTTCGACGGCCGCTACTACCGGCTCCACGATGCCGTCGCCAATCCGAAGCCGCTTCAACGACCCCATC
>Ga0307373_10008163_pt1 | contig 16039 bp, 19 predicted proteins | sample OX2MG_FD_202534 | JGI IMG/M metagenome (GOLD analysis project Ga0307373, IMG submission 202534) | Soil microbial communities from Risofladan, Vaasa, Finland - OX-2 | ecosystem: Environmental > Terrestrial > Soil > Coastal area > Acid sulfate soil | place: Finland: Risofladan, Vaasa | collected... | reverse complement strand
CCAAGCTGCGGCGGGCGGTCACGTACAGGTCCGTGAGCTCGTCGTAGACGAGGGGGACGTCCTCGACGGTCAGGCGGCCTTCCGCGATCTGTTGGCGCACCTGGCCCATGCGCTCCATGGCGGCCCGTACGGTGCTCGGGGCGTCGGTCACTGGAGGACCGCCAGAACGATCACCAGCACGAGCAACGCGGCAACGACGGCCGCCAGAACAGCCGCCGCCAGCCGCCAACGGCCCCCCTGGTGAGCCGCCGAAAGCGCTCGGGGGACACCAGCGGCTGCCGGAAGTCCAGGAGCCGCACCCACGCGCTCCAGTTCGATACGACAGCCGCTCCACGCCTCTTCTAGCTGACGGGTCTGGCCGGCCAGAAGCTGCTCTGCGTCGGCCACCGCTGCGGCCAGCTCCCTGGCCAGGTCGTCACGCTGAGCGGAGAGAAGCCGATCCAGGGCGACCGCAGCCAGACTTGGTGTCGCTTCGCGCCGCCAAGCAACCTTCTCCGCTACCGGACTGTCCCCGTTGTGGCCCACCGCGACAATGACCGGGCACGCTGCCTGGCAGACGCTGGTCGCTACCACCCCGGTGTCGTACGCCGTGGTCGCGCCCAATCCGCCGCCTCGGGTCACGACCATCAAGTCGACATCCGGGCTGTGGGTGCGGATGGCCCGAGCGATCGACTCTGGGGCGGTGGGGCCCTCGCTGGGGGTGATCAGCACCCGCAGGTGCCAGGCCCACGGTGTCATGGCCAGCCTGGCCTCGAAATCGTCCCAGCCTTGGCCGCCCGGGGTCACCACTCCGACTCGCAGCGGAGCGACCGGGGTGCCCATGGCCCGCTGACGCTCGGCGAGGCCGAGACTGCCGATCACCTCCAGTATCCGCCGGCGTTCCAGTTCGGCTTCGCCTACCGCCACCACGTCGGCGTTGATGTCGATGATCCGCAGCTCGACCAGGCCCCGGGGTTGGTACAGGCGGAGATGCCCGAACACCGCCACCGCGGCGCCGCGTTCCAACACCACCCCGGCTTTGGCCAGGCGACCCCGGACCCGTTGCGCGTCCAGGCCGATCGCCGCCGCCCGGATCTGGGTTCGCTCATCGGTGAGCGTCATGTAGAGGTGACGGCCGGAGGCGTTGACCTGGTCCACTTCGCCGGAGAGCCACACCGGATGCGGGCAGGCGGCTCGCACCGCTACCTCGACGGCTGCCAACGCCTCGGAGGGGCTCAGCGTACGGGGGACCTGCTGGTCATCGACCATCGCCCACCGCCCCCCCATCATTCGGCGCCCTGTCGTCGGCCCGCTTCAGGTCGGACGGGGTGTAGATGGCTAACCCCAGCGCTTCCTGCACCGCCTCGAAGGGGGTGTAGCCGTCGAGGAACGTGCGCTCGAAATCGAAGCGGAACTGGTCGCTCCCGGCGCCGTGCTCGGCGAGAAGATCCTCGAGGGTGGCGTTCCACACGACCAGACGGACGGCCTGATCGGGGGACAGGCCACTTTCGTAAAGGGCGCCCCAAGTCCGTCCAGAACACTGGGCCGCCGGGAGTACTTCGGCCATTCGTGTCGGCCCATAACCGAGACGATCACCAGTCACGAAGTCGCACAACCCATCCCAGACCGCCCGTAGCGGGTTGCGGCGGTCGCGGCGGTGGCGGCCGGGTGCGGTCAGCAACATGCCGATCAGGAACGGATCCTGCGAGACGATCCACGACCTTTCTGGCCGAAGCCGCCGCCGGCCAAGTCGAGCCACGGCCCTCTACCTCCCGGTAGCCAGCGGGCGGTCGGCGGCCCCGTCAACTTCGGTGTTTAGCCTGGCGTGCTCGGTGTCTTCAGCTGGCCGGGAACAGTTGTCGCATGGTGTCCAGGCCAGCAACCGGGCGAAGCCGGCCCGCTCGGCTGGGGGCTTGGCCGACAGGTCGTGGCTCCGGTTGTGACCGCAGGTGTGAACAACGATGAAGACCGTCTGGTCGGGCATCGGTAACTCCTTTCGAGCCCGTAGCGGGCCCTCACCTACAAGCGGATCCCCGATGTCACTTTCGGGAGCTCCTCAGAAATCTCCCTCAGGTCGGGGCTGCCGTCTCTTCAGTGACGAAGGCCACCCAGTCGTCCTCGTCGAGCGGTGGTGGGGCCATCAACGGAGGTGCAACCAGCAACCCCGGGACAGACTGGGCGCTCTTGTGGTCGAATTCAGCCGCCCGCCGAGGGGCCCGCGGCGAGCCACCCTCCGAATTTACGCCGGCCGACGCCGCTCATCCGCTGCTGTAGTGAGTGGGAAGCGGGCTGGAGGTCGTGTGTCCAGCTGATCTCCACCATCTCCGGCGTGTCGCGGCGATGGTGGCGTACCGAGAAGCCCTACCATTGGAGTGTGACGTGGTCGTGGTGGTTGATCCCCGTCGGGTCGGGGGTATGGGTGGTGGCCTCGTATGGGATCCAGGCGGTTCTGAACCAGCGGACACCGCAGCGAACCTTGATCGAGCGTCTGCTGCCGTACCAGCCGCAGGCGGCCTCCGTTACAGATGAAGCCGAACGATGGCTCGGACGCCGGGACAGGTGGTAGACCCCGACGCGGCCGGAACTGCCTCACGGCAGACGGGGGAGAGGCCTTCTCAGCCGCCGACGGTCGGGTGTCGTCCGCCAGCTACTACGCCCTCAACGGCACTTATCTTCAGGGCAGTGGAATCGACGGAGAAGGTCGTGGTTCGGGGGCACCTCTGCCCGCTGAACCTTGACTCCCTGCCTGGCCACAAGTTCTCGACCGGTCGACGCCGTCCGCCCGACCTCTCGCGGTGGCAATCCGAAGGGGCTGCTGGTGTCGATTGGGGGCACCGGCCGGCTGTTCACGTCCTGCGCTGTGATCGTGTCGGAGGGCGTTGCTGTTTCATCCGCCGGTTCGCCGTGGGCGGCGGAACGGAGCCAGGTACCCGATGCTGGCAACGATGAACGGGACTAGATAGTTGGTGGCGATCCTCACGCCGGTGATGGCGCCGAAGCGTCCTGAGGCGATCACTGATCCTTGGTTGACCGCCGAGAGGATCGTGCCGACGACTGCGGCGACCCGTATGGCTGTGCGGACTGTGTAGCCCTTGGCGATGAGGACGCAGCATTCCCGGGCTGTACTCCACGCGGGGGGAGTCGAAGAACGTCCAAGCGTTAGGTCAGGTACGTCGCCGGCATCCACGCAAAGTCTCCGTTTCTCTCTGGGATCATTCCCATTGGTCGGGGTTCCCGGTTATCCCACAGCGGACAGCTTTCGTAGGTGGTCCGCGGCTTGGTCCGTATCTATGGGGGCGTGTCTGTAGGGGGTTCCGGTGCTGTTTGGGTGGGCACGGCGTCTTCCGTTCGGGCGATGGCCCATGCGGCGTTGATTAGTCCGATGTGGGTGAAGGCTTGGGGGAAGTTGCCGAGTAGCTGGCCGCTTTGGGTGTCGATCTCCTCTGAGAAGAGCCCTACATCGTTGGCGAAGGCGCTGATCCGCTCGAAGAGGCTGCGGGCCCGGTCTGGCTGCCCGATCTCGGCGAGGGATTGGATGAGCCAAAAGGTGCAGATAGCGAAGGTGCCCTCCTCGCCGTCCAGACCGTCTGGGTTGCGGTAGCGGTATACGAAGCCGTGGCTGTCGGTCAGTCTGTCGGCGACGGCTTCGACGGTGGCGAGCATCCGCTGATCGTCTGGTGGCAGGAACCCGCTGAGCAGAAGCATCAAGCTGGACGCGTCGAGCTCGTCCGATCCGAACGATTGGGTGTAGGCGCCTGCTGTCTCGTTCCAGCCCTTGGTCTCCAGGGCGATCCGGATCTGGTCGCGGACCGCGCTCCAGTGGTCGACCTGGTGGCTGGCTCCGAGCTTGTCGGCTAATCGTAAGGCTCGGTCGAGGGCCACCCAGCACATCAGCTTGGAGTGAACGAAGTGTCGGGGCCGCCCTCTTACCTCCCAGATGCCGTGGTCCGGTTCGGTCCAGCGGGCGGCTGCGGTGTCGGCGACGTCGATGAGGAACTGGGCGGTTACCGGTTCGAACCTGTCGATCTCGCCGGCGTAGGTCCAGGCGGCGTCGAGCAGTTCTCCGTAGACGTCCAACTGGGGTTGGTTCCACGCCCCGTTCCCGATGCGAACCGGGCGGCTGTTCAGGTAGCCGTCGAGGTGGTCGAGGTGGTGTTCGGGGACCAGGCGCTCTCCCCCGACGCCGTAGAGGATCTGCAGATCCTCGCCGGGGGCGATCCGACCGCCGGCGGCGGTGGCCAGGAAGGAGAAGAAGTCGCCGGCTTCATCGGGGCAGGCGGCGATCCACAAGGCGGCGAGGGTGAGGCTGGCGTCGCGGACCCAGCAGAACCGGTAGTCCCAGTTTCTCGATCCCCCCACGGTTTCGGGTAGGGAGGTGGTGGGGGCGGCGATCATGGCGCCGGTGGGGGCGTAGGTGAGTGCTTGGAGGACCCGGCCGCTGTGGCGGACCGTCACCGCGTAGGGACCGCGGTAGCTCTGGTGCAGGGTCGACCACGACCGCCAGCCGCACATGGTGGACTCCAGCATGGCTTCGATTTCAGCGCCCGAGAGGTACGCCCGAGACTCTCCCCACGGTGACGTCACCTCCATGGCGAAATTCAGTACCTGGCCGGCGGTCACGCGGACGCGGGCGCTGGCGTCGCTGTGCCGTATGTGCAGTTGCGTCTGGGTGGACAGCACGTAACTGGACGGTCCTCCCCGGGACCGAACCCCTCCGTCCTCGGCGATGAGCACCGGCGCGGTGAGCCCGTATCCGGCCCGGGGGGCGTAGTGGATGTCCAGTTCGACGGCTCCGCTTTGCCCCTCGACCCGCCGGACGATCACATGCGGGGACTGCCGGCCGATGTGATGGCCCCTCTCGTCGGCGCCGAACACCATGGCATCGGTGAGCGCCACCACACCGTCTGGGGTGTGGAACTCGGTTCTCAGCACCAGGGTGTCGTCCAGATAGACACGCGTCGTCTCATACGGCCCGGCCGGTCGAATCTGCCAGTGGCCGCCGTCTCGGCCCAAGAGGTGGGCGAAGACGGCCGGGGAGTCGAAACGGGGTAGGCAGGCCCAGTCGATGGAGCCGTCCCGGCTGACCAACGCGGCGCCTTGACAGTCGGAGAGCAGGCCGTAGTCCCGGATAGGTGCGGCCCCGTCGCCTGTCGGCGGAACAGTGGCTGTCACAGTCGAGGTGTCCTGTTCATAGATGGATGCGAGGATGGGGACATCTGGGCCCGGAAACCCGGTTCGAGGTCGTCAGCTTCCATATCGCGTCCGATGCTGTCACGGGCCCGATGAAATCGGAATGAGCGGCGCAGTTGGAGGGTTTCTGTTGACGTGGAACCGGCCGCCCGATCCGACTCACAGGGCTCGGACGCGGCGTTCGCCCGGTATGTCGTTCCCGAGCTGGAAGTCCTCTTGAGGGTGGCCCGCTCCCTCACAGGCCGGTCGTCCGACGCCGAGGACCTGGTCCAGGACACCTTGCTGCGCGCCTACAACAGCATCGACCGCTTCGACGGGCGGCACCCACGGGCGTGGCTGTTGACAATCCTGCGTAACACCAACATCAACCGCAACCGCCGACGCCGGCCGGTGCTACTGGACGACCAAGATGCCACCCTGGAGCGCCTGGCGGCCACCGCCGGAACCATGGACGGCGAAACCCCCGAGGGGCTGATAGTGGGAGCGGAATTCGACGCGGTGATCAGCGACGCCCTCAACAGCCTTCCCGAACGCTACCGGCAAGTGGTGACCCTGGTGGATGTAGAAGGGTTGAGCTACGCGGAGGCCGCCGACGCTCTGGCGGTACCGATCGGGACCGTTATGAGCCGGCTTCACCGGGCCCGCTCTCGTATGCGTCAACGCCTGGCCGCAGCCGGGTTGGTCTCCAGGAGGAAGCTATGAGCACGAAACCGCGGCGGATGTTCGGTAACAAGGAGACGGCGAGCTGCCTGCAGGTCATGCGAGTCCTGCAGTCCTACCTGGACGGCCACACCGACGAGGTGACCGCCCGACGGGTGGCGAACCACCTGGAGGCCTGCCGTCGTTGTGGGATGGAGGCGTCGATCTATCGAGAGATGAAAGCGGCGTTGGCCCGACAGGCGAAGCCTCTCGACAACGAGTCTCTGGTGCGGTTGCGCCAGTTCAGCTTCTCTCTCACGCAACGTCACGACGACGATGGCGGCGAGCCCAGCGCAGATGAGGCACCGCCCTCCGCCTGAGATCGCCGCACCGGCCAGCCGTGCCTCGAGCAAATGCTTCAGGGATTCCCGACGGTTCATGGATTATCAGGCCGACCAAACGGACTTCAAGCTGATGGACGGGACCGCCAGAGCCTCATCGGGGCGCCGCCAGCAGTAGAGCTCCTGCCGCACTACGCGTCGACCCCGGTCGGGGGGCGGTCTCGTCCACCAGGCGATGGCGACGTACCCAACAGCCATCCCGCTCATAGTCGATATTCGGATGGAATGGGCCAGCCGCCAAGCGGGTTCCAGACCTGTGATCCGAGCAACCTGGAACGGCGCCATCATCGCCGAAAGCGACCACACTGTCGTGGTGGAGGGCAACCACTACTTCCCTGCGGAGTCGGTCAACAGCAAGTATCTCGCAGGCAGCGAAACTCATACCCGCTGTCCTTGGAAGGGCATGGCCAGCTACTACACCGTGACGGTGGACGGGAAGACCAACCGCGACGCCGCCTGGTACTACCCTGATCCGAGCCCGGCGGCCGCCGACGTCGCCGGGCATGTGGCGTTCTGGCGGGGTGTGCACGTGGAAGAGGTCGGCGAGGACGGCACCGCCGTCCGACGATCTGCTCTGTCCCGGCTGCTGCACCGCTGACGACCAAAGCCCCGACATCCGCGATCACGTTGCTGGTACAGCAGCGGCTCACAGCCGACGTTTCTCGCTCGCAGTCGGCTGTCGATCTGCCGGTTCTGCCCCCCTGTGTCAACTGACCGTAGCTCCGGTGGACTTCTCGACCGTCGTAATCAGGGGTGCCCGACGATTTGGCTCGATCGGGTCAGCGGCCTTCCTTCATCACCGTGGTTGCGTACCGGTTGAGCCGGGCTACCGCGAGGTCGACGGGACGGCGGGCTTCGATGCGGTGCAGAGACGCTCTGATGAGCAGAAGCCATTCACCGTCTTGGCTGCAGGACCAGCACTCGCTGAGATGCCGCCGGACCTCGGCGGCAAGGACAGCGTCGGCTTCACCGTCGAGGCAGACCTCCACGGCACGACGGATCTTGCGGTGCTGCAGCATTCTCACCGTGATTGAGAACCCGCTCTGGCGGGCGGATCATTCCATGGAATGCGACGGCATGCCGGGCGGGTTCCCTTCCCGTGCCGGAGAGCGGTGAACGCGGCCGCGAAGAAGCCTTCTGTCGTTGCGTACTGCCCGAGTTGGAGGTTCTGACACGAGTGGCGCTGTCGCTGACCCGCAACCGTGCCGACGCCGAGGATCTGGTACAAGAGACGCTGCTGAGCGCTTTCCAGGGAATCGACCGATTCGACGGGGCCCATCCGAGGGCATGGTTGTTGACCATCATGCGTCACGCCGAAGCAAAGCGTCACCGCCGGCGTCGCCCCACCCTGCTAAGGGAGGCGGACCAGCCTGACACCATGGTCGGTGCTGACCCAGCCCGGGTGACCGATTCGGCGGAGCACGTGGTGATCGGCAGACAATTCGAAGCGGTGGTAGCCGAGTGCCTCGAGCTGCTACCGCAGCGGCACCGCCAAGTAGTGGAACTGGTGGACATACACGGGCTGTCGTATGCGGAGGCGGCCGATGTGATCGGAGTGCCGGTGGGGACGGTGATGAGCCGGCTGCACCGGGCCAGGGCCCGGATCCGCCAACGCCTGACCGCGGCCGGCCTGGCACCGCACAGAAGCCTGCTGTGAGGATTCTCCGGTGGCCGCTCGACTTCGGAGATCAGATGACCTCTCGCCCCGACTCAGGAGATAGTCAGTGAAGGGTACGAAAGGCGAAGAACGCCAAGACGAAGACTGTGACCCCGAGGACGAGGAGCCGCCACTCGCGATCGCGCCAGGTGAATACCAGGGCCGCAGCGAGGACCGCTGCGGTGGCGAGGACCTCGACCAGCACGGCCCGATCGGTGCCCGGCGCCAGCAGGCTGCCCAATGCGGCTGCGTCCATGGCTGTCAACTCGCCTGCTCCACGAAAGTAGTGACCCAGGCGAGGCGGTCCAGCACCAGCAGTACCCCCATGGCTCCCAAGCCGCAGGCTGACAGAACCGTCACCCCCCGGCCGTGACGGCGCAACCAGCCCAGCGGCCGGCGGGCGCGTTCGAAGAACACCGCCACCGCCAGGAATGGGGTGCCCAACCCCAGCGAGTAAACACCCAGCAGCACAACTCCTTGCCCGACATCGCCTTGCTGGGCGGACAGAGCCAGGACCGAGGTCAGGATCGGCCCAACGCAGGGTGTCCAGCCGAACGCGAACGCAGCCCCGGCTATCGGCGCGGCGAACGGCCCGAATCGGGCCAGGCGAGGGTGCAAACGCCACTCCCGGTACAGACCGGGAGCGCTCAAGAAGGCGGTGCCGGCCAGGAAGAGGGCCATGGCCACCACCAGCACCCCTGAGGTCCGGGTCAAGACATCGTGATCGTGTAAGACGGCTCGACCGACACTGCTGGCCGAGAGACCCAACAGGACGAACACGGTGCCGAAGCCAACCACGAACAAGGAGGCGTTCAGGGTCACCGCGCCGACGCGTCGCCGGGCGGCCAGCCCGCCGCCAGGGCCGGCACCCCTCGGCTGGGCGGCCGACCCGGCCACGTCCAGGCCGGCGATCACCGACAGGTAGGCGGGGACCAGCGGTAGGACGCACGGCGAGGAAAAGGACGCCACTCCCGCGACGAAGGCGGCAGCCACGCTCACTCCCGTGGCGCTCATCCGCCTAGGCCGGTACCATGATCCCGTACAGCAGGTTGACGGCAGCGGCCAAGCTGGCGGGGTCGAACGCCCCGATCCGGGTGGTGAGCAGGCTGCCGTCGGGACCGTAGAAGGCCGTCATGGGCATCGATCCGTTTCCGCCCAATGCCTGATAGAGGCCGTCGCCCTGCCCGCCCCCGACATCGTGGGCCACCGCCGTCACCGAGGAAGCGAGATGGAAGCGGTCAGCGAACGCACCACCGTCGCCCGTCTCTTCGGAGTTGACCTCCACGAAGTCGACTCTGCCCTGCAGGTCTCGGGCTTCGGTGTCGAAGACCGGCAGTTCAGCCGCGCACTGGGTGCACCACGAGGCGAAAAAGTTGACCACCACCGGGCGGCCACGCAAACCGGTGAGCGTCACCTTTCCCGGCGAGCCCAGGTTGGGTAGCACGAAGGCCTTGGGGTTGGTGTCGTAGCCGGCGGTGGAGTCATGCCTGGTTACGGCCAGGCCGATCACTGCAGCCAGGGCGGCCGCCCCGACCACAGCGCCGGGACCCACCGACAGGCGGCGCCGTCGAGCGGCCGCCGCCGTCTTGCGGACCGGCCGGACCGATCCCCGGGTGGGGGACGACCTTCTCGCCGGGCGCGGCCGTCGCCGACTGGACGGCACCTTTCTTCGGGGGTGCTTGGCCATACCGACCGGCCTCTTCTTCTCGGGCCTGAGCGGACCCGATCAGGGCCGGCCCGGCAGGGCGGCGCGGAAGGAGCGACGCTGCATCACCATCGCGATAGCCGCGCCCACTGTCAGCCCGAAGAGCAAGTGGGCCAGGAAGAACGCCGTCTGGGGGACCAGGCGCATCATGGGGTTGGTCGGCGGCAGCAGGACCCACCGGTTGACGGCATAGACGATGGCGCCGCCCGCCACGCCGGCGAGGACCATCGCGGCTCGGGTGCGCATGGCCGGTAGTCCCAACCAGGCCGCCCCCACGATGAGGGCGAAGAAGCTGACCCCCAAGAAGGCGGAGAACGCGAAATGCAGTACCGTGCCCACCGCCACATGGCCGGCGCTGACCGGCATGGACGCCATCACCGTGTGACGCGCTTGCGGAGGCATCTGCGCCATGAGGGTCGCCACGGTGCTATTGGTGGCATGCCCCGTCATAAGCGCGCCCATCATCTGCACCTTCTGCGCCGGGACGTGCATGCCCATGAGCATGCCGCCCATCTGGTGGGCCATGGCCGGGCTGAGATAGTGCCCGCTCTTGAGCATGGGACCGATCTGGGACATGACCGAAGGTGGGAGGCTGATACCCATGGCGCCTACCAGGCTGGGCAGCATGGCCGGGGGCGGACTGATCGTGTAAACGAACGCCGGGATCCCCAAGTTGAGAGGGCTGGCGTAGCCCATTCCCGAGGTTCCCATGACCAGGATCATCACCACCATCAGCAACAGGCCGCCCGCCAGTCCGGCTCCGACGGCCGGGAAGAACAGCCGCTTGGCCAGGGTCACGGCCGAATACGCCGACCCCTGTACCGCCCCGGCATGGGTGGGCTCGACGGTGTGTGCGGTCCCCTGTGCGGAGCTCATCTAGGTGTTCCTCTCCTCCTGTGAAGACGGCCAGACGACGGCCCCTTATGGGCGGACCGCGCCGGGTACAGCGTGGGTTGGCCCTGACACACCGGAAAGCCGCTTCGCCAAGCCGTTATTCCAAAGGTTCTGGTCAGCCTCGGCAGCTTTCGCCACCCGCTCTCCATGGGATGACGGCTGGGAATCCGCGGGGCCACTCGGCGGGTTTCTGTAGCCAAGAGCCCGGAACCGGGGTAGTACCGCTGCAGTTCTGCTCGCCGGAGAGGAGTCCTGAATGACCTTGGCCGACGCCGTAGGCACCCCGGCATGACCGTTCCCGAAGGACGGATCCAAGTCATCGTCCTCGATGTAAACGAGACTCTCTCCGACATGGCGCCGATGAGCCGGCGCTTTGCCGAGATCGGGGCCCCCGAACTGGCGGCCAAGGTCTGGTTCGCCTCGCTGTTGCGTGACGGGTTCGCCCTCACCGCCTCGGCGGCTTATGAACACTTCGCAGCGCTGGGCGAAGGCGCCCTGCGCAGTGTCCTCGCCGGCTTCACGCTCAATCGGGACATCGACCACGCCGTCGCCCACGTGATGGAAGGCTTCGGAAGCCTCGACGTCCATCCTGACGTGGTCGACGGCGTCCCTAGGCTCCGAGCAGCCGGCCTTCGGCTGATCACCTTGACCAACGGCTCGACCGACGTAGCCGACCGGCTGCTCACCAAAGCGGGCGTCCGGGATCAGTTCGAACAGGTCCTATCCGTTGACTCGCCCCGGGTGTGGAAACCCGGGGCCCGCGCCTACCAATACGCGGCCCAAACCTGCGGCGTGCCGGTCGACCGGATGCTGTTGGTGGCCGTGCACCCGTGGGACATCGACGGGGCCGCCCGCGCCGGAATGCGTACCGCCTGGATAGACCGGGCCGGGGCCCCATATCCGGCGTATTTCACAACACCCGAACTGACGGTCACCGCCCTGACCGAACTTGTGGAGCAGCTCACCGCCGGCTAGCCGCTGTGAGCGAGACGGTGGTAACTGTTAGAACCTGCGGGCTGTAAGGCCCTCTATCTTCTGGGAGGATACGAGTCCATGGAGAAGCGCAGTGCCGAGATCCTCGGGCACCAGATGGCCTACGTCGAGGTCGGCTCGGGTAAGCCGATTGTCCTCCTTCACGGCAACCCGACCTCTTCGTTCCTGTGGCGGTCGGTCATTCCCCACCTGAGCCCGCTCGGACGCTGCATCGCCCCGGACCTGATCGGCATGGGCGACTCCGACAAGCTCGCCGACGCCGGGCCCGGCTCATACCGCTTCGTGGAGCACCGCCGCTACCTCGACGCCCTCCTCGAAGCTCTGGGTATCACTGACGGGGTCACCCTGGTACTACACGACTGGGGCTCGGCACTCGGCTTCGACTGGGCGGCCCGCCACCCCGGCGCGGTCAAGGCCATCGCCTATATGGAAGCCATCGTCTGCCCCGTCACGTGGGACGAGTGGCCCGACGCGGCCCGCGACATCTTCAAGGCCATGCGCTCACCCGCGGGGGAGGAGATGATCCTCGAGAGGAATCTCTTCGTCGAGGCCATCCTGCCCGCCAGCGTCCAGCGCAGCCTGACCGAGGAGGAGATGGCCGAATACCGCCGCCCCTTCGCCCGGCCCGGCGAGGACCGCCGGCCCACCCTCACCTGGCCGCGCGAGATCCCCGTGGAGGGCGAACCTTCCGACGTCGTCGACATCGTCGACAGCTACAGCAGGTGGCTGGCCGGCACGACGGACATCGCCAAGCTGTTCATCAACGCGGAGCCGGGCGCCATACTCACCGGCCGCCAGCGCGACCTGTGCCGCACCTGGCCCAACCAGAGCGAGGTGACGGTGCCCGGCATCCACTTCATCCAGGAGGACTCCGGCGACCAGATAGGTGCCGCCATCGCGGCCTGGCTCCCCCCCACCTGAACACGTCAACTCCCGTTCCACCAGGAGCGCCAGAGGTCAGCGAGTTCCGACCGCGCCGCACCCGATGACCAGCAGCACCCCGAAAAGGTGGAATCACGAATGACCGTCACCGGGTTCAGTTCCCGTGCACACGCCCGTAGTTCCGGCAACGACCGTAGCTGGCGCCGGCGGACGCCGCGCTGCGGTGCCGACCTCACAACGACCACCGTGGGCGGCTCCCCAGGCCGGTCTATGTGTGCCCGTTGGCAACATCAGGGGCGGCCGGTTCCGCTCCCACCGACGAGCGGACCCGACGGCGGCTGAGAACACCCCACAGGGGAGGCCAAGCCAGCGCAACTGCTGCGACGCCCCACCAGGAGATCGGCCATGGGTCAAGACCCCAGCCGGTGGCGATGCGCGCTCCCCACAGCACCGCCAGCGCGGCGAGAGGACCAGTGAGGGCCCACAGCCACACTCCGTGCTTCCTGTCGATAAGGGTCATGGTCGCCCCAACGAGTACCGGCACGAGGACCGGAGTGAGCCATGGGACCGCACCGCTGAGCGGGTAGTCGCCCAGCACCACCGCCGAAGCTGACGTGACGGCCACACCGGCGGCTACGGATACCCCTGGCCGAGTCCACTCCTGCACGGTCGCCGCTCTCACAGCTGGCGGCCTCGTGGTGCATCGGCCCGGTTGCGGCCGTGTTCCCATCCAGGATCGGCACCAGCATTGTGATCAGCCGGTCCACCATCGTGGGAGGCCGCTTGTCGGGTCCGCCAGGACCGCCAGCTGTCGGCGAGTTGGTGGACGGCGAGCCTGAGGACGGCGCCAGGGCAGGCATCGCAGTAGGGGAAGGGCGCTGCTGAAGTCGGATGTCTCGGAACCGCCCGGTTCCCTGATCCGGCCACGGCGCCCGGTCGCGGCCGTGGCGCGGTCATCGAAGACCCCGGATGGCGTCTTCTATGCCGCGGTGGAAGGTGGGGTAGGCGTAGATCATCTCGGCCAGCACGCTTATCGGCACGCGGCCGTGCACGGCGACGGCCAGGGCGGAGAGGACCTCCCCGCCGGCCGGCCCGGCCGAGGTCGCCCCGACCAGCACTCCGGCGTCACGGTCGGCCACAAGCTTGATGAGCCCGTCGTTGCCGGCCTTGTGTATCCAGCCCCTGGCTGAGGAGGGAACCTGAGTCACCGCGATCGAGACCGTGATGCTCTGCTTGCGGGCCTGGTCTTCGGTCAGCCCGACCGCGCCCAACTCCGGGTCGGTGAACGTCACGCGCGGCAGGGCCCGGTAGTCGGCCGGCTCGTGGGGCAAGCCCAAGATGTCCGTGGCGGCGATGCGGGCCTGGTACATGGCCACGTGGGTGAATGCACCTTTGCCGGTGATGTCGCCCACCGCCCACAGCCGTTCCCCGGCACGGAGGTGCTCGTCGACCGCGACGAACCGGGCAGACTCGTCCAATCCGGCGACGGCGACGCCCAACGCCGAGAGATCGGCTCGTCTGCCGGTAGCCACCAGCAGCCGATCCGCCTGGACAGGGGGTGCGTCGGCCAACTCGATCCGGAACGACTCTCCGTCGCAGCTGATCTGGGCGATGCGGGCCCCGGTGATCACGCTCAGACCCTCCCCGCGGAACACCGCGGCGATCAGGTCACCCACCTCCGGTTCCTCGAGCGGTATCAGCCGGTCTGCCGCCTCGATGACGGTGACCTGGGAGCCGAAACGGGCGAAGACCTGGGCGAACTCCAACCCGACCGCCCCTCCTCCGATGACGGCTAGCGACCGGGGGACTTCGGTGGTCTCGACCGCCTCCCGGTTGCTCCAATAGGAGGTGCCGGCCAGGCCCGGGATCGGCGGTGCAGCCGGCTCGGTGCCTACCGCGATCACCACGGCGGTGGCCGCCTCGTAGTCGGTCCCGTCGACGCTCACCGTGGATGGACCGCTGAGGCGGGCCCTGCCGCGCACGAAGCGGCCGCCTTTGTCCTCGAACCGTTTGACCGCGACGGTGTCGTCCCAGTGGTCGGTGGCCTCGTCGCGGATCCGCCGGGCCACGGGAGCCCAGTCGGGCCGGACCGAAGCGGTACCTGCCAGCTCGCGCACCCGGCCCGCTTCCGCCAGCGCGTCGGCGGCGCGGATCATCATCTTCGAGGGAACGCACCCCCAGTAGGGGCATTCACCGCCCACGAGGCGGGACTCGACGCCGACCACGGATAGGCCGGCCTCGGCCAACCGGCCTGCTACGTCCTCACCACCGGGTCCCATCCCGACCACGACTGCGTCAACCTGCTCTGCCATGAGCGAACACCTCCTGAAAGCCAAACCCGGTGGCAGCCGAAGAATCTTCCCCATCTTTCGAGGTTGCGCAGGTCCGACGTCCGAACCTTTCCATGGATAGGGACCCTGCTGATGAGACTGGGGGTTCTTCTGGATGCTGGAATGACCACCTGTACTCGGCGGGTTACCTAGCCGTGGAACATCCAGAATCTCCGGGCGGGATGCCGCCGTGCAGGCTTGGTCGGAGACGACCATGATCGCGGACGGCCCCGCTGCGGGGACCCCCGCGCTCGGACTCCTTGGGGCGGTCGCCGGCCGTCTCCGGGAGTGGGAGAGGTTGACCCGACCGGTGGATCCTGAGACTCGTCAGGTGTACGCCCGGCGGTGGGCGGAGCTTCCTGAGCGGTCGCGCACCCCGGGCCAGACCATCGGCCGTCACGCGGTGGGCTGTGAGGGCACCCACGGGGTGTTTCCCAGGTGCAACTTCTCCTGCCAGCCCTGCTACCACTCGGCCGAGGCCAACCGGGTGCGCGTCGACGGCGCCCATACCATCGCCCAGGTCCGCGACCAGATGGCCCTTACGCGCAAGCTGCGGGGGCCCCACGGGCACGCCCAGCTGATCGGCGGGGAGGTGTCGCTGCTCGACCCCGACGACCACGCCAAGGCGCTAGCGGTGATGCGCTCGTTCGGGCGTAACCCGATGAGCATGACTCACGGCGACTTCGACTACGACTACCTGCGGCGGGTGTGCGTCGACCCCGACGGGCGGCCCCGCTTCGGCTACGTGTCCTTCGCCGCCCATTTCGACACCACCATGATCGGGCGCGCCGGGGCCCGCCGCCCCGGGCAGGAGTCCGTGCTGCACGGCCACCGCCAGGCGTTCTGCGACATGTTCGCCCGGCTTCACGACGAGTACGGGATCCGCTCCTACCTGGCCCACAACATGACCATCACGCCGGCCAACGTGGAGCAGATCCCGGAGGTGATCGGGGCGTGCCGGCACATGGGGTTCAAGATGTTCTCCTTCCAGCCGGCCGCCTACGTCGGCAACGCCGTCCGCTGGAAGGACGACTACCAGTCCCTGGACCCCGATGCCGTGTGGGCGCTGATCGAGAAGGGGGCGGGCAGTCGGCTGCCGTGGGATGTGCTGCAGGTCGGCGACACCCGCTGCAATCGCACCGCCTGGGGTTTCTACGTCGGCGACCGCTGGCACAGTTTGCTCGACGACACCGACCCGAGGGACCTGGCCGCCCGGGACCGGTTCTTCCGTCATCTGGGCGGCGTTCATTTCAACGCCCCGCCCAAGCTGCTCGCTGCCCGCCTGGCCCGGGTGGCCGCCACCCACCCCTCCACGTTGGCGACCGGGCTCGGCTGGCTGGCCCGGGCGGTGCGGCGGGCGGGCCTGGCC
>Ga0307373_10008159_pt1 | contig 16046 bp, 17 predicted proteins | sample OX2MG_FD_202534 | JGI IMG/M metagenome (GOLD analysis project Ga0307373, IMG submission 202534) | Soil microbial communities from Risofladan, Vaasa, Finland - OX-2 | ecosystem: Environmental > Terrestrial > Soil > Coastal area > Acid sulfate soil | place: Finland: Risofladan, Vaasa | collected... | reverse complement strand
GCCGACCCATCGGGCCGGCTTCCTGGATTCCAACTTCCTGTGCTTTCCCTTCGAGACCCGGCGCACGGGAATCTACACCGCCGGGTGCGTGCATCGCGCCCAGGATGTCGCCTCCAGCTCTCGGGACGGGGCCGCGGCGGCGCTCAAGGCAGTGCAGGCGGTGGAGAAGTCCGCGCAGGGCGCGGCCGTGCACCCGCGGGTTGGCGACCTGGGCTATCCCCAGTTCTTCATGCAAAAGTGCACCGCCTGCGGCCGCTGCACTCAGGAGTGCCCGTTCGGCGCGCTGGAGCTGGACGCCCAGCGTCACCCGGTGCTCGAGCCCAACCGCTGCCGCCGCTGCGGCATCTGCATGGGCGCCTGTCCGGTGCAGGTGATCTCCTTCCCCGACTACTCGGTGGAGATGCTGAGCGCGATGCAGAAGTCGGTGGAGCTGCCCGAGGACGACGACAAGCCCCGGGTGCTGGTGCTGGCGTGCGAGAACGACGCCTATCCCGCCCTCGACATGGTGGGCATCAACCACCTGCAGTATCCGGCCGACTTCCGAATCGTGCCGGTGCGCTGCCTGGGCTCGGTCAACTCCGTGGTGGTCGCGGACGCGATCCAGCGCGGCTACGACGGGGTGGTTCTGCTCGGCTGCCGTTCCGGGGACAACTACCAGTGCCACTTCATCCAGGGCAGCGAGCTGCTCGGGGTGCGTATGGATAACGTGCGCGAAACCCTGGGCAGGCTGGCCTTGGAGACAGACCGGGTTCAAGTGCTCGAGACATCCATCGCCGACGCCCGGGCGCTGCCCGGGGAACTGGCCGAGTTCGCCAGCAACATTGCCGCCATGGGCCCGAACCCCATGAAGGGCTTTTGAGGAGGCGGCAGCGATGAACCAGACCGTTCGGATCCCTCTGCCCGTGCGACCCGACCTGGACTTCATCGACCGCTTGGCGGAGCTGGCCGGAGACTCCTTCACCCAGTGTTACCAGTGCGGCACCTGCTCGGTGGTTTGCCCCTTCGCCTTTCAGGGGACCGGCCTTCCCCGTCGGGAGATGGCCCTGGCGCAGTGGGGGCTCAAGGAGGAACTGCTGGCCAGCCCCAACCTGTGGGTGTGCACCACCTGCGGCAACTGCGCTCGCGTCTGCCCGCGCGAGGTCGACATCCCGGGCACGATCCGGGCGGCCCGCGAGCTCTTCCTGCTCGAGCGCGACCCCAGCCGGGAGCTGGCGACCGCCTTCGAGAACACCAGCCGCCACGGCAACCCATTGGGCCAGTCGGCCCGCAAGCGGGCTGACTGGATCGCCGCCGCCGGAGTGGAGGTGCCGATCATGGCCGGCCTGGGCAGACCGGTGGAGGTGCTGTTCTTCGCCGAATGCTACTGGTCATACCACCCCCGCGGCATCGAGGCGGCTCAGGCCATGGCCAGAATCATGGCCGCACTCAAAACCGACTGGGCGGTGCTGGGCACCGAGGAACGCTGCGTCGCCGATTCTCAGCGCCTGGCGGGCGAGAGTGGGATCTTCGAGGAGGCGGCCACAGCCAACATCGCGACCCTCGGGAAGTATCAATTCACCCGCTTGGTCACGCCCGACCCCCACGCCTACAACGCCTTTCGCAACCTGTATCCGGGACTGGGAGGCAGCTATCAGGTGCAGCACTACACCCAGTTCCTCGCCGAGCGGTTGGCCGACCTCCGGCTGGCCCCGGTCGCCCCTCGCCGAGTGACCTTCCACGATCCCTGCTACCTGGGCCGCCACAACGGTGAGTACGAGGCACCGCGGCGCCTGCTCGAAGCGATCCCGGGCCTGGAGATGATCGAAATGGGACACTGCCGAGCCAACGGCTACTGCTGCGGCGGTGGCGGCGGCGAAATCTGGAACAGTGGCTTCACCCGAGAGCACGTCGACGAGCGCCTGTCCGAAGTCCGGATCCGGGAGGCCATCGCCGCCGGTGCCGATGTGCTGGCCGTGTGCTGCCCCTTCGAGGTGTCCCTCTTCGAGGATGCGGTCAAATCCACTGGACACCAGGGCCAGCTGGAAGTGCGTGACATTGTGGAGCTTCTGGACGAGTCCCTCCGAGCCGGCGGCAACTGATCCGAGCCGGCTCCGGCGGGGCCGGCATGGCCGCGAGGGCCAGGGGCCATCGGTCGACTTTCGAGGCGAGCTTGGGGGACTGGTTCCGACTTTCGGCGGCAGCTACAGTTGCCGTGCAACGGAGCGGATTTCCCCACTTCGGGGGATGCGATTCACCCCCGTTGGGGGAGTGTCACGGGGCCGGCGCCGCCACATACTGAAGCCCAGCCATTGACCAAGGAGGCAGGTAGCTGATGAGCGAAGCGCCCTCCGACATGATCGCCGGGACCACGCTGGCCCGAAAGTTTCAAAGAGACCCGGCCCAGGCCCCCACCGAGGACCTTCGGGAAGCGGTCTTCGAGCTGGAGAGGCAGGGCGAGTGGGTGGTGCAACGGGTGCCCGAGCCCTACATTGAGGTCGAGACCAAGTACGGTCGCAAGAAGAAGATCCCAGTTCAGCACACCTGGCACCACAAGAGCTGCGGTCAGTGCGGCCACATCCCGGGCTACTCAACCTCCATCTTCTGGTTGCACCGCGCCCTCGAGCTGGACTACAACGATCCGCGCGACCAGACCTCCTGCACGGCCTGGAACTACTACGCCTCCGCCACCTCCAACGCGGGCGCCCAGGCGGCCGTGGCCCAGCGCAACTTCGCCGCCGCGTACGAGACCGGCTACTACCCGATGATCCACTGCGGCACCAGCTACGGGCACTACAAGGAGGTGCGGGAGCAGCTGGTCCACAACCCCGAGCTGCGCAGCCAGGTGCGCGAGATCATGACCCGATTGGGCAAGCCCCTGGTGATCCCCGAGGAGATCGTCCACTACAGCGAGTGGGTCCATGCGATGCGCCACGAGTTCGCCCAGCGCAAGGTGCTGGATCTGTCCCAGATCACGGTCACGGTCCACCCCGCCTGCCACTACTACAAGCTGGTCGCGGAGGACGCCATCTACGACCAGGATATCTACAGCGGGCAGCGAACCGCCATCGTGTCGGCCGTGGTCGAGGCCATGGGGGCCAAGGTGGCCGATTACTCGACCTGGTTCGATTGCTGCGGGTTCGGCTTCCGTCACATCCTGGTGCAGCGCGACTTCACCCGCTCCTTCGCCACCCTGCGCAAGATCGAGGTGATGAAGAACGAGGCCAATCCCGATGTGGTCCTGACCCATGACACCGGTTGTGTCACGACCTTGGACAAGAGCCAGTTCGTGGGCAAGGCCAAGGGCTTCAACGTTGGCATCCCGGTCATGTCGGAGGCCCAGTTCGTGGCCCTGGCCATGGGGGCCCATCCCTACCGGGTGTGCCAGCTCCACTGGCATTCGGTCGACTACCGGCCCCTGCTCGAGAAGATGGGCATCGACTGGGAGGCCCGATGGGCCGAGTTCGAACAGGACCTGAAGCGGATCCAGCGCGGTGAGATGCAGTACCTCACCTGGGAGCAGACCGGTGTCAAGTGAGGCGGTCCTGGTAATAGGCGGCGGCCCCGCTGGGTTGGAGGCGGCCCGGGGAGTGGCCGAGCTCGGCCACGAGGTCATCCTGGTCGAGCGCCGGCAGCGCTTGGGCGGCACCCCGGACTCTGCCGGCTACTCCGCCTTCGCCCTCGACCACCGTCCCGCTCAGGAGGTGCTGGAAATCGCCCGCCAGGCGATTTTGACACAGCCGCTGGTCCAGCTCCACATGGAGACCGAGGTCGCCGCCTTCACGGGCGAGCCGGGAGCATTCCGGGCGACCCTGAAACAAGCCGATGGGTCGACCATCGATGTCAACTGCGGGGCGGCGGTGATAGCCACCGGCTTCGACCACTTCGATCCCGGCCGGGAGACCCAGGCCTATGGCTACTACGAGTACGAGGATGTGATCACCCTGGTCGACGCCGAGCGGATGCTGGCCGCCAAGCGGTTCGTGCGCCCATCCACCGGCAAGCCGCCCGAGCAGGTCTGCTTCATCCAGTGCGTCGGCTCTCGGGACCGCCGCATCGGCAACGAGTACTGCTCCAAAGTCTGCTGCGGGGTCGCCAGCAAGGAGGCCTCCGAGATCCGCGAGCTGGTCCCTGACTGCCGGGTCTTCATCTTCTATATCGACATGCGCATGTACGGATTCTGGGAGGACCGGATTTACTGGAAGGCCCAGGAGCAAGACCACGTTAATTTCGTGCGGGGCATCGTCACCGAGGTAATCCGCAAGGGCGACCGACTGCTCGTCAAGGGCGAGGACACCACCATGAACCGCCCCATGGAAGTCCCCATGGACATGGTGATCCTGTCAGTGGGCATGGTGCCGTCGGAGGGCACCCGGGCGATCGGAAAGCTGCTCGGCGTGGCCCAGGACAAACATGGCTTCATCTCCCCTACGGAGAACGCCCTCGACACCGTCAGCACCTCGGTGGCGGGCATCTATGTTGCCGGGGCCGCGGCCGGACCCAAGGATCTTGACGACAGCGTGTCGATGGCGGGGTCCGCGGCCATGAAGTCAGTGAGCTTCCTTCGCCGCAGGGCGGCGGCCACCGTGGCGAGATGAGCATGGCCACCGGCCAGGTGGTGGATACCGAGGCAGCCCAGGAGTTCATGCGGGAAGCCAGACGGCTGATTCAGGAGCCAGAGCTGGACGGGATCGCAGAGGAGCTCCGAGTCAAGTCGCTACGCTTCGGGGAGCTGCTGGGCCGAGACTCGCTGCCCCGCATCTCTGGGGAGCAACTGCACCGGTTGCTGCGGACCATCTTCAGCTCCCGGCGGCACTGCGACCAGGTGCTGGCCCAGATTGGGGAGGATGGCTGGCGTGAATCCCTATGGAGTCTGCTCCATGGCCAGGATCCAGTCGCCATCAGGCTCGACCGCTTTGACCAGGAGCTGGCCGCCGTCGATCCCGGGATCCGGCGGGACGTGGCCGGGGAGGTGCTGCACTTCTTCGACCCCGAGCGGTACTGGCTCTGGACCAGGTGGATCTGGGACCCGGAGCTGGGAACCGGGGCACTGCCCCTGGTCACCATGGAGGAGCACGACCTGGCGGCTGATTCGCCGGGAGCGACCTACCTTCGGGTCGGCGCCGGAATCGCGTTCGTCAACCAGACCGGGCGCTCCGTAGGGTTCACCCGCTTTGGCGAGGAGGCCTTCGGGGTCGATGTATACCTGGCCTGTGTGTATGGGGTCTATCTCTACACGATCACGAGGATCCGAATGACCCAGGAGTTCAACCAGGTCATCCCCCCCCTGCCGCAGCTGGCCCGCCGCCTGCTCGGCGTCCACCGGATGGAGGTCTGAATGCCCGAGGTAGAACCGGAACGGGTCCACGAGGACGCCCATCTAGTCTTTGAGGGAATGGACATATCCGGCCAGTGGAACCGGATGTTCGAACAGCGGGTGATCTGGCAACACGATATCAGCGCCCTCGACCGGGTCACGGAGATCCCCGGCGCGGAGTCGCTCGGCTACTGCTACCAGTGCGGTAAATGCACCCCCGCCTGCCCGGTCGACCATGTGGGTGATTACAGCCCGCGCAAGGTCTTCCGGCGCACCCAGGTGGGGGCCGACCTGCTGACCAGTCCCGACCTCTGGCTCTGCACCACCTGTGGCAACTGCCTGCGGGTCTGCCCCAAGGAAGTCAACATGCTCCAGATCATGCCGGCCGTGCGGGAGAAGGCCGTGACCGCTGGCAACGTCCCCGCCGAGTTGCAGAAGGCGTTCGAGAATACCTTTCAGTACGGCAACCCGATGGGCGAGCCGGCGCGCAAACGAGCCGACTGGGTGGCCGAGGCGGGCGCCCCGGTGACCATCCTCAGCCGCGAGCCACGCCCGGTGGACGTGCTCTTCTTCGTCGAGTGCTACTGGGCCTATCATCCCCGTGGCCGCGACGCCGCCCGCGCCTTCGCCCGCACCATGGCGACCCTGGGGATCGACTGGGGGATTTTGGGCGCGGAAGAGAAATGTTCCTGCGACAGCCAGCGCGCGGCTGGGGAGCGCGGCCTCTTCGAGATGGTGGCGGAGCAAAACATCGCCACCTTGGCGCGCTATCAGTTCAATCGGCTGGTCACTCCCGACCCCCACGCCTACAACTCGTTTCGGAACGAGTACCCCCGCCTGGGGGGCGCCTACGACATCACCCACTACACCCAGTTCCTGGCCCCGCTGATGGCCCAGCTCCCCTGGCAGCGCGAGTTGCCCTACCGGGTCACCTTCCATGATCCCTGCTACTTGGGCCGCCATAACGGCGAGTACGACGCTCCCCGCGAGATGATCCGCCAGATCCCGGGGCTGGAGTTCGTGGAAATGTTCCGTTGCAAGGAGAACGGCTACTGCTGCGGGGGCGGCGGTGGCGGCATGTGGCTGGACAGCTTCACCGGTCAGCACACCAAGCAACGCCTCAGCGAGCGCCGCGTCCAGGAGGCGGTGGAGACCGGCGCGGAGATGCTGGTGGTGTGCTGCCCCTACGAGGTCTCCCGCTTCGAGGATGCCGTGAAATCCACTGGAAACGAGGGCCGTTTGCTGGTCCGCGATGTCATCGAACTCGTGGACGAGGCTCTTCACTAGGAGGCTATTAGTGCATATCGCCGTGATCTTGAAGCAGGTCCCCGACCTGGTGGAGGAGGTCGAGGTCGACTCCAATGGAACCGACATCGACCGCGACAGCATCAAATGGAAACTGAATGAGTTCGACGACCACGCCCTGGAGCAGGCAGTCCTGCTCAAGGAAAGCGCCGGAGCCGAGGTGACCGCAGTCGCGCTGGCGGGGGATGGCGTCGACCAGGTGCTGTACGCGGCGGTTGCCCGGGGCGCCGACCGAGCGCTGAAGGTGGCCACCTCGGACGACCGGACCGATGCCCCCAGGGCCGCGGCGGCGTTGGCCGAAGTGCTGACCGACATGGGGGTGGACCTGGTGCTGACTGGGGTCCAGGCTGTGGACGATCTGCATGGGCAGCTGGCCCCGATCCTGGCCACCCATCTGGGTTGGCCCCACGTCAGCGTGGTGAGCGGGGTCAACTTGGAGGGCAACCAGGTGCGAGCGCAACAGGAGTACTCCGGGGGTCGGATGGCGACTATCGAAGTCGACATGCCGGCGGTTTTGGGAGTGCAGGCGGCGACCAGGCCGCCGCGGTATGTGCCCATCAGCCGCCTCCGCCAGGTGATGGCTTCGGCCGAGCTGGCGTCGGTGTCAGCGGCGGGAGAGGCTCCTGCGCTTGGCTCCACGGTGACCCGCCTGGCCGCGCCAGCCCAGGGGGAAGGCGCTCAGATGCTGGAGGGCCGGCCCGAATCGGTGGCTGAGCAGATCGTGGCGCTGCTTCGTGAACGCGGCCTGGTGGAGGCGTGACGATGTCTGGAGTACTGGTATACGTCGAGTCCGACGGTGAGCGAGTGGCCCCGATCAGCTTCGAACTGTTGGGCCTGGCCAGGCAGCTGGCCGACTCCCTGGGCGGCGATGTCGAGGCCCTGGTGGCCTCCGCTGACCCCAGCCCTCTGGTCCGGGAGCTGGGTGGGGCCGACACCATTCTGGAGGTGACCAGTCCGGCCCTGGCCGGATATCTTCCCGAGGCTCAGGAGATGGTCCTGGTGGACGCCATACGCACCCGCGATCCTGCGGTCGTCTTGGTGGGTTACACCTCGGCCGGCCTGGACCTCGCCGCTGGCGCGGCCACCGCCACGGCCAGGCCCCTGGTGGCTTACTGCGTCGGCCTGAAGGTGGACGGGTCCGATGTGATCGGCGACAGCCAACTGTACGGGGGCAAGCTGCTGGCCACCACCAGGACCCCGGCCCCAGCCGTCTTCTCGGTGGTGGCGGGATCCTTCCCGGAGGCGGCCGGACATGCCGGCGGCCGCGGTGAGCCGGTCGTCATGGCCCCGCCGGCTGGCTTGGCACAACTCAGAAGTCGAGTTCTGGGAACCACCGGCACCGGCGCCGGGACGTTGGATATCACCAAGGCCGAGCGGGTGGTGAGTGTCGGACGCGGTATCGGCGGCCCCGACAACATCGAGTTGGCCGAGGAGTTGGCGGCAGCCATGGGGGCCGAGCTGGGCGCCTCCCGACCCGTCGTGGACAGCGGCTGGTTGCCCAAGGAACGGCAGGTCGGCAAGTCGGGGATGACGGTCAAGCCCAAGCTCTACATGGCAGTGGGTATCTCTGGGGCTCCGGAACACCTGGAGGGCATGCATGATGCCGGCCTGGTGATAGCCGTCAACACCGACGGCAACGCCCCCATCTTCAAGGTGGCGGACTACGGGACCACCTGTGACCTCTTCGACCTCCTGCCCGCGATCACCGCGCTTTTGAAGCCGGTCGGCTGAGCCCGTGGCCGCAACCTCGATCGCGCTGCTGGCCCTGATCCTAGTGACCTTGGCATGGTCGGGATACCGCTTCTGGCGGCTGCTTCGGCCCCTGACCAAGGCCGCCCCGGAGAATCGCTTCGACCAGCCGCTGCGCCGGGTCTGGGGAGTTGTCACCAACGTCGGGGGTCACACTCGCCTGCTCCAGATCCGCTACTCCGGGATCCTCCACCTGATGATCTTCAGTGGCTTTGTGGTCTTGCTCACAGCTGTGGTCCAGGAGTTCGGCAGGGGCCTGGTGCCTGGATTCAGCCTGGCCGTGATCGGGGGCAACACCTGGATCGCCCTGCTGCAGGACATCTTCGAGTTGCTGGTGGTGGTGGGGCTGGCGATGGCCGCCTACAACCGCTACGGGCGCCGCCCGGAGCGTTTCAAGGGCTCCAACGAGCGCGACGCCACCATAATTTTGGTGCTGATCTTCTGCGTGGTGGCCAGCCTGCTCCTGCACGATGCCTTTCGGATCGCCGAAGGCCACTACCCCTCGGCCAGTTGGCGTCCCTTCAGCTCCGCGCTAGCCGCGGTGGCGAGGCTGGTGGGGCTCCGGGGCGCCGCCGCCCAGCCCTGGGCCCACGTCTTCTATTGGACCCATATCCTGGCCATCCTGGGCTTCCTGGCCTACATCCCCACCTCCAAGCACCTGCACGTCTTCGTCGGCATCCCCAACATCTACTTCCGGGACCTCGGACCCAAGGGGACTTTGCCGGCCGCCGACCTGACCCAGCCGTCAGTCGGCCTGAAGGAGATCCACCAGATGGGCTGGAAGCAGATGCTGGACCTCTACGCCTGCACCGAGTGCGGTCGCTGCCAAGCGGTGTGCCCTGCCTTCGCGGCCGGCCAGCCGCTCAGCCCCAAGCTCCTGATCATGGACCTGCGCGACCACCTGCTCGAGCAGGAGGGGATCGGGTCCCACCGGAAGGGCGTCGGTGGCGATTTGCTGCTGGGTGACACCATCCACGACGACACCCTCTGGGCCTGCACCACCTGCCGCGCCTGCATGCAGGTGTGCCCGCTTCATATCGAGCATGTGCCCAAGATCGTCGACATGCGCCGGCAGCTGGTGGAACAGGGCCGCCTGGAACCCAGGCTGCAGGACACCCTGGCCAGCCTGGCCCAGTACGGCAACTCCTTCAACCAGTCGGAGCGGATGCGATCCAAGTGGGCCAAGGACCTCGGCTTCACCATCAAGGACGCCCGCAAGGAGCCGGTCGACGTGCTCTGGTTCGTGGGTGACTTCGCCTCCTACGATCCCCGGGTGCAGCGGCTCACCCAGAGTGTGGCCAGAGTCCTAACTAGAGCCCAAGTGAACTTCGGGATCCTCTATGAGGGCGAGCGCAACAGCGGCAACGATGTGCGCCGGGTTGGGGAGGAGGGCCTCTTCGAGATGCTCGCCCAGCACAACATCGAGACCCTCGGAAAGTGCGACTTCCAACGCATCATGACCACCGACCCGCACAGTCTCAACGCCCTGGGCCAGGAGTATCCGCGCCTGGGCGGCAGCTATCCGGTGATGCACTACACCCAACTCCTGCTGGAGCTCCTGGAGGGTGGCGCGCTGCAGCCGACCAGGGGTCAGGAGATGGTCGCCACCTACCACGACCCCTGCTACCTGGGCCGCTACAACAATGGGTTTGATGCCCCCCGTCGGGTGATGGAGCTGCTGGGCGTGAAGGTTCATGAGATGCCCCGCTGCCGCGAGAACAGCTTCTGCTGCGGCGCCGGCGGGGGCAGGATCTGGATGGACGACAAGGGCGTCAAGGAACGTCCCAGTGAAAGTCGCATCCGAGAGGCCGTCGCCCTCGGCGACGCTGGCTACTTCGTGGTCGCCTGCCCCAAGGATGTGGTGATGTACAGTGCCGCCGTGCAGTCGACCGGGATGGAGGGGCGCATCCAGGTGATGGACGTGATCGAGCTCGTGGAGGCGGCGATGGAGCCGGTGGCGGTGCCGGTTGGCGTCGGGTGAGCTCGGCCCGTCCGCGGAGACGCTCCGGGCCGCCCTGGCAGAGCGAGTGATGAGCTTCGTGCGGGCTCAGGAACGGATGCACGCGCTGGAGTCGAGCTCCCCGCCAGCCCCGGCGGCCGGACGCGAGCTGGCGGAGACTCTCCTCCGCCAGGCGCTGCAGTGCCTGGCGGGCGCTCCGGAGTACCGGCTGGCGGGGCGTCTGCTGCACGCGGGCGGGCTCGTCGCCGAGGCGGAGCCGGCCCTCGGCATGGCCCTCCAGGCCATCTCCCAGGCGGGCTTGGCGAGCTGGGACCCCAGCACCGACGAGCTTCTCCCCACTCCCCTGCTGGCGGCCCTGATGGAAATCTTCGACGCGGCGACTCAGACGCTGCCGGCCCAGGCGCCGCCATGATGTGTCCCTTCTGCGATACGGTCGGAGAACGGCGCGCCCTGCATGGCCACATGCTCGGCGAGCATCGGGACCGGCTGGTCACCAGGGCCGACGCCGGACGCACCTTCCTGGAGGTGAATTGTCCGATCTGCCCGGAGGGGATCAGCAAGGAAGTGAACCCGCGCGGCCGGGATCCCGAGTTCGCGGAGAAGTTCGCCGACGAGATAAGAATGGTTGGCTTCGATCTGCTCCTCTACCACTGGGAGACCCATGATCCGGCCGCCGCCAACGGGGCTGAGGAGGAATAGATTGTGACCGTCGTCAACAACTGCAACATTCCCGACGATCTGCATTACCTGATCGAGAAGCACATATGGGTACAGCGCCAGAGTGACGGCGCGGTCTTCATCGGAATCACCGATGTGGCGCAGAAGCTGGCCGGCAAGATCATCGTGGTCACCACCAAGAAGGTCGGGCGGGCGATCGCCTCGGGTCAGAGCGTGGGCACCATCGAGAGCTCCAAGTGGGTGGGCCCGATCCCCAGCCCCTTGACCGGCGAGATAGTCGCCGTCAACAGCGCGCCCCAGGAGGACCCGGCCATCCTCAACCGGGACCCCTACTCCAACTGGATCGTGCGCCTGCAGCCTTCCAACTGGGAAGGGGAGAGCGGCGAGCTCGTCACCGGCGGTGAGGGCGTGGACACCTACCGCCGCCTGCTTCAGGCGGAGGGAATCGACTGTGGGAGCTGATGGTGACTCAGATCCAAAACCACCGAGGATGTGCGCTGCCAGAGGACCTCGAGTACCAACTTGAGAGCGACGTGTGGGTACGCTTCGAGACCGACGGCAGCGTGACCCTGGGCATGACCGACCCGGCCCAGACCAGGGCCGGCAAGCTCGTGAGCATCCTGTTCCGGCGCCCGGGGAGGGTGCTGGAGGCCGGGCAGAGCGCCGCGACCATCGAGAGCGCCAAGTGGGCAGGGCCCTTTCCAACCCCGCTGTCCGGCGAGCTCCTGGCCCACAATCAGGCGGCCTTCGACCGCGACATTCTGGTCGCCAACCGCGACCCCTACGGAGCCGGCTGGCTGGTGCGGCTGCGGCCGACGGCGCTGGCCCGGGAACGACACCGACTGACTCCCGGCCCGCAGGCCTTCGAGTTCTACAAGGAGCGCATCGACCGTGATGGAATCCAATGCTTCCGCTGCGCCGACTGAGCCGCTCTGCCGGCTCTGCCAGCTGATGCCGGTGGAAGCGGGAAGGCCGATGTGCCGCACCTGCTGGCAACTCGCGCCCCCCTGGGTGCGACGAAGTTTCAAGGAGGAACAGCGCGTGGAGTGGTCGCATCTGCTGGAGAATGACTCCATTCGCGCCCCGCAATTGGAGGACAGTGATGGCCATTGAAGCCGCCGACCAGACGCTCGACTGCCTGCACATGATGTGCCCGATGCCGATTGTGAAGGTCTCCAAGGCAATCAAGGAGGTGGGGGTGGGCCAGACCTTGCTCCTGATCGCCGATGATCCCGGAGCCACCCCGGACATCCAGACCTGGGCTCGCCGGACCGGCCATGAGCTGGTGGCAACCGAGCAGGATGGCAAGGTGCAACGCTTCCTGATCCGGCGGACCAGCTGATGCGGCCCACCTCGATGCCGGAGGCCAGCCTGGAGGAGAAGCAGCGCCTCTTCGCCGAGGTCCAAGCGGACACACGCTTTCCCGACTATCTCAAGGGCTGCTACGAATGCGGGATCTGCGTCGCGGCATGCCCGTCGGCCCGCTTCTACGACTTCAGCCCCCGTCGGATCACCCAGGCGGTCGCGCGCCAGGACGTCGAGTTGGTGTGGGAGCAGATGAATGGCGAGGTCTGGGACTGTTCCCAGTGCTTCTCCTGCCTCCGCTGCCCGCGCGGCAACAACCCCGGAGGCGTCATCACCATCCTGCGCGAGGTCGCCGTCCGCAACGGTCTGCGCAGCGCCAAGGAGGCTCTGGAAGGGTACGGACGGATCATCTACAAGATCATGGGCACCGGCACCCAGGTCTCCCCCGACATGATCCAGCCGGAGGCCTTCCCGGACTGGGGCCCAGACACCAAGGAGGTATCCGCCAACCTAGAACTGTGGCGCAAGGCGCTCCCGCCAGAAACTCTCCACACGACCAGCACCTCCTGGGACGTCGCCGAGAAGACGCTCACCGAGCTCTATCTGATCTGGCACATGACCGGCGTGTTGGACATGATCAAGAGCATCGACGTCAATCTGCACACGATTCTGGGCGATGTCATGGAGGATCTGCTGGAGGAGCAGGGCTACTCGGTCTGAGCCGGCGGAAATCACCCTCGGCACAGAACAAATAGAGGTCGGTTGCAACCCACTCCGCCTGGGCCGGGCGCAGGAGCCGGCTTTGCTGACTGCTGCCGTCGGGGCCAATCAGCAGCAGCCGGTCGCGACCGAGGGCAACCACCCCAGCTTGGGTGGCCCGCAGCCGGTAGTCCCAGCCGCCTGGTAGCGGAACCTGCGTGCGGTCGCCCATCTCCAGCAGCCCGGCCCCGCCGACCGCCACCAGCCGCCCCTGGCTGTCGACCGCCAGGGCAGCGGGACCACCTCCCCTCAGCTGGCCCTGCTCGACCTCGCGACCATGGCTATCGAGACGATGCCAACTGCCGCTGCTGGTGGCAACCCACACCTCATCCTGCCCCGCCGGGACCGCGTCACTGACCAGCACCGCAACACCGTCGGCGAGATGCCTCCCTCGGGACGGCGCCTCGCGGAGGAGTCGGTAGGCTCCCGCCACGGCGCGAAAGCGCTCCGCCGCGTGGGGTTCCTCAGGATGGTGATCTGGATGAGTCGCCTTGGCCATCCGGTAGAAGGCCCGACGGAGCTGGCGAGCGGGCGCATCCGCCGCCACCCCCAGCAAGTCGGCCGCCTGCCGCCGCTGGGCCTCCGAGACTGGTGCTGGTGCCAGTGGGGACGTTAGCGTCGCACGCCAGCGGGCTTTCCCAAGCGGGTCCAGTTCGCTGATCCCACCAGAGTCGGCGGCCCAGATCCTGACGCCTTCCGGATCCGACCAGACACGGCGTTCCGGGGAGGACGACCACCCCGGAACCTGACGGCGCCAGCGCAGCCGCCCGTCCGCGTCAAAGGCGTGCAGCGAGCCTCCGGCCACCACCAGCATCAGAGGACCCGATGGTAGGAGCTGGGCCAGCCCACGATCCATGGTCAGCTGCCGAAGCACCTCACCGTCCGGCGCCAGAACCAGCAGTTCGCGGCCAAAGGGCCGGGTCCGGGCGCGCTGGACCATGCGCGCCGGCCAGCAGCGCAGCCACCAGCGGCCGTCGGCGGCGGGCACTATCTGGTGGGCGGGCAAAGGCAGCTGGGCCAGGCGCTGGTAGCGTCGCCCCGAAGCGGTCATGATCCCCACCTCCGGACGCTCTCCGTCCCGCCCAACCAAAAGGGAATGGTCCGGAGCGACCGCCCAGGCGCTCACGACGGGGCGCAAGGTGCGAGACTCCACCACGCGACACCAGTCCGGGTCAGGCCGCAGCGGGGACGGGAGCTCCAGCCCCAGGGTGACCCAAGCGCGATCGGTGCGATCGGCGAAGTCCGAACAGGAGGCAGACATGCAGGAGATACGACTCTTAGACCTGGGCCTCTGCTCTTACACCAAGAGCCAGACCCTCTATCACGCGGTTGCATCGAGCCTGGGACCGGACGACCCCAACACCATCATTCTCTGTCGGCCGCGACGGCCCTACGTCTGCATCGGCCGCCACCAGGAACTCCACCGCGAGGTTGACGTTGATGCCTGCAGGCGTCTGGGACTGCCGATTCTCCGCCGTGAGGTAGGCGGGGGCGCGGTCTACCTGGACCGAGATCAGTTGTTCTTCCAACTGGTCTGGCAACCCCGCGAGATGCCGGCGCGGATCACCGAGGCCTTCGAGTACTTCGCCCGCGGCCCGGTCGCCTGCTACCAATCGCTGGGAGTCAGCGGAGCGCACTTCGCACCGGTCAACGACCTCCAGGTGGCCGGCCGCAAGATCGGCGGCCTGGGTGCCGCCAGCATCGGCCAGGCATTCGTCTTTGTCGGTTCGATTATCACCGCCTTCGACGCCCGGGCGGCGGCCAGCGTCCTGCGCATTCCCGACGAGAAGCTGCGCGACAAGGTGGCCCAGTCCATGGAGTCATATGTCTCCAGCCTGGCCCGGGAGCTGGGCCACCGCCCCCCAGCCCGGACGGTTCGCCGGGAGCTGGTGGGAGCGTTCGGGCGCACTCTCGGCACCGCCATCGTGCCCGGCGAGTTGCGCGACTCAGAACGGCTCGCGTACCGCCGCTGGGTCACCCAGATGCGCAGCCCAGCGTGGGTCGATCAGGTCCACATGCCTGCGGAACGCTTGAAAGCGCTGCGCATCACCGGTAATGTCGGACTCGGGCACGCCATCCACAAAGCCGCCGGCGGCCTTCTGCGCGTGACCGTCTTGGTCGCGGATGGGGAAATCACCTCAGCTTTGATCAGCGGCGACTTCTACGCGGTCGGGGACGCCCTGGAGCGAGTCGAAAGAGCGCTGCTGGGACCAGCTGCCATGGTCGCGGTCGGCGACCGCATCCGAAGGGCGTGGCCGGATGACGCCATCCCCGGGGTGGCGCCCGAGGCCCTCACAGAGGCGGTGAGGTTGGCGCTCACCCCGGACAGCTGGGTGGGCAGCGGTTGAGACTGGCGTCGGGCCTCGCCACCTGCGATGGCATCGAGCCACCGGTTGCCGAGTCGGCGGTCCCGGCCCCAAGGAGGCCCGGGCCAAGCCCGCTGGGCAGGTGGTCACGGTCTGCCCCATCGCCCCGTGCGGCCGGGAGGCGACTGCGCGCCCCGGGTGCGCCCCTGGCGCGCGGAACCTCGGTCCGCAGGCACCAGCGCCCGCCGCAGTACATCGGCTGAACCCAACCGCGCGGTGAGTGACTCGCCAGCGCCGACGCGGCCACCGGTGCCCTGGGTGGGGCTGGTGGCGGCTCCACTCCTGGGAATCCTCCTCCCGATCCTGGCCTACCTCTGGTTCTTGGGGCGTTTTGGGGTCAACGTGGTTAGGACTGACGAATGGACCATGGTGCCGCTGCTGGGAGCTCTCCACGTGCGCCGGCTCAGCCTGGGCATGCTGGGGAGCCAGCCCAACGAGCACCGAATGCTGGTCCCCAACCGGATTCCGGTTCTGCTGGGCAGCGCCGCCCACCTTGACACCCGGGGTCCCGTGGTGTTGGGCGCCGCTCTGTTGATCGGTGGTTGCAGCGCAGGCGGCCGAGTCTTGGCAAAGCTCGCTTGCCACCTCTTGGCCGGTTGTCCAGTCGCCCGATACCAGCTGGGACCTGGCA
>Ga0307373_10008158_pt1 | contig 16047 bp, 15 predicted proteins | sample OX2MG_FD_202534 | JGI IMG/M metagenome (GOLD analysis project Ga0307373, IMG submission 202534) | Soil microbial communities from Risofladan, Vaasa, Finland - OX-2 | ecosystem: Environmental > Terrestrial > Soil > Coastal area > Acid sulfate soil | place: Finland: Risofladan, Vaasa | collected... | reverse complement strand
GCCCCTGCCGATGATATCGATGGCCTGCACCAGCGGCACGCCGGCGGTCATCATGGTGGACAACTGGCGGCTGAAGAAGGCGATATCGGCGGATTTGATGCGCTTGCCGCGGCCCATGGCGGACAGAAAGTTTTCCTTGCGGATCCGGATCGGCATAATGCCCTGACGCCGGAGATCCGCCTTGACCGCGGACTCGCTGGAAGCCATGCTCTTGCCCTTGATGCGGGAACCTTTTTTGTCCGTGCCTTCCCAGAAGAAGTTGGACTGCTTGACTACTGCGATTGCCATGACTACCTCTATCCCTTCGACTGACTATTCGGTGGTAACCCGGTTGAGCTCTACCAGACTGGTGACGCCGCTCTTGACCTTTTGGAGGCCGGCCTTGCGCAGATCCCAGATGCCTTCTTTGTCCGCCTGATCGGCGATCTGGATGGCGCCGCCGCCTTCCATGATAAGCCGGCTTATGGCTTCGGTGACCGGCAGAACCTGATAGACCCCGGTACGGCCTTTGTAGCCATCCACGCACTGGTCGCAACCCACCGGCTCGAAAACCTCCATGCCCTCCTTGATTTCCGCTTCGCTGAAGCCTTCCTTGAGCAGCGCCTCCTTGGGGATTTTTGCCGCGCGCTTGCAGTTGGGGCAGAGTTTTCGCGCCAGACGCTGGGCGATGATGAGATTGACGGCGGTGGCGATGGAATACGGCGCCACGCCGATGTCCGCGAGACGCGAGAGTGTTTTGGGGGCGTCGTTGGTGTGCAGTGTGGACAACACCAGGTGGCCGGTTTGGGCGGCTTTGACCGCGATTTCGGCGGTTTCCAGGTCGCGGATTTCGCCCACCAGAATCACGTCCGGATCCTGACGCAGGAAGGCGCGCAGCGCCGAGGCGAAGGTCAGCCCCACCTTGGGGTGCACGTTCACCTGGTTGACGCCCGGTAACTGGATTTCCACCGGGTCTTCCGCCGTGCAGATATTCCGGTCCTTGGTGTTGAGAATATTGACGCCGGTATACAGGGAAACCGTCTTGCCGCTGCCGGTCGGACCGGTCACCAGGATCATTCCGTAGGGGCGCGCCAGCGCCTGCAGATACAGTTGCTTCTGGAAATCCTCATAACCGAGCGCATCAATGCCGAGTTTGGCGCTGGCGGGATCCAGGATGCGCAGCACGATCTTCTCGCCCCACAGGGTCGGACAGGTATTGACGCGGAAATCAATGGCGCGGGTTTTGGAGAGCTTGAGCTTGATACGGCCATCCTGGGGGATGCGGCGTTCGGAAATATCCAGGCGCGACAGAACCTTGAGACGCGCCGCGATTTTCATGGCCAGCACCACCGGCGGTTGCGCGACTTCGTGCAGCATGCCGTCCTGGCGCAGGCGGATGCGATAAAACTTCTCATAGGGTTCAAAATGGATATCGGATGCATTTCGGTTGATGGCGTCGAGCATGATTTTGTTGACGAACCGCACCACGGGGGCGTCGTCAATATCGGCGCTCTCTTCATTGAGATTGGCTGCGTCCTCATCGCCGGCGGAGATATCCAGCTTGTTGACCTCATCATCGAGATCACCCACGCCGGTATCCATGGAGCGCACGGCTTTTTCGATGGCGCGCAGCAGCTTGTCTTCTTCCACCACCACCGCGTCCACGGTGAGTCCGGTCTGGAACTTGATGTTATCGAGCGCCGGCAGGTTGGCCGGATCGGAAACCCCCACGAAAATCTTGCGGCCGCGGCGGAACAGGGGCAGTACGTGGTAGTTCTCAATGAGCTGGGCTTCCATTTCCTTGAGGGGAGCGTGGATCATATCCACGGCATCCAGGTCCAGCACCGGCACGCCAAACTCGTCGGCGGCGGTCGTCGCAATCATCCGGGCATTGAGTTTCTTGTGGCGCACCAGATAGGAAACCAGCGGCATTTTTTCCTGTAGCGCTTCCCGCTGGGCGTCCAGGGCTTGGGTCTCGTTGAGCACGCCATCAGCCACCAGTCTGCGGGGCAGACCGGTCAGGTTTACTCTGACGGTAGTCGTCGCCATATCCCCATCCCTCGGTATCCGCGAGCCCAAAACCGTGGGCCGTGGACCTAAGATAGTAGTGTATCGGCCGAAAATGTCCAAGTATGGCGGGGGCCTGCGGCCCAAAGCTGGCAGCGAACCTGAAGAAAGGCGACCAGCCGGAGGCCCCGGTTGGGCTGGTATCCTGTCCCTCTGTTTGGGGTTCGTGGGCTGGCAGTTTAATCAAAGCGGGGTGCTGGTTAGCCCATTGAAGCCGGTTTGTGAGGGCGTTCGTCCATTTATAGGGAAATACACGTGTTGAGTGAGGCAGTATGCCAGCAGCAGCCCGCACGCGATGGAACCGGGTACCACCCCGCTTTTTGCCATTGAGGTCATCGCACGCGGAGCCTTGTACCCACGGCATTATTGAGGAGCGAACTTGTTGAAATTTGGGGCGCTGGCCCGCAACACGCTGTGGATGACCTTCGGCCAGGGCGTGCGCATTCTGGTGCAGTTCGTTTATTTCGTTCTCATCGCGCGCATCCTGCACAGCGCCGGTTACGGTGCCTTTTCCGGTGTAGTGGCCCTGGTCGCGGTGCTGGTGCCGTTCGCCGGCTGGGGCAGCGGCAGTCTGCTCATCCAGAATGTCGCCCGCTCACCGCAAGTATTTTCGGTTTATTGGGGCAGATCGCTCGTCATTACCACCATCAGCGCGGTGCTGTTCGTGCTGCTGGCGCTGTTGCTGGGCTGGTGGATATTGCCGAGATCCATACCCCTGATGATCGTAGCGTGGGTCGCGATCTCGGATTTATTTTTTGCACGGATTCTGGAAGTGAGTGGCCAGGCATTCCAGGCATTTCAGAAATTATCCAAGACGGCGATAACCTGGATTCTGCTGGCATTAACCCGAGTGTGCGCCGTTCTGCTGCTCATGAAACTTAAAACACGGGATGACCTGTTGACCTGGTCCATCCTCTATATGTGCGGTACTGCAAGCATCGCGATCCTGGCATTCCTGTGGGTATGTGCTGAATACGGACGTCCAACCTGGAATTTTTCGCGCTGGCACGAGGAATTTGGCGAGGGGTTTTTCTTCGCGGCCGGCATCAGCGCCCAACGTATCTATATGGACAGTGACAAAACCCTGCTGACGCGGTTGTCCACGCTTGAAACCGCCGGCATCTACTCCGCTGCGGCCCGAGTCATAGATGTGGCGTTCGTGCCGGTATCCTCGCTGCTGGCCTCCGCCTACACGCGTTTCTTTGTACATGGCGGCCAAGGTATCCGCGGGAGCGCCTTGCTGGCGAAGCGGCTCATGCCGATGGCCGTGGTCTACGCCGTGATCGTTGGCATCGTGATTTATTTTTGTGCGCCGGTGTTGCCATGGCTGTTGGGCCGTGAATATGCCGAAGCCGCCAGCGCCGCCCGATGGCTGGCGGTGGTCCCCTTGCTCATGACACTTCACCAGTTTGCTGCCTACAGCCTCACCGGCGCAGGCAAGCAAGCTTTACGCGCCAGTTGCGAATTCGGCGTGGCCATCATCAACGTTCTGTTGAATGTTGTCTTGATACCCCTGTTTACATGGAAAGGGTCGGCTACCGCTATTATCGCGAGTGATGCCTTATTGGCGATAATCCTGTGGATGCTTATTTGGTATCTTCATTATCGCCAGCCTTTAATGCCAGATTAAAACCAGGCATTTCAACCAATGTGTTCAATAGACACGGTATTGCCTGACGACCTCGAGTAAATAGCGTGAAGCTGTGAAATTGAAATCCAAATGTATAGTCTCTTTATCGCGCTCACACTTCTTCAGGAATTCATAATCTGATGCCCGATCGAAGCTCGCAAGACGCGCATTGGATTGCAGACCGTGCTGCCGTTCCGTCCGCTGGCGCAGAATCAGGCAGGGTTTCTGCAGATAAGAGGCTTCTTCCTGAATGGAGCCGCCGTCGGTAAGCAAAAAGCGACAATGCACAATTTGTCGGATGAAATCAGGGTAGGTCTTTAACGGCGCCAGCGTGAAAGCCGGGTGAATCTCGAGCAGTTTAAGCAAACCACTGCGTGCCAGTGCGCGCTGCGTCGGACCGTGCAGAAAGAAGCGCATCGGGCCGATGGATTCGGACAATTGCATGACATGGCGGATGACGCGCTCCAAGCGCTTGCGGCGCGATAGGGTTTCAAGGCGATGCAGGGTCAGCACTGAATACGATCCGGCATCCGGGATCGGGGACATCAACTGGTGTTTCTGCACCATCAGCGCGAGCGCATCGCGCCCCGTGTTGTAGGCGGTGTTATAGATTTCACCGCGCAGGCTGCGCGACCGCAAACGCTCTTGGGAAAGCTCATCGGGAGCAAACAGCAGCTCCGCCCGGGATTCCACGTGACGACGGATCATCTCCTCCGGGAATGGATTCAGCAGGCTGCGGCTGGAAAGGCCGGCTTCCACCAACGCCACGGGCATCCTGGCCTTATGCCCCCAATAAAGCCCAAGCAGCGTGGACAAGGTGTCACCATGGACAAGCGCCACGCCCCGCGAATTCTCAAAATAGCGTTGCAGCAACTTTTGCCTGCGTAACAGCAGCAGGCGCCCACAGGATGCAAACCATGCGGCAGCCTGTTTGTAACTTTCTACATTCGCCGCGGTGGCGGATAAGCGGGTGATCCGAGGTTGAACATCAAAATCCTGCAATATGGTTTCAGTGAGGGCGGCGTGCTGCCCCAGGTCCAGCACATGATAGGGCGTGTTCGATTCTTCCAGAACATGCATCAAGGGCGCCATCTTGATGAATTGCGCTTTTGTGCCGATGACGAAGTGCATCATGTTATCAATGGGGATTGTTGTGTAGTCTGGTCGCGGTTCATGCCTGTTTCGAGTAAATCAACGTGGTGATCTGCTCCGATACCAGCCCTATAAGGAATACCAGTAAAGCGGTAATGAAAAGCAGCGCGCTCATGTTGGTGAGACGGTGTTCAGTCACAAAGGTATAGATGTAATAGCAAACCCCGGTCATGAAAAACGCAAAACTGATGGGCAGAAAAATCTTGAGCGGGGAATATAAGGTACCCACCTTGAAGATAATCAGCAGGAAACGCACACCATCCTGCAAAGGCCGGATATGACTTTTGCCGAGTCGTTTGCCGGCTGTGATGGATACATAGGCTACCCCATAGCCGGCCCGGAAGAACGCCATGGTGATGGTGGTGGGATAGGAAAAGCCGTTGGGCAGGAGATACAGGAACTCGCGAAAGCGCGCGGTCCCGACGGCACGAAAACCGGAGGTCAGGTCCGGAATGCGGTGGCCCACGATCCAACTGGCGAGCCGGTTGTAGATGCGATTGGCAAAATTCCGGCCGAGGGAGGCTTGGGAATGGCGGGTGCGCGCGCCGACCACCATGTCGTAACCGGTTTGAAGCTTGGCCAATAATGCAGGGATATCGTTGGCATTGTGTTGACCATCGCCATCCATGAACACCAGAATATTGCCGGTGGCCGCCCGCGCCCCCGACTTGATGGCGGCCCCGTTGCCCAACGAATAAGGATGGCGTACGACGCGGGCGCCGTGCCTTGCGGCGACATCGGCGGTGTCGTCCGTGGAACCGTCGTCCACCAGCAGCAGTTCAGCCTGCGGATAAAGCCTGTGAAGATCGGTCAGCAATTCTGGCAGAGCGGCGGCTTCATTCTTGGCGGGCAGGATGATACTGAGTGTCTGCGATTGCTCCGGCATGCGCGTGGCTCCAGTCGCTGATGGCTTGGCAATATAGCATTGTTCATGGATGAGCCGGAGTGTAAAGGCTCCCGGCGGGAGCCGAATCACTGTTGTCCCACACCCCAATGTATGGGTTTCTGCCCGTGGTGCGTAGTTCCGGGGATATCACCATCAGTAATCGAGCAGTGAGAAGCCTGCAAGCCTGGCGGCATGTGCCAGGTCGGCGTCGAAAACCCCGAAAAGGAACTCAGCACCCTGGCTGGCCTCGCGCACGGCTTCTACCGCCGCAAGGTGCACACTGTCGTAACCGCGTAAACCGTAGCGACCCGCGAGTTCGCCGGCGCGACGAACCAATGTTTCATCAGCCGCCACGATGTCCCATTGGCGCCAGTGCCTGTCCAGGGTGCGGCGCAGGCGCTGGAAGAGGGTCTTGTCCCGGCGAAACCTTGCATAGCGCGCGAAAGCCGCGCACGCTTCCGCATAGGTGATCAGGTGAGTGGCGATCACGCTGCTGCGCATTGCCACCTCTCGCACGCGTTCCGAGTGCGCTTCCTGCACCAAGAGCTTCACCAGCGCCGAGGTATCCAGATACAGGATCATCTGCGCTGGTCATGCACGATTTCGGCTAAAGATTTTTCTCCTGGCTTGAGACGCACCGTTGCCCGAGGGACACGGAGCTTGCCGTGGCCGGGCCTGATCCAGGGCTGGCGACGTAAACGGGCGATGGATTCCGCTTCGCCGCCGACCGGCGGCTTCTGCCCGCCTCGGGGCGCCACCAAACGCGCCATCGGCTTGCCATGTGAGGTCACGACCACCTCCAACCCGGCGTTGGCCTTGCGCAGATAGGCGGACAGGCGGCCTTTCAGTTCGCGAACCGAGACCTGCATGTCTACTCCTATGTGACTACAAAGTAGATTGTAGGCACATTTGGCTGTCGGCGCAAGGCGCACCTTGGCGCGGCGTACAAGCCGAAAAGGTGGTAAAGCAGCCGCGTGCCAAAAGGAGTCACCCGTTCGGTGGCATAACGGTCCACTGGGCCATTATCTGAATCCACCTCACCTCCAAGAGGGAAGGTATTTGCGGGGCAGCAGTGGGGCTGAGTCTATTTTTTGGAAGGAGAAACGCGGGGTGCCGTCCTGAGCGCGGCAATGCGCTTTTGGAGGTCTGTAATCACCGGGCTCAGGTTGCCCAATTTATTAAAGGCCATGACCTTGCGAAGATCCTCATTGGCCAGCACCGGATTCCGCAGGGCAATATCCAGCACTACGACGTTGATGCGGTACTGGGGCACGGTCGGCACTGTCTCCGCAGCCTGCTGCATCAATGTGCGGCTTTTTTGCAGGTTCCTGTGCGAGCCCTGGCTGAGAAAATTGCCGTAGTCAGTGAGGATATTGGCATAGGTAGAAGGCGTCTCCCGCAGGCGCGGATTGGCCAGGGCCGCGTCGAACAGGGATTGCAACGCGCTCGGCGGGAAATGACAGTTATCCGCATCCTCGCATTGCACCAGGCTTGTGAGCCCCTGCTGGTCGGAGGAACTGATGGCGTGCGTGCGCAGGCGCTCGGCCATGCGTGTGAAGTTTGCCGGATCGTTGTTGCCCGTGGTCTGGCTTTCCAACAAGGCCAATGCGGCCCCGGCGATGATGCCGGAATTGGGCAACGATGCCGAGTGTGCCAAGGCGGCTTTGGCCTGGGGCAGCAAACGTTTGTCTCCCGCCAGTACCAGATTGGTGAGCTCCTGTCCCAGCGCATACGTGGCATACGGTGACTGCGGATGGTTGGCCGCCTGGGTCTCCACCAGCGATAGCGTATTGCGCCAGACATAGGCGCGCATACCGGTGACCGCGCCGTAGGTAAGCAGCAGCGCCACCAGGATGCCGACGCGGTAACGCATACTCAACAAACGGGAATGCTCCGTGAGTATGAAACCGAATACCGCGAACAGAATGCCCAGATCGGCCAAATAATTACGGTGTTCGAAAGCGATTTCCAGGGGCCATACGGTGGATTCCAGCAGCTGTCCGGCGAAGAACCAGGCGATGCCGAAGCTGACCCACGGGCGCTTCTTCCAGGTGAAGATCGCGGTGATACCCAAGGCCATGAGCCCAAGGATTGAAAACAGCGTGGTCATTGGCGTCAGCAGGCCGCTGGAGAGCGGAATGTCATCATGATAAAGACCCAGATCCGGCAGGCGTGGGAACAGCGTCCAGCGAATGTAATCCCAGACCACCCGGGTTTCCGTCAGCAGCCGTTCACCAAGCGTGAAATCGCGGCCCGCATAACTCAGCGGCGCGCCGTGGCGTATCCCGAAGAGCCACACCAGACCCAGACACACGGGTAACACCAGAAATAATCCGAAGAAAACAGCCAGACCATGTTCACCGCTGCCGCTGCGGGAGCTAAAACGGAACACGCAGAGCTCGATGACCAACAGATAGACCGGCAAGAGTAATCCGGTTTCCTTAGCAGCAATGGCCAGCAGTCCGGTAAGAGACGTGCCGATATAAAGCCACCACCATCCGGATCTGCCTGCCAGCAGGCGCAGGCGTCCATGCACGTAAAGCACGCATCCCGCCAGTATGAAAAGCGAGCACAGGCTGGTTTCCCGCTGTACCACATAAAGAACCGCCGTCAGATTGAGCGGATGCAGAAGCCATGCGGCCGTGCACAACAGCGGCAGCCAGATTGCCGCGGTGGCAGATTCGATGATGCCTTTATCCAACCAATAGCGGGCAATCTGGCGCAGCAGGGTGAAAACCAGCAAACCGTTCAGCAGATGGATGACAAGATTGGTTATTTTGAAGGCAGTGGCTTGCATGCCATTGAAATAAATATTCAAGGCAAACGAAAGCATGCTGAGCGGGCGCTTCATGGGCCCCGCATCCGACGACAGCGCGGCATGCGCGAGTTGAGCCCAGGCCAGGCTGTGCAGGGCCAGCGCTTTATTCTGCAAGATGTTGGTGATGTCGTCGAAGGCGAACGGGCCTTGCAGGCCTGGCAGATAAGCGAGCACCGTCAGCAGCAAAGCCGCCAGGATGGCGAAGTAGGCATAGGTCCGCGATAAAGACATGGAACCGTGTGCTCCCGTCGGTTTTCTGATGTTCAACAAAAAATCCCCTCTCCCCATGCAGAGGGAGAGGGCCAGGGTGAGGGGGCAATATATTGGGAATGCTCTGATTTATTGTCCCGTTCGCCCTGAGCCCTTCGACAAGCTCAGGACAGGCACTGTCGAAGGGCAAATGACATTCGTTGATTCTAGAGGAATTATTCCGCGCATGGTTCGACCGGGCTCACCACGAACGGAATAAATCAGATGATATGGACGCCCCCTCTCCCTTAGGAACACTACATGCTAATGATATCCCCTCATCCCCACCTTCTCCCGCAAGGGGATAAGGAGTTCATGGGGCAGCAATGGGTTTTAGAGCGTCTAACGAAATGAGAACACTTGCCCTTGCCTTGCAGGGAGCGGTTGCCGAGGGTAGGATGAGGGGGCTTTGTAATCTTAAAGATGCATGGCGGTAATGTGGATGCTTGAAACGGGTGTCGTTACGGCGATGTAGGCGCTGATTTGTCCGCCGCCGCGCGTGTCGCTGCCAGGCTGGCTTTGAGTGATTGGATGTCCAGGTCCAGGCTGCCGAATTTGTTCAAACGCGATAACTGCTGTATCTGCTCTTCGGCCGCATTGAATTTTCCCGCGATCATCAAGCCCTTGGTCAAACTGATGCGGTACACGGCTATGTTTGGCTCGTAGTGTACGGACTGCTGCATGGCCGCAAGTATTTTGTTGAACGGTGCGCCGGTAAACGTCAGATAGTTGGAATAGATCACCCATAGGTCCGCGTTTGAGCGCCGCAGCTTTTCGATATTCTTCGAATGGAAGGCCGCCTGCAACATGGCTAGAGCCGTGGGAGCCAGGGATTTACAGGCCGTGGGCAGGCAATTCACCAGGCTGTCCAAGGCCGCCGTATCCTCGGTGGCGACCGGATAGGTGTGCAGGATTGCCTCGGCGTGTTGCTGCCAGGCCGGGTTCACCGGCAACTTCAGTTTGGCACTCACCAGCATCATGGCGGTATCCGGGATAATGTCGTCGCTCACCGCCGCGGCCCGCGCCAGGGTATGCAGCGCGATGCCCGCATCCTTCGGGATGCCACCCAGGGCGAAGTTGGAATAGGCTTGACCCAACGTATACAAGGCCCGTTCCGATCCGGGGTGGTGATGCGCTTCGTAGTAGCCAAAATCCAGGTAGCTCCGCCATTCCGATGCGCGTAGCCAGGTGACCGAAAACAACACCGGGATGGCGATGACTGCAATCGCCCAGCGCAAGGATAGGCGCGCATGCCGGCTGCCGCCGGCGCTGGGTAACAGCAGCAGGCTGAAGGCCGCCAGCAATAGGCCGTAATCCGGCAAATAGTTGCGGTGCTCGAAGGCGATCTCCAGCGGCAGGAGGGTGGACTCCATGGCCTGGCCGGCAAAGAAAAACAGGATGCCGAGACTCAACAGCGGCCGGCGCCGGCGTTGCCACCAGGCCAATGCGATCAATGCGATAAGCGCCAGCAGGCTCCACAGGGTCGTGAGCGGCGTCAGCAGCCCGGTCGAGATGCCAAGGTCATCGTGATACAAGGCCAGGTGGCGGATATCCGGAAAGAACGTCCATTGGATATACAGCCACACCACCCTGAATTCCGTGAGCACCCGTTCCGGCAGGGTGAAATCGCGATAGGCATAGTTGGCCAGGAAAAATTGCGGATGCGCGATGAGATACGCCAAGCCGATAATACCCGGCAGCACCAGGCCGCACACATAAAATGCCAATACATTTTTAGCGATGGCTTGTTTGCCATTGCGGAAACCGAATACCAGCCATTCGATCGCCAGCAGATACAGCGGCAGCAGCGCCGCATCCTCCTTGCAGAGCACTCCGACGATGCCAAGGAATGGCGTCAGCAGCCATACCAACGGCCAGCCGGTTTTCCCCGCCAGCATGCGCTCGCGGCCGACCACATAGGCCAGCATGCCCGCCAGGGTGAACAGCGCCGAGAGACTGGTCATGCGCTGCACGATGAAGAGCACGGTGGTGAGATTCAGCGGATGCAGGTCCCAGGCTGCCGCCACCAGCACACTCGCCCAGTTGATGTTGACATCTTTCCAATCAAATTGATAACGCCGCCGGCAGTTCATCAGCAGCCGCCGTGTCAGCCACAGGATCAGCAGGGCATCACTAAGATGGATGATGAGGTTGATGAGTTTGAAGGGAAACGAGTTGTTGCCGAAGAAGTAGATATTGAAGGCGAAGCTCAGCATGCTGATGGGCCGATACAAAAGGCCGGAATGCGAGGAAAATGCCGCCCGCAGCAGTTCATGGGGAGAAAGGGTTGCAAGCCGCAGTGCAATGTTGTTGACGATATTGGGGTTGTCGTCGAACAGGAAGGGGCCGTGCAGGCCGGGCCAATAGGCGATGGCCGTGGCGGCCAGCATGACCGTCACGGCTGCCAGCAGAAGAATACGCTGAGTTCTCTTATCCGTGAGCTGCATAGGGTTTTTCAGACGGCCAAAAAAATGCCCCGGCTTGGGCCGGGGCATGAATCATACCAAACCAAGTAAATATATTAGCGGCAATTGGTGGGCAAGTATTTGGCCACCACCGTTGTACCGGGACCAGGACCCTTCACCACGCCACCGGCAATTTCCGTAGTGCCGTATCCGCAGGCCCAAGAAATGCCGCCTGTGGAGGTATAGGGGGTAAGGGTCAGTGTATTGGTGCCAGCCTTCATACTGCCGCCGACTGTGGCCGGATTATACGTGATGACAATTTGCTCGCCGCCCAGTGCATTGCCCACACCGCTGCCAGCCGTGACCTCTATAGAAGTAACGTACTTCCCGGCAATGCTTATGTCCTTCGGTAGACCCCAACTGTTCGGGTCCGCGAGGTTAGTGTTAGCCGGCATGTAGCCCGTAGTTTGATAGGTTTCCCCAACCGCGGTCTTGGCCGCGGCGGCCAGATTCAGGCCTTCCGTGAGCTTCGAACGGGTCACATAGTCCTGATACTGGGGAATGGCGATGGCCGCCAGAATGCCGATGATCGCGATCACGATCATCAACTCGATAAGGGTAAAACCCTTTTGCACCTTGTTCATGACGATAACTCCTTGAAGTGAATGTTCAAATGGCGCACAAGGGCGCTTTCACACTAAGACTATGCAATCCGTGTGCCAAGCGAGAACCCCTGCGTTTTCAAGGGGGTGCTCCATAATGCAAGCCTGCGCAAGGCCTGTGGATAGACATTTTTGTCGGTTTTTGACACAAATGTCAGCCGCGGCAGTTGGCCGGCAGGAATTTCGCATCCACGGTCGTTCCTGATGCAGGGCCGCCGACGGTTGTGCCGTTGACCGTGACACTCGCATAACCACAGGCCCAGGCTACTGAAGCTTTCGGGGTCGCCAAAGGCGTCAAGGTCAGAATCTGGCCGGCGGTAACTCCACCGCCCACGTTGCCGTTATACGCAATAAAGATGGTGCCACCGGTCACCGTGATGTTCGCGACATATTTCCCGCTGATACTGGCGGCCGCTGGCAGCTCGAAACTGTTGGTAGGTGAGGTATTGCTACCGGTGGGCATGTGTCCCAGGGATTGGAAGGTCTTCGCAACGGCAATTTCGGCCTCGTCAGCCAGACTCAGTCCCTCCGAGATTTTGGTTCTGGTCACATAGTCCTGATATTGCGGGATAGCGATGCTCGCCAATACGCCGATGATGGCGATGACAATCATCAATTCAATCAGCGTGAATCCCCGTTGTGGTGAGCGCATGATACATAATCTCTGGAAGAATATTCTTCGTTCCTACACGAAGCATGTTTCATGCCAACTCGGGGCAGCAAGCCTTTCGTGGGAGCGGCGACATTCTGAAATCTGGTCGCGCTGTGTGACAGCGCTCCTACCGGGAATGGATTTTGATGGTGAGCGAGATTTTGTTTGTGGGAGCGGCGACACTCGCCGCGACAAGAGGCTATCGTCGCGCTGTGTGACAGCGCTCCTACCAAAGGCGACCTGCTAATTCATCGTGGGAGCGATGACATTCACCGCGACTGAAACCGGGTCGCGGTGTGTGACACCGCTCCTACCCAAAAAGACCTGATTATTTCCGGTGGGAGCGGCGACATTCGCCGCGACAAGAGGCTATCGTCGCGCTGTATGACAGCGCTCCTACCAAAGACGACCTGCTAATTCATCGTGGGAGCGATGTCATTCATCGCGACACACCTGCTTATAGCCACGCGGCATGCCAATGCGGATAATCCTCCACCTGTTCGACCATCCCTGCCCGCAATGGATTGGCAATTACATACCGGACAAGCTGTTCCATGTCTTCCTCACGGCGGACGGCGTGGTCATGGTAGCCTGCTTGCCAGAGCCGTTGTGCGGTGATCCCGCGGATCGCATGAATCCGGCGCGCGACACCACCTTTATATTGGCGCATCAACGAATCCATGGAAATATGTCCCGTTAAATACAGGAGCCAATGCACATGATCCGGCATCACGACTCCAGCCAGCGTCCGGGTATCACCGCGCAGATCGTGATACCGCATTCCCAGCAACGCACAACGCGCATAGCTGAAATTCATGAACACGGGTTTGCGCAGATGCGTAGCGGTTGTCAGCAAGTATGCTTGCGCCGGGATTGAGTGACGGCCCTTGCGTAGATTTCGCGCGTGCGCGGACGAGTTGTTCCGGTGACGTTCCATGCTTCTATTTCCCTCCGTGGAAGCGACCGCATGCACCAAGGATAGCATCGGTCGCGGTGTGTGACAGCGCTCCTACCCAAAAAGACCTGCTAATTCATCGTGGAGCGATGACATTCGCCATGACATGAAACCCGGCAAACCTTCCCGTGGGAGTGGCGACACTCGCCGCGACTGAAACCGGGTCGCGGTGTGTAACAGCGTTCCTACCCAAAAAGACCTGCTAATCCATCGTGGAGCGATGACATTCGCCACGACAAGAAACCCGGCAAACCTTCCCGTGGGAGCGGCGACACTCGCCGCGACTGAAACCGGGTCGCGGTGTGTGCCACCGCTCCTACTCAAAAAGGACCTGCTAATCCATCGTAGGAGCGGCGACATTCGCGCAATAACCCCGATTCAAATTCACGATTGAAACTCCGCCCGCATTAAAAATGGGGATTAATATTTGACACCCCGCGAGACCATCAGCCTCATCAGCCAAGCTCAGGTGTGCATGAACCTATCGTGTGGTGGGGAATTTCGGCGTGGTCAAACGCAGAAGAGTTTGATTGGCCACCGCAGGCGAGAAGTCAGCCTGGATGCGCGCGCGCATGAGTTCGAGCAGGGCCTCGGGTGCCGTGACGGCTGACAGCCGCTCCTCCAGGAGCACTTGCCGAATGGCTCCGGTCTTTGCAAGCGCAGCGGTGAACTCAATATCCTTCTCGCGTCCCGCGCCATATTTCGATAGCGCGAGATCGTGAAGCTCCATGCAGAGTCCGGTGAAGCCGCCAACACGCACGGGGATTGCCCGTTCACGCCAGCCCGCGGGTGCGTAGGTGGGGGTCGTGAAATCCACCCCCTGCACGTAGTACCCATACTGCTCATCAAACGGCGAGCCCTCACCCAGCCACGCGTCGAGCTTGTCGGCGTAGTCCTGAATCTTCGACGGGTCTGGAGGTGACGGGATGACATCCACATCGCGCGTGCCGACCAAGGTTTCATCCTGAGAGGCGGGAAGACTCGCGAGTGCCGCTGCGGAACCGATGATGTAGAAATACTCGAGTCCGGAGCGTCGTCCCACCTCGCGGATCACGTGCTCGAGATCCTTTCGCTTCATCGTGCATTGCGCCTGAACTGCCGGAAGATCCGGGTACGTTCTTTCGGTGGCACGAATACCGAAAAGGGGGATTCGCGTCGGAGCGCCGCCGCTTGCGCGGAGTCCTCCGCCATGACCCGCAGGAGCTTCGGCATCGGTTCTGCCAGGAGCGCCGCCCAGCGATCGTGATAGACCCGGCCGGCCGGATTCACCTCCCGAAGTTTGCCCAGCCTCTTGCGTGCGGCCTCGTGAAGATGGGGCTCCGCCAGGAGGCGCCTGGCGACCGATGCATGCAACAAACGACTCCGGATTTCGGCCATGCCGATGCGGCCATCCGCGAGATGGTAACGGCGCGCGCGCGCCTCCCCGACCGCGACGACCCGGCCACGCGCGCGCAATCTTGTCAGGGCGCGCGACAGCGTTGGCTGGCTCACGTGCGAGCGAAGCTGCGAGCTAAGCTCGGGACTCTTGAGGCCGCCGGGGCTGGCCGCCAGCAGCGCGAGGAGTTGAGATTCAAGATCAGGGGTACGGAGGCGGCGGGGCATAGGCTCTCCTTTAATGAATGAATAATGAATAGATTATAGTCGCCACACCCGGGATGTGCCATCGGGAGTCAAATACAAATCCCGATAAAAGCAACGGCTTGATTATTCCAACCCCAGTTTCTTGATGCGACAGCGTAATTGCCGGCTTAGCGTGCGAACAGTTTTTGAAGGACAACCACTACTTGGTCCGCGATTGACTGATCGAGCTTGCCGAGACGTTTAACCAGGCGTGTCTTGTCAACGGTACGGACTTGATCCAGCACGATTTGACCACGCTTGCGCTGGAAAGTGATGGCCACACGGGTAGGGTAATCCCGGCCGTGGGTGGTCATGGGCGCCACGATGACGGTGCCGATATGGCGGTTCATCTCATCCGGGGAAATCACCACGCAGGGTCGAGTTTTCTGAATCTCATGTCCCTGGGTGGGGTCCAGATTGACCAGAAAAATATCAAAACGCCCGATTACCAGCGCCACTCAGTACTGTCCCAGGCCGTTTCGCCGAGTGCGGCAGCGTCCAACAGAGTGTCATCACCCGCTTTGCGCATGGCTGCAAAAGAGGTTTCCCAACCGGCACGGGGTTGATGCACGCTGCGGATGATTACTTCACCATTGCGCACATCCAGCTCCGCCTCGCCGTCCAAGGCACACTGCTCCAGTACCGCCTTGGGTAGACGGATGCCTTTCGAGTTGCCGATACGTACGATGGCGACTTTCATGCTGCATACCTGCGCGGGGTGGAACCACATTGTAATTACACACACTGGCGGCGTCAAATGTTGCCAATGACCGTTGCCGCACGCAGCCCGACAACACTAAATTCCGAACAGGTTATTCCAATCCCAGTTTCTTGATGCGATAGCGTAATTGCCGGAAGCTCATGCCCAGCAATTTGGCGGCGGCTCCCACGAGAACGGCCGCTGGATTGAGATCCGGAAAATTCGGTTTATTTTCATCAATGCCGGGAATCCGACGAAGATCGAGTTGCCTG
>Ga0307373_10008156_pt1 | contig 16056 bp, 12 predicted proteins | sample OX2MG_FD_202534 | JGI IMG/M metagenome (GOLD analysis project Ga0307373, IMG submission 202534) | Soil microbial communities from Risofladan, Vaasa, Finland - OX-2 | ecosystem: Environmental > Terrestrial > Soil > Coastal area > Acid sulfate soil | place: Finland: Risofladan, Vaasa | collected... | reverse complement strand
ATGGCGGCGCCGCGCCGGCTGCCCTTTATCACCACGCTGCATGGAACGGACATCACCCTGGTCGGTGCGAACCGGGAATACCTGCCCATTACGCGCTTTTCCATCGAACAGAGCGACGGCGTGACGGCCATTTCGCATTACCTGCGGGAGAGAACCATTCAGGAGTTCGACATCCGGCGGCCGATCGAGATGATTCCCGATTTCGTCAACTGCGACGTCTATTCCCGTTCGGCCGATGGCGAGCTGCGCGCCCGCGTCGCGCCGGGCGGCGAGCCGATCCTGATGCACCTCTCGAATTTCCGTCCCGTCAAACGCGCCCTGGACGCCGTCGAGATCTTCGCGCTGGTTCGCGACAAAATGCCCGCCAAGCTCGTCATGATCGGGGACGGTCCCGACCGCGCCGCGGCCGAACACATAGCGAGCAAAAAGGGTCTGCACCAGGACGTGCACTTCCTCGGCAAGCAGGACGGCGTCTACCGGAAACTCGCCGGCGCCGATCTGTTTCTGCTGCCTTCCCAACTGGAATCCTTTGGACTGGCCGCGCTCGAGGCGATGGCGTGCGAGGTTCCCGTCATCGCGACAAACGTCGGCGGCGTGCCGGAAGTCGTCGAGCACGGCGTCGATGGATACCTGGTCGAGCCGGGCGACGTTGCCTCCGCCGCGCGGTATGCCGTGGAAATCCTGTCCCGGGCCGACCGCGGCCGGGAAATGGGACTGCGCGCGCGCGCCGATGCGGAAAAGAAATACTCGGCCAAGGACGTCATCCCGCAGTACGAGCGGTATTACCAGAGCGTCGTTTCCGGGTCTCGCGATTAGCGCCGGGCACGGCCGAAACATCCGGCATACATCCTTCCGGTTGCGCCTGTCGCGGCCGGCCCAGCCCCCCCCAGGCACGGCCAGCCGTAGAAGCATCGCGGCCCGCGCGGGGAAAGGATTGGCTGGAAGCACTCGATCCAGGGTATTTTGTGCGCGTGCGCCGGCCCATCGAGCGGGACGGCAAGGCGTCCTGACGCCCCGACGCCATCCGGCGACCGGCAAGCTCGTTTTCCATGGAAACAAAAGCGTCTTCGCAAAACACGCAGCTGGTCCGCGGCCTGGGCCTTGGGGGGGCGATCGCCCTCAACGTGAATTTGATGATCGGCGTCGGGCCATTCATCACCCTGCCGCTCGTCGTCGAGGCGATGGGCGGGCCGCAGGCGATGCTGGGCTGGGTATTGGGCGCGCTGCTGGCGCTCTGCGACGGTCTGGTCATCGCCGAGCTGGGCGCGGCGATGCCCGATGCCGGCGGCTCCTACGCCTATATCCGCGACATCTACGGCCGCAACAAACTCGGCCGCCTGCTCTCCTTCCTGTTCGTTTGGCAGCTCACCTTCAGCGCACCGCTCAGCATCGCCAGCGGCTGCATCGGCCTCTCCCTCTACGCGGCCTATTTGTGGCCGTCGCTGCTGCGCCCCGTCGGCAGCCTGCATCTGTCGCTGCCACTCGGCGGCGCGCTCAACGGCAACCTGCTGATCACCCGCGGCACATTCCTGGCGATTGCCGTCTGCCTGCTCGCGACCCTGCTCTCCTACCGCAAGATCGGCATGGTTGGCTCGGTTTCCAAATTCCTGTTCTGGGGAGTGCTGGGCACGATCCTCTGGGTCATTTTCGCGGGATTCACTCATTTCCATCCCTCGCTCGCTTTCACCTTCCCCCCGGGAGCCTTCCGCTTCTCCTCGGGCTTCTTCCTCGGGCTCGGGGCGGCGATGCTGGTAACCACCTACGACTACTGGGGCTATTACAACGTCGCTTTTCTCGGCGGCGAGGTTCGCGATCCGGGCCGCACCATTCCGCGAGCGGTCATCTATTCGGTCGTTCTGGTGGCGGCTCTCTATCTGGCGATGACGCTCGGCGTCATGGGGGTCATTCCGTGGCAGGAACTGATGGTGACCGCGCACTCCAACGCCCGGGATTTCGTCATCTCCTCCTTCATGCAGCGCATCTACGGACGGACGGCGGCCGCCGTCGTCACGCTGCTGATTCTCTGGACGGCGTTCGCATCGATTTTTTCGCTTCTGATGGGTTATTCGCGCGTGCCGTACGCGGCCGCGCTCGACGGGAACTATTTCCGCGCGTTCAAGCGCCTGCACCCGCGGCACCAGTTCCCGAGCGTTTCGCTGGTGACGGTCGGGGTGGTAGCGGCGGTCTTTTGCACGATGCAACTGGTGAGCGTGATCGCCGCGCTCGTGGTGATCCGTCTATTGCTGCAGTTTCTGGTCCAGGACGTCGGCCTGATCGTGCTGCGCATACGCCGGCCCGATCTCGACCGGCCGTTCCGCATGTGGCTCTATCCGCTGCCCGCGCTGGTGGCCATCGCCGGTTTTATCTACATCCTGATTTCGCGGCCTCATTTTGCCCGGGAGTTGCGTTACGGATTCGTCATCCTGCTCGCCGGCCTGATCATCTACGCCGTGCGTGCCGTTCGCCGCTCGGAATGGCCCTTTACCCGGGGCCAGGCGAGCGCGCCGGGCCCCGGCGAGCCGTAGCGTAGAATGAAGCTTTCGGGCGTCCCGAAGATTCCTGGCGGCGCCGGTTGATGCAGGCGGCATATCGGCCGAGAATTTCCAATTTGGGGGAAAGATGAAGTTTAAGCGAATTGCCGGTCTGGCAGCCGTCGCTGGCGCGCTGGCGCTCGGGATGGGGCTGGTTGCGCGCCGCGTCGTCGCGCAGCCGCCATGGGCCGTGAGCATCCGGCCCGAGACCCGCCTGCGTCCCATCGCCATCGATCGCGGCGCCGCCGCCCTGTGGCAGAGCCTGCTGAAGCTGCACACGCGCGCCAGCATGCTGATGATCGACGCCCATCCGGACGACGAAGACGGCGGGCTGCTGGCCTACGAATCACGCGGCCAGGGCGCGCGCGTCGCGCTGCTCACGCTGAACCGGGGCGAATCGGGGCAGAACCTGATGGGTTCGGACCTGTTCGACGCCTTGGGGCTGGTGCGCACCGAGGAGCTGCTCGACGCCGACCAGTATTACGGCTCCCAGCAGTATTTCACGCCGGTCATCGACTTCGGCTTCTCGAAGTCGAAAGAAGAAACCCTTCAAAAATGGGGGCACCGCCGCACTCTCGCGCAAGTCGTTCGCGTCATCCGCATGGTCCGCCCGCTCGTGCTCACCTCGGTTTTCGTCGGCGGGCCCTCCGACGGGCACGGCCACCATCAGGCCTCGGGCGAGATGGCGCAGGAAGCCTTCAGCGACGCCGGCAATCCCCACATGTTCCCCGAGCAGATTCGCCAGGGGCTGCGGCCCTGGACGCCGCTAAAGGATTACGCCCGCGTGCCCACCTTCGCGATTCGCGACGGCCACATCCGGGATTATGCGGATGGCCACACCTACCCCTTGCGCTTTTACAACTACGTCAGCGGCAAATGGATGAACGGGATGCTTTCGGCCGATCTCACCATCCCCGAGGGCCGCTACGATCCGCTGCTCGGTGGCTCGTTCCTGCAGATCGGGCGTGAAGGCCTGGGTTTCCAGAAATCGCAGACAGGCGGAATCACCCCTCCCCCGCCCGGCCCCTACAACGCGGCCTATCATCTTTTTGGCTCGCGCGTTCATGCGCCCGCGAAAGGCAATTCGATGTTCGCCGGCATCGACGTTTCTCTCGCCGGGATTGCCGATCTGGCCGGAGGGCAAAACAACGCGTTTCTGAAGACCGGCCTGGCGAAAATCAACCGGGACGTCGAGCAGGCGATGCGGCAATTTGACGAGCGGCGTCCCGATGCCATCGCGCCGCTGCTCGCGGCCGGGGCCAAGGCCAACCTCGCCCTGATCGATCAGGTGCGGTCGAGTTCGCTCGCGGCCGAGGCGAAATACAACGTCCTGTATGAGCTGCGGATCAAACAGGCTCAATTCAATACCGCCCTGGCCGAATCGCTGGGGCTTTCCGTTCGTGCGTCGGTAACACCGGACCAGGCGCCTCAACCCAACTTCGGGAGATTCCGCTACCCGAGCACGCCTCGCGTAGCGATTCCCGGCGAGACGATCCATGTCAGCGTGCGCGCCGCCGACCAGAACGGGATTCCCGTCGCGATCGAGCGGGTCTGGATCGACACGCCGCAAGGCGAAAGGTGGAGCGTCTCGCCCGAGGGAAAATCGCCCAGCCTTCTCGGCGCGGGCCAGGTGTCGTCGGAACGCTTCCAGGTCCGGGTAGCCGAGGATGCCAAGCCCACGCGGCCCTATTTCTCGCGCGCCAGCGTCGAGCAGAACAACTACACCATCGACGATCCGAAATACCTGGACCTGCCCTTCGCGCCCTATCCGGTTTCCGGTTGGGTGGAGTTCGAATATGAAGGGGTGCCTGTGCGGGCGGGACAGGTCGCCCAGACATTTCAACGCGAGACAGGTTTTGGGGATGTGCCCGAGCCTTTGGTTGTGGCCCCGGCCATCTCGCTCAGGATTTCTCCGCGCGCGGCAGTCGTGCCGCTGAGCGCGAAATCCTTTCCACTCTCGGTTCTCGTCCACAGCAACATCGAGGCAGCGGCGCAGGGAACAGTGAGACTCGACCTGCCCGCCGGCTGGGATGCGGCGCCCGCGTTCGTACCTTTTTCCATAGCGAAGCACGGCCAGGACGAAACAATCCGGTTCACGGTGCGTCCGGCCTCGCTTCAGCAAAAACCGTACGAACTGCACGCCGTCGCCATGTGCGGCGGCCGCCGGTACACGGAGGGCTATGAGCAGGTCGGCTATCCCGGATTGCGCCCCTACTATCTGTATCGTCCGGCGAACTACGAAACAACCGGGGTTGACGTGAAGATCGCTCCGGGGCTGAAAGTCGGTTTCCTGGAGGGCACCGGGTCCCAAGTACCGGAATCGCTCGTGGCCCTGGGCGTGCATACCACGTCACTCAATGCGCAGGAGATCGCCTCGGGCGACCTCGCCCGGTTCAACGCCATCATCATCGGCGTGCGCGCCTATTCGGTTCAACCGGCACTGGCTACCTACAACCAGCGCCTGCTGGCCTACGTCCACCAGGGCGGCACACTGATCGTGCAGTATCAAGCGGGCACCTACAACCATAACTACGGGCCGTATCCTCTGGAGGTCAACGCTACGCCCACCGGGACGGTCACGAACGAGGATTCGGCGGTTCAATTCCTGCTGCCCGACAATCCGGCATTGCGTTGGCCCAACAGGATCGGCGAGCAGGACTTCGCCGGCTGGGTCGAAGAGCGCGGCCATAGCTTCGCCGCCTCCTGGGATCCGCATTGGAAGGCTTTGGTCGAAATGCACGACCCGGGGCAGGCACCACAACGGGGCGGCCTTTTAATCGCCCGTTATGGAAAAGGCGAATATGTCTACGAGGCGCTGGCGCTCTACCGCCAATTGCCCGCCGGCGTTCCCGGCTCTTATCGCATCATGGCTAACCTTTTGAGCTTGAGCGCCAATCCCGCGCGCGGGCGCTGATTCCGTTCCGGCCGAAATCCCCGCCGGGCGCCAGGCCCGGGGAAAATCGGCGCACGCAGGGCCGCCAGGAGCATTCATCGCGCCATGTCGCTGATGATGAAAGAAATCGCCGAGCAGCCGGAAGCGCTCCGGCGCACGTTCGAAGCCGAGCGCGGTCACGTGCGGGAGTTCCGGCGCCTGGCCGGGCGCCGTTTCCGCATGATCGTGCTTGTGGCGCGGGGCACCTCCGACAATGCGGCCCTTTTCGGCCGTTACTTGCTCGAATTGACTGCCGGCATTCCGGTTGTGCTCGCGGCGCCGTCCATTTACACGCTCTACCACACGCATTTCGACCTCAAGCGCACTTTGATGATCGGCATCTCACAGTCGGGTGAATCGACCGATGTGAACCGGGTGCTCCACGCCGGCCACCGCCAAGGCGCCTATACCGTGGGGATCACGAACGAGGCGCGCTCGACCATGGCACGGACTGTCGACGACGTCTTCACGGTCCGAGCGGGAAAGGAACGCTCGGTCGCCGCGACAAAAACCTACACCGGCCAATTGCTGGCGCTCTATCTGATCGCGAACGGACTGGGATCGGCGATTCGTCTGGACGACGTGGCCCGGATTCCCGCCTGGGCCCAGCAGGCGCTCACGCTCGAAAATCCGGTCCGGGAGTTGGCCGCGCATTACCGCCCGATGCGGCATGCCATGGTGGTGGCGCGAGGGCTGAATTACGCGAGCGCCTTCGAATTTTCTTTGAAGCTGATGGAAACCTGCTACGTCGCGGCCGAGCGGTTCAGTTCGGCCGATTTTCTCCACGGCCCGATCGCCATGGTGGAGGGCGGCCTGCCGATCTTCCTGTTCCTGCCCCCGGGCCCCTGCCAACCGGGCCTTGCAGCCCTGGCCCGCAAGCTGCGCGGCATGCATGCCGAGACCGTTCTTTTCACCTCGAAAGAGGTGCGGCTCCCCATCTCCACCTTTGTTGTCCGTATCCCCGCCGTCATTCCGGAGTTGTACACGGCCATTCCGTACATCATTCCCGGACAGATTTTCGCCGCCCTGCTGGCCGAGGCCAAGGGCATCAACCCCGATAGACCTCGTTTCCTCCATAAGGTCACCCGCACGATTTGACGTTGCCAGTGAAACGCGGCGGCAAAAAAACGAGATAAGTGCCCCTGCCTCAATGAAAAACCACGGCGCCCGTCACGGTTGCGCCCATACCGCCGCTTCTGCGGCCATTTCGCAGATCGCAGCATCTAACGAAGTGAGAGTCAGGTTGGAAACAGCTGGTGGACATGGAAAGGAGAAATGCCATGGACGCCCGTACCCAAGACGTCAAGTTCCGCAGGGCGAATAAAAAAAGAATCCCGATCATTGCCGGCCTGCTGGTGTTCGCCGCCGCTACGATGGCAAGCCAGGCGGCTCTGGCCAAGGCGCCTGTAATCCCGGACCCGGGAAGCCAGGCGGGTTACCAAGCGCGGCTCGGCGATCAGGTCTACAGCCGGCTGGTCACCATCCCCTGGTACAGCATCTTCGATAATCTGGAATACTCGATTCAAGGGCACACGGTGACGGTCAGTGGCCAGGTGGTTTTTCCTCTGTCGAAATCTTCGGTCGCGAACTCGCTCGAAGGGCTTCCCGGCGTGGCGCGCATCGTCAACCATGTTACGCAGCTGCCCGACAGCCCCTTCGACAACCAGATTCGCCGGGCGGAATACCGCACGCTCTTCCATTTCAGTTCGCCGCTTTTCCGCTATTCGCTTGGCGCGAATCCGTCGGTCCACATCATTGTGGATAACAGCCGCGTGAAGCTGGTGGGCGTTGTGGGCAGCCGGATGGACCGGGAAATCGCGGGCATGCGCGCGCGTTCGGTGCCGAATGTCTTCTCGGTAACGAACGATCTGCAGGTTGAAAAATAACGCGCGGCCGGTTGGGAACCCGCATCACGCGCGGACCCTCTAGCCGATCGTGATGCGGGCTTTGTTCCGCGCGAGCCACGGGTCGAAGCTTTGCAGCTCCGAGTTCAGGCCGCGCGAGAACCCGACGTCGCGAGCGCCGCAGTAGTACTCGTTGAAATCGCGCTTGAACTGAAACATGTTTCCCAGGTCGTCAGCGCCGGGAAAGCCGAACGAGCGGTACTCGTCGGGCGTGACGGCGTTATAGCCGACCGGCTGGCCGAGGGCGCGGCTGAACGAAGCAGCCATCTGCGCTCCGGTCAGCTGCTCGCCGGCAATCCCCACGTGCTTGCCAATGAGCTCGCCGCCTCGCCGGAAAATTCCATAGGCGCACTTGCCGATGTCCTCGGCGGCCATGCCGGGCAGCTTCTTGTCGCCCATGGGAAGCGTGATGGTCAGCTTGCCGTCGGGGCCCTTCTTCGGGCCCATGCCGAAAAGGATGAAGTTATCCCAGTAGAACGAAGTGAGCAGGAACGTCGTCGGCACACCCGCATCGGTAAAGAAATGGTCGGCATCGCTCTTGCCGTCGAAATGCGGCACCTTGTATTTCCCCATCAGGGTGGGCATGCGATTGTCGTCGAGCGGCACCCATTTGCGGGTGTCCTCGAACGTGGACCAGATGACGTGGCGCAGGCCAGCTCGCCCGGCGGCGCGGGCCATGGCAGCCCCCTCGGCCGTTTCCTTCTCGGGCGAAGAATGCGCCCAGTAGAACGTGACGCAAAACGCGCCCCAAGCGCCGGCAAAGGCGCGATCGAGGCTTTCCGGTTCGTCGACATTGGCCGCGACAACCTCGGCGCCGGCCTTGGCCAGCTCTTTCGCCTTCTCCGAATTCACATCGCGAGTAAGCGCGCGGACGGCGAAGCCGCCGTCGGGATCGCCGAGAATGGCGCGCGCCATTCCGCCGCCCTGGGCTCCGGTCGCCCCAACCACCGCAATGATTTTCTGATCGGCCATAACCTTCCCCCTTCCCAGGCACCGCGAAATGAAAACAGGCTTCCGCGAGAACCTTATTTCCCGCTGCCGGCAGTCTTCAATCCGGGGCCGCGAATTGTCGTGCCGAAAAGGAGCGCCTTACTTGCCGACCTTCGACAGGAGCTGCACGAATCGTTCCTGGCGCTCTTCCTGCGTCTGGCCGGCGTAGGCCTCGGCGACCTGGGTGGCGTTCATCGAGCAGAATTTCGGTCCGCACATCGAGCAGAACTTCGCTTCCTTGTAATAGGGATCGGCGAGGGTTTCGTCGTGCATCGAGCGCGCCGTGGCGGGATCGAGCGAGAGATCGAACTGCTTTTCCCAATCGAACAGAAAACGGGCATAGCTCAAGGCGTCGTCGCGGTCGCGGGCGCCGGGACGGTGCCGGGCGACGTCGGCCGCGTGGGCGGCGATCTTGTAGGCGATGATACCCTGGCGAACGTCGTCGGCGTTGGGCAGGCCCAGATGCTCCTTCGGGGTGACGTAGCAAAGCATGGCCGCCCCGTACCAGCCGATCATCGCGGCGCCGATGGCGCTGGTGATGTGGTCGTAGCCCGGCGCGACGTCGGTGACGAGCGGACCGAGCGTGTAGAAGGGCGCCTCGTGGCACATCTCCATCTCTTTTTTCACCTGCAGCTCGATCTGGTCCATCGGGACGTGGCCGGGGCCCTCGATCATCACCTGCACGTCGTATTCCCAGGCCTTCTGGGCCAGCTCGCCCAGAACGCGCAGTTCGGCGAACTGCGCCTGGTCGGACGCGTCGGCCAGCGAGCCGGGGCGCAAGCCGTCGCCGAGGGAAAAACTGACGTCATACTTGCGGAAGATCTTGCAGATATCGGTGAAGCGCTCGTACAGGAAATTCTCCTGGTGGTGATAGCTCATCCACTGGGCGAGCAACGCCCCCCCGCGGCTCACGATTCCCGTGATGCGGTTGCGGACCAGGGGCAGGAACTCGCGCAGGACGCCGGCATGGATCGTCATGTAGTCCACGCCTTGCGCGGCCTGCTCCTCGATCACTTCGAGCATCAGGTCCGCGGTCACGTCCTCCATCCGGCGCACGCGGGTGACGGCTTCGTAGATCGGCACCGTGCCGATCGGGATGGGGGAATGATCGATGATGGCCTGGCGAATGGCGGGAATATCGCCGCCGGTCGAAAGGTCCATGGCCGTGTCGGCGCCGTAATGAACCGAAACGTGAAGTTTTTCCAGTTCCTGGTCGATATTGGAGGTGGTCGCGGAATTGCCGATGTTGGAGTTGATCTTGCAATTGAAGGCGACGCCGATGCCCATCGGCTCGAGGCTGCGATGGCGGATGTTGGCGGGTATGATGGCGCGGCCGCGAGCGACCTCGTCGCGCACGGCCTCGACCGGCAGCTTTTCCCGCTGGGCGACATATTCCATTTCGCCCGTGACGAGCCCGCAGCGGGCAAGATGCATCTGCGTTACGTTTTCGTCGCCACTCTTGGCCGACTCCGCCAGCCGCTGATCAATCCACGTATCTCTCAATGCCATGACGCTCCCCCAGTGCAGGTTTTTTGCCGAATGCCGACCGCGACTGTTTCCTATTCTACTCCCGAACTGCCCGGCGTACGGGACGGGAGTGCCCAACGGTCGGCTTGACCGCATTGCTAGCCTTCCAGGTGCCGATCCGTCGCCCCCAGCCGGAGGTACGGCGCGGGCCTAGCTGGACGACCTACCTGCCGCAACGGCCTCTTCTTCTATGAACCAGACCGCCTCGTAGGCATTTTTCAGGTTGAGCCACTGCACATGGATTAGGGCGATGAGAATCAGAGGAGCGAGGAGTGCCAGCGCCTCAGGGGTAAGGACGAGTTGGCCGCCCACCAGGACCGCAAGCCTGGAGTAAAATTCTTTCATCTTCAACCTCGCCGCTTCGTCTGGAACCTTCTCGACCGCCTCATTCCAAGCCTGCGCCCAGTCCCGGGTGGGGTGCCTGGCAACGAGTTTCCAGCTGAGGAAGGCGAGCGTGAAGCGGAACGGCGTGATGTTGTGCGCGTACCGAATGAATCCATTGATGAGCTGTCGCAACAGAACATAGGCTTCGTGGTCGAACGCTATTTTTCCGTCCGCGGCGAGGTCAAAGGCCTCATCCCTAAGCGCGAACAGCTGCTGCCGAAACATGTCCACTCTCTGCGCTGGCCATAGGCACAAGAGTACCCAGGCGAGGAGCAGAAAGGAGGCAGACGATCCGAACACTACCTCGAGGTTCGCAGCTGTCATCTTATGCGTCCTCCTTCCTGGTCAGCCCCTCCGGTGTGAGGTTGCTGGAAGTGCGCTTTGGGTCAAGGCGTAGCTCTAGGTCGGTAATCCTCTTCGCCAGCCTCTTCCTGGTCTCCTGGTGCTGCTTTCTCTCCCTGACATACAGCCCAATCGAAAACCCTGACACCGACAGGGCTAAGGTCGCCCTTACGGTCGCGCTAGCCAACATCTTGAGGGTAACACTCGCGAACGTCGCCTGGCCAGCAAATGCCCGGATCGCTACGGACGACTGGTAAACGCAGAAGGCGGCGAAAAGCCAGCCGAGCGCGAATCTGCCGTTTGCCCGCAGCAGGTCGAAGACTTGGCTCCAGAACCAAAACTTAAACGGCACCGGCGAGGGGGCAGCGGTCCCGACGGCCTTTGCGTTATCTTCCGCCACGGGAGCGATGATACGTCGGCGGGCGTATCTTCTTCAAAGCAATATATGTCCGATACGGAGCGGCCGGTTCCCGGCCTGCCACACCACGGACCCATGTAGGCGACGAAAACGAACTTTATCGGGCGCGGCAGGCGATCAGTTTGGCGCGGCAATGTCGGCGCCGGCGCGCGCGATCAGCGCGGCCAGTTCGTCGGGCCTCGAAACCGGCGGCTGACACGCGTTCCGAACGCAGACCAGCGCCTGCGGCGTGCCGGCGGGCAAATGGCCCACGGTTTCGGCCAGGCCCGGCGGCAAAACGCCCGCCGCCAGCGCGCTGGGCGTGACGCGCAGGACGGCTTTCGCCAGCCGAAAGACGCGGGCGGCGGCGCGTTCCAGTTCGTAGGCGGCCAAATCGCCTTCGGCGCCGGTGATGACCACATCGATGGGCCTTCGCTCGTGAACGATCAGGGCGAGGCCGTAGCTGGCCGCGAACATTCCGTAATTTCCAATGACGCCGCCAAACGCCTCGAGGGTGCGGCCGGCCGCCTCCCGGTAGGCGGGCTCGCCCGTGTAGTCGAAGAGGCGGTCGAACAGAATCGCGGCCGCCGAATTCGCGCCGGGGGTCGGCGAGTCCTGAAAAGGTTTGCGGCGGATATCGAAGGCCCCCAGGGGCGGCGCATCGCCCGAACGGTCGAAAAAACCGCCGTTCTGGCGGTCGTAGAAACGGGCCAGCAGGCGGCCGGCGACGCGCAGGGCGGCGTCGAAATAGCGGCGGTCGAGCGTGGCCTCGAAACCGTCGAGCAGCGCCAGGGCGGGATAGACGTGGTCGTCCAGCAGCCCCGGGCTCGGCGGCTCGCCGAGAAAGTGGGCAAAGCCGGTTTCCTCATCCCAGCCTTCCGCCCAGAGCCGGTCGAGCGTCTTCAAGGCGAACTGGCGGCAATCTGGACGATTCATGGCGCCGGCCGCATCGAGCCACGCGGAAACCATCATGGCGTTCCAGCCGACGTAGACCGTCTCATCGATTTTCGGCGTCGGCCGCGCCATGCGAACCCCGTACAGCTTCACGCGGGCGCGCTCGAGCGTTTCGAGGAACTCGGACTCGGAGAGGTTCAGGAGGCGGGCGCCGTCGGCCGGACCCAGGGCCACCGCGAGAACGTTTTTGGCCGGATTGTGATGCATGTCGCCGGTTTCCGAGACGCCGTAGTAGGTCTCGGCAACGCGCGCTTCCTCGGGCGAAAGGGCGCGACGGATTTCCGCCTGCGTCCAGGTGAAATAGTCGCCGTCGTCCTCGAGCGAAATATCGGCATCCTGGCTGGCGAAGAAGCCTCCCCGATCGGGATCGGAAAGGACGCTGCCGGTCCAGACGAGGATGCCTTCGGCCGTGCGGCGAAACAGGGGGTCGCCGGTCATTTGAAACGCGTGAACATAATTGCGCAGCAGCTCGGAATTGTCGTAAGACATTTTCTCAAAGTGCGGCACGTGCCAGATGCGGTCGACCGAGTACCGATGGAAGCCGCCGCCGATCTGATCGTAGACCCCGCCGAGGGCCATCTTCTCGAGGGTGGTTTGGGCGATGGTCAGCAACTCGGGCCGTCCGGTGTACTGGTAGCGTTCGAGCAGCAGATCGATCGCCGTGGCGTGGGGAAATTTCGGCGACTGGCCAAAGCCGCCATGGACGGAATCGAACAGTTCCGCGCACTGGGCGGTGATGGCGTCGACCAGCGAGAGGTCGATGCTCCCGCGGCCCTCGCCCGCCGCTTCCGCTTTCGCAACCGCTTCGGTCAGCGCGCCGGCGGTCGATTCGACTTCCGAACGGCGATCCTGCCAGGCCCGCGAGACGGCGGCTAGCAAACTCTTGAAACCGGGCCGGTCCATAACGTCTTCGGGCGGGAAATAGGTGCCGCCGAAGAACGGGCGGCCGTCGGGCGTCAGGAAGGCCGTGAGCGGCCAGCCCCCCTGGCCGGACAAGGCGGCAATGGCCGGCTGATAACGCGCGTCGATATCGGGCCGCTCATCGCGGTCGACCTTGACGGGAACGAAAAGGCGGTTGATCAGCGCGGCGATTTCGGGATTGTCGTAGCTTTCCCGGTCGATGACATGGCACCAATGGCACCAGACCGCGCCGATATCCAGAAGGACCGGCTTGTCCTCGACGCGGGCCCGGGTAAAGGCCTCCTCGCCCCACTCGTGCCAGTCAACCGGCTGGTGGGCGGCGGAACGGAGGTAGGGGCTGCGCGAATTTACCAGACGGTTCCCGTTCGATTCGGTCAACGATACTTCCTTTCGGCGATCGGCGGCGAGACAGACAAGCGGCGGCCGCCCGCGGCGCGCTACTGGACGGGCGGAGTGGCGCCGGCATCGGAGGGGGAAATCGGTTTGCGGCCGGCAAAGCCTTCGCTTTGGCGATGCCAGAAACGGATACGGTCCTCGCCCAAGCGCCAGCACCAGAATACGTCTTCACCGTTCAACTGGCCCGGAAAATCGATCAGGCCGAGATCGATATCCTTCACCTGGCAGCCCGAGGCCTCGATCTGCTCGACCGTCGTGCGCATCAACTCCGAAGCGCCGTCGAAACCCTTTCGCAGCGTCTGCGCCTTATCCCGGCGCAAGGCGAGTCCCCCGGAAAATTGAATGCGCTGGGCCAGCGCCGTCAGGCTCCGCTCGAAATCCAGGGCGCGGCCGCGATGCTCGATGGCCTCGGTGAGAAGGGGCTCGATCCGCTGGCGGGCGCGCTCGGCCTCGGCTAGCGTGAAAAGTTTCGGGTTCTGGTTTTCCGGCTGTCTTTCTTCCATGTGCGTTATCGCAACTCGAGCATACGCTCTAAGGCCACATGCGCCCAGCGCCGAATTTCATTGTCCACCTGGACGCGGTTGACCACCCGGCCCTCGACCAGATTTTCCAGCGTCCAGAGCAGGTGTTGCGGGCTGATCCGGAACATCGTCGTGCAAACGCAAACGTGCGGATCGAGAGAGAGGATCTGCTTCTGCGGGAATTCATGCGCCAGACGATTGACCAGGTGGATTTCCGTGCCGATGGCCCAGGCGGCGCCAGGCGCGGAGGCGCTGACGGCTGCCACGATTTTTTCGGTCGATCCCACCAGATCCGCTTTCTGAATCACTTCCTGGCGGCATTCCGGGTGCACGATGACCTGGATGCCGGGATGGTCCTGGCGCACGCGGTCGACATGAACGGGCTGGAATCTCTGGTGAACCGAGCAATAGCCCTTCCACAGGATCACTTGCGCGCCCGCGAGGGCCTGTTCGGAATTCCCGCCCAGTTCCTGATGGGGATCCCAGACGACCATGCGGTCCTGCCTGATATCCAGCTGGCAGGCCGTGTTGCGGCCCAGGTGCTCGTCGGGCAGGAACAGGATGCGAAGGCCACGCTCCATCGCCCACCGCATCACCATCGCCGCGTTCGAGCTGGTGCAAACCGATCCGCCGTGCCGGCCGGTAAAGGCCTTGATCTCGGCCGAGGAGTTCATGTAGGTGACCGGCACCACCCCGCCCACGCCGGCCGAGCGAAGCTCATCCCAGCAGGCCTCGACCTGTCCGATATCGGCCATGTCCGCCATCGAGCAGCCGGCCTTCAGGTCGGGCAGGATCACCACCTGGTGCGGCTGGCGGAGAATGTCGGCGCTTTCCGCCATGAACTGAACACCGCAAAAAACGATGTAGTCCGCCTGGGATTGGGCGGCCTGCAGGGAGAGCTGGAGGGAATCCCCGCGGAAATCGGCGAATTTCACGACTTCGTCCCGCTGGTAATGGTGGCCCAGAATCACCAGGCGCGAACCGAGTTGCTCTTTGGCCAAGGCGATCCGTTCGTCCAGGGAATCGTCGGGCGAAAGCAGGTAGCTGTCGAAATCGCAGCCGACGCCCTTTTCCAGCTCGGGGACGCTAATCGCCTCAGGCGCCTGTGCCGCAAGGTCGGCTGACCCGATCTGAATCAAATTTGACACGGAATTATTCGTTTTGCGGTCTGCGTCGCCGGCCGCCGCCGGAACGGATTGCCTACTCTTCCCCTATCCCTTCCACCCTATTTTACGATGGGGTTTCCGATCGGCGCAATGAGCCGTCGCTGTGCGGCGATTTCGGCGGATTGAATGGCGATTTTGAGGTATTCTTCGGCCCGTGGCAGGCAAACCCATGGCAGGCAAACAAAGCCCCGAAACGCTCGAACGGATCGAGGAGCGCGTGGTCAAATGCCGCCAATGCCCACGCCTGGTGCGGTACCGGGAACAGGTGGCACGGACCCGCCGGCGGGCATTCCGCGATGCCACATACTGGGGCCGTCCCAGCCCCGGATTCGGGGATCCGGCCGCGAAGCTGCTCATTATCGGCTTGGCGCCCGCCGCACATGGAAGCAATCGCACCGGCCGCATGTTCACCGGGGATCGCTCCGGGGATTTTCTGTATGAATGCCTCTACCGGGCCGGTTTTGCCAATCAGCCTTCGTCGACCCACCGCGACGACGGGCTCCGTCTCCGCAACCTGTTCATCACAGCCATCTGTCGCTGCGCTCCCCCGGCAAACAAGCCCTTGCCTTCGGAGATTTTGAATTGCCGGCCCTACCTCGCCGCGGAGTTCGAACTGATCCGGCCGCGAGCGGTGCTGGCCCTGGGCGGTATCGCCCTGCGCGGTTACCTGGCCATGCTCAAGGAACAGGGGCGGATCGAGAGCTTCGCGGCCTATCCATTCCGGCACGGGGCCGGCTACAGATTGCCGGGCGATTTGCCGCGCCTGTTTCTCTCCTACCACCCCAGCCAGCAGAACACGTTCACCGGCCGGCTGACCCGGGACATGTTCCTCGCCGTCCTGCGAAACATCACGCGGTACCTGAAGGAAACAGATTCGCCGTGATTTGGCTGAAGGCCGCCGGGCCTGAGAGCGGAACCATCGCGGCTTGCAATGGAAATGAGGGAGAAGCCTTGCCTTAGCGCCGGCCGCGACGCAACCAGCCCACATTTTCATCGAGCGCCATGCGGGCGAGAATGCTGATCAGCAGCACGAAGAGCGTGACGAAGAGCGCGGCCGCATAAGCCAGCTCGTGGGCGGTGGTAAAGGGTTC
>Ga0307373_10008155_pt1 | contig 16058 bp, 12 predicted proteins | sample OX2MG_FD_202534 | JGI IMG/M metagenome (GOLD analysis project Ga0307373, IMG submission 202534) | Soil microbial communities from Risofladan, Vaasa, Finland - OX-2 | ecosystem: Environmental > Terrestrial > Soil > Coastal area > Acid sulfate soil | place: Finland: Risofladan, Vaasa | collected... | reverse complement strand
GTGACGCGTGACGGCAGAACGTTCGCGATCACTTACCTTCCGCGGGGTAAGCGGGTCGATGCGTACCAGTGGGAGCGCGTGCCGGGCGTGGCGCAGAGCGCTTGCAAGTCCGGGTATCTGCGATAGGTCGCGCTCGGAAATCAAGCGTGATCGATTCGTTCATCAGCCGCTGTCGTGCCGGGATCATCGGTCTTGGGGCTGCGGCGCTGGTGTGCGCGGCGGCGCCCGGTTGGGCGCCGACAGCCGGTGCGTCACAAAGCTTCGGTCCATCGAAGAACCCCGCGCAATTCCTGCGCCGCCCGCCGCGACCGGCGACCGTGCAGGGCCACTTCAAGCTGGTGGCGATCGGGGATCTTCTGTATTCGCACCCATTGGCGAACGATCCCGATCCGAAGCTCCAGAAGGTGTTTGACCTTATCAGGAGTGGCGATGTCACCATTGGGAACAAGGAGGGGGTGTTTTTCGATCTGAAGACTTTCCAGGGCAGCGGCTATGGAGATGGGCTGTTGTGGGGCGAAGCCGCCCTAGGCAGGGATATGCGGGCGATGGGCGTCAACATGGTGTCGATTGCCAACAATCACTCGATGGACTGGGGTTGGGCGGGCCTGAGGGACTGCCTGCATCTGCTCGACAATGCAGGCATTGTCTACGCGGGCGCGGGCCGCAACTTGCATGAGGCGCGGGAGGCGGGTTTTCTGCGGACCCCGAAAGGGGTGATCGGCCTCGTATCCACCACCTCGACCTTCAAGGCCAACGCCAGTGCCGATGACGACTTCGGCGATGTGCCCGGTCGCCCGGGGAGCAGCCTGTTGCGCTGGCGGGCGGTGAATCTGGTTACCGAGAGCCAAATGGCCGCGATCCGCCGCTTGGCTGTGAAACGGGCCTCGGCGTACGAGCCGGCGCCTGCGTCCGGGGCGCGAGAGGTGAGATTCGGAGGGGAACTCTACCGTCTGTCGGACCACGCTGGCCTGCATTACGAGATGAACCTCTATGATCTTGCCGGGCTGCTGCAGGCGGTGCGCGCAGCCAAGCGCGAGGCGAATTTAGTGGTCTTCACCATCCATGCGCACGAAACCGCGACCGGCGAGGACGACGACAACCCGCAACCGCCGGATTTTCTCATCCAGCTCGCTCACGACGTGGTCGATGCCGGGGCAGATGTGTTTCTCGCCACCGGCATTCACGACCTGCGAGGGATCGAGATCTACAAGGGGCGACCGGTGTTCTATGGGATGAGCAGCTTCGTATTCAATGGCAGCATCAAAGTGCTGCAGGAGACGGCGCTTCGCAGATATCACGGAAGTGCCCGCCACAAATCCGATCCCTCGAAGAGGGCCGAGGGCTCGAACGGGTGCTACGGTACGCAACCGGGAGGGAAACCTGCGCCGTCGACATGGTACGACGGCATGGTGGCCATGACCGATTTTGACGATGGCAACGCCACGACTGTGCGGCTATATCCGCTCGACTTGGGCAACGCATGCGATCGGGCGTGGGGCGGCCTGCCGCATCTGGCCGATCCGGCCGACGCTCAGCGCATCTTGGTCGCTCTACAGAGATACTCCGCCCCGTTTGCTACTCGGATCGCCATAGACGGGTCGGTGGGTGTGATCCACATTCACTGAACCGTCGCCTGGTTTCGCCGCGATTGGCAAACAGGGCGCGGCCATTGACTGTAGTGGCAAACCTTCGGTAAGCGGGTGTCTTCTATGCCTGGGATACCGTCACTGCGCTTCGGGGCTTGGCGGCGGCGTTTGGCGTGCATGCGCAGGACGGCCTCCAACGCCAATATGCCATCCGAGGGCAACGCCACGCTCCGCGCTCCGTTGACCGTCGGTTTTTTGAAACTCGTGCGTACTACTCTGAAACGGGGGCCATCTGGGCCGTTGCTACACAAAAAAAATTGGAAGCAACTTGGGAGCAGGGATTATGAACAAGCTGAAGCTGGCGAGTCTCGCGAATTTGGCTGTGATGGCGTTGATTTTGCTTTCGCCGCCATCAATGGCGAATGTGATCTCCGAGCGTTACAAATTCGATGTACCGTCCGAAGCCCTTGGGGATGCTTTGCGCGCGGTCGGCCAAATCTCACACCAGCAGATCGTCTTTTCCGAGGATACCGTACGCGACAAGAAGAGCCCGCCGCTTGTGGGCAGCTTCACGGTCGACCAGGGGCTGCAGCGCTTGCTCGCGGGGAGCGGCCTGACGATCAAACGCACGAGCGGGGGCGTCATCTACATCGAAGACGCAGTGACGAATGGACCTCCGGCGCCGGCTCATCCTGCCGACCATCTGGCCGAGGTAGTTGTGACAGGCTCCCGAATCCCCGAAGCCCTCAACACCATCACGGCTTCGCCCACAACGGTGATCGAGGGGAGCGAGTTGAACATGCGGGGCTTCACTGAGGTGGGCCAGATGCTCAACCTCGTGACGTCCAACGCCCCGGAAGTTCCGGTATCGGCCGCGGAGGGTTACCCCGCAGGCTCCGGCCAGACCTATCCGGATCTTTTAGGTCTGGGCGACTCACGCACGCTCACGCTGATCGACGGTCGCCGAATGGTGACTTCCGCGTCAGGGTTCGGTCCGCGAACTATCGACGTCAATGTGATTCCGTCGGGCCTCATCAAGCGAATTGAGATTGACGAGGCCGGCGGAGCCGCCGTTTACGGTTCGGATGCCATCGCCGGCGTGGTCAACTATGTTCTGAAAGAACATTTTCACGGCTTGGTCCTCGATGCGACGACGGGCGTCAGTTCACGCGACGATTACCGCACGCCCGGATTCCGGGGTACGTTCGGGACTAATTTTGCCGGCGGACGCGGCAACATCGCCGTGGATTTCGAATGGTCTAAGTCCCCGGCCCTCTTGGAAGCTGACCGTCCCCCGTTCGACGCGGGCTACGAAGCGATTGCCAACCCCGTTCCCGGTGCCCTCCCGCCCGAGGTGTACGCGCCAAACGTCCGCTCATGGAACTTTAACTCGAACGGGATCATCTTTACCTCGGCCAACTCCTATTTTTTTGGTCTTCCCTTCCTACCGAACCCGAGCGGACTCCTGCAAGTTAACGGAAGTCCTTCACAGTTCTCCGCGAATGGGTCCGCGATCATCCCTTACAACACAGGGATCATACAATTCCCGACCGGTTCAGCCATTGGCGGCCAGGGATTTCCCGATACACAACTGTCCACCCTGCTGGCGGGAGTGGAGAGATACACCGGTGCCGTCATCGGTCACTTCGATCTGACGGATCATCTCAAGATCTCCAATCAATTCCTCTGGGGCCGGGAGGTGGGCAGCGATCCATTGGGTACCGAAGCGGGCATTAACTTCGTCGGAGGATCCGGTCCGTATGGACCGATTCCATTTTATAATAACAACGCCTACCTCTCGTCAACGGAGGTCGCTACGCTAGAAGCCGCAAACCCCAGTTTCGCCGCTGGTATGCCATTGTATCTGTCGAAGTTCGGTAATTGGCTGCCGAGTGGCCGCAATACGGCAAACACCACTGATACATGGCGGGAGATGTTGACACTCAGCGGCGACTTCCACGCGCTGGATCGCGATTTCGACTGGAGCGCATCGGACGCCTACAGCCAGACGAACTCCAAAATGGAGGTCGGGGACGTGTACACCGCTCACTTCAACAATGCAGTTGACGCGGTCAAAAATTCCTCTGGGCAAATTGTGTGCGCTATAAACGCCGTTGCAGTCACCGACCCTGCTTGCCAGCCATTTGACATTTTCGGCGCGACACCCGGTGCTCTTCAGCCAGGAGCGCAAGCCTATAGCTCAACCGTGTCGGGCCAATGGGTACGCAACGAGATGAACGAGCTCCTTGCGACTTTGGGAGGCGACGTGATCACATTGCCGGCCGGCAACGCCAAGTTCAGCCTCTCATTCGAACATCGCAACGAGGCCGCGCGATTGATGCCCTTTGAGTCCGATTTACTGGGCTTCGGTACCCAAGGCGTCAGCTATCCGAACAGCGGCAGTTTTTATACCAACGAGGGCTCCGTAGAAATGCTCGTCCCGCTGATTGGCAAAAACTTCAACATTCCGTTTGTCAAGAAGGTGGCATTGCACGGCTCATTTCGCGAGGTTAATAACAGCCAATCCGGTCATGAGCGTGTGTGGGGCTCCGGTCTGCGCTGGAATGTCGGATATGGCATTACGTTGCGCGGTACCAAGAGCAGCAACTTCAGCCAGCCCACGCTCGGAGAGCTGATCCAACCGCCCACCGTCGGTTACCTTCCTGCCACCGATCCGTGCAGCTATACGAACATCAACGGTGGGTCCAATCCCGCGGCCCGCCGTGCCAATTGTGAGGCGCTGTTCGCCGCCCATCCCGGATACGGTCCGCTCGCAAGCTTCTACGATCCGTCAGAAACCGCCGGCACCGTCGCGGTCACTTCCCAGGGCAATCCCAATCTCGTGCCGGAAGTCTCATCCACTGTAACGTATGGCATTGTATTCAAGCCATCGTATATCCGCGGATTGTCGCTTACCGCCGATCGCATCCAGATCAAGTTACATGGGGCTCTGGAACAATTCGCCCTCCAGAATTTCCTGGACACCTGCTACGATAGCTCGACTCAGCAGGCATCGATCTGCAACACTTTCACGCGAACCCCACAGGGCTTTCTCAATACGGGGCTCGCTGAGTATTTCAACGCCGGCTCGCTCAACTATGCGGGCGAGACCTACAAGGCGGACTACATCCTCCCGTTCGACCGGATCTTCCCCGGACGGAGTTGGGGGGTTGTCGAGTTCTCAGCTGAAGGCACGCACAATGCGATGCTCGAGGAATCCGTGACCGGGTTCGACCACACGGAATACCAGGGGACCATCACCGAGCCGTCGTGGGTGGCGCGCTTCGACCTACACTACGCCATCGGCCATATGCGCTTTTTGTACTCCCTATACTATCTCCCTGCGTCCTTGATCGCCCCCGGCGCCAATATTACCAACAGTCCGGAACCGTTCATCGTCAGGGCGAACTACATACACTCGATATCGATGGAGTACGATTACCATAAAGTCACGTTTCGGGCGGGCGTGCAAGACCTCACCGACGAGCTGCCTTCTTTTCCAACGCGAAGCTATGGCGACATAGTCGGGGAGCAATTTTTTGTGGGGGTGCATGCGCGGATCTACTAGGAGCCCAACCGGGTAACGGTAATGTGGCCGGATTGCAGAGCGCTGTTGCACGTTCGACGATTCAATTGAAATTCGCTATTCGATGGCCGAGCGCACTCATGGCACGACGGTGCGGCCGGAACGTCGCGCGGCGAGTTTCAGGAAGTTGTGAACCGTGCGGATCAGACTCCACTTGCCACCCGTCTTGTCCAACGCACGTAGCACAAATTGCCGGAAGGCACGCGGTTGCTTCATCGGACCGACCACCGGTTCGACCGCTTGCTTGCGCAGTCGATAGCGGCTGCGGTACCCGTCATCTGATCGTCGATCGCGATACGAAATATTCCGGCGCGTGCCGGTTCCGGACGTTTCTCGCCCGCGGGGTAGCGGAAGTGATTCGGTTACCGCCGCGGTCACCCCGCTTGAATGACTTCGCAAAACGATTCGTCAGATCCTTGAAAAGTGAGTGCCTATCGACACTGATACCGATCGGCACCCCGATGCTCCCGCGCACGGTGCAGGAGTGCATCGAGCACGATCATCGCGACGGCAACTATCAAGGCATCGGCAACCAATGGATCGTACCGCTCCGCGTTCCACGATCAAAGTCCGAGGCCATCGATCGTCGTACTCGCCTTGGTGGAATGCTGGGCTCCTATGCGCGAGAGGCGGCGTGAGACTGCCGGAATTGTTGAACACTAAGGGAATCGAGCTTCGGGTACGGGCGGTTGACCCACTCGCGAGGATGTTCGAGTACTGTCCGGCGTGCCACTTGCAAGGCAGAGTGTTTTGCCGAATGGATATACCCGCTCAACGACATTGTTTCGCACTCTCTCGTTCTCTCTCGTTCCGGTTCCCCGCGGAGACCCCTGGCTCGTGAACGCCCAAGAGCAGCCCTCTAGGTCCCGCGCGTTTTCCACGCTGTTCCTGATCGAGATGTGGGAGCGATTCGGCTACTACGGCATGCAGGTGCTGTTGGTGGTGTTCATGGTCGAGTACCTGCGCTTTACTGAAGCGCGAGCAAACCTTACTTGGGGCGCGATGGCCGCGATGATCTACGCGGTGCCGGTGCTGGGCGGCTGGATCGGCGACAAGGTTTTGGGGGCGCGCCGCACCACGCTGCTCGGCGCGCTCGTGCTGGCGCTCGGCTACTTACTGCTGTCTGTGCCCTGGAAGCAGGTGGTCCCTGAGTTCTGGGCCCGCGAGCTGCTGTTTTTCTCGCTGGGAGTGATCGCAACCGGCAGCGGTTTATTCAAGGCCAATCCTAGCAATTTGGTTTCACACCTGTACCAGGATGACCGCTCCAAGCTCGACGGAGCGTTTACGCTGTACTACATGTCCGTCAACCTGGGATCCTTCCTATCCCAGTCTCTCACCCCGTGGATTCGCGTGCGCTTCGGGTGGCATTGGGCATTCCTGACCTGCGCGATAGGGTTGTGTGCCGGTATTGCTCAATTCCGCATGCAGAGGCGACTGGTGGCGCATCTCGGCTCCGCGCCAGATTTCAAGCCGCTGCGCGTCGAGCGCCTTGCGGTCGTTATTGGCGGGTCGCTGGTGCTCGCCGTGCTGATCGCTCTTATCGTACAGAATCTCGCGGTAGCTCGCGCCATCGTGTGGCTGTCCGCAATGGCACTCATCGCGCTGTTCGCTGTGTTGATTGCGCGCGGGCCGCCCAGTGAGCGCAGCGGCCTTTTTGCCATGCTGGTGCTGACCGGACAGACTGTGCTGTTCTTTGTCTTCTATCAACAGATGTCGACTTCCCTAACGCTCTTTGCTTTGCACAACGTGCGGCTTCATCTGCTCGGGTACCACATGCCGCCCGAGCAGTTTCAGGTGCTCAATCCGTTTTGGATCGTGCTGGTGTCCCCTCTGCTGGCAATCCTCTACGGCTGGCTTGGCCGACGCGGGCGGGATCCCTCGGTCGCCGGAAAGTACGTCTGGGGCTTCCTGTTGCTCGCGCTCGGATTTTTCGTCTATGCGCTAAGCGGCGATTTCGCCAGCGCCGGCCGGGTTTCACCCTGGTGGTTGGTGTGGGGCTATCTACTTCAATCGGTGGCCGAGCTGCTGATCTCGGGTCTCGGCCTGGCGATGGTCTCGCGCTACGTCGAACCAAACCTCAGGGGATTGATGATCGGGGCCTGGTTTCTGGCGGCCGGCATGTCGCAATATCTGGGCAGTGCCGTAGCCAACTTCGCCAGCGTCCCCTCGAGCGTGACCGCCCCATCCGCAACGCTGCCGCTCTACACGCATTTGTTCTGGGTGCTCGGATGGGTTGCGGTTGCCGGCTTGGCCGCCGCATGGCTCGTGCTGCCGTTGATGCGGCGGCTGGATGCGAGCCACGGAGCCGCGACGATATGACGATCGGCTGGGGTCCGAAACAATTCGCTCCCCGTAATACTGGCATGGACGCCGTTCTATTCGAAAACTCGATGGGCAGCTTTTTTGGTTAATTTATAGGGTCCGGACGTCCGCCACATGCTAACTTCGCCGACCGTTAACGTCCTCGTCTGCGGTATCGGTGGCCAGGGCGTAATGACCGCCGCGGACGTACTCGCGCAGGCGGCGGTTGCACACGGCCATGACTGCAAGAAATCCGAGATTGCGGGCATGTCGCAGCGCGGGGGGGTGGTGACCTCCCATGTGCGCTTCGGGCCGAAAATCTTTTCACCAGTGATAGGTCCAGGTTGCGCCGACCCGCTGCTCGCCTTTGAACTTGCCGAGGCCCTGCGCGCCAAAGACTGCCTGAAAATCGGAGGTATCGCTCTGGTGAATACCGTTCGTCTTGCGCCGCCGGCATTCGCGTCTATGCCGTGGACGCCGGCGCGGTTGCCACTTTCCTGCCGTTTCCGGCAGCCGATCTTGAAGCGCTCATTGTCGAGCGCTTCCGGTCACGTAAACCAGCGCTCGTCGATAAGAACCGATGCGCCTTGGCCGCGGGTCGGCGTGTAACCGAGGTATTTATGGACTGAGGTTGGCAGGCGATCGGATGACCTTCTTTGGACCACCGCTCGGGAGAGAATCATGGTGACGTTGGACAATCCGATGGGGACGGATGGCTTCGAGTTCGTCGAATATACGGCGCCCGATCCGTCTGACCTGCGGGCTCTGTTCGAGCGAATGGGCTTCCCAGCCGTCGCCCGCCATCGGTCGCGCAACGTGACGCTGCACCGCCAGGGCGACATCAACTTCGTCATCAATGCCGAACCGGACAGCTTTGCGCAGCGATTCGCCCGCGAGCACGGCGGATCGATCTGCGCGATGGCCTTCCGGGTCAAGGACGCCGCCTTCGCCTACCGGCGGGCGCTCGAACTCGGTGCCAAGTCCGGGCCGCAATCGGCGGGTCCGATGGAATTGAACATCCCCTCGATCGAGGGAATCGGCGGCAGCCTCATCTACCTCGTCGACCGCTATGGCGATCGCAGCATCTATGATGTGGACTTCGTGCCGATCGCCAACGCGGGCGCCGGGGATGGCACCGGACTTAAGCTGCTCGATCACCTGACCCACAACGTCAAGCGCGGCAACATGGACGTGTGGGCGGGCTTCTATGAGCGGCTGTTCAATTTTCACCAGATCCGCTATTTCGACATCGAAGGCACGGCGACCGGGCTCTTTTCGAAGGCGATGACGAGTCCCTGTGGCAAGATTCGAATCCCGATCAACGAGTCGCAGGACGACAAGTCACAAATCGAAGAGTACCTGCGGCGATACCGGGGCGAGGGGATCCAGCATCTGGCGCTCGCCACGGACGACATCTATCGCACCGTGGACCTGCTGCGCGCCCGCGGCGTTGTCTTCCAGGATACGCCGGACACGTATTACGCCGGCGTTCCCGCCCGCGTCGCCGGTCACCGGGAGAACTTATCGGAACTCGAACGCCGGCGCATCCTGATCGACGGCAGCGCCAAGGATGGCATTTTGTTGCAGGTTTTCACCGCCGATGTGCTCGGCCCGATCTTCTTCGAGATCATCCAGCGCAAGGGCAACGAGGGTTTCGGCGAGGGCAACTTTCGGGCGCTGTTCGAATCCATCGAGCTCGATCAAATCCGTCGCGGAGTCATCTGACCTGTAGTCCGCAAAAACCCGGTCAAGCACGTGCTGGCGCGAGAAAATATTCGTGATGCAGCCCGCCGAGAATAAAATTGGCTCGAACCGCGTATGATTCCTCGCGGCGATGGCGGGAATTAGGCCGTTGATAGTTGCGACAGGTGGGCGGAGGATCTGGACCACCCGGACCCAACGCCATGTGCGGACGCCCGGCGTTGTAATGCGCAATATAGGATTTCAGAATCGGCCGCAGATTCGATTCGAACCCCACTGTCTCGCGCCGTTGATGCAGCGTCCAACCGGCGGTCGGATGGGCGGTGACGGCGACCAAAAAGTCACAGGCAATGATCCCCTGAGCGTGTAGGCGCAAGAACGTCGACCAGCGCAAGTCGCGTTGCGGCCGACCTCGCGGGCGAGGGGGCAGATACTTTCGCACGGTTCGTGGAGACATTTGAATTCCGAGCTTAAGTAGAAGCTCGTTGGCGATGCGTTCTTGACCGCGCGACGGGTTCTCGTTCGCCATGCGGCGGATCAGATCCTGTACTTAGCTTTGGGATACGCGGTCGGCGGGGTCGAGACTTCAGGCGCCAGAACAGCCTCCAGCCCGCCCGGTGCCAGCGAATTATCGTCTCGGGGCGCACAACCACCAGGGCGTCCCGCCAATTGAAGAATTTGGAGAGTAATGCGGGGGAGATCCGAGTAACTGGATCGATCCGGCGCGGCTTGACACCGTGTTCGACGAACAAGGCGAGCTGACGGCGTAGCAACAGGTTCTCAGCTTGGATTGTATCGTGACGAACGGAACGCGAGACGGCACCAGCGAAGCGTGTCGCCGATTAGCTGGACCAGGATCCCTGGGACCATTGGCATCGTTCAATCATGCCATACTGCCAACCGGTTCCGCTTCCGACGTTGGATCAATTACACAATTCGATTTATTGCGGAGCACAGGTCAAGCCCGTGCACGCGCCCCGGCGGCTGGCATTCAACGAATGCCGGCCTGACGAGGGCGGCCTCTGCGGTAGTGGGTACGCACGCTGGATGCCCGGGTAGCGGGAGCAGTTACTGCGCTCGAGCGAGCCACCATTCGACATTAGACGGACGGCCTCAGTCGAAACCTCACCTCTTGCCTCAACATCGGCGCGCCGCGACCGGCGGAACTTGCGCATCTGGCGGGACGATGGCATTCGTGGCATCTTTCGGCTGTGGACTGGCTCCTGCCGCAGTTTAGTCGTCTCGAGAAGCTCCTGCGCCGTCGCGGAAATACCCGCGAAGAGGCGGAGGACCTGATTCAGGAGGCGTTCCTGCGGGTTAAGGTCTATTGTGATAAAGGCGGTGAGGTTCGGGAGCCGGAAGCATTTTTTGTGCGAACTGTGCTCAATTTGGCACGGGACGTGAGAGCGCATGAGCACCGAGAGCTGTATGCCAATAACCCGGCCGAGACATTCGACATCCCGGATTGCGCGCCGACACCAGATGAGGTTCTGTCTCTCCAGGAACGTCTGAAGGAATTGACACGGATCTTGGATGCGGTCAGTCCGCGTACCAGGGAAGTGCTGTTCATGCACCGGCTCGACGGGTTGAGTTATGGCCAAATCGCCGATCACTTCGATGTGAGCGTGAGCGCGGTGGAGAAGCACATCGCCAAGGGAATGGCGGAGCTGGGCCGAAAGTTGCAAATGCCATGAGCGTGCAGTCATCCAACTCGGAAGTGGGATATACCGCGGCCGAGAGCGACGAAGCGGCGGTGTGGATTGCCCGCCTGCATGCGCCCGATCGATCGATTGCTATCGAACGAGGCTTCCGTCGCTGGCTGACCGAGAGCCCGAGTCACGCCGCGTCATTCGAAGCCATATCGAGCACGTGGGAGCTGATCGGTGCCATTGAGCGACGTCCGTTCCCAAAGCTCACCCGATGGCAGCGAAAGGGGTACCGAGAGGGGTTCCTGCGCTCCGCGGCCGCGGTATGCGTCGCGGTCGCGCTCGTGCTCGTGGGCGCACTTCTTTACCTCCGTCCGGAGACTGTGGCTACTGGCGTCGGCGAGCAGCGCACGGTTACGCTCGAGGATGGCTCGGAGGTGACCTTGAACGCCTCGAGCCGCATCGTCGTCAGATATAACTCGCGACAGCGTCAAGTAGACCTCGAGTCCGGTGAGGCGATATTTCAGGTCGCCAAGCGCGGCCCGGCATGGCCGTTCGTCGTGATCGCGCACGCCACGACCGTGACGGCGTGGGGCACGGAATTCGACGTCCGGGTAGATCCCCAGCGGCTGTCGATCACATTGATCGAAGGCAAGGTCGTGGTGGCGCCCGCTGGCCAGGAGACCGCGCCTGAACCGTCGGACATATTGACCCTGGCTCCCGGGCAGCGGGTCACGTTCGTCAGGGCGGGTCCGGCCAAGATAGATCGACCCGCACTGCTGGCCATTACGGCGTGGCGGCACAGACAGCGGGAATTCAAGGACATCCCTCTGTCCGAGGCGGCAGCGCAGATGAACCAGAACAGCACCCTGAAGCTCAGCGTCGAGCGCCCTGCGACGGCGGAGCTGCGCGTGAACGGCGTCTTCCGTGCCGGAGATACCGCGAGTTTTGCCGACGCCGTGGCGCAGTCCTACGGGCTCGGGGTCGTGCGCGGAACGCACACAATCGTGCTGACCGGGCTGCCAGTCCGGCGCCCAACGGCTTCCCCGCAATCACGGTGATCGCAAAGTGCAAGTCGGCCGACGCGCGCGATCGCGCGCCCAACCAGTGAGGTTTCCGCCCCGCCGATCCGTCTAGATCCCCAGCGAATTAAAAAATCAGCGCGAGCGGCGCGCGAATGGGGGCTCGATATGAGAAATCGATACTGCATGGGGGGCGTCCTCCTCCTGATCGTGGTCGGCTATCTGGGGAACGTCACCATCGCCGATGCACAGACGCGCATGCGATTCGACCTCCCGGCACAGCCGCTCGAGATATCGCTTCGCTCCGTAGCCCGAAGCACGGACATCAACATCCTCATGGACCGGAAGCTCGTCGCGGGACTCGCGGCACCAGCGGTCAATGGCGAATTGACGATCGCACAAGTCATGCGACGTTTGCTGACCGGCTCGAGATTAGCGTACCGATTCGTGAATGACCATACCATTGTGCTGAGTAGGCACGGAGTGAGCGCGGGCGCAAACTCGAAACCCACGGCGAAGCGGCTTCCGGCCGAGCCTGTCAGGGCGGCCGAGACCGTCAGCGATCCCCCCGGCGCCCGGCTTCCGGCCGAGCCTGCCAGGGCGGCCGAGACCGTCAGCGATCCCCCCGGCACCGAAAGCCCGGTCGGCGCTCTGAAGACGGTCGAAATTACCGGGACGCTCATCCTCGCGCCGAACTTGACCAGCGAGAGTCCCATTACGGAGGTAAACGCCGCCCAGATCCAGGATCAGGGCACCACCGATGTTGAAACCCTGCTCAATCAGCTACCGCAATTTCATCAAGGTCAGAACAACACGTCCGCCAATCACTCCACGGGGGTCGCCAATCTGAATTTGCGCGGCCTCGGTCCGACCCGCACCCTGGTGCTGGTCGACGGCTTTCGCCTGGGGCCAGGCGATGTCCAGGACGCCAACGGCCCCGCCGCCGATGCCAACTTCATTCCTGCCGCCCTCGTGAGCAGCGTGGATGTGCTGACCGGCGGCGCCTCCGCCGCATACGGCTCGGACGCCATCGCAGGCGTCGTGAATTTCCATCTTGTGCACGACTTCCAGGGCATCCAGATCACCGAAACCGCCAGTGGTGACCAGCACACCCAGAAAGGCGAGATTGATTCGGTGCTCAGGAGCGCTCCCTATCTTACTCCCGTGCAGATCCCGGGAAATCAATTCGACGGCTTCATTTCCGATACCACCATTCTGATGGGTATCGACACACCGGATCACCGCGGCAACATCACCATGTACGGCGAATACCGCGACACGACTCCGGTATACAATAGCTCGCGCGATTTCCAGGATTGCTCGCTCAACCTCAATCAAGCAAATAACGCACTTGTCTGCGGCGAATCAGGGGGTCCGTACGGCAATTTTCTAACCAATAGCGGTCAACCGCTGCACTTGAACCCCAACGGAACCGCGACGTTCGTGCCCTTTACGCCAACCGCAAACCTTGGTTACAGCAGCGCCCCCTGGTTCAATCTGCAGCGCGAGGACACCAGGACGTCCCTGGGCGCCATCGGCCATGAGCAGATCAATCCCTGGGTCACTGTCTATGGCAAAGTCATGTACATGCAGGACCAAACCACGGTCCGGCAGCCACCAAATACACTGCCCGCCGGCGGCGCCCCGGCGAACGCCACCATTCAGGTGCCCTGCAACGACCCGTTTCTGTCGAACGCCGAGGAGCCCTACATCTGCCAGGATGCTGCCGGCAACCCACTGCCGCGCTACCAGGCCAACGGACAGCCTAACGTGGCGACCATTCTCATGCCCTCCATACGGATCCTTGCAGATCCGCAATACCAGCAGTTCGAACATACCGACGATTTCATCGTTCTGGGTGCGCGCGGTAAGATCAACTCCGCGTGGAACTACGATCTGTCCGGAACGTATTGGAAAACCAGCTTCTTCTCCAGTGTGAACGACATCGCCTTCGGCAAACTTCAGAACGGGATCAGCGGGTGCACCGCGCCTCCCAATCCTGGAGATGCTGCTCATCCGTGCGTGCCCCTCAACATCTTTCAGGAGGGCGGCCTGAATACCGCGGCTCAAATCAACTATCTCAACACGATGGGAACGGAGACGGGCGACGCGACGCAATCTAATCTCAACGCCGGTATCTCCGGCAATTTGGGCCCATATGGTGGCACTAGCCCTTGGGCCAAGCATCCGGTGGCGGTCGCGCTCGGCCTTCAGTCGCGTCGCGACACGCTGAGTTTCCTGCCCGACAACCTGTTTCAAACGGGTCAGTTGATAGGTCAGACTTTTTTCTCCCCGGTTTCAGGCTCGGATTCCATAGAGGAGGAATATCTGGAGGTTCGGGTACCCCTCATCGAGAACAAGCCTTTTATCCGCGCCCTCAACGTGGACGTGGCCGGCCGTCATTCCACCTACGGTTTCAGCGCGGGGGGCCAGGGCGTCTCCACGAACACCTTCAAGCTCGGGGCGGACTACGCCCCGTCTCGCGACCTCACCTTTCGCGCGAGTATGAATCGGGCCGTGCGCGCGCCGAACCTCTACGAATTGTTCTTTCCGAGGACGGAGTCGCCGGCAACCGGCGGCGACCCGTGCGCCGGCGCCACACCGGTGGCCAGTCTGGCGAATTGTGAGAAGAGCGGGGTCACCCCGAGTCAGTACGGCAATATCCTGCAATGCCCGGGTGCGGGAAACTGCTTTGCTACTCTCGGAGGTAACCCAGCCCTCAAGCCCGAGGCAGCCACTACCGTGACCTTCGGTCTGATTGCCAAGCCGCGCTTCCTACCCGGATTCATTGGCTCGATCGACTATTGGGACATCAACATTAAGGACTACATCACCAATCTCTCCTACGCCTCGATCGTCCAGGGCTGTCTGCTGCAAGGCAACGATGGGCTGTGCTCCCTGATCCATCGCGGCAACATCGGCCAGCTCTTCGGCACCGGCGGATATGTGGTCGAGACGAACACGAATTTCGGCGCACTGCGCACCCGGGGAATCGATCTCAACATGTCTTACCTGAGGCCGCTGCCCCGGGACTGGGGATCGATCGGCGTCAATATGACCGGCACCTACCTCATCAAGCAAGCGGTTTCGACGGTCGTCTCCTATGATTGCGCCGGCCTCTACGGTCTGACCTGCAGCGCGGGCGGCAATCAGGGTCCGGATTTCAAGTGGCGCCACGATGTACGCCTCACGTGGCTCACCCCCTGGAACGTCGATCTCTCCCTCAACTGGCGCTATCTGTCCTCGGTGAGCCTCGACCAGAACAGCTCGCAGCCGGCCCTGTTCGCTGGCTTCTATGACACGTACCCAGCCGATGCGCGGATACCAGCCTATAATTATTTCGATGTGTCGGCCGCATGGAAAGTCCGCAAATGGTTGAGCGTGCGTTTCGGCGTCGACAATTTGGCCGACAAGGATCCCCCGATCCAATCTGGTCAAGCGATTTTCAACGGCAATGGTGGCGGGGACGAAAACGCCTACACCGGCACCTATGACTCGCTGGGGCGGCAGTTCTTCCTCACGGTGACCGCGAAACTGTGAGGCGGCCAGTGGCGTGAGGCGGCCATGCGTCAGAAGCAAGGTGGAGTGAACGATGAATTCCATCAGGGGTGAGACACCCCGCAGCGCCGCGGTCGCTGGCGTGCTCGCGGCACTGTGCCTGGCGATCGGGCCGGCGTGCGCGAGAAATATCGTCCAGGAGTGGTCGCAGGTGCAAGCACCGCCGCCTCCGGTATTGAAGGCGGTCCGAATCGCGCCGGCTTCGACCGCCTGGTATCTAACCCACGCACCGCGTGTCTCACAGCACACCAAGCCGACCGCGGTGGACCGGATCAGATTCTAGGTCCGCACACGAATTCCTTGATCCGCGGAGCCGCCTTCGAGGCGACTTTCGCTTCGAACGTGGAGGTTCCGTGATGGGCAGATTTTCGAGGATGATGCGTTCCAACTCGCATCTTGCGCTCACCGCGCTCACCGCGCTCGCGGTGCTGGGGCCGGTTCTTCTTTTTCCCGCGGCCCACGCGGCCGCGGCCCGGGCGGCGCTCTCGGGGGAGGTCACCTCCACAAGCGCGGGTCCGATGGAGGGCGTGATCGTCAACGCCACCCGCACGGGCTCGACGATCACCATCAGCGTGGTCAGCAACCGGGCCGGACATTACAGCTTCCCGGTCTCAGAGGTCGGCCCGGGCCGCTACCATCTGCAAATCCGCGCCATCGG
>Ga0307373_10008153_pt1 | contig 16061 bp, 13 predicted proteins | sample OX2MG_FD_202534 | JGI IMG/M metagenome (GOLD analysis project Ga0307373, IMG submission 202534) | Soil microbial communities from Risofladan, Vaasa, Finland - OX-2 | ecosystem: Environmental > Terrestrial > Soil > Coastal area > Acid sulfate soil | place: Finland: Risofladan, Vaasa | collected... | reverse complement strand
GATACCGCTCGTCAGGCGCGTACGCCCCCGCTCCTTCATCAGCTTGAACAGGTCGGTCTCCTTGCCCTTCTCGACCTGCCTGGCGGCGTGCGCTTCCATTGCCGAACGCCCCGCGTAGGCCTCCATGCAGCCGCGCCGCCCGCACGTGCACTGCGCACCGTCGAGCTCGACGACAATGTGGCCGATCTCGCCCGCCGCGCCGCGTCCCACCCACGGCCTGCCGTCGAGCACCAGACCGCCACCGACGCCTGTCCCCCAGAAGACACCGAGCAGCGACCCGTACGGCTTGCCCGCGCCGAGCTCGAACTCTGCGTCGGTGGCGACCTGCACGTCGTTGCCGAGGGCGACCGGGCAGCCGAACAGTTCTTCGAGCGTCTTCGCCAGAGGGAAGCTGCCTTCCCAGCCGGGCAGGTTGCGTGCGCTAGTCACGACGCCGTCCTCGATCGTCCCCGGCGAGCCGACTCCCACGCCGGCGAGCTGCTCCACCTCGACGTGCGCCGCCTTGGCGGCGTCGCGCAGCGCGCCCTCCATCGCCCCGGCGACATCCGCCGGCCCTCCGCTCGTCGGCGTCGGGCGGCGAGCGGAGCCGAGCACCGCCTGATCCTCGCCGGTGATCACGGTCTGGATCTTCGTGCCGCCGAGGTCAATCCCACCGTAGCTTGACATCCAGGCTGATCATCGCAGGGCAGTCGGAGCACTAGGCGAAGATAAAGACCGGCCCGAAAGGCATTCAGGCAAATTAGGCCCTTGCCGGTTTCTTCGCTCCCTCTTACAAGCTCCACACATTATCCCTAAGAACTCCCGGCGATCATTCGCGCACGCAACATGGAGACCCCACGCGCCACCCGACCCTGGCTCAACTACCTCCTGGGCGTGGCTTGCGCCGGGGCGATCCTCGCCGCCATCCTCGTGGTGGGACCGGCATCCGGCAGTCAGAGCGCTGTGACCCGTACGGCCAAAGCCGCGGAGGGGGTCGTCCAATCCACCGTCTCGGGTAGTGGCAACCTGCAGGCCGCCAGTCAGCTCAATCTGGGTTTCAAGACCAGCGGAACGGTCACGAATATCTACATGACCCAGGGGCGGCATGTCACCCAGGGACAGCTGCTGGCGACGCTCGATCCGCAGAGCGCCGAAGTGACGCTCGAACAGGCCAAGGCCAGCCTCCAGGCGGCCGAAGCCAACCTCGCGAAGGCGCAAGAAACCAACGGCGAAACCACCTCCGCCGGGCAGAGCTCCGGCGCGGGCGCCGGCAACTCCAGCACCGCCTCGACCGCCTCGGTGCGACCGGCATCCACCACCACCCCCGCTCCGGCGACCAGCACGCCTACGACCACATCAACCAGCGAACACACGACCCCCTCCCACGTTCGCGAACCCAAAGAAACGAAATCCAGCTCATCCCCGGCCGCGGCAGTCAGCCCCGCCACACGCGAAGCGAACCTCGCGTCCGCGCGGGCGGCCGTCAAGAGCGACAAGCTGACGGTGCAGAGCGACGAAGAGGCGCTCCAAAACACCAAGCTCTACGCGCCTGAGGATGGCACGATCGTCTCACTCTCCGGCCAGGTGGGAGAAGTCGTATCTGGAAGCGGGACGACCAAGGCCCCGGCCAGCAGCAGCTCCTCGAGCGGATCGGGGGCGGGAGCGGCCGCGACCGGCGGCGCCTCCTCGGCTGCCCGCTCCGCAGCCGGCTCATCGAGCTCGTCCAGCGGTTCATCAAACTCCTCCAGCTCGTCGGGCTCATCGTTCGCGGTTCTCAGCGATCTCAGCTCGATGCAGCTCGTGGTCCCGTTGAGCGAATCCGAAATCGGCAACGTCAAGGATGGTCAGACCTCTACGGTCACCGTAGAAGCCCTCAACGGCGTCAAGCTGGCGGCCCACGTCAGAGAAGTCGCGATCCTCTCCACGAGCAGCAGCGGCGCGGTCAGCTACGACGTCACCTTCCAGCTCGATCAGATGGAATCCGGCCTCAAACCCGGCATGAGCGCTACCGCCGAAGTCGTCGTCAAGCAGGCCGAAGGCGTCAACGTTCCAACCAGCGCGATCTCCGCTAACTCCGTGACCGTGCAGCGAAGTGGCAAGCAGATGCGCCAGCGTGTCACCACAGGCCTGGCCGGGAACAGCTCGACGATCGTCCTCAGCGGCCTGAAGGCAGGAGAAACGGTCGTCCTGCCCGCGGCGAGCAGTACCAGCTCGAGCACCAGCCTCACCTCCAGACTCGGCAACCGCCTCGGTCGCGGGGGCGGCGGTTTGGGGGGCGGCGGCGCAGGCTTCGCCGGTGGCGGCGCCGCATTCTTCAGAGGTGGTGGGTAATGGATCCACCTCGCTCACTGCACCTGCGCCTGGCGAAAGCGGGCCGTTCACGCGTCCCTCGCAGTGAGCCGCTGGTGGCGCGCGAGGCGAGCACTCACACATCCGCGGCGCGCTACGAGCGTCGCCGGCGAGCACCGGTCATCAGCGTTCAGGATGTCAGCAAGACCTACAGCATCGGCGAGATCGCGGTGCACGCGCTGCGCGGGGTCTCGCTGCAAATCGAGCGCAGCGATCTGGTGGCGATCATGGGCAGCTCCGGCAGCGGCAAGAGCACGCTGATGAACATTCTCGGCTGTTTGGACATACCCACGAGCGGGCGCTATGAGATCGATGGCGTGGACGTCAGCCACATGGACGAGGACGATCTCTCCGATCTGCGCAACCGCAAGATCGGCTTCATCTTCCAGAGCTTCAATCTCGTGCCCCGCACGAGCGCCCTCGCCAACGTCGAACTGCCGCTCGCCTACGCCGGATTGAAGGGCGCTGAGCGCCGGCGGCAAGCCGAACGTGCACTCAACTCGGTTGCAATGAAGAACCGCCTGCACCACAAGTCCTCGGAGCTCTCCGGAGGGCAGCAGCAGCGGGTCGCGATCGCGCGCGCGATCGTGACCAACCCCTCGCTGATCCTCGCCGACGAGCCGACTGGCAACCTGGACTCGCACTCCACCGAGGACGTCCTTGCGATCTTCGCGCGCCTGAACGAAGAAGGCCGGACCGTCGTCCTCATCACCCATGAGCCCGACGTCGCGCAGCAGTCCAAGCGCGTGATCAGGCTGAGCGATGGCGAGGTCCTCGAGGACCACCGCTCGCTGGGCGTGCACGACGCCCCACCCCCCTTTCACGCGCAGAAGTCCTCCCATCAGCATGCGGCCGTCGTGGAGGCCCAGCAGTGATCGGGGCGGGCGGGACCCAAACCCTGCGCATCGCGTGGAGCGGGATAACCGCGAACAAGCTCCGCTCGGGCCTGACGATCCTCGGCATGACGATCGGGGTCGCCTCGGTGATCGTGCTGATCGCCGTCGGCAACGGCTCCTCCAAGGCCGTCCAGTCCACGATTCAGAGCCTCGGCACCAATGTGCTCGTGGTGCAGGCCAGCGGCGGCTTTCGCGGCGGCCCCCGAGCGAGTACCGCAGGGACGGTCTCACTGACGAAGGCCGACGCCGAAGCCCTGGAGAACCCCAGCCTGGCACCGGATGTCAAGAGCGCCTCGCCCGTCGTCGATGCCAGCAACGTATCGCTCGTCTATGACGGCACGAGCTTCGAACCGTCCTCATTCGTGGGCACGACGCCTTCCTATCTGACGGCCCACACCTACAAGATCGCCGAAGGCACCTCGTTCACCTCCGACGAGGTCAGCAAACACAGACGCGTGGCGATCATCGGCCAGGAAGTCGTGCAGGAACTGTTCGCCGGGCAGAGCGCCGTGGGCCAGAACATGAAGGTCAACGGCAGCAATTACGAAGTGGTCGGAGTGCTCGCTAAAAAGGGGACCAACGGCACCACCAACGAGGACGACGTCGTAATGGCCCCAATCACAACAGTGCAGAACACGCTCACCGGCTCGGGTCCGATCGACTCAATCACCGTCCAAGGCAAGTCCGAGTCCTCGCTCAACGCCGCCGAAGCAGAGGTCTCGACAATCATCGAGGAACGCCACAAAATCAAAGACAGCACCGAACCGGGCTTCAGCGTGCTCAACCAGGGATCGCTGCTGGAAACCTCCAGTTCCACCAGCAGCGTCTTCACCACGCTACTGGGAGAGGTTGCCGCGATCTCGCTGCTCGTCGGCGGGATCGGCGTGATGAACATCATGCTCGTATCCGTGACCGAGCGCACGCGCGAGATCGGCATCCGCAAGGCGGTCGGGGCGCGGCGCTCGGACATCCTCACCCAGTTCCTGACCGAGGCGGTGCTCGTCTCGCTCGTCGGCGGCTTGACCGGCGTCGCCGCCGGCGTGCTCGGCAGCCAATTCGAGATCGCCGGAGTGCATCCGGAAATCGCCACCTACTCGATCTTCCTCGCCTTCGGCGCGGCGGCACTCTCCGGGCTGTTCTTCGGCACCTACCCCGCTGCTCGCGCCGCTCGCCTGCGGCCGATCGAAGCGCTGCGCTTTGAGTAGCGACACACCCAACGAGGAGTCCGCCATGTCCGACGAGCAATCCACCATCGAGCCGGCCGCGGGCGCGAACGGTCCTGGGCACGCCGTGGGAACCGGCGAGGTCACCGTCCAGAGCACTGGAGAGATCGCCTACGATCCGGCCGCCGAGGACGATCAGGGGTGGGACGAGCCGGTCGAGGATCTGCCCCGCCGGCCTCGCAGGCGCTTGCTTGGGGTGGGTGGGAATCCGATTGCATTGGCGCTCCTCGGCGTACTATTGATCGCCTGTGGGTTCATCGGCGGCGTGCTCGTCGAGAAGGGCCAGAGCACCTCGAGCTCACCGGCCGGGGCCGCAGGGACAGGCCTGGCCTCCCGCTTCGCCGCCCTGCGCGGTGGTGGTGTTGGTGGTGGTGGCGGAAGCGGTGGTGCGGGCGCCACAGGCGCGACCGCCGGCCAGGTGGCGTATGTGTCTGGGAGCACGCTGTATGTGACCACCGCCGAAGGCAACACCGTCAAGGTCACGACATCGCCCGCCTCAACGATCACGAAGACCGTGAAAGCCGAGGTCAAAGGCATCCATCCTGGCGAAACCGTGCTCGTCACCGGCACCGCGGGCAAGAACGCTGCGATCAGAGCCGAATCGATCCGCGCCGGCGCCGGCGGCGCGGGGGGCGGCGGCCTCGGCGCGCTGTTCGGCGGCTCCGGCGCAGGCGGTGGTGGACGTGGCGGCACGGGCGGCGGCGGCAGCAGCACCGGCGGCGAACCTGCCCTGTTCGGCAAGGGCGGCTAGCGCTTGGCCTTAGACAACGATTAAGCCGCAGTGGTTTCCTTGCGCACCGGTCCTCGACAAAGGAGCTTCATGCCTCACCTCAGCAGCAACAGACGCAAACCCGCGGCGAGCGCCGCATCTGTGCTGGTCCTACTGCTCGCCTGTCTCGGACTGGCGGCCTGCGGCAGCTCCTCGAAAAGCTCGTCTACCAGCACCAGCGCGTCCGCGGCCACTTCGACCGCCGGCGGAGCGTCCACGGGTCCGGCCGGCCAGGCCACGGGACAACTCGCGAAACGCTTCGGCGCGATACGCGAATGCCTGCAGAAGAACGGCATCACGCTCCCGAAACGGACACCCGGCCAGCGACGTCCGGGCGGCGTGGGTGGGGGCTTTCTCGGCGGTGCGGGCGCGGGTCCGGCACTGCCCAAGGGCGTGACGCGCGCGCAGTATGAAGCCGCGCTGAAAAAGTGTGGTGGCAATGCGTTCGCTGGTCGCGGTGGCGGCGCGCGCTTCAAAAGCCCCGCCTTCCAGGCGGCGCTCACGAAGTTCGCGAGCTGCATGCGCAAAAACGGCGTAAACATTCCCGCCCCCAATACCTCGGGCAGCGGTCCGGTCTTCAGCAGCAAGGGCTTGAACACGAGCAGCCACCAGTTCCAGGCCGCCGAGGTGAAGTGCCGGAGCGTCCTTACCGGAGCATTCCGGCGTGCCCGCGGCGCCGGTGGGCCGGGCGGCGCAGCGCCCCCGGCCGGGTAGCCGGCGACCGGCTCTCCCGCCCGCTAGCCGCCGGAGGTGGGCGGAGCAGCTCCCAGGCCGCGGTTGTTCGGTGCGGCCTGGGGGTCGCGGATCGCTCCGGAGCTCGGCTTGGCGGCCACGGCCGGTGCCGGCAATGCGCCGATCCTCACGAACAGTTCATTCCACTGCGCCGGGTTCAGCGTGCCGCCCACCACGAAAGGTGAAGGCGCCGTCCGGCCGGATGCCGCCGAGTGCGCCGCCTTGGCGCTTCCAGCAGGGGTTAGCCGGATGACTGCGGCCGGCTGGAAGGCGATCTGCACGGTGTCCGGGTGTGCCCGCGTGGCAAGCGTGTTCGCAGCGCCGGGGTAATGCATCAGGCTGGCGACTTGACTGGGCACGAATTCGCCCTGCAGGGTGAGCAGCGTTCGGATCGCCGTGTCGGTGATCGTTCCAGAACCCTCGTGCCCGGCGACCGGGATGCCGTTGATCCGGGAGACCTCTACGGCGCCACCGGTGTCGAGATCGCGCGCGGAGTGAAGGCCTGCGGCAGTTGACGAGCTGGGCCCACGGTGCAGCGCGCTCACCGTCGGCTTCAAACCGCTGCGCGAAAGGAAGGCCAGCACTGCCAGCACGCGCCTGTCGATCACTCCCGCCGCAATCTCGTGACGAGCGCGGGCGTCGAGGCCGATGCCCGGATCGGAGAGCACCGCGAGCTCGAGCTGGCTCTTTGGCAGCAGGAACACGTCGCTCGCGGTGGCCCCGAGCAGGCCTGCTTGCCCCTTTGCCCCCTGCGGGTGCAGTGCTGCGCCGAGCAGCTTCCAGTTCTCGAGAACCGGACGGGGATCGATCGTTTCTGGGTCTCCCGCGGGCTGGATCGCGAAGCGCAGGTGACCGTCTCGCGCGGCGTTCGGAACCCGCCCGTGACCGAGCACCGTACCTTGAGCGACGAGCGACCCGCGGCGTAGCGCAAGCGCATGACCCGTTCCCGGACGTGGCGTGGAGGTGGTAACGCGCGCAGCTGCCGCGAGTGCATCCGGGTTGCCCGGATTGGCAAACAGCCGCACCTTGCCCGTCGCTGCCGGCACCGATTCGGCCGAGCCCGCCGGAACGGAGTCCTGGGATGCGGTTCTCTGCGGGGAGGCCCGCTTCACTTGCAAGGTCACGGGCGATCCGCTGCCCGCACCCACTGGCTGGCTGGAAGCGGGGCCACCAGCACTCGCCGCCGTCAGCTTGGCCGGCGCAGCGAGTGCGGAGGGCACCTTGGGAAGCCTGTAGCTCGGCGCGATGCTGCCGAGCCCAGCGTAGGTGAACACGTCGCCGTAGAGATCGCGCAAGATCACGTACTTGCCGAGCTTGTGAGAGTTTCCGAGCCCCAGGATGCGGCCGTCGGCCACCGCAACCACGGCGGCATTTGGCGCGCTCATCAAGTCCACAAACTGTGTAGCCGCGCTCGCTGCGCTGGTCCCAGCGGCCGCGGCCGCCGCAGCGGCGGTGGGCGATGGGGCCGGCACCGAACCTGGCGTCGCCGCGCCAGCGCTGGATCCCGCCACCGCAGCCGCGCCGGCTGCTCCCTGGCCAGTGCTGCCAGCCTTCGCCGCGCCAGCCACAGCCTTCGCGTTAGCGGTCGCACTCGAGGAAGAGAGCGAACCCCACGCGAGCTGCTTGCCCTTCACCGGCAAGCGCGCGTCGACGAGGCCCGTCAGCGTCGCGATCACTGACTTTGGATAGCTGGAGATCAGCTTCGCGCGCAGCAGCACCGAGCTGGCATAGGCTTCGGAATGGTTGTAGGCGAGGATCGCCGTGCGCAGGTTCTTCGAGGCGCCCGCCGCATGCAAATAGCGAGCGGCGGCAAAGATCGCGTCCACAGGGTTATACGGGTCGGCATAGCCAGCATCCAGGGCATCCACCCCATACTGCAGCCAGGTCGCGGGCTCAAACTGCATCCACCCCTCGGCGCCAGCGCTCGACACCGACAGGTCGCTGCCGTAGTTCGTCTCGACCTCATTGATCGCGGCGAGGACCTGCCACGGCACGCCGTACTGGATCGCGGCCGCCCGGTAGATCGGCAGCAGAAACAGCGGGATGCGATAGAAGCCGAGCGCCTGAGCGGATGCGGCCGAGCTGGCGAGCTCTGCCGCCAGCGCCCCGGCCTGCGCGGCCACGAGCTGCGGCGAGGGTGCAACGTTGTTGGGGCCAGATGCCGTCTGGGGGCCCTTGGCGCCGCTCGTTGCCGGTGGCTGGACGTGCGTAGCGGTGAGATTAGGGTTTGTCTTTTTGCTCGGGGTGGTCTTCTGTTTGCGCTGCACGACCACTGTGGGCGCTTCCACTTCAGGAGGCGTGCTTGGCTGCGGGGTGCCCGCGGGCACGGTGCTCGTCGAGGTGCCCGGCGGCTGCTGCGTGGTGGCAGAGGCCCCCGGCACCGCGGGGGTGGGCGTAGTGACAGTGGCGCTCGGGGCTTCGCCCGGCGATGGCGAGCTCACGGGCGTATCGGCCCCGAGGGCACCGCCAGCGAGAGGACCGCCCAGGCCAGCGGCGGTCAGCCCGCTCCCGGCCAGCGCGGACAGCATTGCCCGCCACGCCCATCCACGCGCGCGAGTCATCGGCTTCCTATGCCCGGGTTGGTCATTTGTGCGGTCCCATAGTCGTGGTCGGCGCCGCTGGCCCACGATCGGGGGCACGCCCACTGGGATTCATATCGGCAGGCAAGCAGAAACCCGTAAAGGATTCGTAATCGTGTTGCACGATCACCGCTTCGGTCGTTGCCATGACAAGCAGAGCGGCTTGACGGTACCGGTGCCCGAGGCGGAACAGCCGATGCTGGCCAAATTGTCGGATTTCCGGGCAGATTTATCGCTCATCGGGTAGCGGCCAGCGTGTTCAGAGCAGGCCGGATCCACGCCCGGCAATGGGCGTCTGACCCTGAGTTTCGCGAGCGCCCGCGATCTCCTGCAGGTGGACGGCGGGAGCATCGCTGCCGGGATGGGTCGCGAGGCGATACTCTGCAGCCCGTGGAAACGATCCTCTCGGTTCTTCAGGTCGCGATCTCGATGATCGTCATCTTCCTCGTGCTGATGCACTCCGGCAAGGACTCCGGCCTGTCCGGCGCGTTCGGAGTTGGCAGCGGCACGGGCCCCCTCGGCGGAGGGTCGATGGTCGAGCGTAACCTCAACCGCTGGACGGTCTTCTTCGCAATCTTGTTCGTCGTGAACGCGGTAGTGCTGCTCAAGCGGCCTTGGGCCTAGCTTTCCCGCTCCCGCGCTCCTAGCCGGTCGAGGATCTCCACCGCTTCCGCACGCAATGCGCCATCGGTGGCCGCGAAGTCCTCGTCCGACAGCTTGCCCGTGCGGTAGTCGAGCTCCGCATCGCGGATCTCGCGGTACTTCGCCTCACGCGCCGCCTCCAGCTCAGCCCGGTTCTCCGCCGCCTGCTCGCCGGTCCTGATGATCCCGCCCGCGCGGCGCGCGGGACGCAGCGGCGCGCTGATCACGAGGATCACCACTAGAAGCAGCACCAGCGTGAGGATCGCGATCAGGAGGTTCATTGCGCCCGCCGGGCGCGCCCGGAGAGCCGCAGAGCTGGGCGAGCGGGTCCGGTGGCTGCCACGATGCTCAGGCGCGCACCAAGCCGTGTGCGGCGCGGGCACGCGAGCGCGCTGCCACACGACGGCGCACGGCGGACGGCGCGGGCCAGATTGCGATCATGGCGCCACCGATCACGATCAGGCCCCCGATCCAGATCCACATCACCAATGGTGAGACGATGAAGTGAAACTGCGCCTGCGGCGGATTGTGAATGTAGGCGCCGGCCATCACGGCGATCGCCACGATCCCCTCTCCGGGGCGGATGAAGGGGAGCGTCTTGTTGCCCAGCGCGATGATCCGCTTCAGCTGCGGCGTTTCGATGTTCGGTGCGATCGCGCTCCACACGTCGCGCGTGACACCAGCGTTCAAGGCCACGTGACTGACCGGCTGACCGCCGATGAAGTGCCCCACCGACCCCTGAGTTGGATCGCCCGAGTCGTAATAGCCCTCGCTGGGGCGCAGCGTGGTCACGTGATGACCGTTCTTGCTCACGTCCAGCACCGCCCCCAGGCTGAGGCTCGCGCCAGTGCGCGCCGAGTCGGGTGCCAGGGTCACGCCCGGCTCAGAACGCAGGACCGCGCTCAGTTCGCGACCTCCCTGCGTGCTCGCCGAGTCGTAGTCGGGGGTCACGCTCGCCGTCGGGCGCACGTAGCGGACCGTGTAGGCGCCGACCCGTGTGGACTGTCCCGGCGAGAGCCCCAGCTCGGAGGCGTGCTGGAACGAGGACGACGCGGCGACCCCCACGAACAGGACCGCGATTCCGATATGCACGACGTAGCCTCCGTAACGCCGGCGGTTGCGCCGCACGAGCGCCATCAGAGCAACTGGAGGCGCCTCGCCGGCCATCGCGCCGCGCGCGCGCATGCCACGGAAGAACTCCTGGGAGATGCTGCCGAGCACGAAGGCCGCACAGCAGAACATCCCGATCGCAAACGGCTTCTCTCCTACGCCCACAGCCAATAGGACTATCAGCGTCATCAGCGCAGCAGCGAGCGGCGCCAGGAAATTGCGCCGGGCGTTGGCGAGCGTCGCGCGCCGCCAGGCGATCGCTGGCCCGATGCCACTCAGCAGCACCAGGATCAGCGCCAGCGGCACCGTGTAGCGGTCAAACCAGGGCGGCCCGACAGATGCTTCCTTGCCCGTCAGAGCCTGCGAAATGAGCGGGAAATAGGTCCCCCAGAAGATCACAAAGCAGAGCGCCACAAGCACAAGGTTGTTGGCGAGAAACGCCGACTCGCGCGAGAGCAGTGAGTCCAGACGGTGCTCCGAGCGCAGCATGTCCCGGCGCGAGACGACCAGATAGATCGAGCCGGCGAGGAGCACGCCGATCAGGCATACGAATGGTACGCCCAGAGTTGCGCCTCCAAAGGCGTGGATCGAGTTCAGCACCCCGCTGCGCACGAGGAACGTGCCCATGATCGCGAGCGTGCCCGTGGCGAGCACGAGCGAGACGTTCCACACCTTCAGCATCCCGCGTTTCTCTTGGATCATCAGCGAGTGCAGGAACGCCGTGCCCGTGAGCCAGGGCATCAGCGAGGCGTTCTCGACCGCATCCCAGCCCCAGTAGCCGCCCCAGCCGAGCTCCGAGTAGGACCAGCGCGCGCCCAGCAGGATGCCGATCCCCAGGAAGAACCACGCGGCGAACGCGAAGCGGCGGGTCAGCCTGATCCAGTCGGCGTCGACCCTTCGTGCCAGCAGCGCGCCCATGCCGAACGCGAGCGGGATCGTGCACAGCGTGTAGCCCGAGTAGAGCATCGGGGGGTGGATCATCATCGTCGGGAAGCGCAGCAGCGGGTCGAGCCCGACACCTTCGCTCGGGGCCGGGCTGGTCGTGGCGAACGGCTGTGCGTAGAACACCATCAGGGCAATGAAGAAGCCGCCGAAGCCGAGCAGGATCGCCGTCGCGTAGGCCGCCACCTCGCGCAGGCGCCCGCGCGTGAGAAACAGCACGAGGCTCGACCACAGCGACAAGAGCCACGCCCACAAGAGCAGCGAGCCTTCCTGAGAGGACCACACCGCGGCCGCCTTATAGAAGGTGGGCGTCGTCCTGCTCGACGTGTCGGCGACCGTGTTGAAAGCGAAGTCGTTGTGCAGAAAAGCGACCTCCAGCACGGCAAAAGCAACCGTCAATATGCCCGCCAGCGCATACACCGAGCGCCGGCCCGACTCCGAGAACTCCGGCCGGCCGGCCCGCACACCATAGATCGAGGCGCCGATCCCATACACGCACACGGCCAGCGCAAGCAGCAGACATGCGCGTCCGAGGGCGGCCATCTAGGAGTTTTGTTTCTCTGAGGCCGGCGCTTCCTTGTACTTCGACGGGCACTTCGTGATCAGCGAGTTACGTTCGCCCACGTACTGCCCGCCCCGCTTCTCCACAGTGACGATCACCTCGCGCCCTTCGCGGAACGGATCGGGAACGGTCCCCGTGTAGGCCACCGGCACCGCGGCGCCCCCCGCGCGATCGGCGACGCTGAAGTTCAGCTCCTCGCCGCTGCGCACCACAGAGTGAGTGACGACCGTGCCCGTCAGCAGATAGCTGCGACCAGGCTGTGCCTGGTGAATGAGCTGACTCGGCGTTAAGGCCGGAGAAGCGGCGCTGAAGCTGGTGTAGATCAGCGCGCTCGCCAGCACCACAGCCGCGCTCAACGCCACCACCAGCCGCACCGTTCGCTTGCGTGCGGGGTTCATCGTCCAGGAGTATCTCAAACACCCTCCCGCGCCGTGCAAGCTGGCCCGGTTTCTCGGGGCCCGGCAGCCGAACCGGCTATTCGGCCAGGAAATTGCCTATTGGGGGCGAAACCTTCCAGTGTGGGCCGAGTTCTTATAGGTACAGCACCATGAGACCGAGCCTCCCCCACCCCCTCACCGAACGCCGTTCACGCCGGCACCGGCCAAAGCACCGGGGCAGGCGCCTGACCTCGCTTCCCCACAAGAAGCACAGCACCGAACCGGCCTTCTCCGCCCAGGATCCTCGCGATGTCTCTGCCCAGGATTCTCGCGACGTCGCCGTCCAGCGCGTGCGTGCCGCTGGGGGACCGCTGGACCGGGCCTCCTACACCTGCGAGTGCGGCTACCTGTTCGCCGCCCCGGTCTCTACGACCGTCGCCTGCCCGCACTGCGGCGCCTGCCAGTCCTGGTAGCGGCTGCGTGTTGCACACCCGCCCAGCCGCCAGCCCTATAGCGCCCGGCGAAACGCTTCCTCGCCGCTACCCACAACCGAAACTGAATGATTCCCATGCCCACCCCCTTGATCGCCTAAAACGGGGCTGGGATTCTGGAGCAGTTACTTGATGTGCATCCCCGAGATCGCGCGCGAGATCACGAGCTGCTGGATCTCGGCGGTGCCCTCGAAGATGTCGTAGATCTTCGCGTCGCGGTGCCAGCGCTCGACGGGGAACTCGCGCGTATATCCGTTCCCGCCCAGGATCTGGATCGCGCGCTCGGTCACCCACACCGCGACCTCCCCGGCCTTCCACTTGCTCATTGAGCCCTCGGCGTTCTCGAACGGCACCTGGTTGCGGCCCATCCAGGAGGCGCGCCACACGAGCAGGCGCGCGGCGTCGATCTCGAGCTTCATGCGGGCCAGCGTGAAGGCGATCGCCTGGTTCTCGATGATCTTGCGCCCGAACTGCTCGCGCTCCTTGGCGTAGTCCAGCGCGTACTCATACGCCGCGCGGGCGACTCCCAGGGCCTGTGCGCCGACGGTCGGCCGCGAGGACTCGAACGTCTGCATTGCGGCCTGAGAGCTGCCTTTCTTGCCTTCGCGTACGCGGGCCAGGCGCTCGTCGAGCTTCTCCTTACCGCCCAGCACATAGCCGGCCGGGATGCGGCAATCGTCAAGGAAGACATCGGCTGTGTGCGAGGCGCGCAGGCCGTGCTTTTTGACCTTCGTGCCCTGGGAGATGCCCTTCGCCTCTGACATCGGCACGATGAACGCCGCGTGTCCTTTGGAGCCGAGCTCGCGGTCGACTGAGGCGATCACGACGTGCACGTCGGAGATGCCGCCGTTCGTCGCCCACGCCTTCTGCCCGTTGAGCACCCACTCGTTTGTGGCCTCGTCGAACTTCGCGACCGTGCGCACACCCGAGACATCAGACCCGGCGTTCGGCTCAGAAGCACAGAAGGCGGCGACCTTGAGGTCATCCTGAGTGCCGAAGCAGCGCGGGATCCACTCGCCGATCTGCTCGCCGGAACCCTGGCCGAAGATCGCCGCCACGGCGAGCGCCGTGCCCATGATCGCCATGCCAATACCCGCGTCGCCCCAGAACAGCTCCTCGTTGACGATCGGCAGGCCCAGACCCGTGGGATCGGCGAAGAACTGCGCCAGGCCTTCGAAACCGTAGAGCCCGATCTTCGCGGCCTCCTGGATGATCGGCCAGGGTGTCTCCTCGCGCTCGTCCCACTCGTGGGCCGCCGGCCGGATCACGTCGGCGGCAAAGCCATGCACCCACTCGCGGATGTCCTTCTGATCCTGGCTCAGCGCAAGCGAGAAGCTCGTCTCCTGGCCGGCCGCGCCCGCGATCGCCTGCACAGCGGCCTCGGCGGCCTCGGTCGTCTCAGAGCTGGCAACGGCAGATGGGGCTGACATCGGGCGGAATCTCCTTTGGGTTTTACGGGCGCCGGATTTTCCTGTCAGGGGAGACGACCGGCGGGTGTTGACAGCGCTGTCGCAACCGTTGCCGGATATCCGGAGCGTGCTCCGTGTGTTTGGCGCGTGCGGACGGTAGATCGGGTGTCCGACATCCTAGCGCACATGCGTCTGCTGTTTGGACAAATTCTCGTTCTGTGTCCAACATCACGCCCCGCGAGCGCCCTTCAACATCCCTACCCCCTCCTATTGAGACTAATCCCGAGCAGAATTGTGCTATTTTGCTCGACTCTATCTCACCTTGTTGGTTCTTCCTATGCAGAAAGTGACTATGCACATACGCACGATTGCCATCTCGGCAGCTCTCGTCCTCGCCCTCGGGCTTACCGCTTGCGGCTCGTCCTCGAACGGCGGCAACAAGCTCGCGCTGGTCGCCTACTCGACCCCCAAGGGCGCCTACGAAAAGCTGATCCCTGCCTTCCAGGCCACGAGCGCCGGAAAGGGCGTGAGCTTCAGCCAGTCCTACGGTCCCTCCGGCGAACAGAGCCGCTCCGTGGCGAACGGCCTGCAGGCGGACGTCGTCAACTTCTCGCTCGAAGGAGACGTCGAACGGCTCGTGAAGGCCGGTCTGGTCTCACCGAGCTGGAACCAGAACGCCACGCACGGCTTCGTCACCAACTCGGTCGTTGTGATCATGGTCCGCAAAGGCAACCCCAAGCACATAACCGGCTGGTCTGACCTCGTCAAGCCGGGCGTGCAGGTCGTGACGCCTAACCCGTTCACCTCCGGCGGCGCCCGCTGGAACATCATGGCGGGGTACGGCGCGCAACTGAAGGAAGGCAAGAGCCCAGCCGAAGCGCAGGCGTACCTGAAGTCCCTGTTCGGAAACGTGGTCAGCCAGGACAGCTCGGCCAGGAACTCGCTGCAGACGTTCAGCGCCGGCAGGGGTGACGCGCTGCTCGGATATGAGAACGAAGCGATCGCCGCCAAGAAGAAGGGCGCCGAAGTCGATTACGTGATCCCGAAGGACACGATCCTGATCCAGGCCCCGGTGGCGGCCGTGGGCAGCTCAAACGCGGGCAAGGCATTCGTCGAATACCTGCTCTCGCCCGCCGGCCAGGCGATCTGGGTGTCTAAGGGCTACCGGCCGGTGATCAACGGCGTCCCCGGGGCCTCGAAGTTCCCGACCCCGAAGGGCCTGTTCACGATCGACACGCTCGGCGGCTGGAAGAAGGCGACCAAGGAATTCTTCGAACCGGAAACCGGGATCGTTACCAAGATCGAGCAGTCGCTTGGCGTCTCCACTTCCAAGTAGCGCGTCGGCCCTCGCGCTGCCGCGCCGCCGCGCGTTCGCGCTCGGCGAGCGCGGCGCCGGTGCGCTCGGCAAGGGCATGCTGGGCATCTACCTGTCGGTGCTCGTGCTGCTGCCCGTGGCGGCCCTCCTCGAGAAGGCCGGCACACGGGGAACGTCGGGCTTCTGGCGCGCGATCTCCAGTCCCGAGGCGGGCGCCGCGATCAAGCTGACGTTGATCGCGACGGCGATCGTCGTGGCCGTCAACGCGGTGTTCGGCACCCTGATCGCGTGGGTGCTGGTGCGCGACGAGTTCCCTGGCAAGGCGATCGTCAACGCGTTGATCGACCTGCCGTTCGCCCTGCCGACGATCGTCGCCGGCGTGGTGCTGCTCGCGCTGTACGGCAAGGGCAGCCCGATCGGGATCAACGTTGCCTTCACGCGGGTGGCCGTCGGGCTGGCGCTGCTGTTCGTGACGCTGCCGTTCGTGGTGCGCTCCGTGCAGCCGGTGCTGCTCGAGCTCGACTACTCGATGGAGGAGGCCGCCTCGTCACTGGGCGCGCCGTCGGGGACCGTGCTGCGCCGCATCGTGCTGCCCAGCCTCGCACCAGCGATCATCTCCGGAGTCGCGCTCAGCTTCGCCCGCGCCGTGGGCGAGTTCGGCTCGCTCGTCCTGATCACCGGAAACC
>Ga0307373_10008152_pt1 | contig 16061 bp, 18 predicted proteins | sample OX2MG_FD_202534 | JGI IMG/M metagenome (GOLD analysis project Ga0307373, IMG submission 202534) | Soil microbial communities from Risofladan, Vaasa, Finland - OX-2 | ecosystem: Environmental > Terrestrial > Soil > Coastal area > Acid sulfate soil | place: Finland: Risofladan, Vaasa | collected... | reverse complement strand
TCACCAGCATGAGGGCTCAGCCATGAATAAGCAGGGCTTGATCGAAGCCGTCGCCTCGACTGCGCACTTGAAGAAGTCGCATGCCGAAGGCGCGGTCGATGCGGTGCTCGACTGCATCAGCCGCGCGTTGAAGAAGGGCAGCGACGTGCGGCTCGTCGGTTTCGGCACCTTCCGCGTCGCGCAACGCGCGGCGACCGAAGGCCGGAACCCGCGTACCGGCGAGACGATCCATATCGCCGCACGCAAGGTGCCGCGCTTCCGCGCCGGCAAAGAGCTGAAGAGCGCCGTCGCCTAAGCTTCGGGCGAGCGTTCCAGCGTTGCCGATATCGACCGCGCGATCATCGCGCGGAAGTGGTGATTTTGTTCTGTCCGCAGCGCCGATTAGTGCGCGGGCGGGTGGTGGTTTTTGATCCAATTGACGACGACCGGCACCACCTTGTCCTCGATACCGTAGTAGCCGTGCGTCGAGAGGCCGCCGCAGGGATTGCTCTTGGCGATGCCGCCGGAAACGAAGACGAGCTGCTTCGCCGGCACGGCGGCGAGCGCCGCAAGCGCGGGCTCGGCGCCCGAAGGCGGGCTGTTGCGACAGCCGTCGTCGCGGTTGTGGACGATCAGCGTCGGCACCGCGATCGACGCCAGCGGGACGCGATCCATGCCGTTGTTCCACACCGACGACGTCAGCACCAGACCGCTCACCTGAGATGGACCGAGACGCACCGCGCCGTTGCCGGCGGAGATCGAGCCGCGGCTGGTGCCAACCAGCCAGACCGGCGCCGCCGCCTTCGACTTGAGGAAGGCGACCACGGCGGCCAGATCCTGGGCGGCCTCGGCACCGGCGCGATAACCGATCGACAAACCACCGGATTGGTCGGACGGCGCGTCGATCACCGCGACGCTGATGCCCTGGGCGGCGAATTCGCCGCGCACGCGGAGCAGGAAATTGCCTGGCGCGCCGGCGATGACGCCTTTACCGCCGGGAAACAGCACGGCGCTGGCGATCGGTGCATCCGCCGACTGAAACAGGATCGGCTGGGTGATGCCTGGCCGGCTTTGCAGTTCGACGCGGTCCTCGGCGGCGGCGCTGCCGGCGGCGAACACCGTAAGCGCGGCGAACAGCGGAATAATGGCGCGGAAAATCTGCAGCATGAATCCCCTCCCCCGAAGGTTGCATGCGAGCGCAGCTTAACATGACAGGCGACGCCGCGCGAGCGGTGAGCGGCGGCGGGCTTAAGCCCCGCGGATCGCCGACCAGAGCGATTGCGATTTGCGGTCTGCCGCCAGCCACCAGCCGCAGAGTCCGAGCGCGAGTGTGGCGAGCAGCGGACCAGACAGCCAGTCCCACGCCGTCACCGCGATCGGCAGCGCGATCCGGCTGGCGCTGAGCTGATAGCCGCCGGCGGCGAAGGTCACGGGATTCTCGCCGGGCAGGTTCGCCGGCAGAGGAATGCTGACATGGGCGAGAACGACGCTGCCGACGGCGACGAGCACGAGTGCGAGCACGCCGCCGAGCAATCCCTGGAGCGCCATCTCCGCGGCGACCTCGCGCCGGACGTGCGCCGGCTCCCAGCCGATCACGCGCAGGATGGCGAGCTCGCGCCGGCGCTCGACCAGATTGCCGAAGACCAGCGTGGCGCCGAGCGCCAGCGCCGCGAGCATGCCGGCGACGACGGCGATCGAACGGAAGCGGCCAATCGTCTGCGACACGCCGCCGAAGAGCTGCAGCATGGTGCCCGGCGAAGTGATCGACGCATGCGGCAGCCACGACGCGATATGGGCCTTCACCGTCTCGGTCTGCGCCATGTCGGCGAGCTTGAGGAACACCTGGTTGACCAGATCGGGCGGCAGGTTGGCGAGCCGCCGCGCCTCGCCGATGTCCATGTAGAAATTGCTGGCGACGATCTGGCTGCCCTGCTCGATGTCGACGACGCCGACGACGGTGAAGGTGTCGCCGCCGATATCGACCGAACCGCCGGGCGCCAGCCGATAGAAGGCACCGTAATGGCGTTCGACCAGCACTTCGCGCGTACCCGGCACCGGCATCCGGCCCTGGATGAGCCAATGACGCACCGCGCCGGGGCCGAGCGCCGGTGCATCGGGCGCCAGCGGAATGCCGCTGATCGAGATGAAGCGGCCCTTGCCCAGATTCCACAACAGGACATAGCCCGCCGCCTGGGTGACGCCGGGTTCAGCGGCGAGCCGGCGCTGCTCGTCGCTGGTGATGGGCTCGGCCGAGTACGGCAGGATGATGCCCATGTCCTTGGGCACCGCGTTCTGCGTCGCGCTACGCTGCACGATCAGGTCGGCGCCGAGATTGCGGAATGGCACGGTGGCAAGATCGGCGAACCCACGGCCGAGCACGTCGAGCGTTATGACCAGGGTGACGGCCAACGCGACGCCGCCGATCAACAACGCGCTGCGCTTCCAGCGGTAGGCCAGCTCGCTCGCCACGTAGCGCCAATGGACACGCGGCCGCGCCACGCTATTTCTCCGCGGCGAGCGCGGCGTTGACCGCCGCCTTGAAGTCGTCAACCGTCCACGTGCCATTGAGGCCGAGCGGATTGTTAGCCTTGGCGGGAAAATCCTTGAATTCGACGCTGGTGCCGTCGGGCCGCTTGAACTTGTCGCCGCCGTCAATCAGCAGCGCCATCGGCACGTGGCCCTTGAGGCCGATTGCGCTCAGCCGCTTCTCGCCCGCGGGACTTTCGGCGTCGAGCTCGACCACCTTGACGCGGCCCGAAAGCGTGGCGAGGAATTCGCGCACCGGCTTCAGCGCATCCTGCACCGGCCAATGCGACAGCGCGATGATCTCGACCGCGGGCGGCGCGGCGCGGGCGGCCGGCGCGCCGGTCAAAAGCGCGAACGCGAGGCCGAGCGCCAGCGCGGCGACGAAGCTTCTACGCGTGAACATTGGCAACCTTTCCGTCCTTCATCTCGACGACGTTGGCGGCGCGCGCCGCAACATCGGGATCGTGGGTGACGATCAGCAGCGCGGTGCCGTGGGTGCGGCCGAGATCGATCAACAGCTCGAGCACGGCCTTGCCGGTTTCCTGATCGAGATTGCCGGTGGGCTCGTCGGCGAGCAAAACCGAAGGACTGTTCATCAGGGCGCGGGCGATCGCCACGCGCTGTTGCTCGCCGCCGCTGAGCGCCGCCGGCCGGTAATGCAACCGCGCACCGAGCCCGACCTGAGTCAAAAGATTGGTCGCACGCCGGTTTCGTTCGGCGCTGGTCATCGCGGCGAAGAACGTCGGCAGCAGCACGTTGTCGAGCGCAGTCAGCGACGGGATCAGGCTGAAGCCCTGGAACACGATGCCGATCGAGCGGCGGCGCAGCTCGGCCATGGCGCGATCGCCGGTGCCGGCGAGCTTCTGGCCCATGACGAAGACGTCGCCCGCGTCGGGCTGCTCCAGACCGGCGATGATGCCGAGCAGGGTGCTCTTGCCCGAGCCCGACTTGCCCATGATGGCGGTGAACGCGCCGGCGCCGACCGTCAGATCGACGCCTTTCAGGACCTCGACCTCGCCGTAGCGCTTGCGCACGCCGTCGACGCGGATAGCGGGCTGGCCCGCGGGCGGCGCCGATTTCGCGATCGAATTGGGTGAAGCGTCCATGGGCGGATCTTTCATTCGCTGCGAAGGAGCGACCACGGCTGCGGCCGCGGCAGGGCGAGAACGGCGAAAGCGGCAAGCGCACTGACTACGACGCCACCGACGGTGGCGAGCGCGGCCATCGACCACGAGACCGCGATCGGCGCGGTGATGACCTGGGTCCTGTCGACGGTGGCCGACGGGATGAAATGCGGCGTCGAGCTCAAATCCCACGGTAGGTCGACAGTGACCGTGACGTGGCCGAGCGCCAAGGCGACGACGGCGGCGACGACGAGACCCGCCGCGGTGCCGACGACCGCCAGCGCCAGGTTCTCGACCAATACCTGCTCGCGGATATGGCGCCACGACCAGCCGACCGCCTGCAGCACCGCCATCTCGCGGCGCCGCTCGGCGACCGACGAGGCGGTGGCGCGCCAGACGAAGGCGGCGGCGAAAACACCGATGATCGACGCGACGATGAGGCCCATGCTCTGCGACAGGAACATCACGCCGCTGAGCGCCTGCCGCATCGACAGCTCGCTCGAGACCACGCCCTTCTTGCCGAGCAGATCGGTGATCTTCGTCACCACGGGTTCGAGCTGCTCGCGATTGACCTTCACCAGCACGAGATTGGCGTCGTCGGGACCGAAAGGATAGAGCGCCCTGACCTCGGGCGCGGATGTCGCGAGCGCCTGCGCGATCGCGAGCGGAACATAAACGTCGGCGCGCACCAGCTTGCCGGTGCGCGCGGCATCGACGATGCCGGCGACGGGAAACGCCGCCGCGCCGATCTTGACGGTATCGCCGACCTTGAAATGATTCTTGGCGGCGAAGTCGCTGTCGAGGAGAACGGCACGGCTGTCGGCCTTGATCGGCTTGCCGTCGACCAGCCGCTCGCCGAGCGTCGCGAGCCCGACATCGGTGTCCTCGATTCCGAGGACCGATTCATAACGGTCGGGCTCGAGGTCCCACATGTAGACGGCGCGCGTTAGGCCAATGACGCCGGGCATCGTACGGACCTGGGCGACGACGGGAGCCGGGATGAGCGCGTTGGGATGCGGGAAGACGAGACCTTCGAGCTTGGGCGGGATGTCGCCCTGCTCCTGCATGATGACGTCGGCGCCGACTGTCTCGATCGGCACGCGCAGGGCGCGCGCATAGGAGCCCGCCAGCGCCGTCAGAACGACCGCGGCCAGAACCGCCAGCGCGATGCTGACCGCCGTGACCAGCGACCGGCCGCGGCGGAAGATCAGCTCGCTCATGGCGTAGCGGAGGACGTCCATCGTCACACGGCACTGAGATTGCGATATGCCTTGTAACCCGCGGGAAACCCGGGCTCTTTGATCTACATCAAACCATCATTTCCGGTGATCCAGATCAACGACACAGGGACGGCCAGCGCGCAATTTCGGCGCCAACGCTTCGGACCGAACGTTGCGAGAGTCCATGCGCGTGCCTCTGCGGTTCCTCATTGTCCTGATCGGCGCGGCCGTTCTGACGAGCTGTCAGAGCCTCGTCGGCCCGGCGAGCATCAGGCACGACCGGATCGACTATGCCGGCGCGATGGCGGATTCGTGGAAGCAGCAGATGCTGCTCAACATCGTCAAGTACCGCTATTTCGATACGCCGGTATTCCTCGACGTGTCGTCGATGATCAGCTCCTACCAGATCGAAGGCCAGGTCAACGTCGGCGCCAACCTGCTGCCCAAATCGGCGAGCGGCAGTACGCACGCGGGCAACACCACCTTGAACCTCGGCGCGGCAGCGTCCTATCTCGAGCATCCGACGATCACCTATGCGCCGCTGACCGGCGAGAAATTCGTCAACGCCTTGCTGAAGCCGCTGCCGCCGCAGACGATCCTGGCGATGATCGAAGCGGGCCATCCGGCGGATTTCATCCTCGGGATCAGCGTCGACGCAATCAACGGCATTCAGAACCGCTCCGCCGCGCCGCTTCGCATGCGCGCCGCCAATCCGGCATTCGTCCAGGTGACTGAAGCCGTTCACCGCATTCAGCAGGCCGGCGCGCTCGGCATCCGCACGGAGAAGCACGGCAAGGAGCCGATCACCTGGATATCCATGCCGCGCAGCGCGAGCGCCGATGTCGAGAACGACATCCGCTTCGTGATGACGCAGCTGCGGCTCAAATCGGCGAACCGCGAATTCCGGCTCGTCTACGGCTCCGAGCCACGGAAGCCGGACGAGATCGCATTACAGACGCGCTCGATGCAGCAAATCCTCGTCGAGCTCGGCGCCGGCGTCGAGGTGCCGAAGGAGGACCTCGCCGAGCATCGCGCAACGCCGATGACCGTTGCGAGCGCGGCCGCGGCGACCGGCGGATCACCGCTGATCCGGATTCATTCCAGCAGCGAGCAGCCCGCCGATGCCTACACAGCGGCGTTTTACCGCGATCGCTGGTTCTGGATCGACGACCGCGACCTGAACTCCAAGCGCATCTTCATGTTTCTGCTGATCTTCTCGTCGCTCGCCGAGACCGGCATCGTGCCGCAGTCGATGCCGATCATCACCATACCAGCGAGCTGATCGTAGGCGATGCATCACGACCAACACTGGAGAACTATCATGGCAAAAGACGACGCACACCATTCGGAGATGCAGACGGGCCGCGGCAACCGTCGAGGCTGTCGTTGCCAGCGTACGATCGTCATGGCGTTCGTGCTCGGCGCGGTCTCGGCAATCGCCGGAATGCTGAGCTCACGAATCGATTCCGGACCTTCGACCAAAACGCGGACGCGGTCCGCTCCACCATTAGCTGATCAGCGCAATGACGCCAGCGGCCAGTGGCCGCCATCTCGCCAACGAGGAGCCGGTTGGGCTCGATGCTCGAATATAACGTGACGGCAAAACGGATCGACGCGCACGGCAGCGTCGCCTTGTGCAAAAACGCCGAAGTGGCGCTCGACACCGACGTGAATGGCCGGCCGGACGCTTTCAATCCTGCCGAGCTGTTTCTGGCCGCATTGGCTGCCTGCATGATCAAGGGAATCGAGCGGGCGATCCCGATCGCTGAAGTTCGATCTGCGCAGTGTCGAGGTGAAGCTTCACGGCGTTCGGCAGAACAGTCCGCCGAAGATGGTCTCGATCGATTATGAGCTCATCGTGGATACCGATGAAAGCGACCGAAGACTCGCGCTGCTTCACACCAACGTGCGAAAATTCGGCACGATTTCGAATACCGTCGCGGCCGCCGCGCGTCTCGACGGCCACATCGTCCGCACGTCGGCAACCGCATCCTGACGCGGATCGCCCAGGAGGAGACGGAATCGCGGAGCCATGCGATCCGAATTCCCGCTTGTGCCGCGCGACCAAACGACACGGCGCGAGCGGCACCCTCACGCCACCTTGTGGCGGAACATCCAGGTCGCGGCGCTGAGCGTGACCGCGGCGATGATCGCCATCGGCCACAGATCGGGAATCAACACGCCGATCCCCGCGCCTTCGAGATAGACGCGTTGCGCAATCGTGATGGCGTAGCGCAGCGGATTGATCAGCGTCAGGTACTGGAACGCGAGCGGCATGTTGTCGATCGGCGTGGTGAGGCCCGACAGCAGCGCGAAAGGCATGATGACGACGAAGCCGTAGATCATCGCCTGCTGCATGGTGCCGGCGATCGACGACACGAAGAGGCCGATGCCGACCGCCGCGATCAGGAACAGCGTCAGGCCGGCATAGAGCGTCAGCACCGAGCCCTGGAACGGAATGCGGAACCAGAGCTGCGCGACGAGCAGGATCATGGTCGCCTGCAGCAGGCCGATCAGCATCGCCGGCACCGCCTTGCCGATCATGATCTCGGCCGGCCGGATCGGCGTCACCAGCAACTGGTCGAAGGTTCCGTTCTCGCGCTCGCGCGCCACCGACATCGCCGCGAAATTCATCGTCATTATCATCACGATGGTGCCGATGATGCTTGGGATCATGTGCCAGCGGGTCTCGAGCTCGGGATTGAACCAGGCGCGCATGGTCGTGGCGATCGGCGGACCGGTCTGACCGTGGTCGGCCAGCCAGTCGGCGTTGAAGGCGTCGACGATGGTGGCGACGTAGCCGCTGGCGATCGCCGCCGTGTTCGAATTGCGACCGTCGGCGATGAGCTGGATCGCTGCCGGCTGACCCAGCGCCAGCTCGCGGCTGAAATCCTGGCCGATCTGGATCACGAGCAGCGCTTTCTGGTCGTCGATCGTCTTGGCGATCTCGGACGCGTTGTCGAGATTGGTGACGCGCTGGAAGATGCCGGTGCCGTCGAACCGCGCCAGCAGATCGCGCGACGCGGCGCTGCGATCCTGGTCGAGCACGGCATAGGGCACGTAATTGAGATCGTAGGTCGCGGCATAGCCGAAGATGAGGATTTGCAGGATTGGCGGCACCAGCACGCTGTAGCGGCTCTTCCGATCCTTGAGGACGGCAAGCAGTTCCTTCTGCACCAGGGCGAGGATGCGCCCGAGGCTGTCGATCAGTGCGCTCATGCGAGTTTCTTTCGCGTGACGAAGCGGTTGAGCGCGAGCAGCACCAGCATCATGCCGAGCAGGATGCCCGCCTCCGGCAGCACCACCGGCCAGATGTTGCCGGCGAGAAACACGGTCTGGAGCAGCGACACGAAATAACGCGCCGGAAAGACATCGGCGATGGCCTGCACCGCGAGCGGCGTGCTGCGCAGGTCGAAGATGAATCCCGAGAGCATCAACGCCGGCAGGAAGGTCGCCACGAAGGCGAGCTGGCTCGCCACCAGCTGGCTCTTGACCGCCGACGATATGAACAGGCCGATACCCAGCGCCACCAGAAGATAGAGCATCGACGCGCCGGTCAGCACCCAGAGCGAGCCGCGGAACGGCACGTAGAACAGGAACTTCGCTGCGAGGAAGCAGAGCGCGAGGCCAATCATGCCGAGCGCGAAATACGGCAGCGTCTTGCTCCACAGGATCTCGTCAACGCGCACCGGCGTGACGAAGAGCGCCTCGAGCGTGCCGCGCTCCCACTCGCGCGCCATCACCATGGTGGTGAGAAAGGCACCGATCAGCGTCATCACCATCACGATCAGGCCGGGCACCAGGAAATAATGACTGTCGTTCGCCTCGTTGAACCAGATTCGGCTCTGGACCACGACCGGGCCGGTCGTCACCGGTTCACCAGCGGAGCCGCGGCGCGCGGCCCATTGCGCGATCGCGCCTTGCGCATAAGCCTCGATCAGGCGGGCGCGATTGGCATCGCCGCCATGGACGATGATCTGTACCTGGGCGTCGCCCAGCGCGAGATGGCGGGCGAAATCCGGCCGGATGCGGACGATGCCATCGACCGTGCGGTCGAGCATCATGGTGCGCGCCGCCTCCATCGACGTCGTGTAATGCGCGTCGAAATAGGGCGACAGACGGAATCCGGCGGCGAGATCGGTCGCGGCCGGCGTCGGATTCTCGAGCACGACGGCGACCGGCACGTTGGTCACGTCGAGCGACAGCGCGAACCCGAACAGCAGGATCAGCATGACCGGCATGATCACGCCGATGGCGACGCTGCTGGGATCGCGCACGATCTGCCAGCTCTCCTTGCGCACCAGCGCGCGGATGCGGCGCAATTTCGCGGCGAGGCCGCTTGTGGCACTCATGCCGCACCCGCCGCCGGATGGCCGTGCGCGCGCGCCTCCTCGACGACGGCGATGAAGGCATCCTCCATCGTCGCCTCGCGGCCCGCTTGCGGCCGGGCGCGGGCGCGGGCGCGCACTTCGGCTGGCGTGCCCTGCGCCAGGATGCGGCCGGCATCGAGGATGGCGATGCGATCGCAGTATTCCGCCTCCTCCATGAAATGCGTCGTCACGATCGCGGTCACGCCCTGATCGGTCAGCGCATTGATACGCTGCCAGAACTCGCGCCGCGCCAGCGGATCGGCGCCGCTGGTCGGCTCGTCGAGGAAGAGCAGCGCCGGCTCGTGCAGCAGCGCAGCAGCCATCGCGAGGCGCTGCTTGTAGCCGCCGGGCAATTGCTGGCTCGGCAGGCGCGCGAGATCGCCGAGCTCGAACTGGCGCAGCGCCCAATCGATGCGGGCGCGCTTGCGGTCGCCGCGCAGCCCGTAGGCGCTGGCGAAGAATTCGAGATTCTCGACAACGCTGAGGTCGCCGTAGAGCGAGAAGCGCTGCGCCAGATAGCCGATGCGCTGACGCGCCGAGGCGCGCGCGCGGCGCAAATCGACGCCGGCGACGCGCAGCGTGCCGCCGGTGACCGGCAGCAGACCGCAGAGCATGCGGAAAGTCGTCGTCTTGCCCGCGCCGTTGGGACCGAGCAAGCCGAACAGATCGCCGCGGCGCACCTCGAAGCTGACGTGATCGACCGCGGTGAACCGGCCGAACATCCGCACGAGGTCGCGGACCTCGACGACGACACCGTTGCCCTGGCGCTCGGGCGGTTTGTCGAGCCTGACGGCCGTCGCCGGCGGACGGTCGCCGGCGCGCCGCAGCAGGGTCATAAATCCATCCTCGAAGCCCGGTTGCGTCGGCGTGACTGCGACCTGCGCCAGGGCGTCGACACGCGCGTCGCCTCCATCCGCACGGATGAAGCGGACGCGGCCGCCTTCCGGCACGGCGTCGACGATCGCGGGCGTACCGATTAGCCGCGCCTGCAAGCCGCGCGCGGTGTGGCCCGCTGGCGGCTCGGCGAGAAACACCTGGCCCGCAGCCAGCTTGCTGATCTCGGCCGGCGCGCCCTGCGCCAGGACCTTGCCCTGATGCAGAACCACGGCGCGGCCGCAACGCTCGGCCTCGTCCAGATAAGCGGTGCTGACCATGACGGTGGTGCGCTGCTCGGCGACGAGGCGGAGGATGATCTGCCACAGTTCCTGACGCGACAGCGGATCGACGCCGGCCGTCGGCTCATCGAGCAGCAGCAGCTCCGGTTCCCGCACCAGCGCGCACGCAAGGCCGAGCTTCTGCTTCATGCCGCCCGAAAGCTTGCCGGCGAGCCGGCCGGTGAACGGGCCGAGCGCCGTCATCTCCATCAGCCGTGGATATTGCCGCCGCTTGTCCGCAGCTGAGATGCCGTGCAGATCGGCGTAGAGATCGAGATTCTGCTGCACCGTCAGGTCCTCGTAGAGGCCGAAGCGCTGCGGCATGTAGCCGATGCGGTCCTGGATGCGCTGCGGCTCGCGCGCGGCGTCGATGCCGAGCACCGTCATGGTGCCAGCATCGGGCGCCATGAGGCCGGCGGCGAGCCGCAGGAAGGTCGTCTTGCCCGCGCCGTCGGGACCGACCAGCGCGGTCAGGCTGCCGGCCTCGGCGCGGAGCGTGACGCCGTCGAGCGCGACGACGATCTCGCCGGTATCGCGGCGGAAGGTGCGGCGCAGGCCGTCGGCGGCAACGGCCGGCAGCCGATCGCCCGGCGAGCTCATCCGCCGGCCTTCGCCGGCGCGGCTGCCGGAGCCGGCTCGAGCAGTACGGTCACCGTCGCCGGCATGCCGAGGCGCAGCTCGTCACCCGGATCCTTGACGAAGACGCGGACCTCGTAGACCAGGCTCGGCCGCAGATCGGTCGTCTCGACGCTCTTGGGCGTGAACTCCGCCGTCGACGAGATGAAGCCGACCCAGCCGGCGAAACGGCGGCCGGGAAAGCTGTCGACCGAGACTGCCGCCGTCATGCCGGGATGCAACTTGCCGAGATCGGTCTCGCCGACATAGACGCGGACCCATTTCGGATCGGTGATCGCGAGATCGAGCACCGGCCGGCTGGGCGACGCCATGTCGCCTGGCTCCATGAGGCGGGAACGCACGGTCGCGTCCATCGGCGCGACCAACACGGCATCTGCGAGCTCCTGGCGCAAGAGCGCAAGCTGCGCGGCGTTCGCCTGCACCTGCGCCAGCGCACCGTCGAGCGTCGCCTGGGAGTTGTCGACATCCTGGCGGCTGATGCCGCGCCCATGGGTTGAACTCCACACCGCGGTGACGCGGTTGAACTGCACCCGGTCGTTGGCGGCAGCGACCTTGGCGAGATCGAGATTGGCGCTCGCCTGCGCGACCTGCGGCTCGAGGCGGCTGGTATCGACGCGCGCCAGCACCTGGTCCTTCTTGACGTGATCGCCCTCCTGCACCAGGACTTCGCTGATGCGCTCGTTGTTGTTGAAAGCGAGGTCGACCTCGCGCAGATCGACGTTGCCGTAGAGCGTCAGCTCGTGCGGCGCCTGCGCGCTGCGATAGTGCCACCAGGCCCAACCTGCGACGGCCGCAACGGCGATGACGACGAGCGCCGCGACGATCGGTGTCCGCTTCATGCCCGGCTCTCCCCGCTTCCGATCCGACCACCGAGTGACGCGGCCACGTGATCGTGCAGCGCGTCTTTGAGAAACGACAGCCGTCGGCCGCGAAAATTTCGCCAGCCGAGCACACGCAGCGACGCCTCGCGCGCGGTGCGGAAGAACAAGATGCCGCCGAACAGCATCAGGGTGCGGGCGAGAACCCGTGGATCATCCGACGGCAATTCCATCAGCCCGCCGACTAGCCCGGCGCCGGTGCGCGCGAAGCGGCGCATCACCCGCTCGAACAAGATATCGAAGGCGGCCGTCGGCTGCGCCTGCTCGCGAATGATGAACAGCACCCAGGCCTCCGGCTCGCGCCCGCCGATCAGCAGGTCGGCGAAGGTGTCGAAGAAATCCTGCAGCAACGCGAGGCGCTGCGCACGCGACAGATGCGCCCGCGCCAACGCACCGCGGATGCGCTCGACCGTCGGACCAAGATACGTCTCGAGCCGTGCGGCGATGTGCTCGGCGCAGGCGCGATAGACACCCCGCTTGTCGCCGAAATAATAGGCGAGCGCCGGCAGGTTGACCTGCGCCTTGTCGGCAATCATGCGGGTCGACGCGCCGTCAAAGCCGTAAGCGCCGAAGGTCTCGAGCGCCGCCGTAACAATCTTGGCGCGCGTCGCTCGGCCGCGCGCATAGCCGCCGGAATCCGGATGGCGGCGCTTGCGGGCGCCCTCACTGCGCAAGGCGGCGTTCATCAACCGACGGCTCTCCGCACGAATGTATATCAGACGATATACATTTGGCCGGCTTCCGTCAATCGGGTGAAATTTGCGACGACCGTGGCCCGGAACGAGCGCGCGATCGCCCCCGAAAGCGTCCAGGCCGATGCAGCCTAAGCCGCCTGCCCGATCGCACATTGATCCTGGTCAATGTTGTGCCGCGGGCCATGCCGGCCACCGGCGGCGCCTCGCGGTCGCCGGCGTCAGTCGGTCAGCATCTCGACCGTGCCGTCGGCGCGGCGGCCCTCGGCACGGAGCAATCCGAGCTTACGCAGCGTCGGCTCGTCGGTGACCGAATAGAGAAAGGCATCGCCATTACCGGTGTTGCGATGCGCGTGCCACAACGAGCCCGGCACGGTGAAGACATCGTTGCGCGTCCAGTCGAGCCGTTTCCCTTCAACTTCGGTGCAGCCCTCGCCTTCCAACACGCAATAAAGGCTGCTCGCGGTCTTGCGCTGGGCACGCGTGTGCACGCCGGCGCGCAGCAACTGGCAGCGGAATGCCATCGTCGGCATGACCGAGCCACCGGTCGTGGGATCGACGTATTCGACGATCACGCCGTCGTAGGGGCTGCCGTCGTATTGGCGCAGCCGCTCGAACGCCTGCCGCGTCGCCTCCCAGCGATAGACGAATTTCGGCGAGTGCCGGTTCGGGCCGCGGCGATGCGCGACGAAGAGGGGCACGATGCCGGCCGCGCCGTAGAGATTGGTCGAATGATCGGCAGGCGCGCGGACGGTCTGCACCTTCTTGGGCACCGGCTCGCCGCTGTTAGTGCGGGGATCGCTCTCAGTGTAATCGAACTCGAAGCGCGTGGCGTTGAGGCTCTCGACCAGCGGCACATCGAGCACGTCGACCCAGATCACCGGCTCGCGGCCGTCATTGCCATGGTCGTGCCAAGTGCCGGCGGGCGTCAGGATCAGATCACCGCGCGCCATGGGCAGCTTTTCGCCCTCGACGACGGTGAAGCCGCCGTCGCCCTCGAGCACGAAGCGGCTGGCCGACGGCGTGTGGCGATGGACCGGCGCCCGTTCGCCAGGGTTATAGAGCGAATAGGCGGCGAACAGCGTGTTCGTGATGTAGGGCTTGCCGTCGAGGCCGGGATTGGCGAAGACGAGTGCGCGGCGCTCGCATTCCTCGATCGGCACCGTCCTGGACGCGACGCGCAGGCGCGGCTCAATGTCCGTCCAGCGCCAGCGATGCGGCACCGCCATGCTGCGCGGCGCAAGCAGCTCGACGTCGGCGCGCTGCTCCCAGAATTCGACGAGATTGAGCGCCTTGGCGTCGGTCTTCAGCGTGTCGCGAGCCTGGCGCGCGGCGTGAGCGTGAACCACAGCGTCCTCCATCGGCCCCATTTCGCCGGGGCGCATTCCCTGTTACACATAGTATGATTTATCTCCTATTCCATAATCGTCAAGCGCGATGGCGGCGAAACGCAAGCAGTGGGGAATCCAGTCGGTCGAGGTCGCGGCCGGTCTGCTGCGCGCGCTGATCGCGGCCGGCCGACCGGCGCCGCTCAAGGAAATCGCCGGCCTTGCCCGCCTCCATCCCGGCAAGGCGCATCGCTATCTCGTCAGCCTGACGCGGACCGGCCTGGTCGAGCAGGATGCGGCGACCGGCCAGTACGGCATCGGCGCGCTCGGCATCGCACTCGGCCTGGCGGGAATGCGCAACGTCGACGTCGTGCGTATCGCGCAAGGCCGGCTGCCCGCGCTGCGCGATGCGATCGACGAAACTGTGCTGCTGGCGCTGTGGAGCCGGCAGGGCCCGGTGGTGTTCGACCTCGAAGAGAGCGCGCGGCCGGTGACCATGAACGTACGCGTCGGCTCGATCCTGCCGCTGCTGACCACCGCGACCGGCCGCATCTTCGCGGCGTTCCTGCCGGACTCGCAGAGCCGGCAACTCATCACCGCCCAGCGCGCACCGAAACGCGCGGTCGCACGACTGCTCGCGCGGACGCGCGCCTTGGGGCTCGCGCATGTCAGCGGCGACCTCGTGCCCGGCGTCAACGCCCTCGCCGCGCCGGTCTTTGACCACAAGGGGCGGATCGCAGCGGTGATCGGCGTGCTCGGCCGCAGCGAGGACCTCGACGTCGGCTTCGACGGCGCCGTCGCTCGGGCGCTGAAAAGCGCGGCGGACGAGATCTCGCGGCGGCTGGGCTTTCGCGCGCCCGAGGCGCGCTAGCCGGGTGCAAAAAAAAGCCTCTCCTTTATCGTCGCGAGGCCCCGCACGCGCAGCACAGCGGGACCGTGGCGATCCAGAAAGACAGCAGAACTCCATGGTTGCCGGATTGCCGCGTCGGCCTTCGGCCTCCGCACAATGACCGGCTGAGTATTCTTCGACCGCGCGTCCCCCGCTTGTCGGCCGCTCCGCCAACGGGCATGCTTGCCGCCAACGAAACGCCGCAGCCGAGGGGGAGCGCGCCATGAGCGACGGGACAATCGATGCGAAGCGGCTTTATCTTCCGGGCCTCGCCGGATTTTACGAATGGGCGACGCCGCTGAGCTATGCGCTGATGCGCGTCGCGCTCGGCCTGATCCTGATGCCGCACGGCGCCGGCAAGCTATTTGGCGCCGACATTCCCCACACCGCGCAGAATTTCGTCAAGCTGGGCTGGCCGGCGCCGGTCGCACTCGCCTGGCTCGTCGGCATCATCGAGTTTTTTGGCGGCTTGATGCTTGCCGCAGGACTGTTCACCCGCGTCGTCGCGGCGGCGATCGCCGTCGAAATGGCGGTGATCTCGTTCGTCGTGCTGTGGCCCAATTGGGAATGGGTCCATCGCGGGATGGAATATCCCTTCATGATGGGTGTCTTCGCCTTCGCCATGGCGCTGCGCGGCGGCGGACCCTATTCGCTCGACCGCATGCTGGGCAAGGAGCTCTAGCCGCCGTGTGGTTCGCCCGCGGCTGAGCGACGTCGGTTACGGCCGGACGTAGCTCCAGCCCTGCTCCTCGAGATTCATCAGCCGCACGACGCCCGACGGCACGATGCGCGCTTCCGGCACGATGGCGATGGGATGGCCCTCGTGCTTCTCCATCGCTTGCCGCGTGTTGTTGCAGGCGGAGAAGACGATACTGCTCGGGAAGCTCACGTCCTTCATCAGCTTGAGCCGTGCCTTCACCGGCGAGGTGTCCGCGCGCAGCATGTTGAGGCCCGGGCCAAAGGCGACGATCTCGACCTGCACGTCCTCGCCCCTGGTACGGTAGTAGTCGACGACGTTGCTGGCATTGTTGAGCGCCAAGTTCATCACATTCGGGTCGTTCTGACTGACCTGGATGGCGATGCGGTGCTGCACCGTGCCGGTGGCGGCGACGCCCGGCGCGGCGAACAGCGCAACGGTAAGCGCGACGGCGATGGCGGATAACGTCTTCTGCATGGCGACTCCTCCCGGTTGGCGTTGACCCAGCCGCGTGGCGTCCGATCACCGGCGGCCGCGCGGCGCGCAGAATATCTCGTAGAGCACGGCG
>Ga0307373_10008151_pt1 | contig 16064 bp, 18 predicted proteins | sample OX2MG_FD_202534 | JGI IMG/M metagenome (GOLD analysis project Ga0307373, IMG submission 202534) | Soil microbial communities from Risofladan, Vaasa, Finland - OX-2 | ecosystem: Environmental > Terrestrial > Soil > Coastal area > Acid sulfate soil | place: Finland: Risofladan, Vaasa | collected... | reverse complement strand
GGCGACTATGCGGCGTGGCTCTTGGCCCAGTTCAGCCTGGCGCTGCACTTCTATCATCCACTCGTGCATTGGCTGGTGCGCCGGCTGCGTTTGGAACAGGAACTGGCGGCCGACGCCTTGGGAGCCGAAGCTTCGGGCGGACGCGAAGCCTATTTGCTGACTCTAGCCCAAATGACCTTGCGGCAGGACGATCGCGCGATCGCCTGGGCGGCCCGGCCCTTCTTGCCGAATCGGGGAACTTTTTTAAGGAGAATCGAAATGCTAAGGGATCCTAAACAATTGCGTTACGTGCCGTCATCGTGGCGGCGACAAACCGGCCTGGTGGCGGCGGTGGCCCTGGCGGGCTTGTTGATTGCCGGGCTGCGCGGCCCGACGGGCGACCTCCTGGCCGTGGGCCAGGCCGCCCAGCCCGGATCCAAAGCCCCGGCAGCCGCGGCGAGCGACCTGCGTTACGTGCCGGCCGACGCTGTGGCTGTGTTGTCCATCCGCCCGGCCGCGATCGCCGAGCACGGTGAAATGAAGACGCTGCTCGACAAGTTGAACCACCTGACAGAGCAACTTGGCGTGCCGCTGGAGAAGATCGAAGAGATTCTGGTCGTCGCGGCGCAGTTTCCATCGCCGGGAGTTGGACCTGGCTCGACGATGTTTCCGGCTGAGTTGGTCGTCATGCGCGGCCGGGGTCCGCACGACTGGAATGCTTTGATGAAGCGTATGGTGCCCGAAGGGGTCGAGGCCACCTTCGGCAAGTTCAAATACACCAAGCACAAGGATTCAAATTTGCCTCGCTCTAATTACAGTGGCTTTATCCCCGACGACCAAACGCTCGTTTTGGCCGCGGAACCGCTGTTGCGTCGAATGATGTTGGCGTCCGTCAAGCCCGACGCGGGCAAGCCCAGTTGGCTTTCCGGATGGCAGCAGATCGCGGGCGGCCACGCGGCGTTCATGGTCGACACGGTGGCGTTCAACCATCTGGTCGGGCCAGAACTGAAGAAGGTGCCCGGCGGCGGACCGGGGTTGCAGGCAATTGGCACGCTATCTCCGCTATGGGAGCAGACGCAGAGGTGGTACGCGGGGGTTGATGTGAGCCATGGGGTGAAGCTGCAGTCGACGTTCGAATGCGCCACACCGGAGGCGACCGAGCGGGTGCGTGCCACCGCCGAGGCGGCCGTGACGCTGGGCCGCAACCTGCTCGAAAAACTGGGCGACCAAATTGCCCGCGCGCCCGGCGACGAGGCCGGTCCCGCGATGATCGTGACCGACCTGGCCTCGGAGCTGTTGAATCAGGCCAGGTTCACGGCCGACGGCAACGCCGTCCGTTTGCAGACTGAGGCGCAAATCGACGTTGCCGATACGGGGATCGCCGCCCTCGTGCCAGCCATCGCGGCCTCGCGCGAGGCCGCGAAGCGCTCGCAGTCGATGAACAACCTGAAGCAAATCGGCCTCGCGTTTCATAACTACGCCAGCGTCTACGGTCACTTTCCGCCCGCGGTGGTGATCGGCAAGGACGGTAAAACGCCACACAGTTGGCGGGTGGCGATCCTGCCCTATATCGAAGGAACAGCGATCTACGACCAGTACAAGTTTGATGAGCCGTGGGACAGCGCGAACAACAGAAAGTTGATCGCCCAGATGCCCGCCACGCTTCGCGACCCCAGTGACGATCCCGCGAGTACGGTCTCGTCGTACTTCATGTTGACCGGCGAAACCACGATCGGAGGCTCCAAGGATGGAGCGAAATTCGCCGAGATCCTCGACGGCACGTCGAATACGATTCTGGCGGTCGCGGCCAAACGCGACATCCCCTGGACCAAGCCTGAGGACATTGTCTACGATCCGGCCAAGCCGTTGCCGAAATTCGGTGGCCGGCCCCTGCCTGGCGGGGTATCAGGGGCCAACGGCTTTCTTGCAGCACTCGCCGACGGTTCGGTAAGGTTCATTTCCGACACGACGGACGAAACGACGCTGCGTGCGTTGATCACCAAGGCGGGCGGCGAGGTGTTACAGGGCCCATAGTCGGCAAGGGCTCTCGACGGTCAACCACGAAATGACCGAGGCGCTCATTACGATGGTTCTTAGCGTGGTGGTCGCCGCCCTGCCGAAGGCAGGATTCCGATGGCAGCGCGTGTGATAAAGGCCAGGCGTTGGCGGACAGCACAAGGGCGTCAGCCCGCCGTGCAGGTGTCCGCCGAAGCCTGGACTTGGCTTCAGGATTGGTGGAGGGCCGCGAGATCTGAGCCGCGGCGGCCACGCACGCCGAGCGCGGGTACGCGTTGCCCCGCGGACCGACGTCGACCGGCAGGAGCCGCCGCCACCGGTTGGTTCGACGCGAGAACCGAGTCGCCTCAACGCTACGGCGCTGCCGCGACAGGCTACTGAGTTGCAATCTCAATTCGCGTCGGTTCTAATAATCAATCAATTCTCTTCCTTCTTCTTTTTTCATGGGAAACGTGTCATGGCCAGGCCTTCTCGTATTAGCGATTGTCTTGCCGCGGCGTGCGGTTGTGTTGCCTTACTCCTCGCCAGCACTCCCGTTGCTTTTGCGGACGAACTAGTCGCCCAACCTTCGCCGTCGAACGATATCGGCGAGCAAGCGGTGGTGCAGAATTTCCTTGTCTTTCCGGTTACGACGGATCTGCAGCGAATCCTCGCGGGAACGGTTCACAAAAAGGGTGAGACGCTCAAGGCCTTTGTGGCGCTCAATGGCGCTTTGTTGCTGGACGAAGAGGGACAATTCGTTCCGAACGCACTCAACGCGGATGCCATCCGCCGAGCGCTCGAACCGCTGCAGGATGCCGCGCATGGTGTCGTTCAATTCACTCCCTACTTTCATTCTCTTACGAAAAGGAACAAGGCATTCGATGATCCGGCTAGGGATTTCTTGCAGGAAATAGGCAAGTCAGCCGGTTTCCACCGGACATTCGTGATTTTTTCCAGCGCGGGGTGGAGCACAGGGTTGGAAAGAGATGCCTGGCGGAACATGATCACGGCGGTGGCCGACGCCGACGGCCGGACGCCTGACGCCGAGGAGCCCGCCGTAGGCAACGACGCCGTCAAGGTTTACCGCGTTTGGACATTTATGAGCCGGCTCCTCTCGGGCAATTCCGATTGCGTCGTGGATGTGCCTGCGCCCTTTACGGACGAGGGCGCCGAAGCGCTGACTGCCAAGATCTGGGAGACCGTGAAGACCGAAGTCGAGAACATCAATCTCGACGGTCGGGAAAGAATCCAGTTTCGCATCATGGCCCCGAATGTCGGCCCAGTGGCGAGACCCGAGGCACAAAAGGCGAGAGATGATTTCGGAAGGAAGGAGTCGCGTCGTCTGGCACGGGCGGTCGGCTTCAAGAACTGGACGACGTCCTTGAGTTCCTACTGATAGCGTGCGAGGGCTCGAAGTGACCCCACTCATCTTCACGGGGCGTTCCATTTGCAAGCCGGAGTTCTCATAGATGCCCACCGAAACCGAAAAAGTGAACAAGTCCGCGGCAGTCCGCAAGTACCTGAAGGCCAATCGGAAGAGCATGCCCAAGGATGTCTCGGCGGCCATGAAGGAACAGGGCATCGACGTGTCGCCATCGATGGTGAGCGTGATCAAGTTCAACATGATGAAGAAGAGGGCGGCGAAACGGAATGAAATGGCCGTTGTCGTCGCCAGGACCGCCAAGAACTTGGCGCGAAGGGCCAACCCAGCCGCCTCGACCAACGGAGCAGCCGGCGGCACCAAGGCCGAAGCCATCCGGACGGTAGCCAAGAGCTTGCCGAAACCCGTCCGACCACGTGACGTGCGCTCCGAGTTGGCCAAGCAAGGCATCGAAGCCTCGACCACGTTCATCGGCAAGGTGCTCAGAAGCGCGGGCATGAAGCGTAAGCGCCGCCGCAAGGCCGCCGCCGGCACCGCCGCACCAGCGGTCGCGGCCTCGCTCTCGATCGACGACCTGGTGGCCGCCAAGAAGCTGGTCGGCCAGGTTGGGAGCATCGAGAAAGTGAAGGTGGCGCTGGCGGCGCTGGCCAGGTTGGGATAGGCCGCTTCGCTGACGGCGACGTCCTTGTCCGCGCAGGAGCCTCAGGCCGCGCAAGTCAAAATCTCGCTCAGCGAAGAAGGCCAAGGTATAATGAGGTTAGGGTGGAAATCCGGTACTACTACGATCCAGAGACCGACGAGCCGCATATCTTCGGACACGACGTGACGGAAGATGAAGTCCACGAGGTCCTGTTGCGACCGGGCGAGGATCGTCCCGGTACGAGTGGAAGCCGCGTTGCCCTGGGCCAGACTTCTGCTGGAAGGTATCTGAAGGTGATCTATGTTCGGGACCCAGGCCTCGACAGCGTGTTCGTAATCACAGCCTACGATTTGAGGGGGAGGCCACTCCAAGCCTACCGTCGACGACAGCGGAGAAGACGAAAATGAGAAACCGGACCGCAAAAGCCAGACGATCAACTAACAAGCAGAAGTTTCCTCGCGGCTGGAATGAACAGCGCGTCCAAAAGGTTTTGGCACATTATGAAAACCAAACTGAGTATGAAGCGGTTGCCGAAGACGAAGCCCAAGAGCGGGCGGCTACGATCACCATCGACGACCTGGTAGCCGCCAAGAGGCTGGTCGGGCACGTCGGGAGCATCGAGAAGGTGAGAGAGGCCCTGGCGGCGCTGGCAAGGTTGGGCTAGGCCGTCAAACGGGTGCCCAAGACCATCACGGAGACGAGCATGCGCACCTGGATTCTGCTATTCGCAGTCTCACTCGCTACAAGCTGTTCGAAGCCTACGGCGCCTCCCGCCGCGGGTTCGCCGGCGACAGCATCCGTTGGGCCATCCGAGGCCAAACCAAGCGATTACTACGAAGCGCTCGGCGGAAACCTGCTAGGACGCGCGTTTTCCGTCGAGATGCTTGCAGCGGCTGGCGGCGGCAACAGCGTTGAAAACAATTTCGGGACGATGGGCGGGACCTGCAAACTTACGGAATTCAACTCCTACCGGTGTACGGCCGACGAGGCCGGGCGACGCATGCGAAAGCTGGAAACCGAACTGCGAGCGCTCGCTAAAACGTGCGGCATGGCCGTCGAGCCGGCCGAGGCGACCGCTACTGACGATGCACCGGCGGGCTTCAAGTTTCATTATTCGCAAGGCAACAACCAGGGCGACGTCGACGCGACCATCGACGAGGCGGCCGACCAGGCCGAAGCGAAGCCTGATGCGGGAGAAGTCGTCTATCGGGTCGAGGTCGTCGTGTCGGAAACGGCAGTGCCAAGAAAGCCGTAACTCCCGGAGAATATGAACGGAGACGGCTGCTCCAAGCTAATCTGCATCAACCTGCCGCCGAACACCGCGACCCAGGCGCCCGAGCGAGACGCCTTCCTGATCATCGGCGGCTTCATTGATTCCGTGTTCGGCGTCGTGGCCGACTTCCTGGCTGATGACGCCGGCCGGCTTGTGGCCGAGGTCGACGCGGTCGAGTTGTTTTGGGTGACGCCCTGGATGGCCGGCCCAGCCCACGCCACAAGCCAGTCGGGTCCCTAAGGCTTGATCGACCAAAGCCTGACGGATCCATCATTGCTCGCGGTCGCGAGATATTGCCCGTCGGGACTGAAGGAAACCGAATTGACGGTGCTGGTGTGGCCCCTCAAGACGGCAACCGCCTTGCCATCTGGTACACTCCACAGCCTTGCCACGTGGTCTCCATTCCAGGTTGCACTCGCAAGCAAGCTCCCGTCGGGACTGAAGGCAATGGATAGAACCTGACCCGTATGGCCTTTCAGTTCGCCGAGCGGTCTACCCCTTGGCACACCCCAAAGGTGGATGGTCCTGTAATGGCCAGTCGCGAGCAGTTTCCCGTCCGCGCTGAACGCAGCCGATTTGCCTTGGTCAGACTTGGCTTCCATTTCCACAATCGGTTCGCCCGATGGGACTTTCCAGAGTTGGGCCGTCCGGTCATCGCTTACTGTCGCAATCATTGACGAATCCGGGCTGAACAAGGCGTCGTTGACCCGCTGCGTGTGCCCCTTCAGAACGACCAGTGATTTCCCATCGGCCACGCTCCACAATCTGGCCGTCTTGTCATCGCTCGCGCTCACGAGGAATTCGCCGTTCGGATCAAAATGCACCGAGGTCACGTAACCAGAATGACCCGCGAGTACATGCTCCGATTCACCAGATTCGACACTCGATATTTTGACCGTGTGATTGGAAGAACCACTCGCAAGCGATCGACCATCTGGACTGAACGCGATCGACCAAATCCCAGCCCCGTCAATACGGGATTGAATTTCGCCGCCGGGAACGGTCCAGAGGAGGATTTGTCCATCGAAGCCGCTGCTGGCCACCAGTTTTCCATCAGGGCTGAATGCCACAGACCACACTCGGTCTTTATGGCCCACCAACTCGGCGATCGGTTTGCCGTCCGGTACACTCCATATTCGCACATTCTTGTCATCGCTCGCGCTTGCGATGTAGCTCCCGTCCGGGCTGAAGACCGCTCGATGCACCGTGGCGGAGTGACCCTTTAGTTTAACCAGAGGCTCGGCCGCCTCACCGGCTGCCAGGGTAAGCACTGCGGCAAAGAATGCGGAAAGCGATTCGCGACATAACATGGCAGGTTTATCGTGGCAGCGCACGCCAAAATGGGAGTCGGAACGGAACGCAGGGGGCATCATGGCATTCTATCATGTGGCCAGCCAGCCGAGTACCCGACCAATCCGCCGGCCGGACGTTGGCGGGCCAGCCCGAACGTGAATCGGAGAGATCTGTCTAGCTGCCACGGCTGCGGCGCGTTCGTTGCTGTCCCCCCACACGGCATTTTTGGCACGAACCGCTCGGTGCAGCCCGTGAGGACCAATTTCGGGACGCTGCATCCGTGGTTTGCCGTGTGCGCGATCACGACGGCATCGGCTACCGCATCGTCGTTCCGCTTGGGGGATCCAGGTCATCCGCTGTCATAACCGCGATTGGGGTTTCTGCATTTTTGGCCCCGGTGCTGTTTGCCAACGCCGGTGAACTCGGAGTTCTTGCCAAGGTCCATAATATCCGCTATAACGGATGTCATCGAACAATAGGCATATGGGGGGAATGAAGCCCGAACAACCCAAGGGAGAATTGAATCGTGCCGACCGTCCTCGAACGCTATGGGAAGAAACCTCTTGGAACACTCTACCTGTTGAGCCCACTGGGCGGTGATCGCCGCGCAATTCGCGAGCTGCCGGATTGCCGCACACCGAATGAAGCTTATGATCACGTTCGCCGGGGCTTGGAGCTTTCCGACCGCGTTGGTGGTAGAGAAATCTCGGCGTTGCTACGTGGGATGACGCTGGACGAAGATGGGTGGCGGTGTGACCACTTGGGAGCGAGGATCGGTCTTGCCCGCCTTCGTCGCGGGCTGCTGCAAACGCAGGCGGCAGAAGCCGCCGGCATTACCCAGACTCGTTGGAGCGAATACGAGACCGGTGCTGTCGAGCCCAGTGCAGGCAAACTGGCCGCCATTGCCCAAGCGCTCGGTGCCAGTGCCGACGAACTTCTCGGGTTGCGTAGCGGATAATGGTCGCAGTCAGCAGTTGCATCCTTGCCACTGTTTGAGCCGGCGCATTCGGCAGGGCTCGTCCTCGTTACCAACACAAGTGACGAAGGGATGACGCCCGGATGCTTCGGCCGCGTGAAAGACGGCCACGGGGCTCGTCCCAAAGGCGATCACGGTCGCGTCGGCATAACCGATCCACTGCCCTTCCTATTCGCCCATCAGTTGGTCGCGCACAGCCCAGTAAGCCGTCTCGTTCTTGCGCCAGTCCGGGTGGATCTGCCGCGCGATCTCGGGGGGTAGCTGGTCAGCAATGCTTTTCATCAGTGCGCGGCGCTCGTCGGCGACAACCTGTTCAGTATAACCGAAGCGCGCCGAGCGCCAAGCCGTCGTAGCTCGCGGCCGTGGGGTTGGGTATGGGAAACAGCGAGCGCCTCCGCCCTCATTCGTGTGATTCGTGTGATTCGTGGACCACTTGCTCCGTGAACGACGACAGCCTCCGTCTCGGAGGCGCTTCGCAGCAGGTACTCCGCGGCGTCGCTGATGTCTGTCCACGAATCACACGAATGACACGAATAAGAAAGTGATCACCCGCGCGGGCAAGCGGGTTTGCCCGCACGCCGGAAAGCACACCGGTCCGGCCGCCGAGCCGTGAGCGGAGGTAGGCAACCCACATTCTACGGTTGGCGTGCGAAACCGCGCTCACGAAGCCAGAACGTGCAAGCCTGCGTCCAAGGGTGCAGCTTCGTCGGATCGTATTGCGGCGTACCCAAACCGATACCATGGCGGCCCTTCTCGTACAGGTGCAGATCGAACGGCACGCCTGCCCGGCGAAGCGCGTCGGCCATGACGAGCGCGTTCTCGACCACGACGGCGTCGTCTTCAACGGTCTGCCAGATGAAAAATGGTGGCGTTTCCTTCGAGACGTTCAGCGCCGGTGCGAAGGCGCGGATTTTCTCGGCCGAGGGATTGGGGCCGAGAAAACGCTCGTGGCGGTCGGGCTTGTCGTTGCGGTCGAAGAGAATGAAGGCGTAGCAAAGCACGGTAATGTCGGGTCGCGAGCTCACACGCTCGATCCGGTCGGCCGCATCGGGCCGGCCATCGTCGTAGCGCGTGCTCAGCGTGGCGGCGAGATGGCCGCCGGCCGATGAGCCCATAATGCCGATCCGTTGAGGATCAAGTTTCCATTCCTCGGCGCTGGCTCGCACTTCACGTATGGCTCGCGCCGCGTCGCCCAGGATCGTCGGGACGAAGTAGCCCTGGCTGATGAGGCGGTACTTCAGGACGAAAGCCGCGATTCCTTGGTCGTTGAGCCAGCGGGCAAAGGGCTCACCCTCGTGCGGCGCCAGGACGTTGTAACCGCCGCCGGGACAAACGATCATCGCCGCACCAGTAGCTTTTTCCTCGGTGGGCCAGTAGGGTGTGAGTATCGGGATGTCGCGCTCGATATCCTGGCCGAGGGCATCGGGTGCGCCGGCGTTCCACAAATGAAACGCTCGCATTGGGCGCTCTTCGGCCGGTAGCTCGCAAGGATTGGCGAGGAACGTGACGGTGGCGGCAAGCAAAGTACATCGCAAAGTCATCATCGGGTTACCCTCTGGTCAGCAAGGTAGCGTGGTTGGCTGACATTGTAGCAAATGTGCCGAGTGGTTGCGGGTTGTCCACCGAGAGCTTATTCTGGGGCCATCGCGGTATGATCCGACACTGGAGACCTCGACCCATGGCAAGAACCCGCTCCTCCCCCAAAAGTGACCTTGTTCGCCAGTACCTGGCCGTGGTGTCGTGTTCCGCGATGTTCGCCGGTCTTGCTTGGGCCCAGCCGTCCCCGGTTGCTGAAACGAAGCCGGCGACTTCCGGCGCCTTAGAGGCGGAGATCAATTCCCTGAAGGTTCCAAAAGTGGCCTGGCGCGAGATTGCCTGGAAGAGCTGTTTGCTCGAAGGGCTTCGGGAGGCGCGCGCCCAAAACAAGCCGGCCCTGCTCTGGGTCTTCATCGACCGGCCTATTGACGACGCGCGCTGCTGAGGGTACGCCGCCCTCACCCGTGAGGTGATCTTCTCCAATGCCGACGTCATTCGTCGCGTGAACGCCGATTTCGTGCCCGTGGCCCTCAAGGCCGGGCTGGTCAACAACCCGCCTGACAACGTCGAAGGCCGGCTATACCGAGAGATCGGGCGCTCCAAGATCCTTCCCCAGGGAGTCTGTGTCGTCAATCCCGCGGGGAAGGTGCTCGACTGGGTTTTCATGTTCGACGACGAGAAGAGCGTCCTTGCCTTCCTCGATCACGCCCGAATGCGCTTTGCCAGGTTTCCCGACGCCAAGAAGCCGTTCCCCGTCGAGCGCTACATGCATTTTCCGAGCGAGAAGCTCGCCGATATCGAGGACAACGGCAAGGTCGTGCCGATCGTCGAGCATCACGCCGAGGGGGAAAACTGTCCGGCGAAGCCACGCGTCCGTCAGGGGACCATCATCGCCCGGGTATTTGGCCGGGCGCTCGACAAGGACGAAAAGCCCGTGGCCGACGCGGTGCGCCAGGAGAATTATATCGAGGACCGCTTCAAAGTGCCCGTGGCCGGGCAAGAGGCGCTGGCGAAAGCGCTCGCCGCCGCGGGCACGGAGCGCTTCAAGATCGCCGACGATCTGGCGAGGCTGCTCGTGAGCCACGCGTTCATGGGGGAACTAGATGTGAACCCCTTCGGCGACGTCAACGGCAGCAAGGGCCAAAGCACGGAATGCGCGTTGTGGGGTCAAATAGTCCGGGCTGAAGGCAACGGTCTTGTCCAGGTCCAAGTCGAAGGCAAATCGGAGGTCGCGGGAGTCGCGCGCGACGGCCAAGACGGCGACGGCCCACCCTGGCAGCACCAGGTCAAGCTCGCGTGGGAGGGGCTTATCGAGATGAAGGGAAACCGGATGACTCGGCTCCTTCTCTTGGCCCGCGGCACCGAGAAATTACAGCGAAGGAACAAGAACGAGGAATCGGCCCAACTGCCGTGGGGGCGCGCCGTCTTCATCGATCTGGACTGCGGTGTCCGCTATGGCATCATCGGCGAACCGGTCCCGGCTGAGGAAGCCGGCAGTGCGGAGACTATCGCCCAGGAAATCCCCGAGGAGGTACGCAAACACCTGGCGCAGAACCTGGGTGGCCCCTTTCTGGTGTTCCGCGGCAAGGCACAGGAGGACCTGAAGCTGACCGAGGACCAGAAAAAAAAGCTGGAACAATACCTTCAGGAATGGATTCCGGACGCCATGAGGTTCTTCGAGAAGATCGACGGCCTGAAGCGGGAGGAGCGCGAGAAAGAACTCGCGGCGCACCGCCCGCAAGCCCAGGAGAAACTGGCTTCGGTCCTCAAGGAAATCATGCAGGCAGGCCAGCTCAAGCGCCTGCGCCAATTGGAGCTGCAACAGGAGGGGGCTTTCGCCCTGCATCACGGTGACGTCGAGATCAGGAAAGACCTGAAGATCACCGACGAACAACGGAAGCAATTCATGGCGGTGATCCAGGAGATGCAAACGAAGATGACGCCGCTCCTCAAAGATGTCGATTCCGGCGGCGATCCGCAGGAGATTTGGCCGAAGCTGATGAGAATCCGCAAGGAACACGAAGGTCGAATCGAAGCCCTGCTGAGCGACGCCCAGAAACGACGGTGGAAGGAAATACTCGGCAAACCGTTGGATCTGGACAAGTAACGTGCAACGGGCCCGTATCAGGAAGTTGGCGCCTGCAGAACCGAATCGCCCGACGTGCCCGGGTCGCCCTGATCTTCCGCACTGGCCAAAAAATCAAAGGACGCCTGAAACCACTCCTCAGGATTCAAGTTGGACGTGCGGGGAGGGCTCATCGTCCAGGCTTCGGTTGACGAATCGACGAGACCTTCGTCATGATTCAAATGAGGCGCGCGGGATGGGAGCAGGTCCCGTTCGGCCGCCTCGACGATCTTGTGCCATAGCCAAGTCTCCTTCCTGGGCAAGCCACCGTCAACGCCCGCCGCGTCCGCCAATTCGGCGTCGTGAGGGTCTTGGCGCCTAAGCAAGAGAATGCGGACCGACTCCCTGAAAATGGTGATGCGCTGCTCTCTAGGGTTCATCTCCAAGCGTCCCAGACACGACTATCGCCTCATTCCCCCACCAACCGCTCGATGTCCTCGCGGGAAACCGTGAACACGTCCATATCCAGGGTCACGGCGCCCAGGCTGACGAGGCATTCGGTGAACAGCTCACGTGTGCGCTGTTCCAGGTCTTGCATTCCCTCGCCCGTCATCACGCGGATGATGTGCTGGCCCTTGCGGACGTGGGTCCGTTCGTCGGCGCGGATGAAGTCGGCCACGTGGACCAGCAAGTCGTCGTGGTTCTCCCGCGCCTGCTCGATCAGGCCGCCGATCGTCTTGATCACTCCCACCTCGCCGAACAAGTTGATCTCGGCCATGGCGTAGGCCGGCTCCATGGGGCCGCGGCAGGTCGAGCCGGTCAGGCGGTTGGGCAGCTCGAAGGGATCGTAGCCCGCCGCCAAAAGCGCCCGGTGGCCTATTTCCGTGTGCCGCGCCTCGTCCCAAGTGATCCGCGCCAGGTCGTACTCGGCCTGGAAGTCCTGGAAGCGAATGTCCCACAAAAAGGTGCCGAAGGCTTCGATCGCATCGACCTCGTCGCGTTGCGTACGGAGGAAGCGGAGCCGGGCGTAATCGTAGGAATCGTCTGGAAATCGGGGGCAACCGTCGCCGACGTTGTACTCGCCCGTGTGCTTGAACGTGATGAAACGGCCATCGCGCTGCGGCACGGTGCAGCGGACGAAGGGACGTTGGTCGCAGCGCAACGGCCGCGGCTCTTCGGCCGGCGTATCCGCCCCCGAAACGCCCCCGATATGGGCCAGTAGCCGTTCGAGGTGCCAGCGCCACGCCGCCAGCCGACCCTCATCGACACCGCCGGCGACGTAGGCGGCGATGGCCTCTTCAGCCCAAGCGAGCATCGGGCGGTAATCGAGCAGAATCCGCCCGAGCAGGCGGACTGTGGGCGCGTCGGCCACCGGATCGGTGTCGTCGATGTGATGCGAGTAGGCGGTTTCCAGAGCGCGGCCGGCGACTTGATGCAGTCCAACGAGCAACTCCGGCGCATCGGCTGCTGAGAGCAGCTCTTCGATGAAGCGGTCGATCGGGGCATCGCGGAGCTCGTCGATCGCCGTCTGGCCTTGCTCCTGTTCGCGCAACCGCCCGCGCAGGGCGTAGGCGGCGTCAGCGTGGTAGAAGAGGTGTCGGCCCGCTTCGACCTTGACTTCGAATTCGGGGATGGCGAGGGTCCAAGCGCCGATCGCCTGTGCCAGTCGCCGTTCGAAGTAGAAATAGCGCAGCAGTCGCCGCGCATTTTCGGCCACGGAGAACTTGCCGCCCAGCTTTCGTGCGTCGCGCGGGAAGCGGTAGGCAAACGCGCGCTCGCGCTCGTGGGCGGCCCGGCGCTCATCGGGCCGCGAGGCCGGTGGGAACCGGCCGCACGCAGGTGCTTCGTGCGGCTCGCCGTTGGAATTCGTATTCATGTTTTGGGAGCTTGAGTGGATGGCATTGACGGACGATTGATTTTAACGCCGTGCGGCTCGGTGTGGAATGGTGCCGACATGGGCGGAGCCGGTCACGGGAGGCCGTTACGCCCACGGCAAAAACTCCTGCGTCTCCACGACATTGCGAACCATCCTCACTGACTCTTATACGAGCGAACTTGCTAATAAGCTGGACTTATGGTGCTGAATTGTTGATCGCAAGTGGCGATCGACCCGCTCGCCGCCGAACGGTTGCGAACGATGGGTTCGCAATGCGTGGATATTGAGGTCTTCGGCTTGCGCCAGGGCCGGCGGCCATCGGGGCAGGTTGCTCGAAAAATCGGGGGTAATTCGCCGAATGCCGGTGAGGCCAGGTTGCAGAAGCATTTTCGCTGGACTTATGATAATGGGGACCGTAGCCCTGTCTGGCAGCGGAGCCTTGACACCCTAGGAGCGTTGCGTATGCGCACAATCATCATGAGCATCGGCGTGATGCTCGCCGGAGCGTCCCTGGCCGGGGCGTTCGACGAACCCAAGAAGAAACCGCCGGCCAAGGAGACGCCGAAGGCCATTGAGCAAAAAAAGAAGGAGACGGCTGAAAGCGAAAAGAGCGTGGCCCAACAAATCGAGGCCGTGCAGATGGCGCTGGCCGAACAATAGCAAAAGTTGGTCGAAGAGTACCAGGCAGCCAAGAGTGACCAGGAAAAGGCCAAGATCGTCGAACAGTTCAACAAGTTCCAAGCCGACGGCTCAGAGAAATACCTGCCCATCGTGAAGAAACACCCCGATGACGAGGCCCTTTTCCCGGCCTTACAAGCGCTGGTCGGCTCCGGTAAGCACACCCTGATGGCAATCGACTTGCTGCTGAAGCACCACCTCGACAATCCGCAAATGGGCATGCTCTGCTTTCAACTAGGCAGACAAGGCACGCCTGGCGGCGAAAAGCTGCTGCGGGCAGTCGCCGAAAAGTCGAAATCCAACGACGCAAAAGGAGTGGCTTTATTGGCGTTGGGTCAATCGCTGTTCTCGCAATCGAACCAGGGCGGGGTCGACGACGACAAGCGCGACGAGCTTCGCAAGCAGGCCCAATCCGCCTTGCAGTCCGTCGTCGACGACTACGCCGACGCCGACGTCTTCGGCCACAAGGCTGGCGACATGGCCGGCGGCATTCTGTTTGAAGTTCAACACCTCGCGATCGGCCAGGAAGTGCCCGACCTGGAAGGCGAAGACCTTGATGGCACGGCGTTCAAGCTCAGCGACTATCGCGGCAAGGTCGTGTTCCTCGATTTTTGGGCCCATTGGTGAGGGGCCTGCGTGGCGATGTTCTCACACGAGCGGTCGCTCGTGAAGCGCATGGCTGGCAAGCCCTTTACAATGATTGGCGTCAACGGCGATCAAGCCGGCGACGAGTTGAAAGAAAAGAACAAAGAGGCGCAGATCACCTGGAGATCATTTCAGAACGCGCGCAGCGAAGGTCAAAAGGCCATCGCCGACGAGTGGAACGTGCAGGGATGGCCGACGCTCTACCTGATTGACCACAAGGGGACGATCCGCGGCAAGTGGGTCGGCTCGCCCGGCGATGAGGTGCTCGACAAGGAGATCGATGCCTTGGTCGAGGAAGCCGAAACTCAGGCCGGCAAGTAGATTCCGGCATTTGCTGACGATCGGCCGCCGCGGCGCAGTGGAAACTGTGTCCGCGGCGGCCCGCGTTTCACAGGTCAGGCGCCATGCTGACTTTCAAGACCGATTTTGGACAGGGTCGAAAGCCAGCTCGCGGCGGCGACGTCCGTCGGCAGGCGCTCCTCGCGTCGCTGCCCGTCGTTACCCTGCTTTTGTGCGCTTGGGCGCTGGGAGCCGAGCCCAATTCCCCGCCGCCATTGCCGAAAGACACCTTGCCGGCCGAACTGCCGCTCGATGCGGTCCCGGCTGGCCTGGCGCGAAACCGCCCGGTGCCCAATGACAACCGGCTCTTGCCCGAGCGCGTGCGGCTCGGCCGCAAGTTGTTCTTCGATCCCCTACTTTCAGCCGATGGCTCGGTCGCTTGCGCCAGTTGCCACGACCCGGCGCACGGCTTCGCCAACGATGCTCCGCGGGCGGTGGGGATTCATGGCAAAGTCGGCACTCGAAATGCCCCGTCGCTGGTGAACCGGGCCTTCGGCAGTTCGTTTTTCTGGGATGGCCGCACGGCGACCTTGGAAGCTCAAGCTTTGGAGCCGATCGTCAATCCAATTGAGCTTGGCAGCCGGCTCGACCATGTGGTCGCCAGTCTCGCATCGGATGCCGATTACCGCGCGGCCTTCGCCGCCGCCTACGAAGGGGGCGTGACGGCCGAAAACCTGGGCCGCGCGCTGGCCGCCTTCGAGCGCGTACTGCTCACCGGTGACAGTCCCGTCGATCGCTTTCAGGCCGGCGACGCCTCCGCGCTGACCGACAGCCAACGCCAGGGCCTATGGGTTTACGAAAGCCGCGGACGTTGTTGGCGCTGCCATCGCGGTCCGAATTATACGGACGAGGCATTTCACAATACGGGAGTCGCCGCCTTGCAACGCGAGCCCGATCCCGGACGCTACCTTGTAACGCGCGACGAGGCGGACCGCGGCCGATTCAAGACGCCAAGCCTGCGTGGCGTTTCCCGCAGCGGTCCTTACATGCACGACGGCAGCCTGGCCACGCTTCGTGACGTGGTCGAGTTCTACAACCGCGGCGGCGGCAAGAACCCTCAGCTCGACCCCACCATCGCCCCGTTGGATCTCACGCCCCAGGATCTCGATTCCCTGGTCGAATTCCTCAAGGCTCTGGATGGGAGTGAGCTGGCGGGCGAATAATACGAGGTAGGCATTCGGCAGGAGGCAAGCGCCCCGGGTGCCGGCCGACGCTCGCGACAAAGTGGGCAGCATCGCGAGAGTCACGGAGGCGCTGGCGGCGCTGACCAGCTTGGGTTAGGCGATGAGCTCCGGCCCGGACGGCTCGCTGGATCACAAGTCGGCTGGGCCACCTGCTTCAACGCGAGCCGTGACGCTGCCCACCTGTACCTCTCCCGTGACTGG
>Ga0307373_10008150_pt1 | contig 16064 bp, 15 predicted proteins | sample OX2MG_FD_202534 | JGI IMG/M metagenome (GOLD analysis project Ga0307373, IMG submission 202534) | Soil microbial communities from Risofladan, Vaasa, Finland - OX-2 | ecosystem: Environmental > Terrestrial > Soil > Coastal area > Acid sulfate soil | place: Finland: Risofladan, Vaasa | collected... | reverse complement strand
GCCCTCAGCTCCCTCCCTACGGCCAGGCCCCGCCCACTGGTCCGCCCCCCTACGGCCAGGCCCCGCCCACTGGTCCGCCCCCCTACGGCCAGGCCCCGCCCACTGGTCCGCCCCCCTACGGCCAGGCCCCGCCCTACGGCGCGCCACCCTACGGCGCGCCACCGTACGGCCCCCCACCGTCGTACGGCCCACCCCCGTACGGGCAGGCCCCGCCGGTCGCTCCCTACGGCTACGTCCCGGTGCCGCTCGACCGACTCGGCCGGCCACTTGCCGCATGGTGGCAACGGCTCCTGGGGATCCTCATCGACTCCGTGATCCTGTTCATCCCGAAGGCCATCCTCACCGCCGCCGTCGTCGGCGCGACGGCCGGGAACAACATCTTCGCCGTCAAGTGGGCCGTGGACATCGCCATCATCGGCATCGTCTTCGCCGCCATCGACCTCACCTACTTCGCCCTCCTGAACGGCGGGGACAGGGGTCAGACAGTGGGCCAGATGGCGCTGGGGATCGCAGTGCGGGACGAGGCCACGGGGGGTGCGGTCGGACCCCAGCGCGCCGGACTGCGGATCATCGTGCTGTATCCCGGCATCCTCGTCGGATGGGTACCGATCCTCGGCTCCCTGGCCGGCCTGTACAGCATCGTCGCCGGTCTCTCACCACTCTGGGACAGTCGGCGGCAGGGCTTTCACGACAAGGCCGCACACACCGACGTGATCCGGGTCCGCTGAGCTCCTCCCACTTCATATGAACTCCCTGCCCGTCACGCAACCCGCTCGCCGACCGTCCCGATACCGTCCGACCCACCTCGGGGCCGTGCTGTCGGTGGCCCTCGTCGCGCTGGCGGCGGTGGGGTGCTCCTCGGCGTCGACCGGTGGCTCAGGTGCCTCCTCGACCATCGCCCCCGGATCGCCGTGGCGGGGCACCCTGGTCACCGTCACCCTTCCGCCGCCGGTCAACTCCCTCGACGCGCTCGACTGTGTCGACAGCGCCCGGTGCTGGGCCGTCGGGTCGACCGTGGGCGCGTCGGGGGCGCCCAACGGCGCGGCCGTCGTGGTCACCACCGACGGAGGCAGCAGCTGGTCCGCCCAGCCCGCCCCCGCCACCGCGGCGTACCTTTCCGGCGTCTCCTGCAGTGACCTGCGCCACTGCGCCGCGGTCGGCCAGACGGCCAACGGACTGGGAGCCATCATCACCACTTCGGACGGGGGAGCGTCCTGGCAGGCCGCCGCGGTCCCGACGGGCGTCCTCGATGTCACCTCCATCGCCTGTCAGGCCGATCGGAGGTGCCTGGCCACCGGCTCCACCGCCTCGGGCACGGTGGCCCTGGTGTGGGCGTCGGCCCAAGCCGGCTGGGTGCAACGGGGGACTCTGCCGTCGACGCTCTCAGGGGCCACCGCCATCTCGTGCCCCAACGGCCGGCAGTGCTGGGTGACTGTCCACACCTCCATCGACGTCGACCACGTCGCCGGCGCGGTGGCGGTGACCACAAACGGTGGGTCCACCTGGGCCGACACAGCCGCACCGGCGGGCGTCGGGTACCTCAACGGCATCGTCTGCACCCCGGGCGGTGGTGCCGGACTTCCCTTCACGTCGACGACCACCCCACCGAGCACGACTCCCTCCGGCACGACCTCCGGACCCACCACGTCGGGCGCTTCCGGCACCAGCGCCCCGACCGTCGGCACCAGCACCCCAACCGTCAGCACCAGCACCACCGTCCCGGCCGCCGGCGTGGCCGGAACGTGGTGCGTTGCGGTCGGCACCACGGCCAACACCCTTACCGGGGTCCGGACCGGTCGCGGTGTGATCCTCACCTCCGCCAACGGGGGCTTCACCTGGTCGTCCCAACCGGTCACACCCAGCGCGGCCGCACTGATGGGCGTGTCGTGTACGGCAGTCGATTCGTGCGTGGCGGTGGGAAGCGCAGTGGCGCTGGCGACCCACGCCGGGGTGGCGGTCCTCACTGGATCGGCCGGCCACCCCTGGAGATCGGCGGCCGCGGTGGCCTCCCCTCAGGAGCTGGCCGCGGCGAGCTGCACGTCGCTCTCCCGCTGCGTGCTGGTCGGCGAGTCGATCGGCGAGCACCTGGCCGGCGGCTGAGCCCCGCCGTCCCATCCGCAGGGCCGTCACGGGTCGCCACTAGCCTCGCTGACCATGGCACGGCGCCGCTCCCGACGGGGATGTCCACCCGGCGGGCGGACGGGTGGGACCGACCCGACCGGCGGGTGGGCCGGGTCGGTCCTCGTGTCACAGCCGTTCCCTAGGATCCCCACCGTGCCCAGACCACCGACGAGCATCACGCGCCGATCCATCCCTCCTCCGGCGGGGTGGCCGGCAGTGGGGTGGCCGGCGTGAGCAGCATCGAGCCCCTCCGTCCGGGCGGTCGGCGCCGGCCCACCTCCACGTCGGCCTTCGGCGTGGGCCGTCGTGAGGCCCATGACGCGTCCACGTTCTATGCCCGCTTCTCCCCCCCGCGGCTCTCGGACGACAGCGCGGTGGCCGAACCGGCGGCGCGGGATGCCATCTGGGTCGGCGACGCCCGCCAGATGGACCGCTCGGGAGAGGTCGCCGACGGATCGGTGGCGCTGGTCGTGACCTCTCCCCCGTACTTCGCCGGCAAGGAGTACGAGGCGGCGCTCGGGGTCGGGACCGTGCCCGCCGATTACGACGCCTACCTGGGCATGCTCTACGACGTGTTCGCCCAGTGCTTCCACAAGCTGGAGCCCGGAGGGCGCGTGGCAGTCAACGTCGCCAACCTGGGCCGCAAGCCCTACCGATCGCTCTCCCGTGACGTCATCGACCTGCTCGAGGGCCTCGGCTACCTGCTGCGTGGGGAGATCATCTGGCAGAAGAGCCACGCCGCCGGCGGCTCGTGCGCCTGGGGCACCTACCAGCGGCCGGGCAACCCGGTTCTTCGCGATGTGTCCGAACGCATCATCGTGGCGTCCAAGGGCCGGTTCGACCGCGCCCTCACCCCAGGTCAGCGGTCGGCGGCGGGGCTCCCCCACGAGGGGACCATCACCATGGACGAGTTCGTCGACGCCACCATCGATGTCTGGGACATCCCCACCGAATCGGCCACCCGGGTGGGACATCCGGCGCCGTTCCCCGTGGAGCTCCCCCGCCGGCTCATCGAGCTCTACACGTACCGTGACGATCTCGTCCTCGACCCCTTCATGGGCTCGGGTTCGACGGCCGTCGCCGCCGTGCGCACCGAGCGGCACTACGTCGGATTCGACACCGACGAGGCCTACGTGGCCCTGGCCGAGCGACGCGTGGCCGAGGAACGGGCCAACGGGCCGGCGCCGGGTTCGGGCGGACCCATCGGCGGGAGGGTGACCGTCTCCCCGGCGCGGTCCTCCCAGCCCGAGGCGGGCGCCGGCGTCGAGGCCCGCGCCGTCAGCCTGGGCCAGAAGGCGCGAGATCTGGCCCACCAGGCACTCGTCACGGCGGGCTTCGTCGAGATCGAGCGTGCCGTGGCCTTCGGCGACCTCGGCACCGGGGTGGACTTCCGCGCCCGCGACGCATCGGGACGCACGTGGTTGTTCGAGCTGTCCGGAGCGTTCTCGGCCACACGGCCCGGCCTTCGCCGACCGGACGTGCTGTGGAAGGCCCTGGGCAAGGCGGCCGTCCTGCACCAGGCCCGCGCCGGTGGGGCCCCGAGAGACGACCTTGGTCCGCTGGTGCTGCTGACGACCGACCTGCCCGGACCTCGGAGTGCGGCCGGCAAGGCACTTCGGGCCGTCCGCGGTGAGGAGGGCGAGGGGCCGGTCCGCGACGTCGTCCAACTACTCGATCCGGCCGGAGCCGAACGGCTGCGCGCCTACGGGCGCGGCGCCGACGACGACCGGCCGCCGGGCTGACCGCGGCCTCGGGCGACCACCGGCCACATGCCCGACGATCGCACCGTCGTGACCGAACTGGGCACGGCTCTCGGCACCCTTCCCTCTGCAGATCCGGCTACGGCGCTGGCCTCCCGACCGGTACAGCTCCGCGTGACGGACGACGACTGGGACCACCTGAGCCGCGTCCACCGGTCCGGCCGGTACTCCGCCGAGTGGGCGACGGCCTTCGCCAACGGTCGGGCCCTCCTGGAGGCGTCCGACGGGCTTCGCCATCGTGTCCCGCTCACCATCGAGTGGACCGGAGGGCGCCGCCCGCCAGGGGACGAGGTGGCCCCGATCGACCTGCGCATCGACCACGTCTACCTGGTCAGTTGCAAGTACGAATCGGACATCCTGGCCAATGCCTCCCCCGGACGGCTCTTCGACGGTCTGCTGGCCACCCAGGGAACGTGGGACCGCGGCGACTGGTACGACGCGGTGGCCCCCGGGGAGGTGGCAGGCCTCTACCGCTCGTGCCTGTCGGCGACAGGGCTCACCGGCTTCCCCCCGACCCCTTCGGAGTGCAGTCGAGATCAGCTCGGGCTGCTGCGCGAGGCCCTGGCCGGACGGGGCTATCCCGACCCCGACTCCCGCGCCGCGTATGCCGGGCTGTGCCGGACGGTCAGCGAGGCATCGGCCCGGCGATGGACGGAGACGCTTTCGACGTCGGGGGTGGGCCCCGAGGGGATGCTGTGGCGGCTACTCCGGATCGGCAGTGCCCCCTACTTCGTGCTGGGCAACGACCGAAGGACCGGCGCGCCGGCGCGCTACCGCATCGCCAGCCCATGGGACTGGCGGTCGTCGTTCGAGCTGGACGAGTTCGTGGTGACACCGGCCGTGGCCGGACAGCCGCGGGTCGACTGGGCCTGTACCTACCGCTCCCGCGAGGGCGGCGAGTCCGGCGTGGTGGCCGGACACGTGGAGATCCGCTGGAGCCACGGCCGCTTCGCCCAGCCCCCCGAGGCCAAGGTGTACCTCGACACGCCGATGTCGCAGCTCCCCGGGTACCATCCGCTGACCCAGGACCAACCGGCCCAACCGGCCCAACCGACACTGTGGACCATCCCCTGATGGCTCGGGACATGTCGTGACATGGGATGGGGACCGCTACCAACGGCGGTTCGACGACCTCGCCGCCTCCGGAGTGGACGTCCACGGGGAGGCGGACTTCATCGAGCGTTTCCACCCTGCTTCGGTCCTCGACGCGGGATGCGGGACCGGGCGGGTGGCCCGGGAGCTGGCACGCCGGGGGATCGAGGTGCTCGGAGTCGATGTCGACACGTCGATGATCGACACGGCCAGGCGCCTCGCCCCCGAGCTGAACTGGGTGGTCGCCGACCTCAGCACGCTCGAGACCAACCGGCGGTTCGACCTGGTGGTGATGGCAGGGAACGTCCTGCTGTTCACGCCGGAGGGGACGCAGGCCGACCTGGTCCGCAGCTGCGCCCGTCACATCGCCGAGGGAGGCCACATGGTGGCCGGGTTCGGGCTCGACCGGGGCTACGACCTCACCGAGTACGACCGGCACTGCCACCAGGCCGGGCTGGCACTGGAGGGGCGGTGGGCCACGTGGGAGGGCGAGCCGTGGACCGGGTCCGGAACGTACGCGGTATCGGTGCATCGGCCCGTCGCCACCACGGCGGACTCGAACGCGTCGGCCTGACCGGACGGGTCGGCCGGGTCGGCGTCCCGGGTGACGGAGCTGCATGGCGCGGCCCATGGAGCGCCTGCGAGCACGACGGGCAGTCCATCGCGTCTGCGATCATTGGGCGCCGCCCAGAAAGGACACCATGCGCAATCCCATGTTCGTCTATGACGAGGAACTGACCACCCTCGTCCTCGACTACTGCCGGTGGCGTCTGGCGCTCGATCCGGTCCCCCTGGACTTCGGCGGGGCCCAGGCGGAGTCGCTCGGCGCCAGCCTCGACGGCCTGATCAACCCCACGGGGACCGACGCCCACCGCATCATGGAGATCTTCGACAACGACCTGGCCACGGCGGTGGTCTCCTGCGACAGCCCACGGTTCCTGTCGTTCATCCCGGCCGCGCCGACCAAGGCCTCCCTGCTCTTCGACATGGTCGTGGCCTGCTCCTCGCTCCAGGGGACGTCGTGGATGGAGGCCGCCGGGGCCGTCGCCGCCGAAAACCAGGCACTCCGAGTCCTCTCCGAGCTGGCCGGCCTCCCGGGAGGGGCGGGGGGATGCTTCGTCTCCGGGGGATCGGCGGGCAACCTGTCGGCACTGATGGTGGCCCGGGACACGGCTGACCATCGCCTCGGGGAGCGGGCCCCGGCCCGGCCGGTGGTGGCCATCAGCGAGGAAGCCCACTCCTCGGTGGGCAAGGCACTCCGGGTGCTGGGGGTGGAGGCGCTGCTCGTCCCGTGCGACGACCACCGCCTCACCGGATCCGGACTGGCCTCGACCCTGGACCGTCATCCCCGGGCCTCCGACGTCATCGCCGTGGTCGCCACCGGTGGCACCACGAACGCCGGCATCGTCGACGACCTGGCCGGGGTGGGGCGGGTGGCCCGGGAACGGTCTCTGTGGTTCCACGTCGACGGCGCCTACGGGTGTGCCGCCCTCTTCGCCCCTTCGGTGCGCCACCGGTTCGAAGGCATTGAACTGGTGGACTCGTTCGTGGTGGACCCCCACAAATGGTTGTTCGCCCCCTTCGACTGCGCCGCCCTCGTCTACCGGGAACCCCGTCTGGCCCGGGCGGTCCACACCCAGGACGCGTCCTACCTCGACGTGATGCACAGTGATGCCCGGGACGACTGGAACCCGAGTGACTACGCCTTTCACCTGACCCGGCGGGCCCGGGGGCTCCCCCTGTGGTTCTCATTGGCCGTCTACGGCACCGACGCCTACCGCGACGCCATCGAGACCGTGCTGGCCGTTACCCAACAGTGCGCCGACCTCATCGAGCGCACCCCCCACGTCGAGCTGGTCCGCAGGCCGGAGCTGTCGGTGGTCCTCTTCCGGCGGACCGGGTGGGATTGGGAGGACTATGAGCGCTGGTCGGACCAGCTCCTCAAGGACCAGGTCGGGTTCGTGGTCCCGACCGTCTGGGAGGACCGACCGGTCGGTCGCCTAGCCCTCCTCCACCCCGACACCACGCCGGCCATGGTGGAGGAGATCATCGACACCATGGGCTGAGCCCACGCGCTCTCCACGCCGTGCGCTCCTCCCTCCGGCGCCGGCCGCCACCCCCGCGGGCGCGGCACCGCCGACCTCAGGTATAGCCCTGCATGATGTGCTCTATCCACCACGCCGGTGCCGCGTTCATCAGGGTCTGGAGGTCCCAGTAGTCCCACCACCGCACGATGACCCCGTCGCGGAATTCGTGCACCGACACGAAGGGGAGGGTGACCTCCTCCCCGGTGTGCCAGCGCCAGGTCTCGGCGTGCTCGGTCACCACCGTGTCGCCCTCGGCCACCATCAGTCGCAGATGGTGCTCGTAGCCCGAGATGGGCTCGAGGCCCAGTCGGAGGCGGGCCACGATGAGCTCACGACCCCGGGCCACGTCGTCGTCCGGGGAGGGCACGTCGGTGTACTCGCTGTCCTCGCCGAAGAAGGCGCCGACGGCCTCCCAGTCGCGTTCGTAGAGCGTCCTCCAGAACGCCTGCACCCGTTCCTTGTTGGCCTCGGCACCCACGGTCGCTCCTCCTGTCGTCGCCCCCCGGCGGCCCGGGGGACATGATGGCACGCGCCCGACCGACCGACCCGTCCAACCGCCCGGGCCCGGGCACGGGCCAGGACACCTACCATTGCGTAGCGATCATGGACCGTCCCGACCCGACGCCCCACCGGTATCGACACCCGACCGCCCGGAGCCGGACGGTCCGTCGACGGCGGGTGACCTTGCTGGCCGTGGTATTGGTGGCGCTGGCCGTCACCGGGGCGATGGTGGCCCGCTCCTCGGGCGAACGACCTTCCGCCGCCACGGCCCCCGCAACCCGGCGCCACGCCTCCACCACTTCGATGCCGCCCACCACGACCACTCTTCCCCCGACCACCACCACCGTGGACCCCGGCTCGCTCCCCCAGACCGGGGCCTTCCCCTCCGCCACCGACCCGTTGTTCGGCGCCCGTATGGATGCCCTGTGGAACGGGGTGGTGAGCGGCTCGATGACGTCGGCCCTCCCGGCCTTCTTCCCCGAGGCGGCCTACGCGGCGCTGAAGGCGGAGGCCGACCCTGCCGGCGACTACGCCGGCCGGCTGCTGGTCGACTACCAGCTGGACATCAGCGCAGCCCACGAGATGCTCGGCGCCGGTGCCGCGCTGGTCGGCGTGGACGTCGACTCGTCCTATGGCCACTGGGTGCCGCCCGGCGTCTGCTACAACGACGTCGGCTACTTCGAGGTGCCCAACGCCCGGATGGTCTACAGGCTGGACGGCCAGGTGCGGTCGTTCGGTATCGCCTCGATGATCTCGTGGCGGGGTGAGTGGTACGTGGTGCACCTGGGCGCGGTCCTCCGGTCGGGGGGAGGAGGCGAGGTGGATGACCCGCAGACCGGCCCTGGCACCTCGGCCTACTCCTCCACCTGCTGAGGGCGGAGCGGATCGACCCCGCGGTCTCGCCGCGGCAGGCCCCGTCGTCGTGGCCCCGGCCGCTCCGGGCTTTCGGGGGGCACCGGGGCGGCCGAGTCAGTCCGGGGCCCGGGATCTTGCCTTCCACTCGGCGGCGAGTACCTTGGCCCGCTCGGCGTTGCGGCGGGCGGCGTCGCGGGGACGAAGCCCCTCCGCGTACACCCCGCGGATGTACTCCTGCACATCGGTGGCGGTCGTGGCCACGGTCAACAGGTCGTTCGACGCCTGCAGGTGGGTCCGCAGTCCCATCAGGTCCCAGGCTCGCCGGATGTTGGCCTTGGCCGCCATCAGCGTGGTGAGCGGGGCCTGGGCCACGTGGAAGGCCAGCTCGGCCACCTCGTCGTCGAGCCGGTCGCGGGCGACCACCCGGTTGACGAGACCCATCTCCTTGGCCTCGGCGGCGCTGAGCTCCTGACCCGTGTACATGTACTCCGATGCCCGCTTCCAGTTCATGAAGATCCAGGGCTCGATGCCCGTCTCCATGGTGGGCATGGCCATTCCCTGGAGCACGGGGAATTGGAAGTAGGCGTCCTCGGATGCCACGGTCATGTCGGTGAGCAGCCCCCACACCGTGCCTCCCCCGAGGCAGTAGCCGTGGACCTGGGCGATGGTGACCTTGGGGAAGTCCCACAGCTTGAGCACCGGGGTGCCGTAGATGTCCCACTGGCCCTTCCACGGGCTGCCCAACCGGGCGGTGCTCTCGTCGATCTCGCGCATCTCGGTGCCGGGGGCGCCCCTCACCACGTGACCGGCGCTGAACCCGGGGCCGTTGGCCTTCAGGATCACCACCTTGATGTCGTAGTCACGGTCGGCGTCGTCGAGGCAGGTGTCGACGTCGAACACCAGGCCGGACGACTGGACGTTGGCCTTCTCCTCGAAGTCCAGGGTGATCCAGGCCACGGGCCCGTCCTTCTCGTACTTCACCCTGTCCAGCGTTCGGGTCTCCATGGCCTGCTCCAGTCCGGACGGTCGGGTCGAGGTTCGCCGTGCCGGTCCGCGAAGCTAGCACCACCGCGATCTGCCGCCCCGGGGAGGGTGGACGGCTTCGCGGTGTTGGCTGACCAGGGGCATCGGTCGGACGTGGGAACGGTGGGACGGCACGGTGGGACGGCATGGATAGAGTGCGACGAACGGCCGCACCGGCTCAGCCGCACCGGTCCCGGGGGGGTGACGACGATCGAGATACGCGTTCCCAAGTTGGGCATGGAGATGACCGAGGCCACCCTGGCCCGATGGCTGGTCGACGAGGGTGCCGAGGTGGTCAGGGACCAGCCCCTCTACCTGTTGGAGACGGACAAGGTGGAGAGCGAGATCGGCGCGCCGATCAGCGGGATGCTCCACCGGATCGGGGAAGAGGGGACGACCTACCCGGTGGGCGAGACCATCGCCGAGCTCCGCGAGCCGGGCACGACCCCGGGGTGAAGTTGCGTCCGGCTCCCCCGCGGCCGAAGCGGACGCCGACCTATCATGGGTGGCGTCCGATCGGTCGGCCCGGCACTCCGGCGGCGCGGCCGAGGAGTGGGGAGGACCGTGGGGGAGGACGAGGACCAGGTACGGCGGACCATCGCCGCGTACAGCCAGCACTGCGACGACGGTCGCTTCGACCAGTGGTCCGAGCTCTTCGTCGACGACGCCCATCTGGTGGTGGCGGGCCGGGCCAACGAGGGTCGCGGCGACATCCGGCGGTACATGGAGTCGGTGCAGCCACCCGAGGCCCGCGGCAAGCACATCACGGCCAACTCCCTCGTGGAGGTGGACGGCGACACCGCCGTGGCCCACACCGACTATCTGTTCGTGAGGGCCGGAGCCGGGGGCCTGACGCTGGTGGCCACCGGCCGCTACCACGATCAATTGGTCCGGGACGGATCACGGTGGCGGTTCCGCCGGCGGGAGATCACCCTGCTCGGGCTGCCCGACGGGAGCGCCGGTGGCTGAGGTCGGCCTCCACCCGGGCCTAGGAGACCGACCGGTCGCCGGTCATGGGCAACAGGCCGTCCCGTTCCCCATGACCACCCCCGACGGGGTGCCGGCCGAGCGCTACTACGACCCGGCCTTCGCCGAGCTCGAGCGCCGGTACCTCTGGCCCCGGGCCTGGCAGATGGCCTGTCGGCTCGAGGAGCTCCCCGACCCCGGTGACTACGTCGAGTACACCGTCAGCGACCAGTCCATCCTGCTGGTCCGCACCGACCCCAGGACGGTCCGGGCCTACCTCAACGCCTGCCGCCACCGGGCCACCCAACTGGCCGAGGGATCGGGCACCTTCCCCCGGGGCCAGATCGTCTGTCCGTTCCACGGGTGGCGGTGGAACCTCGACGGGACCAACTCCTTCGTCTACGGTGACCACGCCTTCGAGCCCGCACTCCTCGGGCCCGACGAGCTCTGCCTGCGCCAGGCCAGGGTGGACACGTGGGGCGGGTGCGTCTGGGTGACCCTGGACCCGTCGGCCCCACCCCTGCTGGAGGCCCTCGACCCCATGCCCGGCCTGCTCGACCCGCTGGGCGTGGCCGACATGCGGGTGGTGTGGTGGAAGTCGGCGATCCTGCCCGCCAACTGGAAGGTGGCCCAGGAGGCGTTCATGGAGGGCTACCACGTCCCCCAGACCCACCCGCAGCTCACCCTCGGCCACCCCGAGCAGTACGACCCCGACAGCCTGGCCTACTCGGTGCACCCGCACGGGCACTCCAGCTTCCAGCTGCGCCCCGACGCCCAGGCCAAGAAGGGCCGGCAGGTGGGGGTGAACGAGATCGACGCCATCCTCGAGTCGGTCCGCCTGCTCAGCGGCGGCCTCGAGGCCATGACCCTCGAGCGCGAGGTCCACGTCATCGAGGGCCTGCGGGACCGGCCGGTCCCCGAGGGGAGCACCTTCGGGGCCGAGGTGGTCACGGCCCTCTACCGGTACGCCGAGGGGGCCGGCATCCCCCTCCCACCGCCCGACCCGGCCGCCCTGGCCCGGTGGGGCGGCATGTTCTTCCTGTTCCCCAACTACTTCGTCCTCCCCCAGTACGGGAACGCCCTCGTCTACCGGGTGCGGCCCAACGGCGACGACCCCGAGTCCTGCCTGTTCGAACTGTGGTCGCTCACCATCCCGCCGGCCGGCGACCACCTCCCCCGCCCGGCCCTGCAGGGCCCCTTCGCACCGGACGACGCCGACCACTGGCCGCGCATCCCACTGCAGGACTTCTCCAACATCGGGCGCCAGCAGCGAGGCATCCACAGCCTGAGCATCGAGCGGACACGGCTGTCCCGGACCTACGAGGGAGGGATCGCCAACATGCACCGCGAGCTCGATCGCTACCTGGCCCGACCCTGAGTCGGTGGACGTGACCGCCCCGACGGAGCACTCCCGAGCCGATGTCATCGTGGTGGGCTCCGGGGCCGCGGCGCTCTCCGCCGCCTTGGCGGCCCGGGCCCGCGGAGCCGGGGTGACCCTCGTGGAGCGCACCGAGTCGATCGGTGGCACCACCGCGGTCTCCGGCGGGGGGATCTGGATGCCCCAGAACCACCTCATGGGCGAGGTGGGGTCGACGGACTCGCGGACCGAGGCCCTGACCTACATGGGGCGCCTCACCGCGGGCCGGACCCCGCCCGACCTGCTGGAGCACTACGTGGACCGCGGCCCGGGCATCGTGGCCGGCCTGGAGCGGTCGACACCCCTCGAGCTCACGCCCATGACGTGGCCCGACTACCACCCCGAGATGGAGGGGGCCAAGAGCTCGGGACGGATGCTGGAGCCGGCGCTCTACGACACCGGGCGGCTCGGCGAGTGGGCCGGACGGCTCCGGCGCCCGCCGGTGCTGGCCCTGCCCATCAGGTTGCAGGAGGCCACCGTGGAGTGGCGACCGTCGTACACCCCCGAGCACTTCGACGCCGCCGCCGTGCAGGCCAGGGTGGAGGCGGGCCTGGTGGCCTGCGGGCAGGCGTTGGTCGGCGCGCTGCTGGAGGCCTGCCTCGCCGCCGGCATCGTCCCGCGCCTCGAGACCCGGGCCGCGGAGATCACGATGAGCAACGGCCGGGTGGCCGGGCTGGTCGTGGAGCAGGACGGCCGTCGGACCGAGTGGGGGGCCGGTGCGGTCGTGCTGGCCTCGGGCGGGTACGAGTGGAACGCGACCCTGCGGGAGCGATTCCTGCCCGGTCCCCTGACCCATCCCCACAGCCCGCCCTCCAACGAAGGCGACGGGCTGGCCATGGCCATGGCCGTCGGGGCCGACCTGGGCAACATGAACGAGACCTGGTGGTACCCGGCAGCCTCCGTGCCCGGCGAGCGTTACGAAGGACGGCCCCTGGCCCGGTTCGTCGGCGTGGAGCGCACCGCCCCGCACTCGATCATGGTCAACCGGTTCGGCCAGCGCTTCGTCGACGAGTCCGGCAACTACAACGACCTCGGGAAGGCCTTCTTCTCCTTCGACGTCAACGAGTACTCCACACGCAACCTGCCGTGCTGGGTGATCTTCGACCGGCAGTACCGGTCGCGGTACCCGGTGGTGACGGCCAGACCGGGCGGCCCTGATCCCGAGTGGCTGCTCGCCCACGACACCGTCGACGGTCTGGCCGGGCGGGCCGGCATCGACCGGATGGGCCTGGCCGAGACCATCGAGAGGTGGAACAGGTTCGTGGGCGAGGGCCGCGACCGCGACTTCGGCCGGGGCTCGAGCGCCTACGACCGGTTCCACGGGGATCCCGGGGCCCCCCACCCCAACCTCGGGACCATCGAGGAGGGGCCGTTCTACGCCCTCCCCGTGCACGTCGGCTCGGTGGGGACCAAGGGCGGGCCGATGGTGGACGCACACGGGCGGGTGCTCCACGTCGGCGATCGGCCCATCCCCGGCCTGTACGGCGCGGGCAATGTGATCGCCAGTCCGGCGGGTCCGGCGTACTACGGGGGCGGGACCTCGATCGGCATGGGCCTGGTCTGGGGCCACGAGTCCGGGGCCCACGCCGCCGGCTACGTCACCGGCGGCGCGCGGGGGGAGTCGTGAGCGGTCCGGGGAACACAGTGGGGGAACGGGACGCGTCGGGCCCGCCGCCACCCGGGGTGCGGCGACGCATGTTCGAGCTGATGGTCTCCATCCGGGCCTGCGACGACCGGCTCCGGCGGGGACTGAGCGGAGGCGAGTTCGCATGCACCTACTGGCCCGCCACCGGTCAGGAGGCCGTGGCCGCGGCGTTGGGGGTGGTCCTGCGGACCGACGACCAGCTGGTGACCACCTACCGGGGCCTCCACGACCAACTCGCCAAGGGCGTTCCCCTCGGGCCTCTGGTGGCCGAGATCCTGACCCGGGCCGACGGCGTCAACCGAGGCAAGGGCGGCGCCATGCACATCGCCCATCCCCCGTCCGGCCTGATGGTGTCCACCGGGATCGTGGGATCGGGGCTCCCCATCGCCGTGGGACTGGGGCTGGCCGCCCAGCTGTCGGGCACCGACCGCGTGGCCACGGCAAGCTTCGGCGACGGGGCCACCGGCACCGGATCCTTCCACGAGGCGGTCAACCTGGCCGCCCTGTGGCGCCTGCCGGTGGTCTTCGTGTGCCAGAACAACGGCTACGCCGAGATGACCCCCACCGCACACGCCCAGCCGGTGGCTCACGTGGCCGACCGGTCCCGCGGCTATGCCATCCCCGGCGTGACCGTGGACGGCAACGACCCCGACGCCGTCCACGGCGCGCTCGGAGCCGCCGTCGACCGGGCTCGGTCGGGCGGCGGCCCCACGCTGCTCGAGTGCACGACCTTCCGGCTCTTCGGCCACTACTTCGGTGACCCCATGCGCTATCTGGCCCCGGGGGAGCTCGAGGCGGCCCGGGAGGCCGAGCCCGTCGGCCGCTACCGGCGACGGCTGCTCGACGAGGGCGTGCTCGACGAAGCCGGGGCCGGCGCCGTCGAACAGCGTGCCGCCGGCGAGGTGGACGCGGCCTTCGTGGTTGCCCTGGCCTCCGACCCCCCGGTGGCGGCGTCGGCCACCACCGACGTCTACGCCGACCCGACCGGTGCGCCGACGTGAGCCCGCCGGACCCCGGGTTCGCCACCGACGCGGCCGCGACCGCCCGCTCCATGCGCGAAGCACTCAACCTGGCCCTGGCCCAGGCCCTGGCCCTCGACCCTGCCGTCCTGCTCATCGGCGAGGACCTGGCCGACCCGGGCGGCGGTATCTCCCAGGTCACCAAGGGGCTGTCCACCGAGTTCGGGATCCACCGGGTCCGCGACACACCGATCTCCGAGGTGGCCATCGTGGGCGCGGCGATCGGCGCGGCACTGGCCGGCCTCCGACCCGTGGCCGAGGTCATGATCATGGACTTCATCAGCATCGCCCTCGACCAGCTGGTCAACCACGCGGCCAAGGCCCGGTTCATGTCCGGGGGAGCACAGAGCGTGCCGCTGACGTTGCGGACCGCAGTCTTCGGGGGCATCGGCTCCGGTGCCACCCACTCCCAGACCCTGGAGGCGTGGCTGGCCCACGTCCCGGGGCTGAAGGTGGTGGTGCCCTCGACCCCGGCCGACGCCAAGGGACTGCTGTCCACCTGCATCTTCGACGACGACCCCTGCGTGGTGGTGGAGAACGTGTCCCTCTACGGGGCGACCGGTCCGGTCCCCGACGGCGACCACCGGGTCCCCCTCGGGGTGGCGGACGTCAAGCGTGGCGGTGACGACGTCACCGTCGTGACCTACGGGCGGACGGTGAGGGATGCCATGGCCGCCGCCGAGCGGCTGGCCGACGACGACATCGACGTGGAGGTGCTGGACCTCCGCTGCCTGGTCCCCCTCGACGCCGACACCGTCCTGTCGTCGGTGGCCAGGACGGGGCGGGCCGTGGTGGCCCACCACGCCACCCGGTTCGGCGGGTTCGGTGCCGAACTGGCCGCCATGATCAGCGAGGAGCTGTTCGGCCAGCTCGAGGCACCGGTGGCCCGAGTCGGCGCCCGGTTCGCCCCGATCGGCTCGTCACCGACCCTCGAGGCCGCGGTGCTCCCGTCGGCGGCCACCATCGCCGATGCCGTGCGCCACGTCATCGGGCACTGAGGGGATCGGGGGATCGATGGCCGCGGACGCGGCACCGGGGGACGCGGCACTGGCCGACGGGCTGGCAGGTTGGCTGGCCGCCCGCCGAGGCCTGGCCCACCCGGTGGTCGGCAGCCTGTCGCGTCCCTCGGCCGGATACTCCAGCGAGACCGTCTTCGTCGACCTCACCTGGACCGACCGAGGTGCCGAGCACCGGGACTCCCTCGTGGTGCGCATGGCCCCGCCGGCGGTGGGCACCTTCCCCCACTACGACCTGGTGGCCCAGGGCCAGGCCCAGATGGCGGCGGCGGCCGCGGGTGTGCCGGTGGCCGACCCGCTGGTGGAGACCGACCCCCGGTGGTTGGGCGCCCCGTTCATGGTCATGCCCCGCGTCCGCGGTCACATCGTCGGCGCCCTGGCCCACCGCGACCCGTGGCTGGCCTCCCTGGCCCCGGCCGAGCGGAGCCGCGTCTACGACCACTTCCTCCACACCCTGGCGGCCATCCACCGGGCCGACCATTCCGCGGCCGCGGCGGTGCCCCGGCGGGGCAACCCCGCCGAGCTGGACTACTGGGAGGGGTACCTCGCCTGGTCGAGCGGG
>Ga0307373_10008149_pt1 | contig 16065 bp, 10 predicted proteins | sample OX2MG_FD_202534 | JGI IMG/M metagenome (GOLD analysis project Ga0307373, IMG submission 202534) | Soil microbial communities from Risofladan, Vaasa, Finland - OX-2 | ecosystem: Environmental > Terrestrial > Soil > Coastal area > Acid sulfate soil | place: Finland: Risofladan, Vaasa | collected... | reverse complement strand
CGTGTTTGTGCTGCAACGCTTAGCTGTTTGAAAAGATGCCATCGGCTTGCCCGATGGAGTCTCACGTTGGCGGCTACAAAGGACCGGCCCTTTTTTTGTCGCTTTCCCGGGTCGCCGCCTGGCTCCCCGCTGCCAAAGGCAGCGGGGAGCCAGACGTCAGGATCGAAAGGGAAAGGAGAGGGGCGACTCGCCGGGTAGCTGCCAACGTCACGGACCACCGGGCAAGCCGGCGGCATGATGCCGACGCAGCACCGGCCGACTATCAGAAGCAAGTCCCGTCAGCCTGTCGCGCTTTCGCGCGACCGATAGCTCCGCAGGTACGCTTGGACCTGGGGCGTGGCCAGATCGCCGTAACTCCCCAAGTAGGCACTTGGTTGCCAGAGCCGTTCGATCCGCGCCCGGATCGCGTCGGCGGAGAAATCCCGCCAGATGACGACCTGCGCGGCATTCATCAAATCGACAACCAAAGGCCCAGGAGCCACGACGGGGTGAACGCTCAAGGCAATGTGAACGTGATCCGGGACGAACGAGACCTTGAGCAGCGCGAACCGTGACGTTTGCTCCAAGTCGCGCCAGGCGCGCGCGATCGCGGCGCCCGCTTGAGCCCCGAACACGCCTTGCCTACGCCATGTTGCGAATACGACGTGGAACCGTAGCCGGGTGCGCGCGTGTGGCGATTGCAGCCGAGTTTCGTCGCCTGGCTGGGGTTCGAAGGTGTCGACGTGAAGCGGAGGCCGGATCTGGGCAGCGTAGCCATGGTGCTCGCCTTGGGACGCCAAATAGGCACCGATCTCGTCGGCCGTGCTCTGCCCCGATGTACAAGCAAAATAGCCACGGCTAAACCGTTCGCCCGATCGCTCGCGGAGCCATTTGGCCGCCTGACCTTTGATCTTGCCTTCACAGGCAGCCACAGTATCGCTCGGCCGCAGGCTGACCATCATGCGGATTTCCCGCGGCCCGGCCTCGCACTCCAGGATATGGATCGAGTGATGGCCGACCAGCATCCCAAGGGTATTCGCATCGAGGCGCGTCAGGTCTTTGTTTGGCCGATTGCGATGCGTTTGCCATCGCAAATAGACATGATATGAATAGGCAAATCGCAGCTCGTCCAGCACGTAGTCGATGGCGTTCAGCACGACTTGCTCTCCGTGAGTCGGCGGTGGCATTTGAGTTTACTTCGAGAAGCGCGTACGATCCAGGCTCAGTATTATATTCCGTCGCCGTCCACCAAGATGCCATCGGCTTCCCCGCGACCCAGTGCGCGGGTGCCCCGGTATCGTGTTGGCGGCTACAAAGGACCCGCCCTCATTTTTCGCCTCTCGTCCCGGTCGCCGCCTGGCTCCCCGCTGCCAAAGGCAGCGGGGAGCCAGGCGGCAGGATCCAAAAGGAAGGACGAGGGGCGACTCGCCTTGTAACAGCCAACGTCACGAACCACCTGGCAAGCCGGAGGCATGACAGCTTCCACGCCCTAGCGGAGCAAAACCGGCATAAAGTTCCAAGCACCTCCGGACACCCGTTTGCGCAGGCCGTATTGGCGTGCGCAAAATCGCGGGGAGTGGGATCGAATCGCCCCAAGCGATCAATCCCGTGTTTGTGCCGCAACGCTTAGCTGCTTGAAAAGATGCCATCGGCTTGCCCGATGGAGTTTCACGTTGGCGGCTACAAACGACCGGCCCTTATTTCTCGCCTATCTTCCGATGGCCGCCTGGCTCCCCGCTGCCAAAGGCAGCGGGGAGCCAGGCGGCAGGACAAGAAGAAGGGAGGGGGCGACTTGCCTTGTAGCGGCCAACGTCACGGACCACCGGGCAAGCCGGCGGCATGGCAACTTCCACGCGGTAGCGGAACAAAACCGGCATAAAGTTCCAAGCACTTCCTGGTGCTCCATCGACTCTCACTTCTCCAACCACGTGGCACCGCCCAGCCGTGAGGGAGGGAACAAGTCTTAAGCGTCAACGACCCGCCCCGCGCGTCGGCGCGGTTCCCAATGGACCGCCGATGGCTGCTTCGGAGTGCGCTATTGCCTACCGCCCGCCCGCGCGTCAAGCTGGAGGTCATGGACAAGCCCCTCACCAAGCTCGTTGCCCTGTTCACGCCGAAGCGGCGGTGGGCGCAGTTCTCGCTGGCCACGATGTTCGTCGTCGTGACGGTTCTGGCTTTCGGATTTGCGTGGCTTGCCGTACAAATCAACCAGGCCAATCGACAGCGAAACGCCGTCGCGCAGCTACGAGAGTCGGGGGTGTCGGTGTGGTACAAGTACGGCCTCGACGAAAGTGGCATGGTGCTTCCCGATTCGACGCCTTGCGGGCCGGAGTGGCTCACGCGAATCTTCGGTGACGACGTTTTTTTCAACGCTCGCGCCGTTGCCTTTCGGCCGGCGAGCAGTGACTCAGACCTGATTCCGCTCCAACAGCTTGTTGGCTTGGTTTACATCGATTTCTTGAACGCACGAGTTACCGACGCTGGCATGGCACAATTGCAGCAACTTCACGACCTCGAAGGCGTGGATATCAGCGGTACTCGGGTTACCAACGCTGGGCTTGAGCACCTCTCGAAGTTAAGCAAACTCAAATGGGTCGTGGTCGAAAACTCGTCGATTACCGACGCAGGCGTGTTCAAGCTTCAGAAAGCCCTCCCGAACTGCCGGATCATCCGACGAGTCGAACGTGCCCAATGACGAGGCCGGCGAGGGCACGCCGGATGGCTACGCGTCCAGCGCGTACGCCGCCGTCAGCCAGCGTTTGACTTCCGCGTCGATGTCCTTGAGCGATCCGATTCCGATGCGGTGGGTGATACGGTCATTCTTGGCCAGCCCACCCGTGTCGATCAGCCGGCCGGTAAACGGCGCGTCGCGCAAGGCCAATCCCAAGTCGAGCCTGGCGCGGGTCGTCGGCTTGAGTTGCGCAAAGACGTGCTTGCGGTAAAATGGCACGATCGTCTGACAGGGGCAGACCTTCACGTCGTCGCCCAGAGAGAGACCCAGCTCGATCAACTTGTTGAAGATCGGCCGCAGTCCGGCCTTGCTCCCGGAGTACATCTTTGCGACGTACTGCTCGGCGGCTTGCAGGTAGGTTTGGGGATCGTCATCGGCGGTGGGCGCCGCGCCGGCGCTTGCCCGCTCGGCGATCCACCAGGCACTGTTCGTTCCCATGCCATGTTCGCGTTTGAGCCATTCGAGACGCTCCTCGACCGTCGCCCCGCCCGATCGCTGAAGCAACGTGGTCCATTGTTCAAGGGATTTGCCCGTGCTGGCGGGCAATTCCTCGATACGCTTCCGTAGCATCTCCACGCCGGGATGAACGCTGAAAAGCGAACGGCGCGCTGGTTTCTTCTGGCGCGGCTTCAATTTCGTGGTTCGGGGCATGACACCAGGATACACTCGGGACCGCGTGGAAACCAGTCTCGCGGCGCGAGGTTATCCGAAAACTCCCCGTGGGACGGCCTTCCCAGGCCGTTTTACGCTACGGACGGCCTGGGAAGACCGGCGTACGGCGGAAAATCGTCGATTTTCACGAGTTTTCGGATGACCTCTGAGCTCCGAACCCGGGCATCCGACCCCCTCGCAAAGCCGACGCGGGGGGCGTGTTGGTCTGGCTCCGTCCTCCCGCTTGCCCAAGAATTGCTCTCCGGCCGCTCTGGCTGCGGCGGAACCGAAGCGCTGTCGCGGCCGCTACCGAGCCGGGGCATCGCTGACGCTCTGCCACCAGCCACCACTTTCTCGTGACAAAATGTCTCATTTCCAGCCGCGTGAAGATTTTTCCCTGCCACCTACGGGCGTGGCTTGACCAAGTGCCGCTGGAAGTGCCCGGCGATGCGCGTCCATTGGCGTTCCATGACGAGGGGCTCGGGCACCATGTGGGTCAAGCCCGACAACGGCAAAACCTCGAAATGCTTGCCGGCGCGGAACAGGGCGTCGGCCAGCCGGAGCGTGTGCCGGAAAAAGACGTTGTCGTCGGCCGTGCCGTGGACCAGCAGTAACGGGCGACTCAGGTTCGCGGCGTAGGTCAAGAGCGAGCCCTCCTCGTAGGCTTCACGATCGGTGTCGGGCAAGCCGAGATAACGCTCGGTGTAATGCGTGTCGTAGTCGAGCCAATCGACGACCGGGGCGCCGGCGACCGCCGCCTTGTAGATGTCCGGCCGTTTTAACACGGCCAAAGCCGAGAGGTACCCGCCGAACGACCAGCCAACGATGCCCACTCGATCGAGATCGAGCTGGGGGAGACGTCGACCCACGGCCTTCAGACCGGTCACCTGGTCGTCAAGTGGGACCGTGCCGAAATGCCGGCTGATCGCCCGCTCCCAATCGCGGCCACGCCCCGGCGTTCCGCGGCCGTCGATGGCGACGACGACGAACCCCTGGTCCGCCAGCCATTGCGGCAGCAACTGGCCGCCCATCGCTCGCAGCACGTGCAGATGGCCCGGCCCGCCGTAGACGTTGACGATGACGGGGTATCGCTGGTTTGGGTCGAAGTCCCGCGGCCGAGTCACCGCCGCGTAGAAGCCGGCCCCGTCGCCGATCTTCAGGATTTCCGTGTTCGGCACGAACGGCGGCTCCTCGGCGACCGAAGGCAGCTCGCCGACGGCGGTCCCGTCGGCGCGGCGCACGACGGTGCGGGGCATGGCGGTGAGCGTCGTCGATTGCTCGACGTACACCGAATGGTTCTTGGCGAAGACCGCGCCGTGGATGCCCGGAGAGTGGACGCCCGGAGAATCGCCCAGCGGGGTCGTTTCGCCGGTCGCGATCGACAGCCGATAAAGCCGCGATTGGGTCGGGTCCGGACTGGCGCGAACGACGAGCGAGCCGGATGGCCAATCGACGTCGGCAAGCCCGGGCGGCGCTCGATGGGGCTCGGTCCGTGGGCCGGCAATCAAACCTTGGTCGCGAGGCACCAGCACGCTGACCAGCTTGCCCTCGGCATTGCGATGTTCCAGTTGCGGGCCGCCCTCGCGTTCGCTGATCCAGAGAAAACCTTGGCCCTCCGCGAGCCAGTGCGGCACGTCGTATTCCAAGCAAACCCAGGCCGGATCGCGCTCGGCCAAGAGCCGCGTCGTGCGGCCCGTGGCCGGATCGGCCTTGAGCAGCAGCAGTTCCTTCTGATCACGGGTTTGCACCACGATCGTCAACGGTCCGTCTTTATCCCAACGAACCTGCCCCAAGTAAGGGTACCGCTCGGCGTTCCAACTCACCCAGACGGTTTCGCCGCCGGTGGCCGGCACGATCCCCAGACGCGCTTTGACGTTGGCCTTGCCGGGGCGCGGATAATACGATGCGTGCGCCGGTTGCTCGGGATGGGCCGGGTCGGCGACATGCCAGATCTCGACATCCCGCGAGTCGGCTTCTTCGTAGGCGATCGAGTGCCCGTCAGGCGACCACCAGTACCCGGAGAAGCGGCCCATCTCTTCCTGAGCGACGAACTCGGCCAGCCCGTGCGTGAGCGGTTCGCTGCCGCCCTGGGTGATCCGCCGCTCCTCCCGCGTGGTCAGGTCGAGCACGTGGACGTCATGATCGCGCACGTAAGCCACGCGCCGGCCGTCCGGCGCGAAACGAGGGTCGAGGATCACGCCCGGCCCGGTGTTCAACTTCTGAATCGACCGATCGCTTCGGCGAATGACATACAGCTTGCCGGATAAGCTGACGAGGACCAGTTCGCCGTCTTCGGAGAGCTGAAAATCGGTGAAGCCGCCGACGCTGATCCGCTGCCGCTCGCGGCGGGCTTTTTCCTCCGGCGACAGGTCCTCCGCGGCCGCGCCAAGGATCTGTTCCGGCGTGGCGATCTCCCGCGTCGCGCCCGTGGCAACGTCGAACTCGTACAATCGGAGCGTCGCGACCCGCGGCTGGGCCCGAAGAAAGAGCACCGCGCCGCCGTCCGGTGTGGGCCTGGCTTTGACCGGCCTGCCCAGCATGAACCCGCGCGTTTCCGCGTGATCGCGCAGATAGCTGGTGTCCAAAGAGGGTTCCTTCGCAGACAAGGGAGCAGGCAGCCACGCCAGCGCGGCCGCCAACAAACGAACGGACTGCCATCCTCGTGGTCTTGTGCGCATGCCACGAGCCTAGCAAGCACTGGCAGGTCGAACAAGCGAAGCCACGACAGGCGTCTGGAGTTTACGCCCGCGACAAAAACTCCTGCGTCTCCACGACCCCCAGAGGAAGCAGCCAACGACGGTCCATTAGAAACCGCGCCGGCTGCGCCCGGCGGGGCGGGTCATTGCCGCGCCACACTCCTTCGTACCCCCGGCGCAGACGGTGCCCTGTGGGAGGTGGTGCGATTGTCGATGGAGCACCAGGAGTTTTTGCCGCGGGCGTTCGCGCGGTTTCGCGGCCGCCGCCGGAGTTGAATTCCCAGGGGCGTGCGGTCAACGTCGGCGGCGCGCGGCGGCGCCAAGGAACGTCCCGCACCTTCCCGCCCGCGACGAGTTGGGCGGCGTGATGATGCCACCGCCGACTCGCGAAGGGAACCACAGGCGAACGATGACCGCAGACCCGTTACCCACGCCGTGGCGGCGCGGCGACAGCGCCGCGTCGCCGGCACCACCGCTTCGCGAAGAAAACCGACTCCGCATCCCCCTACTTTTCCTGGCGGCGACGTCGCGCGAGGGGCGGAGTGTGGCGTGGCAAAAGGGCCGCCGCTACGCGGCTTGCTCACTGGCGTGGGGATGGCGGAGATCGGTTTTCTTCGCTGCGCTCGCGTTTTTTTTCAACGGCCCGCATGAAGGCTAGGTTGAGTTTCCGCAATGTGGAACATGACATGCCACCGGCTTGCCCGGTGGTCTGTGACGCTGGCAGCTACCCAAGTCGGCCGCCATTCCTGTTTTCAGATCCCGATTGCCCTGCCGCTGCCTCTGGCAGCGGCAGGGCAATCGGGTTGGAGGGGAGAGTTGGGCCCGCGGATCGTAGCTGCCAGCGTGAGTCCGGGGCACCCGCGCAGTGGGTCGCGGGCAAGCCGGTGGCATCATTTGATCGATCCTAGCCTTTAGGCGGCCCGTTGTCTTTTTTCCGACTCGTTGCCGCGAAAGACTTGCTTCCTCCCTCACGGCCCGGGCGACCGTCCGCCGCGATGCGGCAACAGCAAGGCCGACATCGGCAGGCGTCCGAAGGTTACGCCCGCGACAAAAACTCCTGCGTCTCCACGGTCCCCAGAGGAACCGGCCGGAGGCCCACTCTTGCCTCTCTCCGTCCCGCGTGGCATGCTGGCATGCATGAGCCCTATGACGCGCTGCCGGCCAATCGTCGCCGGGCAGCGGCGTGGCGGGCCCCGTATCGTTACCGCCGGGATTCGCCCGCCAAACGATCGCAACCGGCTTGACCGGCGCCACGGCGTTGGCGGTGGCGCCTGACGGCCGTGTGTTCGTCTGTGAACAAACCGGCTCGCTGCGAGTTGTCAAAGACGATCAGCTCCTCGGCGAGGCGTTCGTCACACTGCCGGTCGATGATCAATGGGAACGCGGCTTGATTGGCATCACGCTCGACCCCGACTTTACGAACAACGGCCACGTCTACCTGGTATGGGTTTGCCGAGACCCCTATCCACACCATCGAGTCAGCCGCTTTACGGCGCAGGGCGACATTGCGGCCGGCGGCGAACAGGTGCTCTTCGAGGGGGACGACCAGTCGAAACAGGGAGGCCAGGTTTCCGCGGGGCACCAAGGCGGGGCCATCCACTTCGGTCCCGACGGCAAGCTGTACATCGCCCTTGGCGAACAGACGGCCGAGCAGCCCGCCCAGTCGCTCAACTCGCTCTTGGGTAAGATCCTGCGGCTCGATCCTGACGGCGGCGTGCCTTCCGATAACCCCTTCGCCGACACGACGACGGATAAGTACCGCGCCATTTGGGCCCTGGGCTGTCGTAATCCTTACACGTTTGCCTTCGATCCCGGTTCGGGACGAATGTTGATCAACGACGTCGGCGGCAAGTTCGAAGAGATCAACCTGGGCCAGGCTGGCGCCAACTACGGCTGGCCGGCCGCCGATCACGGGCCAACGGGTGACGCCCGGTTCCAGGGTCCTGTATTCTGGTATCCGCAGGCGTCGATCTGCGGCGGCGCGTTTTGCCCTCGTGGAGATGCGGCCAACGCTTTCCCCGACCACTATCGCGGACGCTACTTCTTCATGGACTTCGCCCAGGGATGGATCAAGACGCTGGATGCGTCGAGTCCGAAACGGCCGATCCCGGCGGACGTGTTCGCGACCGGAATGGCGCGTCCGGTCGATTTGGCCTTTGCGCCCGATGGCTCGCTCTATGTGCTATTGCGGGACGCCTGGGTGAAAGACGGACAGTTCCGCTCCGGCAGCGGCTCGTTGCAACGTATCCGTCCCGATCGAGGGCTTTGATCGAAGCGGGCCTTGGATCGTGCGCGTTCTCGCCGGGGAAGAGCGTAGAACGGAATTCATTCCGTTTCCCGCTTCAAACGGAATGAATTCCGTTCTACATGCGGAACGAAATCGGTTCAACGATTTTCCAGTCCAAAGCCCGAGTTTTTAGCGGCCCAGCCGCAGGCCATGCCGAGATCAGGAGTTTCCCTCCTGCTGCTTCCGCTTGAATTCGCCCAACTGCAGCAAAAGCGGGATGAGCAGCAGGTTCACGGCGAGGCCGCCCGCGATGGCCGTGCTGACGAGCGCGCCGAAGTAGATCAGCGGCACGAAGTGCGACGTTGTAAGGACCAAGAATCCAAGGACCAGCGCGAGGTTGGAATAAACCAGCGGACGGCGCACCTCCGTCTGCACTTCGGAGAGGGCGCCGCGGAAATCCAAGCCTGAGCGTCGGGCGCGGCGGTAGGCGGAGAGATAGAAAATGCTGTCGTGGATGGTCAGGCCCATGGTGTCGCTGGCGATCATGGCGGTGCCGATATTGATCGGGATGCCCGCCCAGCCCATACCGCCCAGCAAAAAAACGATCGGCAGCACGTTGGGCACGAGGGAGATCAGTCCCATCCACAGCGAGCGATAGGCGATCGTCATGATGGTAATGAGGCCGGCGGCCCCGACCGCCAGATCGGTCCACTGGTCATGCATCAGGCTTTCGATGAGACTGGCCAGCAGAACGAACAGTCCGGTGACTTTCGTTTCGGGAAACTCGGCCTGGGCGACCTGGCGCACTTGGGTCATGAGCCGTTCCTTGTCTTCGGCCGATTGACGTTCGCGAGCCCGCAGCATGATCCGCATGCGACCCCGTGTTTCATTGAAGAGGCTCGCGCGGAATTCGGGCGCGAGCGTGTCGAGCCAGCGCGCCTGGGCTTTCGCATTCGGAACCAGGATCGGGATGCGAGGGACGAGATCGAGACCATCGGTGATGGCCACGACCTTGGTCAACGCGGGTTGATTGCCGATCTTGAGCTCGCGGAGCCGGCCGGCGAGGCGGCGGACCCTCGCCAGATGGTCTTCGTCAAGCTCGGAAGGCGCGGAAAAATTGACTTCCCACATGCCCGTGCCGCCGAGGCGTTCTTCCATGAAGTCAAGCGCCTTGACCACGGGGGTCGTCGAGCGGAAGTTGCGGCTGAAGTCGGTTTCAAGGCGCAGTTGCACCAGGCCGCCGATGCCGCCCGCCAGCGCCATCGTGGCGGCGGCGCCGATCCCCAGCGGATGGCGGAGCACCCAGGCGCTGAGCCGGTGCAACGATTGGTTTACGTGCCGGTCGCCGCGGGGCTTGGACGGCGAGCGGCGGCCGGGGCCGATGAGCATCCCTCCGGGCAGGACGAGCGCCATGGCGACGAGCACCAGCAGCGAACCCAGGACCATCGTGAGTCCGAATGAGCGCACGGGATGCAAGTGGCTCGAAAGCTGCGCGGCGAAACCGGCGGCGGTCGCAAGGCAGACCCAGACGATATCGCTTCCGATGACGTCCAGCATCCGGCGAAACGCCGTTTCACGATCGAACCGCTCGCGCAGCTCTTGAAAATACAACGACAGGTACACGACCGTGGAGACGCCGATGATGGTGACCAGCGAGCCGAGGATCGAGCTGACCATCGAGAGCTGGATGTGGCCGATCGACAGGACCGCCTTGGTCCACAAGATGGTCATTTGGACGATGACGAAGGGGAGTACGACCGAGCGGACGTCGCGCAGAAAGAACAGGATGACCACGACGAGCAGCAACGAAACGGCCCGGCCCATGAAATCGCCGTCTTCCTGGGCATAACGAAACATATCGTACACGAGGATCGGCTCTCCGACGACGTAGGTCGGCAGCGATTGCCCGAGCGCGATACGCCGGAGATCGGCGATTGTCGCCGCTCGGGGCACGGGTGCCTTGGCTTCGTCGGCAAGTCGCAGCGCGACCGCGGACGTCACGTTGTCGTCGCCGAGCAACAGACCGCGTGTGAACTCGATCAGTTGATCGCGCCGCGACCGAAAGACCGGGCCGCTGGTGAATCTCAGGTACGCGTCCAGACTCTGGACACTCCCCTCGACGACCCCCGGCACCGCGCGCACGCGCGCGGCCAGTTCGGCCAACCGTTCCTGCCCGGCGGCTTGGAACAACTCGGGGTCGGTGTACGTGACGAAGACGAACTCGTCGCCGCCGAACAGCGATTTGCTCTCGACGTAGTCCACCAGCTTCGGGTTGCCGGGAGCGTAGAGCGATTCGATGGACTGATCGAACGCGACTTGACTGGCGGGGTAGATCGACGCGCCGGTCAGAATGATCGCCACGAGCAAGAGCGCACGGCGGTACCGGACCAGCCCTCCGAGGAGACGGTTCCAGTAATCGTATGAGACTCTCACTTGTTCTCCAAAGGGTCCGCCGCGGACGATCAGATCGCGCTGTGCCGGGAATCATGAGAAACTCGTCGGAGCATCATGGCACGGAGTGACGCGCCTGGCAATTGCCTCGCTACCGGCGCGATCGGCCAGCGGCAGGGCAAAGTCTTTGGTTTCTTGCTCTCACTCTACGTCCTTCACTCCTGATACTGGCCCAGCGGTAGATTGTGACATGTGAACGCGCGGAAAGACGGGAGAACGAGTGGCGAAGTGACCTTCAACGCCACCCCGTGGCGTAGCCGCAACGCGGCGTCATGCGATAGCCCACGGGCGCAGCCCCCCTTGGGATCGACGACGGCGATGCTGTCGTATCCTTCTCGCTGACCGATGGTGCTCCATCGACAATCGCTCCACCACCCACGTGGCACCGCCCGGCCGTGAGGGAACGAACAAGTCTTGAGCGGCAACGAGCCGCCCCGCCGGGCGCAGTCGGCGCGGTTTCCAATGGACCGTCCATGGCTGCTTCCTCTGGGGGTCGTGGAGACGCAGGAGTTTTTGCCGTGAGCGTAACCGAAGACGGCTGATGCAGTCGGAGTTGCTGTTTCCAAGCCAAAAGACGGCGATGCGGCACGCCGGTGGGCGTCGCCCTCCCGGCAATCGCAGCGCGCCGTTTCAATGACGGACGGCCCTGCCTGCCAGATCATCCGGTAGGAACCCTGAGCAAGGCCGTATCGACCGGGGCTGCCCAACCGACCAAGGTCTCCATCTCGGGCGAGCGACGCTCCGGGTCCCGCTCGAGGCATTGCCGAAGCAGCCGCAGCAAGGGCTTGCTGATCCCCCGGCGCCAACGGCGAACATCGGGAACCTGCCATTCGATCCGCTGCTGGCGCAGCTTGCCGAAGCTGCTCTCGGCGGACACCGGCACGCCCGTGATCAGCTCGAACCCGACGCAGCCCAGGCCGAAGTAATCGGCCCGCGCATCCACGCCCCGGCCGAGCATCTGCTCAGGGGCCATGTATTGCGGGCTTCCGACGACCAGGTCGCACAGGATCGAATCGTGGTCGACGACGGGGCGGGCGAGACCGAAGTCGGTGAGCTTGACGGTGCCGTCGCGGTTCACCAGGATATTCGACGGTTTCACGTCGCGGTGGATCACGCCGGCCGCGTGCGCGCAGACGAGTGCCCTGGCCAGTTGGCCGAGGATCTTGCGGCACTCGACCTCGGCCATCCGCCCGTGTCGGGCGATCAGGTCATTGAGCGGTTCGCCGTCGCAAAACTGCATCACGATGAAATAGGTGTGGAAGGCTGCGAAGCGGCCGTGGACGCGCACGATGTTCTCGTGCTGAAGCGATTCGGTCAGGTCGGCTTCCCGCTGGAACTGGGCCAACGCGACCGTGTCGTAGACGAGACGGTGGTTCAGCATTTTCAGCGCCCTGTGGAGACCGGTCGCGGTCTCTTCCGCCTCGTAAACGACGCCCATCCCACCCTTGCCCAGCCGCCGCAGGATGCGGTAGCCTTGCAGTGTCTTCCCGAAGAGCACGTCCCTCCGCTCCCCGCCCAGGCGCGCCGCGATCAGGTTGGTGAGCACGAACGCGAGCGGCGGATACCGGCGGGCCAGTTCATGGAACTCGACCGCCGATAGTACCATCCCCAGCACTTCCGTGACGGCGACGACATCGGCGGTGCGCGGCTCCCGCGCCAAGAGCGCCATCTCCCCCAGAACGGCCCCCGGACCGGCGCGGTTGATGAGGTGCCGAGGGCCGTTCTCGTCACGAGTGCTGATTTCAACCGTCCCTTCGCCAATCACCAATAGGCACTCGCCCGCCTCTCCCTCGCGCATGATCGTCTCACCCGGGGCGAAAGCGACTCGCCGCAAGCGCGACTCGACGAGCCGCACGAGAATGTCGGGCAGCGTGGAAAAGGCGTCGCAATTCGAAAGCGGGCGGATTTCTTCCGCAGCGCGGCAGGGGACCGGATCGAAAGCCTTGCCGTCCGGCTCACTCAGCCTTCGGGGGGAAGGGGGCCAGTCGTCCTCGTCGTCGGCCGCATTCGGCGAGGCCAGCGCGCTCGCGACCAGGCCGTCGATGCCACAGACAGGGCAAGGGCGTGGCGCGTCGGCCAAGGCGCCGGGTGGTTCGGCGGCTTGCCAGACGTGGCCGTTAGGGCAGGACAGGGACTTGCTCATCGACTGACTTCCGAATCCGCGCATTCCGAACAGGAGAAACGTACCCTATGCCGTGGAATGCTTCTAAGCAAGTGGCGCCGTCTCGCCGGATGAAGAACACGTTTTTGTCGGTTTTTTCCGCGACTGGCCACAGGCCGCCGGTGGACGCGGAGCGGGAGGAAATGCTGCTCCGCCGCCGCCGCGACGATTCGAGACCGGAAGTCTCTGCGAGAATTGTCCACTTTTTATCTCCCGATTGCAATGATTTCGCCACGCGGCTACGTTGAATGCACCTTTCGGCGACGTTCGCCTTCGCTCCGAAGGATAGCGGGTCAGAACAACGGAGCGGTCGCCGATTTCTGGGAGGCATTCGCGATCAAGCCCAATCAAACGAGGCCAATGATAAATCCCGAGTGGGACTGTTGTTGCTAAACCATGTGGCATGTGGCTAGAAAATCAATGCCGGCACCAATGCCTCCGAGCCAGGCGACGCGGAGGACGCGGTGGCTGCGGTTCACGGTAAGGACGTTACTTTTGGGCGTACTGGTGGCCGCAGCATTCTTCGCGGGTGTAAGGTGGGGCATGATGATAAAACAAGAGGAAGCTAACCAAACGCGCCTCATCGCCGACTGGCGCCGATCGCATGACGTCGCATCATGGGGGACGCGGCGCGGATCGATACCATGGCGATTTCGCTGGGAGATCGAGTTCCCGAGCGGCCTTGAATTCGGTGAGTATGCAAGTTTTCTAGATCAATTCAAGATCGAACTCGGGGTCGTTCGCTCGCACGGAATGGTAACCTATACATCAGGGTTCACCAGCGCCGCGCCGGGCTCACGCACGGGACCACTCGCGGACGAACATCGCGTTTATTTCTCGTCCGAACCAGGAGAATGGCACGATGCTGACGTGTCCATGCTAAAGGGCGCGGAGGCCCCCATAGGTCCGTTTGTGATGTGGTTCCTTGACGATGATCTAGAGCAACGGCTCCTCGCGATCGAACACCAGTTCGTTAATCAGCAGGGGCCAGGCTACCCAAGTCGCATTCGCAAGACCCGATTCGCGGTTCGCCGCGCCGCATCACAATTCGAGTTGTACGTTGCCGGACAAGAATGGTTTGCGGCCGACTCCGGGTATTGATCATGCATACCAGCCGGCAGATTAGACGACCAAACGAAGACACCCATCTCTGAAAGAGCTTGTGGTGTCAAGGGCCCACCCGGGTATTTGGTTATTTTTTCGCGCGGTATCTTCGCTCGACGCCTGCCGCGTCGTTAAAATGAACTTGGGCTGGGCGGAGGATAGGGCAACGGTTTGGGGAACCGACCCGAGCGCCGACCCAGCGGCCAAGTCCGAAGGGTGGGCGGCCTCGCGCCGCCCACCTTCCTTTCTTGCAATTCCCTTCGGAATTGGCACCAATGCGATAAATCCCCCCTTTCCATTTGAGAAGGGGTTTTGCTTCTCGTCGTTGGCTTCCAGTTTGCCACGGCTGGTGTGGATCACGGTTCGTATCAGCGGGTCCGATCGCAGGCGTTCTTTTCTTAGCGACTGCACCCCAACACATCTCATCGTGACTACGTCTGCCCTACGGGCAGCCGCTCCGCCAGACGTATGACGGCCGGCAGACACGTAAGTTTTCTTGCGACCGTCCCACCATGACGCGCCGTTCCAATCATCTAGACGCCCGCTCCGACGGCGAAGCCGTCGGCGGGTCCATGGGTGTCATCGAACTGACGCGCCAGGTGGGGGTCCCTCGCCCCGAAAGCGAGGGCCGATGCAACCACTCCAGACCCAGCGAACTGGGACCGTATTTCCAAGCTGTGCTCCTCCAGGTCTCAAGTTTTCTTCGATTCATTGTCCTTCGGCGGCCGCCGCTCATGCCGCGTCGGGCTTGCTTTGCGTCGCGGTCTCGACCGCCGCGCGCCACTCCGCGGGGTCGCCCGTCATGTAACGCTGCCCGCGCTTCAACATTTGCCAGATGATCGTCGCCAGACGCCGCATCACCGCCACCCGCGCGATCTTCGAGCCGCGGCGACGCTTGATCCGCTTGTACCACTCACGCATCCAGGCGTCGCGGCGCAACACGTGAGGCGACAGTTGACACAGCAGGAAACGCGCCGTGGCACAGCCTTGCTTCGTGATCGAGCCGAGCCGCTGTTTGGTCTCGCCCGAGTTGCGGCAGCCCGGCGTGAGGCCCCAGTAGTTGGCCAGGCTCCGCGGACGAGGGAAACGCTCGATGGGGCCGATGCTCGCCGCCAAGGCCAAGGCCGCGTAGCCCGCCTTCGTGCCGTAGAGCGTGGCGATCAGCTCGGCGTTGGGGTTCCGCGCGGCGCGCTGTGCGATCCGCGATTCCGCTTCCGCGATCTGTTCGTCGAGACTCGTCCATTGCGCCAACGCCTGGTCCAGCTCCAGCCGATCGATGTCCGGCAGCGCCAGCTTTTCCAGCCAGCTCCGCGCCCCTTGCGTCCGAATGCTCTTGGTCGGGCACTCCTGCTGCAAGTTGTGTTTCTGCAACGTGTGCTGCACGCGGTTGATCACACGCGTCCGGGTGGCGCCGAGCTGCTTGCGCAGCGTGGTGAGCTGCCGGTCGTGCCGGTCGTCGGCCGAGGGAATGAAGACCCGACGCAAGCCTTGAACGTGTTGGCCCCCAAGTAAGCGCTCGCGGTTGATCCAGAGCAACTCGCTGAGACGGTGAGCGTCACGGCGGTCGGTCTTCCTCCGATCGCGCTCCTCCGGCTGAATCAGGAGAAACTCGCGGCAGCCGTATTCCGGCAGCAACTTCAGCAGCCAGTCGTTGAAACCACACACTTCGACGATCACCACGTACCCGCCCGCGCTGATGCACTTGTTGTCCACCTCGCGCAGGAACTCGCGCACGCGTTGCCACTCGGTGCTGACTTGCCGTCGCAACACGACGTTTCCTCCCTCATCACGCAGACACACGGTCAACTGCTTGCGGTGCTGGTCGATTCCAAGATAAAACATGGTACGGTCCTCCTCGGGTCACAAATGTTGGCGAGCCGCCACTCGGCTACGCCGTATTTCCATTTTGATCCGGGGGGACCGCTCTTTCATGGAAATCAGAAATCCTGCCCGAGGGCATTGACTCTCGCGGGGGCGCATGTATACTGAGCGCACGTAACCTTACTGGACTGGCGATTCGTTGAGAGCACTGTGCCATGCCCGCCTATGCCCGAAGAGAAATCGT